>WBZU01000364.1_pt1 | contig 40723 bp, 21 predicted proteins | sample 5204311 | NCBI WGS metagenome assembly WBZU01 (sample SAMN12344359, study PRJNA552823) | activated sludge metagenome | biome: Activated sludge suspended growth; feature: Nitrification reactor; material: Wastewater; isolation source: activated sludge from nitrification reactor of wastewater...
TTTTGTAAAAGATGGGAGCTTTTCCGTTTTGGATACAACCCCTGATGCGGGCCGGATCATTATCAGAGATATTGACAAAAAAGAAAATCCTTTTGATTTGAAAGATCCAAAGTCGGTCGAGCGGGAAGTGGAATATGATCCGGAGTCCGGACTTTATAAAATAACTGAAAAGATTGGTTCAGATTATTACAAGCCGCCTACCTACATGACTGCTGATGAATACATGCAGTATAGAACAAAGGAAGAAGATGACGAGTTTTTGAAGAACCTTGCAGGTATTTCTTCTGCAAAACGCAGTATCTCTGGTGCTATAGATCCAATCACCAAGGTCAATATCCAACGGAATCTTGCAGACAGAATTTTCGGTGGACTTGGAGTGGAAATAAAGCCAGTTGGTTCGGTAGGATTATCTCTTGGAGGATACTACAGTTTTAACGATAACCCAAGTATTACAGAGGCTCAGAAAACCCAATGGGGACCACTTTTTGACCCGGATATCCAACTCGATGTCCAAGGGAGCGTTGGAGACAAATTGAAACTCAATACCAATTACAACACTCAAGCCACCTTTGGTTTTGAAAATAAACTGAAGTTGGAGTACGATTCCCAAAAGTTTTCAGAAGACGACATCATCAAGAAAATCGAAGCGGGGAATGTGAGCATGCCATTGAAATCCAATCTTATCCAGGGATCGCAGAATTTATTTGGCTTTAAAACTGATTGGCAGTTCGGACATTTGAAGTTGACAGGACTTGTTTCACAACAGAAATCAAAACAGGAGAGTATCAAGATACAAGGGGGAAGTGTTGTCCAGGAGTATGAAATCCGACCTGATCAATACGATGAAAACAGACACTTTTTCCTCAATGACTATTTTAGGAATTCTTACGAAGAAAATCTCAAAAACTTACCGGAAGTCACAAGTAAGTTTAAAATTAAAAATCTCGAAGTGTGGTTGACAGATGATGCTCCAAATTCCAGAGAATTGGACTTTCGGGATATCATAGCACTTACCGATCTCGGGACACCGACCAATGGCAGGTGGGATTATGAGAATCCGGGCCAATTCACAAAGCCAAGTGGTGTGCCTGTAGATGCACATGGAACGCAACTTTATACGAACGAATCCAATCTGATGTCAGATGTGATCCTTAAAGGTCCTAAAGAAATCAGAGAATTGTCAGAAGCAACCAGGGCTTTAACTAAGCTTGGACTCAAGCAAGGAAGAGATTTTGATAAAGTGAGAGCAAAACGACTCAGCAGTAATGAATATACTTTTAATCCGGACCTTGGATTCATCTCATTAAGAATCAAACCCCGGCCAAATCAAGTGCTCGCAGTTTCATATCAATACACTTATGCGGGGCAGGTCAAAGATATATTTACCGACATCCAATATAAAGTTGGAGAGTTTTCATCTGAGATTAAATCTGACAGTACCAACTACAGGGTGCTTTTTACAAAGATGCTCAAGTCTTCAAATCAAAGTACCAACAGTGTAAACTATGATTTGATGATGAAGAATGTGTATTCGATAGGCGGATACAATTTGAGTGAAGACAATTTTAGTTTTGACATTTATTACGAAGCTCAAGACGGCAAACAAAAGCGATACATCGAGGAACTCGAAGGTTATCCATTGCTTAATTTATTTAGGTTGGACTTTCTCAACCAAACCAAAGATCCTCAACCTGATGGTGTCTTTGATTTCGTACAAGGTCAGACTATCATTCCGGTAAACGGGAATGTCATTTTTCCGGTGCTAGAACCCTTTGGTAACTCGCTGAAACCATTGCTAGAAATGACCAGGGTTATCAGTGATCCTGCAGTAATAGACAAGATCGTGGAGAAATACAGTTATCCAGAACTTTATGATACTTCAGTCACAATAGCGAGGAGCAATCTTACTGCAAATCAATTTTTGCTAAAAGGAAAATTTAAATCAGGAAAATCTAATGAAATAAACCTTCGGGCAGTCAATCTGGATCCGAACTCTAAGGTGACAGTGACAGCTGGATCTTTACCATTAGTAGAAGGTAGAGATTATACCTTTGACAGGAATTTAGGGAAAATCACAATTCTCAATGAAGCTTATCTATCTTCCGGAGTGCCTATCAATGTAAACTTTGAAGACAACTCATTGTATAGTTTTCAGACTAAAACTTTGTTGGGATTCAGAGCTGAGTATTCCAAAAGGAAGGACTTCTATATTGGTGGTACTTATATGCACCTGTTTGAAAGACCATTCACGCAGAAAGTCAATATTGGAGAAGATCCAATCAACAACAGAATCTTTGGGTTGGACTTTGGACTATCAAAAGACGCTCCATGGATGACTCGAGTGTTGGACAAATTGCCATTTTATAGCACAAAAGAACCTTCCAAGTGGTCGCTTCAGGCAGAGGGTGCTTATCTGAAACCTGGTCACTCAAGGGCCATTAATCAAACAGGTAGTGAAGGAGGAGTGATTTATATTGATGATTTCGAAGGTAGTTCCAGTGGGATTGGATTACACTACAATGTGACACAATGGGTATTGGCTTCTAAGCCACAAGGTATAGACAATGAACCTTCATTTTCCGAGGATGATAGCGCATTTAATACTCTTTTTGGGTCATCAAACCGAGCCTTACTTAGCTGGTATAGGATTGATGAATACAGTCGACAGGGAGCTCCGGATGCCAGTGCAACTTACACCAGAGCAGTTCAGGAAAAAGAAATTTTTCCAAGTCGAAGCATACCACCGGGTTACACTCCAGAAATCACATTTGATTTAACCTATTATCCTCGTGAAAAGGGGCCATATAATTATGATATTCCGGGCGGAATTCAAGCTGGAGCATTCCGTACAGCAGGAGTCGACAATCAAAATAATCTATTGGAGCCACAAACGAGATGGGCGGGGATCATGTCAAAATTGAGCACAAATGACTTTGAAGCCGCAAATGTGGAATATATTGATTTCTGGTTGCTCAATCCATTTATGCAAAAATACAATCAATCTCCAGTTACGAGTGATGGAAACATGTATATTCAATTGGGATCTTTTTCTGAAGATATATTTAAAGATGGCAAACAACAATTCGAGAATGGTCTTCCGACAACAAGTCAAAAAGTACCGACTGAACAAACGGTCTATGGCAAGATTTCAAAATTTCCTCCGATAGTCAACGGTTTTGATATTTCTGAACGATCAAAGCAGGATATCGGATATGACGGACTGAATACATTTTACGCTGAAAATGAAAAAGACGAAAAGAGTTTTTTCAAAGATTACCTTGATGTATTGTCACAATCACTTGCTACTGATAAGTACACACTTGTGGCAGCTGATCCTTCCAATGATGATTATGTGTCATACCGAGACTCCAAGTTTCAAAGCAATGGAGCTACCGTCTTAGAGCGATACAAGCGCTATAATATGCCAGAAGGAAATGGCGGCACTCAGGAAAGTGCTAATGCTATTGCTTCCACGGCTTATTCCCTGAATCCGGATCAAGAGGATATCAATTCAGATAAATCGCTCAATGAACTGGAGTCTTATTTTAATTATACTATTCCACTCAAGAAAACTTCAGATAATAAAATAGCCTATGACCCAAATGATCCAAATAATAGGATCACCCAAGAAAGAATAGTCCAGAGGACTGGAGGTGATGAAGTTTGGTATCGTTTTAGGATTCCAATCAATGAAAGTGACAAAAAAATTGGCGAAATACAGGATTTTAGGTCGATTCAAGCAATCAGGGTAGCTTTTGCAGGATTTACGGAGCAAGTGACTTTTCGTATGATTAAGCTACAATTAGGTCGAAATACGTGGAGAAGATATAGTACAAATGTATGTGAAGATTTTATTGACAAATATCCACTTATTGTAGATAAAGTCGATATAGAAGAAAATTCAAATAAACTTCCATTTCATTATCTTTCTCCACCTGGAATTCAGCGTGAAAAATTGTACAGCGGCCAATATTCCAACCTGGAAGTGAATGAGGCTTCTCTACTGTTGAGAAAGGAAAATCTATATCCTAAATGTGAGCAATCAGTATATAAGATCCTTGATTTGGATATGCGCAGATATGAAAAGCTCAAAATGTTTGTGCATGCTGAATCCAGTACTCAAATTAATAAAGGTGAAACAAAAATCTTTTTGAGACTTGGCAAAGACTTTACAAACAACTATTACGAATACGAGATACCTCTTCGCATGTCAACACCGGATGCCGTAAGTGTTTCATTGAAAGATTCAATTTGGTTAAGTGAAAATAGTTTTGACTTTCCTTTATCACTTTTGGTGGATTTAAAGAATGAAAGAAATAAACTCAATATTCCTTTTGATCAGGAATATGTCATCTCTGATCCTGCAAACCCTGAACATGTAGTAAAGATCAAAGGAAATCCAACCCTAGGCTTGGTAAGAGGCGCACTTATTGGATTCAAAAATGAAACCCAGAATATCATCAGCGATATCGAAGTATGGGTGAATGAGTTCAGACTTACAGGATTGGAAGAGAAAGGTGGATTTGCTGCATTGGCTAGGGGAGAACTCACACTTTCGGATTTGGGAAATATAAGTTTGGCAGGAAATTACAGTTCGGTAGGATGGGGAGGATTGGATCAAAAATTGGAAGACAGAGCTATTGAAGAAGTTGTACAATATGATGCTACTACAAATTTGGAGCTTGGTAAATTTTTACCTAAGAAATCCGGACTCCGTGTACCTCTTTCATTACAGGTATCCAATGCGGTTAAAACACCTTTGTATGATCCAATTGACACAGATGTCAAATTAAAAGACAAAATCGATCAGGCCAGAAACGCCACTGAGAGAGACTCCATCAAAGACAGAGCAATTGACAGAGCAAGGATTACTAGTTTTGCCTTAAATAATGTGCGAAAGGAAAGGACAGGTTCTAAAAAACCAATGCCTTGGGATATAGAGAATTTTGGCTTGAGTTATCAGCAATCTCATGCTAAAAAATCAAATCCGATTGTGGCAAATGAGGAGCAAAAGAATCAACAGGGTAGTCTGGATTACAATTACAGCATGAACCCACTTTATATCGAACCTTTCAAAAAAGTGGTGAATTCAAATTCCCTGAAATTTATCAAAGAAATCAACTTTAACTTAATTCCAAACAGTATATCGGTACGAAATAATTTAGACAGAAAGTATGCAATCAGGACTTATCGTTATGCAGATCCTCGATATTCGACCTGGGAGGATACAAGGTTTGGCTGGAACAGAGATTATACTTTGAACTGGGATTTGACCAGATCAATAAAGTTTAGTTTCAATGCAAGCAATGAAGCGACTATAGATCAGATAACATACGACCCATTAGTGGGCTCAGATGTCGATCCGATCACCAGAGCGAGAGTGGATGATAATAAGAGAACTTCTTATCTATGGGATCAATTGGGAAAGTTTGGACGGACTAAAGAGTACAAACACAATTTTACTGCATCTTACAATCTGCCTACAAGGTTGATTCCTGCATTGGATTGGGTTACAGCACGGGCACAATACACTGCAAATTACAATTGGTCTGCCGGATCTTTAATGGTCATCGATTCAATAGGAAGCGTCATTGGAAACGGGCAAAATATTACTCTCAATGGTGAATTGAATTTTTCTAATCTATATAATAAGTCATCATATCTCAGAAAGATAAATGGAGAAGGATCTCAAAGATCAAGGCCATCCGTCCGTAAGTCAAATCAATCCAATCAAAAAACAGACAAAAAGGATGATGACAAAAAAACCAAGAAAGAAAAAGAAAAGAAAGAGCGCAATGTCTCAATAGGAGAGAAAATTGCCCTGAGACCACTCTTGATCCTCAGGAGAATCCAATTGAATTATACACAAAATAAAACAACAGTTGTTCCGGGTTACCTCGAGTATACAAATATTCTGGGTATGGATCAGAAGTTTACAAATCCGGGATGGAGTTTTGTTGCTGGAATTCAACCTAAACTTTCAGGCGATTTTCTAAATAAATTGGCAGATAGAGGCGTAATTAGCGATAATTATTGTCAAAACAAAGAAGTATTGCAGAGGGAAGTGAAGACCTTTGGCTCTAAGATGAAACTTGAGCCATTCAGGGATTTTAATATTGATATTAGTCTAGATCGAAACCGTACAAATGATTATTCTGAGGCGTTCAGATTTGGTCCAAACCCTTCGAACTTGCAAGACACCGGATTCTTTCATTTTACTCCATATGAAACCGGGCAGTATACTATTTCATTTATATCATTGAACACTTTATTCAATAATGATATTGATGGACTTTTTAACACTTTTTCTGAGCGACGTACAGTGATTTCACAAAGATTGGGTGCGATTTATAATATCACAACACCAAATCCAAATGCACCGGCTTATATTGATGGTTTTTCTGGTGACCACCAAGACGTAATAATTCCGGCATTTTTATCTGCATATACCAATACAGATCCGAAAAAAGTCAAGCTGAACGTGTTGAATTCATTGCCATTGCCAAATTGGCAAATTAGCTACAATGGTCTAACAAAGTTGAAAGGATTGAAGAATATATTTCAGGATTTATCAATCAGACATTCCTATTCGAATAAACTTTCTGTATCAAATTATAAAACAAGTCTAGACTACAAAGAAGACAATCAAGGGATTCCTATCAAGCGCAAAACGAGTGAAGCAAATGCTTCTTATTATGCAAAGTTGGAAATTGCTAATGTCATAATTGATGAAAAATTTGGCCCATTGATTGGAATTAATGTTAAAACTAAAAGTGGCATTGAATTGGGTTTTGATTATGGAAAATCAAGAACGCTATCACTTTATGGAAATAATGATGGAAGATTGGAGGAAAGAAATTCAACTGATTTGATTTTTAAGGCAGGCTATACCATGAAGAATGTTTATTTGCCTTTCATTCCAGGTGTAGAGAAAATAAAAAAGACTGCAAAAAAGATTAAAAAGAAAGTGGGAGATCCAAATGCTCCATCCGCTAATGTCACAAAACCTAAGGGAAATGATTTGCAGTTCACTTTAGATTTTGGGATAAGAGACAATATTTCCAGGACTTCGGTGCTTGATTTGGGAGTACAGGGAGTGACAAATAATGGTTCGAAGCAAATCTCCTTTGCTCCAAACATTCTGTACAATATCAACAAGAGTTTGAACGCAAGATTATTTTTTGACTATAGGAAGAATATTCCTTATAGTACAAACGCTTACAAATCGGTGAATGCAAGTGGAGGAATTGCTATTCAATTTCTTTTGAACTAAAGAAAAAATTGATTCTAAACCAAATATTGCTTTGGAGATCTAATGCACACCAATTTGAGTTCAAAATATTGGATCTGTGCAATGCTTTATGCGTAAAAATAGATTGTTTTCAAAAATAGCAAGTTATAGAAATATTTTGATCCTCAGGATGGATCAAAATGAAATGTAAGAGCATAAAAATTTTCTCAGTTAGAGGCAATAACCATGGTCTGGAAATGGTAAGCGGGGTTTCCTCATCATCGAGTGAAATCGTTTACTCCATATTCATTGTGTGAAATCATTCGGGTTCATCAAAGCCCTTTATTTTATTGCAAACTTGATATTGTCACGATCCCCGATACAAATTCTGGATTGATGAAATTAGATTTGGACGTACACAATTTTTTTGTTTAGAAAATACTCTTGCGGTAGAATATCTGATAATTGATATAACTCGTAATAACTGTCTTTTTGCAATAGTTGAAGTTCACCATGTAGATTTCCACCTTTATAGCAATATAAACCGTTGGGTATTGAAGATTTTTGGGTCCGGGAAATCAATGGTCTCGACCAGGATATTAGCTTGTCAATACTTGCTACTGCTCTACTCACTACAAATGTATAACTACCGAAATGGTCTTCTGCTCGTTGATGTAAAGCAGTAATGTTTGGAAGATTTAAGTTTTTAATGATATCATTTACGACCAGAATTTTTTTACCTGTGCCATCTATTGCTGTAAATTTTACCTGAGGAAAACATATCGCCAATGGGATTGCAGGAAATCCTCCTCCTGTCCCAAGGTCTAAAACCTTGATTCCGGCCGGCCAATGGACAAATTTTGAGAGAGAAATGCAATGAAGTAAATGATGAACTACAAAATGATCCATATCCTTCCTCGAAATTAAATTTATTTTTTCATTCCAACTTTGGTACAAAGGAATTAATGCGAGGAGTTGATTGAACTGAGCATCTGTGAGCTGGGGTGCTACTTGTAGTAGTATGGATTTTACCAAGTCTTTTTGATTTTCCACAATAATGGGATTTGGATGATAAGATGGATCAAATAAGCAATTTCCATAAGAGGGAACAATAAAAATAAATCATGTTCATGAAGTAGTGCTGATTTTCTGCGCACAACAGGTAGAATGAAGAGTAATCTCATGAAATAAATGGACAGGCTCCAAATCAACCCATATTTGAACCCAATCAAAACCGCAAAGCTCAAACTTCCTGCCATTGAAATAAAAAATCCAAGAAGGTAAATTTTGATCCAAAGGGAGTAATGATGAGAAGTCGAATAATGTCGCCATTTCTGCTGGATGTAATGTAGATAGCTGGTTTCTCCTTCAGTGTACACGAAGGAGTTGGGATCTACAGTATAGGTCGTATTACTTCTATGGGCAATACTTTTGACGAACAAATCATCATCTCCATAAGGTATATTGAGTTGCAATTTATTGCTGTCAAACAAGCTCTTATGATAAAATAAGTTACGCCCTACACCCATATATGGGAAACCTTTGGCACAGGCTCCTAAATACTGCATTCCATTAATCCAGCATTCAAATCGGATGAGTAAATTTAGGATCCCTGAAGTTTTGGAATATGGAGCATATGCGATTACAATTTTTTTGGACTCAGTTGCGTTTTGTGCCATAGTGGATAGCCAATTAGATGAGCTCGGGATACAGTCAACATCCGTTAATGCTAGCCAAGAAAATTTCGATCCTTCTACTCCTTTGATCAAAGCAGCTTTTTTACCGTGATTGTTGCTTTCAAGTTCAAGTAAGCTTAGTTGCTCAAATTTGTCTGTGAAGCCTTTTAGAAACTCGAAACTATCGTCGACGGAATGATCGTCAACATAAATGACTTCGAAATTCGAATAATTTTGAAACAAAATTTGGTTTATACTTGTTTTTAAATGTTTTATACCATTTTTGACGGGTATGATAATACTGATATCTTTAACTCCAACAGCTTTAGGCCGGATAAGAGTGATAACGTCAAATACTTTCCACCAATAAATGGAATAAATAAAGATGAAAACGAGACCGGTCAGTATCCAAAACACTTCCAAGACGTCAAAGAAAAGAAATATTGCGATAATCTTTTAAATATTATAAAAAAATGTAATATGTTTGTGCCTGATTTTGATAAAAACTTAAAACTCAAGACGATGAGGTTGAAACTCACATTGTGGTGCTTTATTGTATTTACTGTCATATCAGGAATTGAACTGAAGGCTCAAATGACATTCAATGGCTCCTCTTTATATGGCAACGAATGGATCACGGCAGGTCAGTCATATTATAAATTTTATATTTCAAAAGACGGATTTTACCGCTTGAAATATGAGGAAATGGCAGCTTCAGGTTTACCTGTTGACAATATTCCAGCAAATCAATTCAGAATTTACCATTTGGGCAAGGAAGTTGCGGTTTTGGCCTCAACCGATGCGATCATGAAACCCGGAGATTTTTTTATGATTTTCGGACAGGAGAACCAAGGTGAGCTCGATCATGCACTGTTCAAAGATCAGACGGATTTATTTAACCCTTATTATAGCATGTTTACTTCAAAATCTTGCTATACCATTACTTGGAGCGCCAGCCCCGGAGCAGCTAGGATTTCTGCTATAAATAATGAGCTATCAGCTCCAGTGCCTAAGGAAGAATATTTCACAAATACAGAAAGGAAAGTATTTTCTGATACTATTTCAAAAAGGGCAATAGGAACAGGTTCATTTATACGTTCGCCAATGTATGATGCTGGTCAGGGATTTGCCACCGAGAAAAACACTTTCCTCACAGTGCCAATAAATTTTACGGGTGCTTTCATTGGACCAAATGTGCCAAAAGCTCAAATCCGTTTTTGGATGGCAGGAAAAGGTGAAGATGACGCAGCCCATTCCTGTGATATTTCATTAGATGGGGTAGTCGTAGAAAATGAGAAGTTCAGTGGCAATAAGGTGCATGAATCCAGATTGGCATTAGATCACGAAACACTCAAGCAAAATTATAATTTAGGAATCACAGTAGACCGAACGAGAAATGAGTTCGACCTGGTATCACTTTCGTTTATTGAATGGACTTTCCAGAAAACATATAAATTTCAGAATGCAAGATTTGCCAGAATGCTCATCGAATCCTCTCCAATAAGGAAATATTTGGAGTTGGAAGATTTTGACGGTGGTGCGGAAATCGGAGTTTATGATGTGACGAATTCAATCTTTTTGACCAGTACTCGAGAGAATAACGGGATATATAAAATAACATTACCACCTTCAGTTAAAGAACGTGAAATTCTTGTTTTCAATTTGTCGGACCGAAAAGATGTTTCACAATTAAGTGAAATGAAATTAATCGGAATTGAAAAATCTAATATCAATTATGTGATTTTAAGTCATTCCAAGTTAATGGACGACGGGACTGGAAAAAATCCAATAGAAGAATATGCAGAATTTAGGAGAAGTCCGGAAGGTGGGTCTTATCAGGTTAAAGTGGTCGATGTTGACATGGTTTATGATCAGTTTGGTTATGGCATTCCGGGTCATCCTATCGCTATCCGAAACTTTTTCCAGTACCTGAGAAACTACTATTCGGATCTAAAATTTGCTTTATTTATTGGGAAGGGATTGGAGAATAAATATTCAAGAAAATACAGTTCTGAATATGATCAGTTCATCTTTATTCCACCATTTGGATATCCGGGCTCAGATATGCCCTTCGTTGCAGATAATAATTTTATTCCCTTTTGTGCATATGGCAGGTTACCTGTAATCAATGCTACAGAAGTGAGAAAGTACTTGGAGAAAGTAAAGGAACATGAAAATTTTTTGCAGAAATATTCCTACACACCTGAGAATAGGGAATGGATGAAAAGAATCATCCATCTTTCAGGAGGCAGGCCTGAAGACGCAGCGTCTCTTCAAGCAGAATTGGAGACGATGGAAAGAGTCATTGAAAACAATCAATTTGGAGCTGATGTCACCACTTTCTACAAATTGTCCTCTAAACCAGTAACCACTCCTGATCTTGAAACTATCAGATCGCTGGTGAACGGAGGTGTATCGATGATTTCCTATTTGGGACACTCGGCAGCAACAAAGCTAGACTTTAACGTGGAGTCAGTTTATGCTTACAGTAACAGGGAAAAATATCATGTATTTCTAGCTATGGGGTGTTACGCCGGGGAGTATTATGAACCGACGAGAAGTTTGAGCGAAGACTATAATCTTGCGCCAGAAAGAGGATCTGTTATCTATTTATCTAATTCAATTGCAGGCCAACCGACGATACTTGGAATTTGGGGAAGTGAATTCTATAAATTGATAGGAGGTTCATTTTATGGTAAATCCATCGGTGAAGCCATCCAGCAGGTTGGCATTACATTAATGCCGAATAGCGTTGAAGCTATGGCTTCACAAATAGTATCAGAAACATTCAATGGTGATCCTGCGATCAAGTTTTTAGGTAATAATCGTCCAGACCTTTTGTTTGATCCACAATCGCCAAAAATTGAGCCGGGGCAGCTTTATGCGTCTACAAAATCATTCAAATTTAGTGTGGATGTTAAAAACGTAGGCGTTCACTACAAAGATTCAGTCTTGCTTACTATTGAGCATCAATTACCATCTGGGGTGAAGAAAATTGTGGTAAATGAAAAAATTCCTACGCCAGCATATAAATCTACCCATACCTACAGTATTCAGCTCGATGGAGACCGTTCCACAGGGAATAATATCCTATTCGCAACATTAGATCGCGACAGCAAAATTACTGAAGGTCCGGCACCTGATGCGGAGCGCAATAATGACTTGGTATTGTCAAATGGCGACCTGGGTTTTCCATTTTATGTAGTCGCCAATGATGCACAACCGGTATTCCCACCTGAATTTGCCATCATAAATCAAGATAAGCCAACGTTGATTGCCTGTAATGGAAATACTTTGGCATCTAAAACACAGTATAATTTTGAGTTGGATACGACTGAGTATTTTAACAGTCCACTTTTAAAATCATATAAAACAACACAGACAGGAGGAGTAGTGAGCTGGTCAACAAATCAGTTCCTGCTTCCAGGTAAAGTATATTATTGGAGGGTTTCTCCGGAGCTGGGTGGTTCTGGCAACAGAGCTTGGATAAACAGTTCATTTATATATCTGCCTTCTCAATCAGAAGGTTGGAACCAATCTCATTTTTTCCAATTTACAAAAGACAATTTGGAAGATATGGTGATTGCTGAACCAGGGAGAAAATTCAACTTTGCAAATGAAGTGATAGAGTTCAGGGCTTCAAATGGATATATTGAATTACCTAGTTATATCAGACCAAGAATATATTCAGGTACCGGATCGGTAATGGATTTTCAATATTGGAATCATTACAACTTTAATTTTTCCGGAATCGTAGTATCCATGTTTGATACTGATGTAAATCAAATGAGGGTGAATGTTACCGGTACTGATGGCGGTAGTTTTGATGATGCTCATTTACTCGCAGGAATGCCATTTTATTTATTCAAAACGGATACAAAGGCAGAGAGAGAAAAATTGATCAATTTTCTCAAGAGCATAAAAGTAAATGATGTAGTGGTGATACACACATTAAGACAGAAAGACTTGCTTTTTTATCCGGAAGAGTGGGAAAGTGACGGACCTGAGAATATTTATAGTTTGTTAAATAGTTATGGAGCCACTGTAGTCAATGAACTGAAAACGAAAGGCTCAGTTCCGTATATATTGACCTATCGAGTACAACGACCGGATTATCAGGTAAAGGAAGTAATAGGTGACCTTACATCAGAAATAGAATTGGTCAATTACTTTGAGTTACCGCGAAGAGAAGGTAATACGCAATCAACCATTATTGGACCAGCAGCTTCATGGGAAAATTTCGAATGGAATTCAAATGAACTCGAAGTTCCAAATGACAATGAAAGTATAAGTATATATGGAGTAAATCAAAATGGATCTGAAGTAAAGCTTTATGATGCATTTACGCAGCAGAATCAGGATTTGAGATCCATAAATGCAAAAGAGTACCCGAATTTGAAATTGAAGTGGTCAGCTTCAGATAGTCTGAAAAGGACGGCAAGTCAACTTGATTTCTGGAGAGTGCACTATACGGGATTACCGGATATTGCATTTCATCCTGCTTTGTTATTTACAAAAAATAAAGACACCTTGAATCAGGGATTCCCACTGAAAGTTGAAATTTTAGCCCAAAATATCAGTACCAAAGACATGGATAGCTTGTTGGTGAAATTTACTGTGATAGATAGTAGAAACAAACCTGTAAGTTCGTACACACGGATGATGCCTGTAAAAGCTATGGCCTCATTGATCGTGTCCCAAACAGTCAAAACAAACTCACTGCGTGGTGCATGTAAGCTATTTATTGAATTGAACCCAAATGATGACCAGCCTGAATCTGTAAAATTCAATAACGTAGCCATTGTAGATTTCTTTGTGAGAAGGGATGTGAGGAGGCCTTTACTTGATGTTACATTTGATGGTAAGCGTATTTCCGATTATGATTTAGTCTCTAATCGATCCAAAATTCAAATTAATTTGGTTGACGAAAACGAAACTTTGTTATTGGATGATACCTCACTTTTCGAGATAAAATTGGAGTATCCAAACAGGGAGATTAAAAAAATATACTTTGACCAATCAAATGTTACATTCACCAAAGCTTCTGAGAATACGTCAACATCACAAAATGAAGCTATAGTTCAAATACAAGGTGATTTTTCGCAAGAAGGTGTTTATACTTTGATTATTACGGCAAAAGATCTGAATAATAATTATGCAACTGAAACAGCTAATTTGGTAAGCTTCACGATCACAAATGAGAAATCAATTTCTCAGATTTATAATTATCCAAATCCATTTACCACAAGAACGAAATTCGTTTATACTTTGACCGGGAATGAATTACCTGCTTATTATAAAATGCAGATTTTAACTGTTTCAGGTAAAGTAGTCAAAGAAATCACTAAAGAAGAATTGGGTGAACTGAAGATTGGAACCCATATTACTGAATATGAGTATGACGGCACAGATGATTTTGGTAATAAACTTGCAAATGGAGTGTATTTGTACAGATTTATTACAAAAGATGCAGCCGGAAAAGATTATACTAAATATGAAACTGAAGGAGACAAATTTTTCCAGAATAATTTTGGAAAAATGGTTATCATTCGATAAGAAGGATCATTGCATTGATGATTATAAAAAAAGAGCCAAACAAAATTGGCTCTTTTTTTATAACTAATAATTGGTGAATTTATTCCATTTACAAAGAGCGTAAGACTGGATTTCGGAACCAAATCCCATAAAGAAATTTTCTATTGAAAAGACAATTGAACCATCAAAATGAAAATTTTGACCTGCCCGTAAACTTCCCTGAATGGCTTTCCATAAAATGTGACTTTGAGATAACCTGTTTTTGAATTTTGGGTTTTGAATATTTGCCCATAGATAACGGTCAGCACCATCTTCTATAATAATTGAAATGGATTCTATGTTTTTATCTCTCTTATAAGAGTACAAGTGAATTGCATTTCTTTCTTTCAAAATTGGCAGAATACTCTCCATAATCTTTTGTGTCAATCCGTGCTTTAAATAGTAATTGTCGCTGTTCCAAATTAAGGACAAATCATCCCAATTGTTGTAAAAGATATTTTCAGACTGAGCTTGGTGCAATCTGTTTTTTGTTTTTGAACTAAGATTGAGGTATGCATTATCTAAACTAGTTTTTGCATTGATAAAACATGTATTACACCAATTTGATTTATAATTGTATTGGTTGAGGACAGAAACAGTATTCACTTCAGATGGAAGTTTAAAATTTACTCTCCAATGATTTCGTACATTTTCATGAAGCTCGGAGAGCAGGTGACATTGCCTGCTGTATTTGGTAGTAGTTTTGATATCGTCAGGTTTATGGATAATCCTCATCTGGAAAGGATTAAATGGTGGGCAATCCACGATACTCATTCCCAAAAATTTCCTTTGCCTGAATACCGCTGTCAATTCACTTCCTCTTCTTTCGAGTTCAATGATCTGAAAGCGATCCTTCCCGCAGATGGCTGAAAGCCAATCTCGGTCAAAAAAAATGGAGTTTGAAGAATCTTGCATGAATGTGCAAAATTACAACATTCAGGACATTGTTAGCTTATGGTAAATCCAATAATCAACTTTTCATAAATTTTGAATCGAATTTGCGACATTTGCATTAAATATTAAGTGCCATTCGTTCGCCATCAATTGATAGGAAAGGATTTCTGAATGAAATATTCAGATTGCAGCTCATCAGTACCATAATTATCACTATAATTCAGGTGCTCACACTTTTGTTGGTGGGCAGGTATCTGGACAAGACCCAATTGGCAATATTTACGATTTTCCAATTAGTTTTTAGATTGGGATTGTCGGTTTTTGACCCGGGGATGTTTATTTCAGTTATTCAGAAAAAACTGAGAAATAAAGTGATAATGTCGTCCTTGGATAAGTGGCAGTTGTTTTTTGTAATCATGATTTCCTTTGCAATAGTATTATGGTTTGCTCAAAGTGGATCAATTGATACGAATCTGATCGCAATAATGTATTTGGGTATTTGCACATTGTTTTGGATTGGTGCCACCAGTAAGTTTCAATCTCAGCTTATAGCAGATAACAGACAGAAGGAAGTTTTTTGGGCTCAGGTCTTAGCCTATGGGATTGAGTTTATCTTTATAGTTGCGGCACTAAATTATATGCCGGCGTTGTGGATTTTCTGTATGGGATTAACAATCAGAGTGTTAATCATGTTTGGATGGGCCTGGATTATAAGAATAAAAAAGGAAGAGAATCTATTTTTAAAAAGGAATGAATACTTGGATTTTAGTCGTAATCATGTTCTGACCCAATTGTTAAGTTTTATTCAGGGAAACTACGATACCGTTTTTATTGGTTATTTGTTTGGATTACCTTTTTTGGGTATTTACAATCTTGCATGTGAATTCAGTTTTTTGTTGTTTTCGAAGATCAATCCTATTTTTAATCGTTCAATATTTCCAGTAATTAGTTATCAAATGTCAGATGAGCAGAGGCAGACACTGACATGGAATACAATTCAAACATATCTTATTGTAATGATTCCCATTCATTTATTCATTGGATTTAATGCTGACACCATCCTTCACTGGGCATATCCGGATAAAGGGATGGAAATAGCGGGTGTAGTAAAATATTTTATTTTCATTGCCCTGATCAGAGGTGTCAATAATATTTTGAACACATTTATTTTAGGATCTGGAAATAGTCGATTTATCTTAATTTGGAATGTTGTAATTTTATTGATTAATTATTTGTTCATTTTAATATTTTTCTATTTGAAAATTAGTCTGGATTTGTTTTTGATTTGGTCAGTATGCTATGCATTAGTACTCACTTTAGTAATATTGAAGTGGATGCATGGAGAGAACTTATTAGGGATAAATCTGAAATCTGATTCGGTTTCAAGAATGCTATTTATTATACTGATTTTTGGAATTGTATTATACGTAATGCAATGGATACATGTACCTTTTTGGATTGCTTTATTAATCGCTATAATTGTTTATTCTATACTGTTATATATATTCAATAGAGGAATTTTATTTAACTTACTTAAACTCAAATTGGTTTGAATGTCAAAAGTTTTTGGGTATATATCAGATCGACATTTGATTGATTTGCCGGATAGTAATCACGCATTCAATCATCTCATTCAGAATAGGAATTTCTATTGTGAATTTTCTTCAAATCTGGAAGGAAATTGGTTCAAGCGGGAAATGGACCACGGGATATTGATGTTGTTTGGAAATATTACCACGTTGGACGGATTTGAAAAATTCTGGGATAATTTGAGTTCATGGAAACTTGATGATTATAAGATTCAAGTCAGGACTTTATTCACCTACATTAATGGACTTTATTGTTTAATTTATTTGGATCGCACTAGCCAAACGACTTATATCATTCAAGATCCATTGGGTTTTTATCCATTGTTTATTTTTAAAGATGCTACTTCCGTTTATTGGATGTCAGAACAACATGATATGTTGTATATTCCGGCTGTCAAGATTCAATGGAATCAGCAAGCTGTGGATTCTATGCTTTCCAATGGCCATTTATTATCTGGCCAAACTTGGTTTAATGGGCTTTTTCGGACACATGCAGCAGGTATTTATGTGTTTGATAAATCTGCTAATTTAATTTCTCAAGATACCTATTGGTCATGGAGTGTCGTGCAAAAACAGTCAATTGATTCTACAGAGGCCATGGAGAAGTATTATTCCATATTCGATCAATATATTCGGCGACTTCAAATCAAAGAAGAGAATGTTGGTGTGAGTTTAAGTGGTGGTTTGGATAGTAGATTTATTAGTTTTTGTGCCAAGAAGTATTTTAATATCAAGGCTTTTACCTTTTCCATGAAATCTAGTTTGGATTTGCAAATTGCAGAGCAAGTGAGTAAAAGTCTGGAGATCGAACATAAACATCTGGAAATCGAGTACTCGGAATTCATTCAAAAACGATTGTTTTCTGTATGGAAGACTTCAGGCATGTTAGGGATAGATCATATGCATGAAGGTGGTTTGCATGATAGTATGAAAACATTCGCTAAAACCTATTTTCATGGTTTTTATGGTGGAGGAATTTATGGATCCACGTCTCAATGTAACAAGCGGATTGATGAATCCATAGCTAAACAATGGTTTAAAGGATCGGTGGACCAATTGCATATTGATGACCCATTCTATGATATACAGAATATTGATCCATTTATAACAGATCATAAAATACGAAATGAGAGTGCAATGAGTCTATACTTGTTGTCTTATTTTTGTAAACCCATCATCCCTTTTTATAATTTGGAATGGATGACCTTTAATTTAAGCCTACCTGATGAGTGGCAAGTGAATAATAAATTTTATTTACAAGTACTTAAAAAATATCTACCTTCTGAATTGAGTTCAATAAATTGGCAAAAGACGGGAGTTCCAATTGAGCATGAGAATATGAACGCATTTTTAATGCAAGTTCGGTATTCTGGTATTAGAGATCGTGTTTTCAATCAACTTGGGAAATCTGCTCATTTTTTTAACTATAATTATGCGGACGATCAAATTGATTATGAATTGTATAAGCAAGATTATAAATCACTAACTGAGCGTAAAATATCAAGTATGAACAGAACGGAGAAGTTGCGCCTTCTGACTGTCCTATTATTTCAAAAAATGATACGTTATCGCACTTATGAAATCGATTAATGTATTGAATATTATTGATTGTCATCTTTCTGTTACCATGAATTGGTTAGAAAGATTGATGTTGCAATCGAGCCCTAAAGTAAATCATTTTGTTTTTGCAAAGTATTTTTTAAAAGGCACAAAATCAGATTTTGTACCAATAAATAAATCCATTCTTCAAGTATCATACCCTATTCCATTACACCAAAAGATCCAACGATCTTTATCTGATCATGCCCTCAGGAGAGAATTAAGGTCGTTAGTTCTTTCTAAAATGTTTGAGGTAGTGCATGTGCACTTTGGTCACGTAGCTTTGGAGTTTGTTGATCTATTGTTAGAAATGAATGTTAAAATCTTCATCTCACTTTATGGATTTGATTACGAGTATTTGATTCAGCAGAATCCAGAAATAAAGGAAAAATATGTACAATTTGCTAAGTCAGGATGCCATTTTGTAGTGGAAGGTAATTATTCGACAAAGTTGTTGATCTCCTATGGTGTACCCGCAAAATTGATTCATAAAGTACACTTGTTGTTTCCGTTCGCAGGAGGAATTAGTAAACCAATCCATTGGTTTAAACCGATAAAATTGATCCAGGCGGCAAGCTATACTGAAAAAAAAGGCCATGATATATTGGTTGAGGCATTGAGACTCAAAAACAGAAATCTCTTCTCTGTAAACTTTTATGGCGAGCAGGTGGAAAAAGACTATTTTAAATCTTTAACTGCTGCAGTGAATGATCAAACTCTTTCGAATATTTCAATTAATGATCATATTCCGTTTTTGGATTACCAGAAAAAATTATCTCAGGCCCATATTGCAGTAAGCCTTTCTCATAAAGCTTCGAGCGGGGATACTGAAGGTGGTTGTCCTGTATTTATTCGGGATGCCTTATTTTATGGTAAGCCCGTACTTACAACTTTTCATTGTGATATACCTGATTTATTTGTTCACAGTTACAATTCTTGGATGATTAGGGAGAATGATGTTCAAGATGCGTCTGAAGCTTTGGATGAAATTTCTTTTCTTTCTTCCAGAGATTATCATCGTATGGCTTGGCAGGCAATGGAAAGCGTTCGCAGTAAAAGCAATAGTTCCGGTAATGAGCTAATTGATGTTTATTCAAGTTTGTTATGAGGATTCATATTTTTAGCAATCATTATTTTCCAGAGAACAATCCTCGGGCTTTCAGAACTGACCAAATCATTCGAGCATTGTTGGAAGAGCATGAAGTTACTTATTACAATAGCCGTGCTGTTTTGAGTGATTTTCAGATAAATAAGGGATCGGAAAGCAGGAATTTCAAAAAGCAAAGCAAGCTAAAGAGAAACATCTATAAAATATTTAAAGCTTGGATTTTCCCTGATAAATCCGTTTTAACTGCTTTCAGCGTTTTTATAAAATATAGTTTATTAAAGCGGTCAACAAAGCCGGATATGATTATTACGATTTCACATCCATGGAGTTTCCACTTGATTGGCATTCTGATCAAACGGATTTTTGCTGTACAATGGATTTGTGATATTGGAGATTTGTATGAGGACAATCCACATACTCCGACTGCACATTCCTTTTTGCGTTCAAATACCTCTAAGTTTGAATCTTATGTATTGAGGAAGGCTGACTTTATTATATTGAATAGTGGCGGAATTTTAAATTATTACAATGAAGTAAGAGGTATTCCTAAGGATAAAATGAAACTAATTTATAATGCCAGGCAATTTGATTTTCCTTTAAAAAAGGTAAAGCATCATGGGCAAATAACATTTCTATTCCTTGGTTCTACTTTTAATGATTTGAGGAATGGTATCAAGGAATGTTCAATATTGTTGGAAACATTAAAATCACCTGAATTAGCCGAACTGGACTGCAAGATCCTTTTGGTCGGAAATCAATGTGATGGATTGATACAATTTTGCCAAGCAGAAAAGAGAGTATCTATTGTCGAGCCAATTTATAGTTCTGAAGTTGGAGAGTTTTATTCAAAAGCGGATTTTCTTATAAATTTCTCGCATGGTACTTATCCAGGATTACCTTCAAAAGTTCCCGAATATTTTGCTTCTGGAATTCCCATTGTTAATTTTTGCGAGGATATGAATGAAACGTCAGTAAAATTTTTAATTGAAATACATGCTGATGCCATCCATGTGAATATTAGAACATTAAATTATAAAGATTTAATTGACTTCATTTTGAATAAGAATGGATATGATGGACAGTCGAGACCAACGTGGACTGAATGGAGGAAAGAACAGAAGAAAAATCTATTAAAATGCATAGATAGACTACAAAATAAAAAACCGGAGTGAATTCCCCACTCCGGTTTCTAATTTCCTTATGTGTCAAATTTATTTTTGGACTAAAAGCTTCTGGATGTGTTTGTTGCCTTCACTTGAAGTGATGTGTACAACATATGCTCCGGCAGCCCAGTCTTGGATGTCTACTTTGTAGAAATTTGTTCCATTCACCTCCGGTAAATGCCATACCATCTTGCCGGTAGAATTGAATATTTGAATAGACGATATTGGTGAATTACTGCTGGAAATGAGCACTTCCTCTCGAGCAGGATTTGGCGAAACTGAAAATACAGGTTTAGGAAGTTGTGATTCCAAAGCCGGATCTGCTCCTCTTGAAATCAGTTGTTCAAAACTTACCTCAGTGGCAGGACAGCCCGGACATTTTAAATGAACAGGATCAGGACGTGCAACCAGTGAATTGGAGCCTCCTCCTGTAAATGTTGGTGAAATATTGATACAATAATCTTCAACTTCCCCGTATGAATAAATACAGCACGAATTTCCGGCATACCCACCGTAGGACATAGCTACTCTCATTCTGGTAGTGATTCCAGGGCATACACAGTTTCCAGGTAATGTTATATTACCACAGAGCGTTGTATAGCCATTGCCATATGCGACAAATTCTCCTGGATCTTCAAAATCCTGATCTCCATTATAGTCTATCCAAATTCGCCAATAAACGGTGTAAGCTGTATTATTCGCAAAACCAGGCTCTAGACAGATTGGATAAGTGTTGCCCCATTTGACATCAGCGCAGATATTTGTGAAGTTAGCATAGCCTCCGTTATTTCCGGATGTGTGGTTGATAGTAGCAAACTTTACTGTGTTGATCCACATAAATCGACTATCCAGACCTTTCGAAATGCAATATCCATTTCCACCACCTGTTGTCGTACAATTTACAGTTACTGTAAAGCTGCAAGTATCAGAAAGACTTCCCTGAGTAGCAACATAAGTGACTGTAGTTGTACCGCAATTAAAGAATCCACCGTTTGAAGGGCCACTAATTTGTCTGAGATCGTAGCATGGCATCTCACAGATGAATTCTCTCACACAAGAGGTGTACTGATCGTTCCATGTACCATCAGGCAGCATTTCAACAAAGTCTTGATCTCCATTTGCATTGTTTGGTTGGCCCGGTTACCAGTTCGTGTAATTCAATGGTGACCCATCTGTCCACTCAAAGCTACTTTCCACTCTACTATCATGCAGCCCTATAAATGCAGTTGCGCCCATTAGTTTACTTTGTACCCAGGCATTTTCTGCTGCGGAGCCAATAGATGCTAAATTGCCTCCCAGACTTCTGCAAATATTATGTGCACTTTGCCATGTGGCTGGTTGCAAACTACAGAAATAGCGATGTCCATTGTAAGTACCCATGTAGATAAACCCTGGAAGTGTATCGTTACAACTACCACAGCTATTCACAGTAGGTAAATTCCATGAAACATAGGCTCCATGAATTGTTGGATCATTTTGTGTAACCGTGATATTAGCTGGACAAACAATATCCAAACCACCTCCCGTGACAGTAATAGTAAATGAGTGTGTGACTTTATTCCCACAAATATCAGTAGCAGTATAAATGATCGTATAAACACCAGGTCCAAAACTTTGTCCCGGTTGATAATTTGAGCTAAGCTGCACATTGCTACAGTTATCATATGCCGTTGGAGGGTTCCAACTTATCGGTTTGGTACAAGCCCCATTCAAAGCAACTGTTATGTTTGAAGGGCAGGATGTAAAGTAAGGTGGGGTGTTGTCTTTCAATTCGATTAACTGGTGGCAATAACTCACCAATTGTGGATAATTGGGATCTACAGCCTTCCATATCCTGATAAATTTCTTAGCATAATAACAAGGTCCGGTCGTCAATATGGAGTCCCTGTAACTAACCACAGGAGTACCACACTGTGACGAAGATTTTGATGCCGTGGCAGTACCAGAAATTCCCGGTCCACAAGCTTGGGTAGGACAACCATAATACGGAGCCGGACAATTTAAAATGGGAGGCTGGTTACAGCATGTATTTGGTACTGTAACTGTAAAGCTATGTGATGCAACATTTCCGCAACCATCTGTAGCAGTATAGGTCACCGTTGTAACACCTACGTTGAAAATTGTTCCCGGTTGGTGTGATCCAACGATTTGGGGATTACTACAATTGTCAGTTGCAGTTGGTGGAGTCCACCAATATACCGCCTGACAATTTGAGTTTGGCTGTATTGTCACATTTGCAGGACATGAGGTGAATACCGGAGGAGTTTGATCAATTAATTTCACAATTTGGATACAAGTCGAATACAGATTTGAATTATTCGGATCAGTAGCTTTCCAGGTTCTTTTGATTTCGATCGCTCCTGCACATGGTCCTTGAGACAGTATCTCGTCCGAATAGCTGATGGCAGGTATTCCGCATTGAGGACTGCCGGGTGTTGCAGTAGCTGTCCCAGTCGTAGATGGGTTTGTACTAGTACCCGGACAAGCGGTATAATTTTGTGGACAACTGATTACTGGATTAGAATTACAACATGGATTTACAGTTATGGAAAAGCTACATGTAGAGCTATTACCACAGCCATCTGTTGCTGTAATGGTTACCTGTGTCACTCCTACCGGAAAATCTCCTGGATTGGGATGACTTGAAGTCAACTGTGGCGCTCCACAATGATCAGTAACAGTAGGATTTGTCCAGGAAACCGTTGCAAGACAATTGCCCGGATTTGGCATTACTGTCATGTTGGTTGGACAGGAAGTAAACACAGGGGGTATAAGATCGCTCAATAAAATCAATTGTACACAGCTTGATTGTAAATTATTGACATTATTAGTTGCAATCCAGGTTCTTTCTATCCTGATGGCACCTGAGCATGGTCCCTGTGAAATAATTTTATCATTATAACTCACGAGAGGAGTACCACAATTTGGTTGAGATGGGGAAGCAGTTGCTTGGCCGGTTACTGTGGTAGCAGTAGAAGTACCAGGACATCCATAATAATCCGCCGGACATTGGATGATTGGAGGAGCAGTACAGCATGGTGTTACGGTCACAGTAAAACTACATGTTGCTGAGTTGCCACATCTATCAGTGGCTGTATAAACCACTGTAGTAATTCCTTCGTTAAATGAGCTTCCATTCTGATGTGTACTCGTAATTTGTGGCGTGCCGCAGTTGTCAGTTACTACAGGAGAAATCCAATTCCCTGAAGCCTGACAGTTGGTACCGGGTGCAAGTGTCAGATTAGCTGGACATGATGTAAAAACGGGCTTAATTTCGTCCTTAAAGCTGATCTTTTGAGTGCAATGGGAAACCAGGCTCGAATCAAATGGATCTCGAGCTGTCCAAATCCTGAAGAATGTCATGGCACCGGCACATGATCCCTGAACTAATCCGGAATCACGATAGGTCAATACCGGTATTGCACAAGTGCTTTTTCCTGGTCTTACAGTAGGAGTTCCTGTTTTTTTAGGAGAAATAGAATCTCCTGGACAGCCGCTATAGTCTCCTGGACAAGTAAGGATCGGTGGCTTGTCACAACAATTACCTGTCACTGTTATGTTGAATCCGCAGGTAGAGCTATTACCACATAGGTCTTCTGCTGTGTAGGTTACTCTGGTGATCCCTACCTGAAATCTATCTCCGCTGACATGGGTAACGTTCAGAAACAACTTTCCACAATTGTCAGTAACAGTTGGAGAGTTCCAATACACCGTGGCATAGCAATCTGGATTAGAAGCTATTGTAATGTCCGCAGGACAGTTGGTAATCGTTGGAGCTGTATCATCTGAAAGTTTTACCATTTGCATACAACTTGTATACAACGTTGGATCCTGAGGATCTACTGCTGTCCAAATACGCTGAATGGTGATAGCACCATTGCATGGACCGGTGGAAACAATGTTATCATGATATGAGACACTTGGTTGATTGCAGCCCAAGCCTCCCGGTACTGCAGATGCATACCCTGTATTAGAAGGGAGAGTGGAGACTCCCGGACATGCATGAAACGTAGGTGGACAAGTGATTATAGGCGGATGTGTGCACGAAGCTTTCGCGCGTCCCGCGGTTAAGAATCTGGGTAATTTCAATTGGGCCTGTACCGATCCCATACTCAATAGGATCAGGAGAAGAAAGATGGGGATTTTGAGCAAGTCTTGTGTTTGTTGTTTTTTCATAAAAATCATTTGAAAAATTTGAATTCGTCCGTTGAAAAAAAATAGATGCATCTTGGACGTGTGGAGACCCAAAAGGTCATCCGGTCCCATTCTGCAATTCATTCAAATTGTATATATGCAGCTTTTATAAAAATGTGAATGGCTGGTGAGCTTTAATTGCTAGGTTAAATAAAGCCAAATAATCAGCTTGGTAAGTGTAATATATAGAAATACAATCAACAATAAATTAATTTATTCTATATATAATGTACAAAAAAACTTTTTAAAATTTTAGTATACCTTTCTTAAAAACTGAAATTGACCTCTTTAAAATAGGCAAATTGATAGATTAATTTGTCAAATTTTAACAAAATTTTACTTTTTGGGTAACTTCTTTGCTTTTGTTTCGGCTTCTTTGGCTTCCTTCCAGTTTTTGCTTTCACTATGCATAGAATGAGCCTCTTCAGGATTTGTTGTTTAAGACGTCAACACAGCTATACTTCATTGGTGAATAATAATGTGATTCGGTTTTATATTTACAGCTCAATAATTCATATAGAATCTTGCGATTCTTAAGATTGTCTTTTCAGCTATTTCCATCTAATATGAAGCTAACCGATTTTCTTTCATTCCTCCATGTTGATACCATGTCTCGTGTGATATATTCTTTGTCAAATAAACTTTATGCCTCATTACTGATACTTTTCTGTATAGTGTCGGTGGTTTTCAGTCAGTCTAAAAAGTCAGTAACATTGGATGAAGCAATCCAGCTTGCCATGCAAAATCATCCAATCCCAAGAGCTGCTGCTTTGGATGTAAGATCCGCTGAAGCACAGCTGCCTACCGCTTTTGAAATTCCGAAAACCGAAATCAATGCTGAATTTGGACAATATAGTACTATCAATCATGATCAGGCGTTCGTTTTTTCCCAATCTATCCCTTTTCCAAGTACGATGCTCAACAAGAGAAAATTATTACAAGCTGAATGGAAGGTTTCCCAAGCTGATCATTCAGTTCAATTAATAGAGTTGAAAAGCTCGGTGAGAAAAGCTTACGATGATGTGCTATTTTATTCTCACAGAATGAGTAAACTTTATTATTTGGATAGTTTCTATAGGGAATTTGAAGCAATAGCTTCCGCAAAATTTAGATCAGGCGAAGTCACAAAAGCCGAGCTGATTTTGGCGGAAACTGCCAAAGGGCAGATGACACTTTTACTTGAAGAAAATCAAGTGGATCTGGAGAATTCGTATAGAATCTTCAAAGATCTTTTACAGGAATCTAATGTCGATATAAAATGGATTGAAACAACCTACAATCCAATGGAAATATTAAACCTACAGAAAAACACAGTGCAGAGCCACAATCCGATAATTGAGTCCTTTGAAATGGAAGCGAAACTTGCAAGTCGCAAACTGAAATTTGAAAAATCCCAGTTTTTGCCGGAAATTAAAGCATCTTACAGAAATCAATCTTTGACCGGAATCCAAACTGTAGATGGACAAGAAGAGTATTTTGGAAGAGACCATAGATTTCATGTTTTCTCTGCAGGGATCGGCGTTCCACTGCAAAGGAAATCAATGAAAGCCAAAATCAAATCTGAACAATTCAGAATGGAATCCAAACTAGCTCTCCTTGAATATAAAAAATCAATTCTATTATCGGAATTGAGTTCAAGCTGGAACAAACATGAACAGTTACAAAGAAGGCATGATCATTATGTCAAATATGCAATTCCTTCTGCTCAGGAAATTGTGAGGAATACAAAGACAGCTTATAGTGCAGGCGAGATCAGTTATCTGGAATATCTGACTGCACTGCGTACTGCTACGGAAGTTGAGCTCAATGCTTTGGAATCAATCCATGCGTTGAACTCCAGTACTATCCAAATTCTCCGTTTGTCGGGGCAATAAAATGTGAAACCAGTTCAATTAATTAACTGTGAAACAGTATTGTATTATTGGTTTGTGATCAAATTGCAAAGCTTGAGAAATAAGAATTTAATAAGAATTGCACATTTGAGCTTCCTTTTTGGAATCTTTTTTGTTTTCCTTCATTACCTTGGAGTATGCATGTACTACTGATTGAAGATGAACTTAAAACGGCAGAATCTATCCGGAAATATCTGGAAGAAATGGATGTACGTGTAAGCGTTGCAAACGATTCGGAAACAGCTCTACAGTTGACTGAAAAAAGTTCATTCGACGTAATCGTTTCTGATGTGGTATTGCCTTCATTCAGTGGCATAGAGCTTGTGAAGCGGATTAGACAGCTTGGTATCAAATCTCCGGTTTTGATGTTGTCCGCATTATCCCAAACTGAAGATAAGTTACAAGGATTTGAGGCAGGCTCTGATGATTATCTTGCTAAACCATTTGATTTAAAAGAACTATATGCCAGAATTCAGGCCCTGCATCGAAGGTCTATGATAGTGATTGCCGGCAACAATCATGTTTTGAGTATTGATAATCTGGTTCTGGATTTGACAAAAATGGAAGCAACCCGTGCAGGTGAAAAACTCACCCTTACACCTAGAGAGTTTAAACTCCTGGAATTTTTTTTAAATAATCAGGGAAGAGTTATTCCAAAACTGGAAATACTTGAAAAGGTCTGGAACTTGAATGATGAGATCAATACCAATGTCATCGAAGTTTATGTCAATTACCTTAGAAAAAAAATCGAAAAACCGGGTTTAAAAAAACTCATCTATACTCATTTTGGCATAGGTTATGTCATGAAATTTAATGAACATTAATTTGACTACCTTTGCACTCTTTTGGTAAATTAATCTGATAAAATCAAAATTTGAAAATTCGGACTAAACTTACTCTTCAGTATTTTTTGATCACAGCAGGGATCATGGCTCTGGCATTTGTTTTTATTTATCAGCAGTTCAAGCAGCACGTAGAAACAGAATTCTTCAAACTGCTGGAGAGTAAAGCCCGAATGACAGCAGAAATGGTTTTGCAACATGAAGAAGAACTGAAACCGATTAACTCAAATAGCGTTACAGAAGATGTTCACCTGCCTTATTTTAGCAACACAAGTATTTTTAACAAATATCAGCAATGCGTATTTTCTCTCAATAAAATAGCCACTCAGATCAGACCTGAAGTATTTTTTTCTATTGATCAAAATGGCATCTATAGATTTAGCAATAATAAACTCAAAGCTATTGGTGTCAAACATCATACAAGCAATGGAAACACTTACATTTCAATATCCGAAGAAATTCCGGATTTTGGTATTTTGACACAATTGCGCAATATCCTTTTAATTTGTTTTTTGATAGTTGTCTGTTTAGTTGTACTCGGTGGATGGTTTTTTGCTGGGGAAGCAATGAGACCGGTTTCCAATATAGTCAATCAAGTAGATAAATTGTTGCCTTCAGATTTGAGCCAACGTCTACATCAAAAAAACCAGAAAGATGAGTTGTCACACCTCATTCAAACTGTAAACTCATTGCTCAATAGGATAGAATATGCCTTTCAGATGCAAAAAAGTTTTATAGCAAATGTGAGCCATGAGCTAAAGAATCCTTTAGCTGCCATACAGGCTCAGTTGCAAATGACTCGACACAAAACCAGAAGTGTAGGAGAGTACAACGATATTCTTTCATCCCTGCAGGAAGACGTGAGCGAAATGGTAAATACCATGGAGAAACTCTTACAGTTGGCCAGAGTACATTCAGATCAAACACAGATTGCAATGCATAAGGTGCGCCTGGATGAGTTGATCTATGAAGCTCGGGAGATGCTGATCCGTGCTCAACCGAATTACAATGTAAAGTTTGAAATCCAAAATTTACCATCTGATGACGAAAACCTGATCATTCTGAGTAATGAAGCCCTGCTGGTTACAGCTTTTTATAATTTGATGGAGAACGGATGTAAGTTTTCACCTGAACATCAGGTTAAAGTCAGACTAGAATTCAATGAACAGAATGACTGGCAGATCAATTTCTGCAATCAAGGCAGTTATATTCCTCCGGATGAGATTGAAAAAATATTTCAGGCATTCTATCGTAGCCCCGGCCAGGCCCACAAGAAAGGCACCGGTATAGGACTCCACTTGGTGCAGAGTATTCTGAGAATCCACCAAATAAAAATGCATGTAAAATCAGATTTGGTCCAAGGTACAGAATTTATACTCAGAGGAATGGAAAACAACAAGGGGAAAGAAATCCCTGAACCTAGAAACAAAGTGGATCACGCACCCAAGGCTGCTTTTTCTGCTATTCAGCTTTTGCTGATTTGGATGACATTTATCGGATTATTCTGTGGGAGTTCTTGCCGCAAAGCTGACCATAACATCAATAATGAGCAGAAGCTAGCAGCGGATGTAATTGCTGATTGGTACAATCAGTACATTCTTCTCGACTGGAATACTGATGGTTACAGACCTCCTGTGAGCGCAAGAATGTGGGCCTATGTCGGTCTGGCTGGATGGGAATGTGGAGTAGCTGAATTTCCTGATGCCATGTCATTTGGTGTAAGCCACCCTGAATTTTCCACGGTAGCATGGACGCACAAAATTGCTGAGTATAATTTGCCTGCAGCATTGAATGAAAGCTATTATGAACTCGCTCACAAGTTTTTTCCTCATGCCAATATGATCCAGAATAGGAAAATAGAAATGTTGTATCAAAAATACAAGCAAAAAATAAAGGAGGATTTCAAAAACGAAAGTGTTTTGCCATCAGGAAATCATGGCAAAGAGATAGCCGAAGCTGTATATCAGTATTCTAGCACTGACAGCAATGCACATATGTCTTTTTTATACAACTATGACCCAAATTATCATCCCCCATCCGGCCCGGGGAAATGGCAACCCACGGGAACAGATCAAATGCCTCCACTACTGCCTCATTGGAAAAAAACCAGGTGGTTTTTTGTCAATCCAAATGAGATCAGCTCAAAAAATCCTGTCGAGTATTCTTCTGAGAGAAGCTCAGGTTTTTTTGCTCAAGCCTGGGAGATATTTAATCTATCCCAGCCCATCACAGAAGAGCGGAGGTGGATAGCGGAGTTTTGGAGTGATGATTTTACGGGAGTCTCTTTTTGTGCTGCGACGCGTTGGCTATCCATTCAACAACAGCTGGTGAAACAATACCGCTTACCCGTAGTCAAAATCCTGGAAAGTAATTTTAAAATAGGATTGGCTCTCAATGATGCTGCTGTCAAAGTATGGACCGATAAGTATTTTTATAGTGTTGAGAGACCCGAAACTTTTATCCGTAGAGAGATTAATCCTGAATGGGAGCCATTGCATCACACCCCTCCCTTTCCTGCATATCCATCAGGACATTCTGCTTTTGGTGCTTCTGCTACACAAGTTATGATGAAGTTTTATGGTGAAGAAATAGATTTTATGGACAGAAGTCATGAGGGACGGAAAGAGTTCGTTGGTACACCAAGGCATTTTACCAGCTTCAGTCAGATGGCAAAAGAAAACGCCCTCTCCAGGATGTATATTGGGGTTCATTTTAGGATGGATTGTGAAGAAGGGCTTAGACTGGGAAAAGCTGTTGGAGAAAGGGTGGCAGCAATTCAGCTTTACAGGGATGTTTCTCGAAAGTAGGAAAACGGTCTCGACAATTTGGAAAATTTTTGCCATTTGGGCAAATTTTTAAGCAAATTCTTATGAGTTTCCTTTGATTATCTGGAAAAATCTTTGGTATCTTTGACCTGTTTTTTTTCCGGAACCGATTAAGAAGAAGGAAACAAATTGTAAGAAAGAAAACTATATTCAATAAATAAATAATTCATATTCAATATTTTAGGAATGAAAACAACGAATAAAATTCTCCTGCTTTTGGCTGTTTCAGGGATGTTCGTATTCTCTGCTTGCAATAAAACTACTACCCCTAGTAGCACATCAAATCTAACTAAAGATTACAATTCAGATGTTGTTACTGAGTGGATGAACGTTTTTATGACAATAGATAAGGATGCTATTGGATACAGACCTTGTCCTGGACCTACTGGTCTGGCTTATATGGGTCTCGCAGTATATGAGATATGTGTTCCGGGTATGCCTGAGTTTAACTCGATCAAAGGCAATTGGTCAGGAGAGCTTCATATTCCGAACCCACCATCAAATCAAGAGATTCATTACCCTACAGCAGTAAATGCAGCTTATGGGTATTTCATGAAGAACTTCTTCCAGAATGCAAGATTTGCTACTGGTAAAAACAGCCACATCACGAATGCAGATGCTCAATTGTTGATACAAAACAAACAATTGTATTTTGAGAATCTGTACGAAAATGAGATCCATAGCTCTGTATTCACCAACTCCAAAGCTTGGGGTGAAGACGTAGCTCGTGCAGTTTGGGATTGGTATAAGACAGACAAATATGCGTTTGACGCGCATCTCAACCCAAGAAACACCGACCCAAACAAGCCTTTAAAATTTGATTGGACAACAAATAGTAAAGATGCTTCAGGCAACGTGATTCCTGGTAAATGGTATCCGACTAACGAAGGAGGTGACGGAGGTAGATTCCCTCTTTATGGTGAAGCAAGAACTTTTGCAACTTCATCGGCAGAAAAATTGAGTATTGCACCATATCCGTATAGTGACAAACCTGGCTCAGCATTTTACGGTCAGGCATTGCAAGTTTATCATACATGTACTTCAAACATGCCTTTCGAAGACAAATGGATATCAGAGTTTTGGTCAGATGATAATGAAGGATTGACATTCAGTCCACCGACTCGTTTGATTGCTATTTTGGTTCAAATTCTAGAGCATGACCACGTAAACTTGGAAAAAGCTGCAGAATCTGTTGCTAAGATGGGTCTTGGCCTCAATGACTACGCAGTTGCATGCTGGTATTCTAAATGGCATTATAATGTAGAAAGACCTGAGACATATATCAAAAGAAATATTGATCCGAATTGGGAGCCATATCTTATAGATCCAGAATCAGGTACAACTGGAATAACTCCACCATTCCCTGCGTTTCCATCTGGCCACTCTACTTTCTCCGGTGGTGGGTTTGCGATGCTAACGCATTTATTTGGAGGTGCTTATGCATTTACTGACAATTGCCATAAGGACAGAGTAGAATTCATAGGAAAACCGAGATTTTTCGAAGATTTCGAAGAAGCCGGCAGAGAAGATGCATTTTCAAGAGTAACATTAGGTGTACATTATAGCATGGATTGTGAGGCTGGAATGAAATTAGGTAAAGCCATCACTGGTCGTATTATCAAAAATATACATTGGAAAAAGTAATAAACTAGAAATAGTAAAATGATATGACCGGCTGGAGAATAAATATTCAGCCGGTTTTTTTATTCAAATTCATTCCATTTTCATATGTTCAATAAATCAGTCTTATTCAGTGCCTTTTTAGCCATCGGATGTATCATCTCTATCATCGCTTGCAACTCTAAGAAAGTAAAAGAAGAAGTTTATACTTATGAAGATGGCTCTGCCAAAGCAAAATTTACTACTGTAGATGGCCAGATCGAAGGATTATATGAAGAGTTTTACCCTGGAGGGAACTTAATGGGCAAGAAGAACTTCGTCGGAAACAAAGAGCAAGGCGTAGCGTACACTTATTTTCACAGTGGTGAAGTAAAAGAAGTTCAATATTTTCTGGATGGACTCGTCCATGGAGGAGATACAATATTTTATGAATCCGGAGAACCGAGATATATTACTCGCTTTGAGAAAGGTAAAAGAAATGGCAAAGCAGAGCGATACAGCAAGGATGGCAAACTTGAATTTGTGACAGTTTTTGTCAACGATTCTATTATGTCCTCGGAAAATCTGATGCAGATGGATTCTGTCAGGACGAAATAGCTTAGCTCACCCCCTCAACCAAGTCAAAATTGACATCAAATAATGGATAATTCAGTCGTTGTTGCAACAAAACGATTACAGAGAATTTCGGTTTCAAAAATTGGCTTGTAGGATTGATAATTGACAGTCGACTGAAAAAATGCAAATCAATTTCTTTCCAACACCAGAACTCCGTTAGCCATGAATTTCTTTTGTACCTCCGGCTTGGTGATCAGGTCTATTTCAGCTTGTGACTTGCCCTCATCTTCTGCATAATGTTTTAATTCGTCAACAGGAGTAACTTCAGTGAATGCAACTCCATCCAATATCACCTTTGAACCACCGAGATCTTTAGGCATAAAAAATGCATAATCTTTAAATTTGACTAATAATTCGCTGGTATCCTGGCCTCCTGACACTAACGTCATCCAGCAGCCTTTAACCTGACATACTTCTTTCACATATCCACTGACTTTACAGAGTATTGTATCATTATGATCCAGATTAGTCAACACATCGCCAAGGCTCAGAGCCCCGGTCTCATCTAAGGATGCTCCAAAAATTTCTCTTTTTTGAAAGACAATTTCATCTCCCTGCGTTGTTTTATTAGCTCCGGAATCACCACGTTTGCAGGCTGCAAACATCCCGAAGCAAATGCTCATTGAAATAATTACTACTCTTAAACTTTTCATAAATGATTTAAAATTGCTATACAAAGTTAAAGAAATCAATTCTTATTGCAATATGAAACTCATTGTGGCAGTTATAAATCAAATTTGAAATTTAGAACAAAATATTAAATAAAATTGTAATATATTGTATTCATTTCACTTAAAAACAAAGATCATAAAGTAATTTTACCTTTTTATCATTTCAAAGATTCAAAATAATGAAACAGATCTTCGTGGTCTTAATTTTTCTAAGCCTTTCACAAGCACTTGAGGCTCAGAGGTGTGTAAAAGGTAACTGTCAGGATGGATTTGGTACCGTAGTATACTCAGCATTAAGCAGGTACACAGGAGAATTTCGCAATGGCAAATTCAATGGTAAGGGTATTTACTATTACCAGTCTGGTGCCAAATATCTGGGTGAGTGGAATCTAGGCAAACGGGCAGGTGAAGGTAAGTGGATTCAAGCCAATGGCAATATATATACTGGAACTTTTGCTGCTGATAAGCCTGCCGGTCAAGGTACTATGGATTTCAAGAACGGAGATCGCTATGTAGGATTGTGGTCTTCTGATCTTCCAAATGGAAAAGGCAGCTACTACACCGCTCTGGGGGAGAGATATGTGGGAGAATTTGTTAACGGTCATTACGAAGGCGAGGGAACGTACTACTACAAAGATGGTTCTGTGTATCAAGGACACTGGAAAAAATCAAAGAGGAATGGAACCGGAGAGTTAAAAGACAAAGACGGTAAAATTACTTTGGGTGAATGGGTCAATGACGTTGCCTTGAAAATATTTGAAGAGGAAGAGTTGATTGCAGAGGAGAAAGTTGAACTGCCTACTTCAGGGCAAACTGCCAAGCCGCAACCCGAACCTGCGCCGGGAGTAACACCTGATGTCCAGACCATAGTTGAAGAAACATTGCCGGATTGCAATAATACCTTTTGCGAGAGTGGAAAAGGAAAGTTGCTTTATGCCGATGGTTCAAAGTACGTAGGAGACTTTGTTGATGGAGAGCCCAAGGGTCAAGGAATCTGCACCTATGCCAACGGGGATAGATATGAGGGAGGCTGGGAGCAGCATGCTCCACATGGTGAAGGAGTGATGTATTTTAAGAGCGGCGTAGTTTATGGAGCAATGTGGGACCACGGAAACGCAGTAAAGCAGATCCAGAATAAGGAAGACTTTAAATACCAAAGAAAAGTTGACGTTGTACATGATAAAAGTGTGAAGATTTGGGCAGTGGTGATAGGGATTGCAAGATATGAGCATATGCCTGCTCTCAAGTACTCCGATGATGACGCCTACAAAATTTACGCTCACCTCAAAAGTCCGGAAGGCGGAGCTCTCAAAGACAATCAGATCAGATTGCTGGTGGATGAAGACGCTACCAGGGCGAATATTATCGTAGCTATGAATGAGATTTTTCTGAAAGCTGACGAGAATGATGTGATAATGCTTTATTACTCAGGACATGGATTGGAAGGAACCTTTCTTCCAATAGATTATGATGGATTCAAAAATGCCCTACACCATGATGAGATCAAAGAAATTTTTAATAAAAGTATGGCCAAACACAAAGTTTGTTTTGCAGACGCCTGTCATTCAGGGTCATTGCTTGCGGCCAAGAGTCCATTTGCTTCTTCTCTGATGTATTTCTATGAAGAGCTTGAGAAATCAAGTGGCGGTTCTGCATTTTTCATGTCTTCCAAAAGCAAGGAATTTTCACTTGAAGATGGTGGATTACGACAAGGTATTTTTTCACATTTTCTCATCAAAGGCCTGAAAGGTGAAGCAGATATCAACAAGGACGCTACTATTACCATCAAGGAATTGTACGATTACGTTTCCAATAATGTAAAAACATATACAGCCGGTGCACAGACTCCTTTGATAGCAGGAGATTATGATGACAATATGCCTGTGGGGTTTGTAAGATCGGACAATTGATGTTTTTTTCTGAGCATCAATTTTTATTGAATGCCTGATTAATTTGATGTGACATTGCGGCGTAATCAAATTTGCAATGTAAATGGCTTATCTTTACGATATGTGGCAGAAGTACAACAAGTATATTGTTGGAGGTACTATTCTCCTTGTGATACTGCTGATATTTCACTATTTCAGAGAAGTGATTACGTATATATTGATCAGTTGGGTGATCAGTCTATTTGGAACACCGATCATGGATTTTTTTCTAAAAAAGTTGAAGCTGACCAAAATAAAAGCAGGCACATCTATAGCAGCATTTTTGACCATTTTGACATTATTCAGTCTGATTGGTGGAATCCTATGGCTATTTATTCCGGTAATTGTTCAAGAGGCTATAGGATTATCAAAAGTGGATTTCCATGCGATTTCCATTGCCCTCCAGGAACCAATTGAAAAAGTAAATACCTGGCTAAGATCTTTGGGAATTGAACCGAGTACCTCAGCAGCCGATCAGGTCAAAAGTCTGATTGGCTCATATTTTGACCCTAGCAAAATTTCAGAGTTGTTTGGAAATCTTCTCACACATGCAGGAAGTTTATTGATCGGACTTTTTTCTATCGTTTTTATTTCGTTTTTCTTTCTCAAGGAGCAAGAATTATTTACTGAAATTGTTACTGCCGCAGTTCCTGAAAAAGGTGAACACAAAGTGATCCAAGTGCTTTCGATCGCAAGAAATTTGCTGTCGCGTTATTTTGGAGGTATTTTATTGCAAATGCTCATCTTATTTATATTAGCCTCCGTTCCGCTTTTGATGTTGGGCATCAACAATGCGTTTTTGATTTCAGGTTTTTATGCCTTGATGAATATTATTCCGTATCTCGGTCCTCTTATAGGCGCCGCCTTTGCATGTATGATGACCATATCTTCCAACCTTGAAATGGATTTTTACCATGAAACTGTGCCGCTCTTGGTGAAAGTGCTCTCTGTATTTATAGCTACTAAATTGATAGATGATTTTATTTTACAACCTTTTATATTCTCGAGTAGAGTTCAAGCCCATCCATTGGAGGTGTTTATAGTTATTATGCTGGGAGCAAGAATGGGTGGAGTATTGGGTATGATTATCGCCATTCCGGCTTACACAGTTTTCCGTGTGTTTGCTAAAGTCTTCCTGAGTGAATTTAAAGTTGTCAGAAAGATCACTGAAGACATTCAATCCCATTAAATTTGTCTTATATTTTTCAATCTTCTTCTTATGAATTTGTTAGACGAGATTTCCGGTTTTTTTCAGAATTCGATGCAGTCCTTTGTATTGTTTTTACCTACCATCATCAATGCATTGCTTGTCCTCATCATAGGATGGGTCATTGCGAAAATTGTACAGTGGATAGTATTGCGTATTAGCGATGCAGTGGGAATTGACAGACTTGCCTCCAAATCAGGTGTGCAAAAGTTTCTGGAAAAGAGAGGTTATAAAAAAGGAATAAGCGGCGTTGCAGCTTCTATTTGTTTCTGGGCAATAATTTTGATCGTTCTGGTCAATTTTTTCAATTTGCTGGGAATGGAGGTTGTTTCCGATTTACTCAATCAACTGATTTTATTCATTCCAAATATCCTGATCGCATGCGTGCTGATCATTCTTGGATTTTACCTTGCAGAATTTGTAAGTAGTCTGGTGGCCGGAAGCCTGGAAGAATCCGGTTTTGAGAATCCTGAACTGGTAGGCAAAATGGTCTTTTACGCTATTGGGATTTTTACTTTGGCGATCGCTTTGACTCAGATCGGTATAGGGGAAATGCTGATCACCAATGTGGTCAGTATCATGTTTGCCTCTGTTGGGTTGGCTCTTGCTATTGCATTTGGTTTTGGAGCCAGAGAGTGGGCTAGAAATGTCATCCGACGATATTTATACAATCCCGACAAGGATAGAAACCAGAATAAGTCAGAAGAGTGATGATTGGAAATGAGACTCTTTTGCTGACTCGAAAATTGCCGCCACTTATGGTTTTGGATTTACTTGATTTGTAAATTCTTTTCACTTTATTGATAAACAGTGCTTTGACCTATCTTTGCAGGATCAATATTTGATCTATTATTATGAAATTCGCAACAAAAGTTATACATGCAGGAGTGCATCCTGACCCGGAAACAGGAGCTGTCATGACTCCCATTTATCAGACTTCAACGTATGCTCAGGATGGCCCCGGCAATCATAAAGGATATGAATATGCACGTACTCAAAACCCTACACGTACCGTATTAGAAACAAACCTGGCGGCTCTTGAAAATGGTGTGGGAGCTGCATGTTTTGGAAGTGGTTTAGCAGCTATGGATGCAGTAATCAAGCTTCTAAAATCAGGAGATGAAGTAGTTGCCACCCATGATCTCTATGGAGGTTCATATCGTCAGCTGGTCCGTGTATTTGGTCAGTTGGGTATCCAAAGCAAATATGTGCCTATGCAGGATGTGAATCTTTTGGCAAAGCATCTAACAGATGCCACCAAAATGATTTGGATAGAGACACCTACCAATCCTTTGCTCCAGATCATCGACATTGCAGCAGTCTGCAGATTTGCAGCTGACAGGGGTATTTTGGTCTGTGTGGACAATACCTTTGCTACACCATATCTGCAGAACCCAATAGATTTAGGAGCGGATCTCGTGCTACATTCGGCTACGAAGTATCTGGGAGGTCACTCAGATGTCATCCACGGTGCTGTAATTTGTAAAACAAAGGAATTGTCAGAAAGGATACACTTTCTTCAAAACGCCAGCGGCGCTGTTCCCGGTCCGATGGATTGTTTTCTAGTGCTACGTGGAATCAAAACACTACATCTTAGGGTACAGAGAGCCTGTGAAAATGCAGAAAAACTTGCCCACTGGCTGACAAAACAACCGGAAGTATCACGGGTATTGTATCCGGGATTGGAAGATCACCCCGGACATCTGATAGCAAAATCGCAAATGCGTGGTATGGGAGCAATGATTTCTTTTGATCTGAAACAAGGTGATCTGGAATACTCGAAAACCATATTGACAAAGACAAAGTTATTTACTTGTGCTGAATCACTGGGTGGGGTAGAATCCCTAATCGGTCACCCTGCCTCTATGACTCATGCTTCTATCCCTAGAGAAGACAGAATGAAGTCCGGGTTGACAGATACATTGATTCGACTGAGTGTTGGGATCGAAGATGCAGATGATTTAATTGAAGACCTGGATCAGGCATTGTCCAGATAATTTTTCATCAACTTAACACCCGGAAAATGACACCAAAGCAAATCAGCAAGTCTATCAAGTACTGGGCTGAGGATGACAAACCAAGAGAAAAGCTTGCCAATAAAGGGAAAGACAGTCTGAGCAATTCTGAACTACTTGCCATACTGATTGGTTCAGGTAATAAAGAAGAATCAGCTATCGATCTGGCAAAGCGACTTTTGGAAACATATAACCACAGCCTCATTGAACTGAGCAAAGCCGGCATCAAGTCATTTCAAAAAATGAAAGGTATAGGATTAGTTAAAGCAATTACCATCGAAGCTGCGCTTGAACTCGGCCGTCGCCGCTTGCAATCGGAGGTTGGAGAAAAACCAGTGATTACACGAAGCGATCAAGCATATCAATTGATCAGATCATACTTAGAAGATATTTCGCATGAGGAATTCTACATTATCTTGCTCAATCGAGCTCAGATGGTACTTTCTATTGAGAGGATATCTTCTGGTGGGATGAGTTCTACAGTAGTAGATCCTAAGATGGTGTTTGCACGTGCATTGGAATGTAAGGCTCATAATATCATTTTATGTCATAATCACCCTTCACACAGTCGGAAACCCAGTCAAGCTGACATTCAACTTACAGAAAAATTAAGTCATGCCGGAGAATTATTAGAAATAAAAGTTGTGGATCATCTCATCGTTTGTGCGGATACATATTTTAGTTTTGCAGATGAAGGAATGCTGAAATGACGGGTACTGATACAAATAAAATCTCAGGTTATCAAACCTTAAAAAGACTTTTTCGATTTGTAAAACCTCATCGAACTCTGTTTTATTTAGCCGGTGTGTTAGCCGTTTTACAGGCACCACTCAGTGCCTTGACACCATATCTCACCAATGTCATGGTAGATGACTATATCATGAAGTCGGATTTACACGGCTTGAAGAAGGTTGCCTTGCTTTTTCTAGCCGTTTTACTGCTTACGACGATCATGAGATATGCTTTCATGATCCTGACAAATCTACTGGGGCAGAATATTATTTTGGATATGCGAAAAGCAATATTTGCCCATCTGTTGCACTTGAGGATGAGTTATTTCGATCAGACACCAGTAGGCACCAATACTACCCGAACGATCAATGATCTGGAGACACTGAACTCGGTATTTTCCGAAGGATTGATAACAATTATTGCCGATATTCTTGCTTTGATTTCAGTATTATTGGTCATGTTGTATACAAGTGTAAAACTTACCATAATATGCCTGATCAGTTTTCCTTTTTTATTATTAGCAAGCTATTTGTTCAAGGAGAAAGTAAAGAGCAGTTTCCAAAGAGTGAGGCAAGAGGTGACCAAAATGAATACATTCTTGCAAGAACATATTAGTGGAATGAAGATCGTTCAGATATTTAATGCTCAAGCAAATACTGAAAAGAAATTTAAAGAAATCAATCGAGAATATACTCAGGCTAATTTGGATGGAATTTTTTACTACGCAGTTTTTTTTCCGGTAGTGGAGATTATTTCAGCTGCCTCATTAGGACTAATGGTGTGGTGGGGTGCGCAAGGAGTTTTGAGTGGATCCGTCTCTGTAGGGCAATTGGTCGCTTTTCCAATGTTTTTATCGCGTTTGTTTCAACCTGTGAGGATGTTGGCTGACAAGTTTAATACGCTTCAGATGGGATTGGTAGCTGGTGAAAGAGTGTTACAAATATTTGACAATCCTCAACGAGAATCAAAATCAACACAATTTGATCGCAAAGAAAGTCTCCACGGCGATGTGGTGTTTAGCCATGTCAATTTCAGTTATCAAAATGATAAACCCGTATTGAAGGATATTTCTTTTACGCTTCCACAAGGCAAGAATCTAGCAATCATAGGAAAGACAGGATCCGGTAAAACAAGTATTATCAACTTGATCAATCGATTGTACGAAAAAGATTCTGGAGAGATCTTGATCAATTCTACACCGATTGAAAATTATGACTTGAGTCATTTGCGAAAGAGAATTGGGATAGTCCTTCAGGATGTATTTTTATTTAATGGGACGATTTATGAAAATCTGAGCATGCACGACCCCGAAATAAGCCTACTTAAAGTGGAAGAATGTGCGAAAAAA
>WBZU01000365.1_pt1 | contig 40720 bp, 26 predicted proteins | sample 5204311 | NCBI WGS metagenome assembly WBZU01 (sample SAMN12344359, study PRJNA552823) | activated sludge metagenome | biome: Activated sludge suspended growth; feature: Nitrification reactor; material: Wastewater; isolation source: activated sludge from nitrification reactor of wastewater...
CGTTGGTTGCCGGCCGCCAAGAAGGCGGCACAGCCGTGCACAAAGCCATTGCCAACCACCGGCTAGTTCCCGTGCATCCGTCTTGCTTCGTGCACACGAAGCGGCGCCTGCAGGAGCGAGTCCGCCGTGCGCACAAAGCCAAAGCCCAAGCTCTCATTAGGCATGTGAGCGAGGACATGGCGATGATGCCGCGGAGCTATGCCTGTGCCCGGCACCGTGGTGGAGAGGCCGTCTCCGATGCATCAGCCCATGCGGCGGTTTTAGACATTTACGTCGGCGACCAGATCGGGGCAATCGCCTGTCACATGCCGGCTCCGATGCCTTCTTTTGTCCACCTTCAGCGAGAATCACCCTGACTCACACGCTGACGCCGTCACGATCTAATCGAACAAAACGCTTCCAGACTTGGAAGGGGTCGCATTGGACGCCTCGCCAGCAAATGAAGGCAAATCAGGCAGAAGGAAGTAGCCTCGCCCTTTGAGGCCGCCGCCATGGCGAATGATGAGACCCTGAAACGCATTGTTGTTGCGGGAGACAGTTGCCGGAAGAGGAAAGGGGTTTGCGTCCGCGCAGCTGAACGTGCCGCTAAAGAAGGCGGTCGCCGGCTTTATGGACAAAGATGTCAGGCGGGGCTTTGCCCCGACTACAGTCGCCGCACCGCCGGGCTTCACCAGCACATCCACATCTGGGGCCGTTCCTGCAAAGTCACCATCGGTGAACGTGAGTCTGGCGTTGAAGACGGTGACACCAGCGGTGTATGCAAGCCCCATCACCGTCTCCGTAGCCAGGGGCTTCAAATAGCGGGATCCGTAAGCCGTGAGGTTCGTTGCACCAAAGCCGTTCTTATAGACTCGTTGAGTTGCTCCTTGAGCTTTTCGGGACCAGCTCGGTGAACCGGATACCACGTCATCACTGAAATCGGCCGCCACTCCTGGTGTGCTCTTAATAACGCCGATGATCGTATCCAACGTGGATGACATTTGATGCACCAGCACCTCTCCGTTCGGTCCAACATGTCCGGCCGTCGCCAGCGAGACTCCATCGGCGAGCTTGCCTGCCAGCGTCAGTTTGCCTGAAACAGCGACAGTGAAGGACGCATAGCTTGTGCCCTGCGGTCTAGCCGTGTCTGGCACGGACAGATCGAATCCAATCGTGTGCAGTTGGTTTACCAGCACCGGGTTAGGCGTGACGTTGCGCCACATCTGGCCTGACGCGGTGTGCGCGCCATCGCTCACGTCCAAGAGAGTCGACAAGCTCGTTGCGCCATCGATGGTGAACGAAAGTGTCAGGTCCGCGGGCTTGGGATTGCCGGTGCGCTTGATTACCACCTGGCCCGTGGAGATGGTGCTACCCACGGCAGCAACTAGAAGGCCATTGCTGAAAGAGTGCGTCTGTGTGCCATTGATAAGCTTGCCCGTGAACGCGCCATTGCTCAGCACCGTCAAATCGACCCGCCCCCCGAGGTCCAAATTGACAGCGCTCTCCCGGTTAACCATCCCTGTCCAAGTGCCTGCCGTGCCTAACGCGAGAGGTTTGATGGTAAGCTCAGGCGTGATTTCATCAGAACCCACCGCATTGCTCGCGCGAACGATCAGCTTGTATTTTTTCTCAGCCAGCAACGCTGGGTTGGGCCTGCCCTTGATACGAACCACACCGGAACTGGCCAACGAACTGGTGTCCAGAACAAGCCCTGGAGGCTGGCCGACCATCGTCACTGAAGCAGCCAATACGTTTTGTGTGGTGCTTAGGCTGATGGGCTGGTCGTAGGAGCCACCAACAATACCGTCAGGCAGCGATGCGATCGGCTTGCCGAGCCACTGCGGCGCACCATCGATCACATTGAGTGTGAAATTGCCGGAGATCTCTGATGCTGTGCCATTCGCAGTCGTGATCGACACATCACAGCTGTAAACGCCCGCATCACTGTCCACAGGGGGAGGGCCTGCGCTGGCATTCACGACCTTGGTTAATACGAGCGTCTTGCCGTGAGTTCCGGTGCGATGTCCGCCAATATCTTCGATCAAGACACCGTCCTTTCGCCAATGGAAGCCATTGACGTTTGATGAACAGCTCAGGCTAATCGTGGCGGTGCCGCCAGCTTTGAGATTGATGATCTTGGAGGCTTTGTCGATCACTCCCATGTCAGCATTGCCGCTTGTGCCCGTGCCCAGCGTGCTGGTTGCGAGAACATTGTAGCTGCCCGCACTCGCAACAGTCACACTCCCGATGGTGTAGGTGGAACTCTTCTGACCGGCGATGGCTGATACGCCCTTGCGCCACTGGATGCTCGGAACTGGGTTTCCGGCCGCCGTAACGGTGAACGAAGTGCTGCCTCCCACTGGCAGTATGCGCACCACAGGAGCGTCCACGGCTGCAGTGGGCAAGGCTTCGTCGTCCACAATCTGGACAGTGTGGCTGATGTTTCCGCCCAGCACGGCAGAGCCCACGGGTGTTCCGAGAGTGAGAGTGAACGACTCTGGCGCTGGCTCACGCAGCGCATCCTGCAAGATGTCGACACTCACGCTCTTGGATGTTTCACCGGCGCTGAAAGTGATTGGGGTGCTGGTGGTGACTATGAAATCTTTTCCAGCGCCCTGAGTGGCACCGCTGGTCGTGATCGTCACGGGCACAGACACACTGCCCACAGGTGCGGGACTGGCAGTGATGTCGATGCTCACCGTGCCCGCCGCTTCGCTCACCGATTGACCAGACGATGCAAAGCTGATGTGCGCAAACGATGCCAGATCGGCATTTAGTATGGTGACAGAGGCCGTCTGGTTCTCACCCATCAACATCCCTCCGATCGGATTGCCCAGGCACACGTCAAACGTCTCATCAGGCTCAGCCGCCAGAAGATCTGCAGCGGTGGCGATAGTGATGGTCCGGGACGTCATGTCGCCATCCGCCCACGTCAGCGTGCCCGTGGCTGTCGTGTAGTCTGCTTCAGCAGTCGCACTCCGAGCAACGGTTGAATAGTTGACCGAGATGGATCCCAGCGAGCCGCCAGTGCGCTCGACCGTGAGCACAGCATCGGAGCCCTCGGCGGTGCTCGCACTGGTGGCGGCGAATTGCACTCTGGAGAGAGGTTGCGACAGGGAGGTGAAGTAGCGGCGCAACACATTTCCATCGCCAGCGCCATTGAGACCCAGCAAGAGCCGTCCATCGGCCTGAATCGCCACCTTGGTCGATGAAAGCAGCGCTCCACCGAGTGTAACCGCTGGACGGAACGAGTTGTCAAAGGTGCCACTAGGATTGTAGCGCGCCACGCCTGCCTGCGTGTTTGCGGAAGCGGTGCTGAATGCCCCGGCAACATCGATCTTGCCATCGCCCTGCACGACGATGCTCGTCACGGTGCAATAGCCAGGATTGTTGAACTCAGAGCCGCCCAGCCCGCCGCTCAGATTGCTGATGAAACTGCCGTCGTTGGAGCCTGAGGCATTGAGCCTGGCGATATGGCCTGCCGCCACACCACCGAATCCGGTGAACTGTCCGCCTGCGATGATCTTGCCGTCCGGCTGGACGGCCAGGCTTTCGACGCCACGCAAGCTATTGAATGCACCTGCATGTGCTCCCAACGGTGCGTCGAACGTCGAATCCCTGTTGCCGTCGACGGCGCTGACGGCGACGATGCCCGAGTGAAAGCCGCCACCGCTGAAGGGTCGCTGAAACGTCCCCCCGACGATAATGCGATAGTGAGGGGCCGTTCCGATAGGTTGCATGGCGATCGCCGCCACCGTGAGGCCAAGACCCGATATCGCATCCACCGCATTGTCGAGACTGACAAATGATGTGTCGAGAGAGCCGTCTTCCAGCAACCGGACGAGCCCAGGGCGCGCCACTCCGTTCCACGTGCTGAAATCCCCACCAACCAGCACTTTGCCATCCGGCTGGATCGCTACAGCGACAATCGCACCATTCGGCCCAGTGCCGGGATCGAAAGAGAGATCATACGTGCCGTCCGAATTCAGCCGCGCGATGCGATTGATCGCGATGTTTCGCACGGAACTGAAGGTGCCTGCGATGATGATCTTGCCGTTGGGTTGACGCGCCACCGCTTGGACGAGGGACGAGGCACTCACGCCGGTGCCCTGGTCAAAAAATGGATCCAGCAGGCCACCACCATTCAGCCGGGTGATTCCTGCACTTGTCACGCCCCCGCCCCCCGAGAAACCACCTCCCACGAGAAGCCGGCCGTCAGGCTGAACGACAATATCCCGGACCGCGCTGTTCAGTGCCACCGGTGCATACACTGGATCCGCCGCACCGCTTTCCTGGATCGTCGCCGTTACCACGGAGCCGTCTGGAACTGCCGCGCCCGTGACTGAGGAAAGCGTCAAGGTGAACGTTTCAGCCCCCTCCGCGACGGCGTCGGGTGTGATCGGGATGACAATCGAGCGGGTGCTGGTGTCACCATTCGCCCAGTTCAAGTCACCGCTGGTTGCGGTATAGTCCGATCCTGCGGTCGCCGTTCCATTGGCCGTCGCATAATGCGCACTCACGGCGCCAGAGGCGTTATTGGTGCGCTGCACAGTAAGTGTCAGAGTCCCTGCCTGCTCGTCCACACTCACTTCCGGCGTGCCCAGGCTGAGCCGCGGCTGGAAGGTGATGTTCATGTCGAGATACTCCTCCGTGCCAGAGCCGCCTGCGGCAACGACCTGGAAGCTCACTCCTGCGGTGGTGTCGTTGAATGTGCTGCCGACGTTGAGCGAAGCATCAGCCGCACTCGCGCCCGGCGTGTCGACGTCGATCAGCGCACTCGGCGAACTGTCCTGATGGCCCCAGAACAGGTAGGCCCCCAAAGACACGTCTCCGAGCGAAGGATGTCCCGCATACTTGCGTCGGTAGCCCAGCCAATAGTCCGTGGATGAGTTGCGCGCGAGCTTGATGGCCAGCGTTTTGTTGGTATCGGCGGACTGGTGATCGTAGCGATACACGCGGTAGGTGCCGCTCGTTGAAATCGCCTGCACCGCAGTGTCCGGAAGCCAGTGAAGCCGATTGAGGAACCAGGGATTGGAGACTGCTGCCTGCGTGGCTGCATCTCCTGGACCACTGCCCATGACATCAAACGAATCGCCGTATTCCTCGCTGCTGCCAAGGGGATCCACAGGGTTCGTGCTGCCCCCAGGTATGCGCCACAGATTCGCGTGGCGCAGACCCATGTTGTGCTGCAGTTCGTGCGTGACAACCCTGAGGCTAAAGTTGCCCTTGAGCCACACGAAGTCTCCCCCCACATCCGCCAGACCGGTCCACACGAACTGATTTCCCCCAATTCCATCCGTGTTCGCGAACGCCACGATCACATGGGAAAAGGACGATGGATTGTAGGATGCGGCGAGCCCCAGCGCGTCGCTCTTCATCTTCGTCACATTGTTGGTGGTGGCATAACTCGCCAGCGACCCCGGCATTCGCAGGAGGCTGGTCACCGTGACGCTGCCGATCGACACCTTGCCGTAGGAGGACTGTGCGAAAAAGTCCGACACCTCGGTAGTCAGCTTGTTGCCCACGTAGCTGGACGTCATCAAGTTCCCCGGCGCGGAGCTATCCTCCGGCGTGCCAGTGGCATCGGAATAGTCTGTCAGAATGACCAGCACTGAATGGGCTCCAGGGCTGCCAGGCGGCACCGGCGCGGCCTGCGGCCCGACCGATCCCACGGTTTCCGTGACATAGGCACCAGGGCCAGACTCGCCTTCGATCGCCTGACCGATGATCTGCATGGCGTGCTCCGTGCAGCACACCGGATGCATCTCGCCCGCCATCTGGAGATAATAGCCGTTACCTGCTTTGTCATGTTCGCCTGCCAGCAACGGCTTCCCAATACGCGCCCCGGCGGGCACTTCCGCGGCCGCGACCACACGTGCGGGTTCGTCGAGCACGGCCATGCGGTCATCGATCCGCACGCCGATGATGCTGGCGCCATACTTCGTGTCCTGCCTGGCCCTCCGCCCATAGACAAACGCCTCGTAGTGCTCGTCGCCAAAGCGCGCTTCGCGATAAATCTCCCCGGGCCGGAAGCGCCCCATGCCCGGCGATTCCACCACGATCGCAGCGAGTTCACCACGGGCGTTTACGGTCTGTTCGAGTTCGTTGATGACTGCTGGGGACAGGAGCCGCCTGTCGGACTCCCTCACCTGCAAACGCAAAGCTTCCTCCGGATGGGTCTGGATCAGCGAATAGATCGCTTTGCGACGTCGCTGCGCGAGATCGATCCCTTCGCGTTCGATGATCTTTCTCCGCTCTGGTGCAGCCAGCCGGTAGTCTTCCAGCCATCGCTGGAATGATCTGGTCACCTCATTCACATCGGCGGAAGATGAAGCCGTGCCTTCACTTGAGGGTGGTTTCGTCACCGGAATCTCGCTCATGCTCCGAGATCTTGAAGAGCCTCCAACGCCCCCGTCACCAGCAGTTGGTGACATCGGCGGATCATTTTTCCACAGCAACAGGACAGCGATCAAACCGCACGCCAGAAAACTAAGAGCGATGTGAAGTGGACGGCGCATGGTGGTCTTCGGATTCGATCGGCGGGTGATTAACGTATGCCTGCAAATAAAAGCAACCGCGCCCGACCCTGAAGATTGCGCTGACAAGCGATCTTCCTTCTCCTGATTGCAGCAAGGGCACCCAGCACGGCCAGCGCCAGCGAGCCCGGCTCTGGCACGACCTGAAACGCGGCATATTGGTTGTCGAACACAGTGACAGGCACGCCATAGACACTCGCGTCCACCGATCTGCCGGCGATCGTTAAAAGCTGCTCAGGGAGTCCTGTGGTAGGTGCCCGCACCCGTAGCACCTCGCCGATGGTCACGCCTTGCATGGGAATGTTGAATCCACCCACGCTGTTGGTGCTGCCCGAGAACAGCAAGTTGTTGGTCGCATTGTCATAAACTTCCACCAGCACACCGGCCAGGCCCTCGCCGGGTGTGTAGAAGTCGTTTGCCAGCAGGCGATCATCATACACCACGCCCGTCAGGATCGAGTCCATGAAGAAGTTTGGGCCACTCGAACGAAACTTGTTCCCGAGGTGTTGGGTGACCACGACTGGGCCGGTAGCCACGGTGTTGGTGCCGGGGATTCCGGACGTGATAGTGCCAATGCCGATCTCTTTGAATGCAGGATCCATCAGCAGTTCCCGGTGTGAGGGCGGATTCTGGATGCCTGAGCCAAAGCCGGCGCTTGCTCCATTGCCATCCCCCCAGTCGATCATGAACCCCGCGTGCCCGTGGAAGGCGCTCTGGGCGGTGGCATACAGCGTTTCACCAAGATCGAGGTAGTTGGGCGAGTAGCCGCCATTGGCGATGCGATCCTCCAGCGAGAGCCCGTCGATTGCGTGCGATTGCTGATCGGAGGAGATCATCAGCCCGCTATAGTTCACAGCCGAACTTCGCAGCGAATCGCTCCACGCTAGGGCCGGAGCTGGGGTCAGGGCACTCCACTGTGTCGCCAGCAGACTGGCGCTCGTTCCGAAGAAGGCCAGGGCCGCGGCCACCCCGGGGTCGTCGGACGACGGATTCGCGAAAGTCGCGGGTGTCGCGTAGTTCACCAGCCGTTCCAGTTCGCCAGCCGGATCACGCCGGGCCTGATTAACCAGTTCCAGCCAGTATTGCTCGAGGGCAGTAGGGTCGGCGCGGCAAACCGTCGCGCTGGAAAGGCAAAACCCTGCCGTCAGCGCGCCGAATGTCAGGCGGAGGCAGGAGTGGCGCATTATAAAAATTATAAACCACTCTTACCTATCCTGTCAAAACTTCTCAACACCCGCCTCAGCCTGCCTATCGAACGTAAAGTTTTGCCACGCCGTCTCGCCCGATCACCACCGGGCGCGGCGTCTCGCCTTCCCCGCCCTGAATCATGCCATACCTCTCGCCATTCTGGAGCGCCGGCATCGGAGTGCCGTCGGATGCGATGACCTGACCGCTGGCAGCATCCCGGCGCCAGCCCGCTGGCAGGCGTGGCAGGGAGTTGCCGGCATTGGGGGGGGGCGGTGCTGGACTGGATGGCTGCGCTGCTGCTTTTGTTCCGCCGCCAACCGGCGCGGTGGCAGGAGCCTGTGCAGCCGCCGCGCTGGGTGGCGGGGCTGCGGCAGCAGGAGCGACGGCCGGCATCGGCGACGGAGCCGCCCCCGTCAGCGACGCCAGGATCTGCGCCTCCGACCAGCCACATCTCCAGGTGCTCGTGGCACCATCCCGGAAAAACGGCACCGCCACGCCCGTGCTGCCCGTGGCCGATTTCAGCGTGAGGCCCGCATAGGCCACTTGTCCAGAGGCCGCGAGCTGCCCGGGTTTCATTTTGTCCGCAAGCGTGCGCACCAGTTCCTCAGCAGCTACGGCCACCGCGGCCGCATCAGCACCACGATCCTCACCCGGGGTAGACGCAGCGGCCACCGCCGCCCCTTTGTCTGCAGCGGCACTGCGGGCCAGCTTCAACTGCGACTGCAAATCCACAATCTCCTGCTGCTTGGTGCCCAGCCGGGTCTCCAGTTCCGTGATGCGTTGCTGCAAGCCCGGCTGGTCTTCACCACAGCAGCTCAAGATGAAAACCGTGCCAAAGGCGAACAGGAAGTGAAAAGCAATTTTCATGGGAAGGATGTTCGGGCCTCAGCATAGAAACAAAATGCCTGGCCTACCAAGCCAAAAGCGCTTCGCGGATATCCTTGTCCCTTAGGGCCGGCAGGATTGACCTGCAACAGGCCCGTCCTGGAAACGGCAGACGCCCGGCGCAACCGAAACCCGCTCACCCATAATGCATCCGCGAAGCTTCATCCGCGGTCAGCGTGCGGTGCAGGTGCCTGGATCAGCGATTCGGTATCCAGCAGGTGCGGCGGCGGCGCGGACAACTCAGGTGGCATAACGGGCTCCGACGTCAGCTCAGGTGTGTCCTGAAAACGAAGCGACAACGCCCCAGCCTGAATCTGATCTCCAATCGCGAGATCGTGCGCCTGAACCATTCGGCCATTCACTTTGAGCAGCGCATTGGGTGCCAAAGCCTGCAGCCGACAGCCGCGGCCGCCGGGAACAAGCGCAAAGTGCCTGGGTGCAAGACCGATGTTGGCCATTATCGGAATGTCAGCCGAAGGGTCGCTGCCCACGCAAACAACACGCGGAGGCACTCCGACAAAATGTCCAGAGGGGGCGACTAAGAAGTAAGCCATGAGGCATACTAAAAATAACAAATATAATTTTTGTAAATTCAGTATTGTTTCGCTGCCGGCAACAAGCCTCCCCGCGGCCACCGCCCGCAGGTTAGTTGCCTGGCATCCCGAACTTCCCGAACGCCATCCTGCCTGCCTTCCAGCGCGTATCGCCAATCTCGCCTCCCCGCCAAGAGTTTGCCTCAAGGTGCAGAACGGCATCTCTACCTTTCACCGGCCCAACACTGCCAAACACATCCCACCGCTAGAATGAGGTATTGCCCCCGCTACCCGACTTTGTTAGCCTCCCAATTCTATGAGCTTCTTATCCTGGATCATCGTTGGGCTGGTTGGCGGCATTCTCGGGAAACTTCTGCACCCGGGCAGCGATGGCGGCGGGTTGATTCGAACCATTATTCTCGGTGTGATTGGCGGGCTTGTGGGAAATGCCATCGCCAGCCGTTTTCTCGACATGAGTGTCACGGGGATCAACTGGACCAGCATCGGCATCGCAGCAGGCGGGTCGCTGCTGGTGCTCATCATCTGGCGTGCGATTCACAGCAAGAAGTGACGCGGCATCCGCCCCGTCATGGAAGCGGCACGAGCTGGCCGGCCATCTTGCCAGTTTCGCCGAGCACGCGGACCACGCCAGCTTGCCCGCCTGCGAACACCGTCTTTCCATCCGCAGAAATCGCACACGAGCAGACATTCACGCCAACTGACTCCAGCCGACGCTCCTTGGCTGCGTCGCTGCGTTGCGAGCCATCGTGACTGACCAGATCGCGATACACCGTGCCTGCGCCTTTGTTGTTGAAGGCTACGAGCGCGGAGCCATCCGCAGACCAGGCCAGCGTGGTGAAGGCCGTCTTCTTGTCGCCGAGCGACACAATCTGTTCGCGAGTCTTGGTGTTCCAAACCTTCACCTCTTTGTCCGCTCCGGCGGTGGCCAGCTGGGTGGCGTCTTTATTGAAAGCGACGGCAAGCACGTGGTTGGTATGGCCTTCGAAGGTGGCTGCGAGCGCACCGTCACTCACCTTCCACAGGCGCGCCAGTTTGTCCGCGGAGCCGGTGCCTAGCGAGGCACCATCCTGGGTGATCGCCATGCCGTAGATCACGTCCTCGTGCGCCTTCCACGAGCTGAGGAGCTTGCCCGTAGTGAAGTCGATCCGGTGCACAAACCCGCTCACACCCGGCTGACCGTCCGCGGCGAACAGGGTGCTGTCATCCTTTCCAAAGCAGAGACTTGTGACATTCCCCACCAATGATGCACCAAGCGCCTTGACCTCGCGCCAAGTCTCTGCGTCCCAGATTTTGACGCTGCGAAATCCTCCCGATGCCAGCGTCTTCCCGTCTGGGCTCCACGCCACGCTCTCGATCGCCTCGGTGTGACCGTGCAGGGTTTCCTCCACCGGACGATCGGGATTCGACACATCGTGAACACAAAGCTCGTGACCGCGCGCGAGCGCCAGATGTTTGCCGTCGGCGGAGAGAGCCAGCGCCAGCACGGGCTGGTAGGATGCCGGCATCGCGCCAAGTTTCACGGGTGCAACGGCAGGCAGTTCATCGAACACCTTCGCATCCCACCCCGCGCCCCCATCCACCCAGGCTCGCAGCGTGGCGATGTCCGCTGCGCTGAGCTGCTTCTTCGGCGGCATGTGCGGGTCATGCCCTGGACCGAGCGTTTTGATCAAGAGACTGTCCGCGCCCTTGCCTTCCACGATGGCTACACCCGTGTCTCCGCCAGCCAGAAGCTTTTCCCGGGTTGTCAGAATCAGCCCGCCTTTGGCCTTCCCGGGCTTGTGACATCCCACGCAGGCATCGCGCAGCAAGCGCAGCGCCGGCGCAGGATCGGCAACAGCTGCCAGCCCCGCTGAAAGGCAGGTGCCAAGTAAAAAACGAATGAGCATCTCCCACTCAACGCCCGCCCGCGGCACGCTGTTTCAGATGCACCCGGCGCGCCTCGCGAGCGCGTAATTTGGATTGAACAGGAACCGACGGATCGTTCTCTCAGGCCCCACTTCAATGCTCCAACGCACCTTCACCACCGAGCACACCCACCGCATCGTGTTCACTCGCGGCACGTTTTCATCGCTGAACACCAGCGTGAGGGACTTGCTGGAACTGTCCCACACGCCGCGGAAGCCCAAAGTCATGGTGTTCGTGGATGACCGCGTCGTGCTGGCCGATCCGGATCTGCCTGCCCGGATCGTCAGCTATGCTTCCGCGCACAGTGATGCCATGAACCTCACGGCGGAGCCCTTTATCCTGCCAGGAGGTGAAGCCTGCAAAAACGACTTCCGCCTCGTGGAGCAGTGCTGGCGCGCGATCAACGAAGCCGGCCTGGACCGGCACTCTTACGTCTTCGTCATCGGCGGCGGCGCCGTGCTCGATCTGGTGTGTTTCGCCGCGGCCACCGCGCATCGCGGCATCCGCCATGTCCGCTTCCCCACCACGACCCTCAGCCAGGGCGATGGTGGCGTCGGCGTGAAAAACGGAGTCAACTACGTCAGCAAGAAAAACTGGGTGGGCACCTTCGCCGTGCCCTATGCAGTCATCAATGACTTTGCTTTTCTCGACACCCTGCCGGAGCGCGAGAGGCGCAACGGCATCATCGAAGCCATCAAAGTCTCCCTGATCCGTGACGCCGCCTTCTACCACGAACTCGAAGCCATGGCGCCGGCGCTGGCCCGGCTCGAATCCCCCGCCCTGGAGCGCACCATCCAGCGCAGCGCAGAGCTGCACGTGGAGCACATCGTCACCAGCGGTGATCCTTTTGAAAACGGCAGCGCCCGCCCGCTCGATTTCGGGCACTGGGTGGCTCACAAGCTCGAGCAAGTCTCCAGCTTCCACATCGCTCACGGCGAGGCCGTGGCCATCGGCATGGCCGTCGATCTGCTCTACTCCGTAAAGCGCGGCATTCTGGATGCCGCGGTCGCTGATCGCGTCATCAGCCTCATCGAGGGCATTGGCTTCGCCACCTATGCGCCACACCTGCTGGACAAAGATGCGCGCGGGGAGTTTGTGATCCTGGCCGGCCTGGAGGAATTCCGCGAGCACCTCGGTGGCGAACTCACCATCACCCTGGTGCCGGAGATCGGCCGCAAGATCGAAGTCCATGAAATGGACCGCAGCCTCATCGTGGAGGCGGTGCAGGATCTGCGCGAAAGGGCCCGTGGAAAGCCGGCGGCCTTCACACAGAAATTGATCGCCGGCCTCTGACTGCCGGAGTGCAGCCCAATCCCGCGAAGCCGGGAATTGCACCGCGCGATGATGTGGTCATGATGCGCTATGGATTGCCACCAGGAAGAGATCGTGCGCTCGCTGATCGCGTCATATCGCGAGATCGGCGGCATCAATCATGTCGATTGCGGAAACCTCCCGTCGAAGCGCGCCGTGGCAGGCCTGTGCGAGGATTTGCTGCACCTCATGTTTCCCGGCTTCTTCTCCGAGGAGGCGCTCGGGTCCGATGAGTTGCAGATGATGACCAATGAACTCATCGCCAGCGTGCGCCAGCGCCTCAGCGTCGAAGTCCGCCGCAGCCTTCGCCTCAAGAACGGCGGCACCGCCCACGACCACACCGCCGAGGCGAACGAACTCGTGTGCCACTTCCTGCGCAGCCTGCCCGCCGTGCGTGCTCTCCTGAAAACAGATTTGCAAGCCGCCTTCGATGGCGATCCTGCAGCGCAAAGCTTTGAGGAAATCATCCTCGCCTACCCGGGCCTGGAAGCCATCGCCATTCAGCGCATGGCTCACGTGCTTTACAAATCTGGCGTGCCACTCCTCCCACGCATCATGACCGAGTGGGCGCACAGCCGCACGGGCATCGACATCCATCCCGGCGCCATCATTGGTGAATACTTCTTCATCGATCACGGCACGGGCGTTGTGATCGGCGAAACATGCGAGATCGGTCAGCACGTGAAGCTCTATCAAGGGGTGGGTCTCGTTGCGCGCTCGCTGGCTGCTGGCCAGGGGCTGAAAGGCAAAAAGCGCCATCCGACGATCCAAGATCACGTCACCATCTATGCGGGTGCGACCATCGTCGGTGGCGATACCGTGATCGGCGCCCGGAGCACCATTGGTGCAAATGTATTCCTCATGGAGAGCGTCGCGCCAGACATGATCTACGCCCTGGGAGACCAGGATCACCGCATCTCCGCACGCCGCAACAAGTCCGCCTGATCTCCCATGCACGTCGATCCCACAGTGCGAGACTTCCTGGAGCAATCGTTGTTCGATTTCCTCGGGTCCTCGCCTGCGGCGGATTCCGCTCCGCCTGCGCAGGTGCCCGCCGAAGCTGCCGACGAAATGGTGCGCCCAGCGGACGCTCCTGTCAGCGATGCCGCGTGCGAACTCATTTCGGGCTCCGCCACGGAGCTGGAAAATGAGTGCCGCCAGCTGCTCCTTGATCTCGGTATGCCCGCGCTGTGCGAGCGCGTGCAAGTCGTCTGGAACCCGCGCCTGCGCAGCACCGCCGGTTATGCCAAGTATCCGGGCTGGTGCATTGAGTTAAATCCGAGACTGCGCTCGTTTGATGGTCAGGTCGACCGCACGCTGCGGCACGAACTCGCCCACCTCGTCGCCTATTACCGCGCAGGACGACGGCGCATCGAGCCTCATGGAAGGGAGTGGCGCCAGGCTTGCGCAGATCTGGGCATCCCAAATGAACCCGCGCATCACCGCCTGCCGCTGCCTCGCAGCCGGCGTGAGCGGCGCTACGCCTATCAATGCCCCGTGTGCGCCATCGTCGTGCATCGTGTGCGGCCTTTCCGCCGTCCCACAGCCTGTCTGGCCTGCTGCAAAAAGCACTCCGGAGGCAATTTTGATACACGATTCAAATTCATCGCAGCCTTGGCCACCACCCGATCCCCGGCGACACCGCCCCCGTGATCGCGATGCCACGGTTGCTATGAAGCACACGCGGCAAACGTATTGGCGGCATGATCGCACGCACACTACTCGCCCTCCTGCTTTTCTCTGCCTGTCTGCATGCGGAGGACGCAGCCTGTTTCCGGGATCTGTTCAACGGCAAAGACCTGACTGGCTGGGTCAATGTCAATACTGCGCCAGACACCTGGAGCGTGAAGGACGGCCTGCTCGTGTGCAGCGGCAAACCCACGGGCGTGATGCGCAGCGAAAAGCAATACGAAAACTTCATCCTGCACATCGAGTGGATGCACATGGAAGCAGGCGGAAACTCCGGCGTGTTCGTGTGGAGTGAGGGACATCCTGCACCCGGCAAAGATCTCCCCAAAGGCATGGAAGTGCAGATGCTCGAACTGCAATGGCCCATGCTGCATCCCGGCAGAGACGGCAAACCCAACCATCCCGGCTACGTGTCCGGCGAACTCTTCGGGGCGAATGGCCTCGAAGCCGTGCCGGAAAATCCGCGCGGCAAACGCAGCATGTCCTGGGAGATGCGCTGCAAAGGCAAAGGCGAATGGAACACCTATGACGTGGTCTGCGTGGACGGCTGCATCAAGCATTCGATCAACGGCAAATTCGTGAACGGCATCCGTGATGCCACCGTGCGCAAAGGGTATCTCTGCCTCGAATCCGAGGGCGCTGAAATTCACTTCCGCAACATCCGCATCATGGAACTCCCCGCCGGTCGCGCCACACCCGAACAGACCGCGCCGCTGGAGAAGTAAAGCACCCGTGCAGCATCCCATGTCAAAGCCCGCACTCTCCGGTCTCGTGCTCATCACGATGACCATCGCGTCAAACGCAGCGCCGCTGGCGCAGGCGCTCAAGCCCTTCCTCGACACGCACTGCCTCGAATGCCACGACGCTGATACGCACAAGGCCGGCCTGCGGCTCGACAATGTTGCCTTCGATCTGACGAGCGACGACGCGATGAAGACGTGGACGCATGTCTTCGACAAAATCGTGTCCGGCGAGATGCCGCCGAAGAAGAGCAAGCAGCAGCCATCTAAGACCGAGCGCGATGCGACGATGAAGCTGCTGCACGACGAACTGCACGCAGCATCGCTCGATCATCAACAGAAGCGCGGGCGCGTGATCGTGCGACGGCTGAATGGCACGGAGTATCAGAACACGATCCGTGATCTGCTCGGCACGAATGTCGTCGTAAAGGACATGCTGCCGGAGGATGATTCGGTGGCCGGCTTTGACAATGTCAGCGCGGCGCTCGATTTGTCGGCAACGCATCTGCTGCTTTACCAGGATGCAGCGGAGAAGGCGATTGCTTCGGCGATACCCACACACAAGCCGTATCCATTCGAGAGCACGCGGACTGGCAAGGAGATCGCGGAGAAGGGATCGAATTTCAAACAGACGCTTACACGCTCGTGCAAGCTCGTGGGCGATTCGCTGGTGATCTACAGCAAGCTGCCGCGCTACGGCTTGTGCTGCACACCGAGCGTGCCGGGCGAGGGACGTTATCGAATTCAAATGAAGGCGCGCGCGGTGGGCGGCGGTGGCAAGGCGATTCCGGTCGGCTATTTCACCGTGGAGCAGAGCGGCCCTGAGGAACCGGTGCTCAAAGAGATGCACGAGATTCAGCCCGGCGAGCCGAAGGTGTATGAGTTTGAGTTCGATCTCGCGCGTCGTCAGCAGTTCGTGGTGAACCTGCTCACGCTTTGGGACATCCGCACGTTCAAGAAGCCCATCGAAGAGTATGACGGTCTCGGCTTGCAGGTGGACTGGCTGAAGATCGAAGGCCCACTGGGTGCGTTCCCGCCACCGAGCTATGCGAAGGTCTTCGAAGGTGTGGCGCTCGAATACCGCTCGGTGGTGCAAGCGCTCGCAGCCGGCAAAAAGCCGCCGACCATCAAGGAACCGCGCAATGAATACCAATGGGCGAACGATCCGCTCGTGCCTGCGTCCGAGCATCCGAAGGAAGATGCCGAGCGGCTTATCCGCAGCTTTGTGCAGCGCGCGTTCCGTCGTCCGGTGAGCGAGGAAGCGCAGAAGCACTATGTGCAGGCCGTGCAGGCGAAGCTCGATGCGAACTACAGCTTCCAGGACGCGCTTACCTTTGGCTACAAGCTCATCCTCTCCTCGCCGGACTTCCTTTTCATGGTCAATCCGACGGCTGCCGATGCGAAGGGTGATCTGCCGTCGCCGACGCTGGACGACTTCGCGCTGGCCGAGCGCTTGTCGTATTTCCTCTGGTCCACCGCGCCTGATGAAGAACTGCTCGCGCTTGCCAGCAAAGGCGAACTCTCCAAACCTGACGTGCTGCGCGCGCAGACGGAGCGTTTGCTGAAGCACGCGAATGCCAAACGCTTCACCGAGAACTTCGCGGGCCAGTGGCTCGATCTGCGCAAGATCAATGCGACCATTCCTGACCCGCAGCTCTTCGGCGACTTCGACTACCTGCTGCTCTGGGCGATGCCGCGCGAGACGGAATTGTTCTTCGAAGAAGTGTTGCGCAACGATCTGCCGCTCACCGACTTCGTGCACAGCGACTGGACGATGCTGAATGAACGCCTCGCACGCCAATATGGTATCGCGGGCGTGGAGGGCAATGAGTTCCGCAAGGTGAAGCTCACGCCCGACTCGCATCGCGGCGGCGTGATGACGCACGCGAGCGTGCTGAAGGTCACCGCCGATGGCACACGCACCTCGCCTGTGCTGCGTGGGAAGTGGATGCTGGAGCGCATCATCGGCAAGCCCGCTCAACCACCACCGCCCGATGTGCCCGCCATCGAACCCGACATCCGCGGCGCGACCACGATCCGACAGCAGCTCGACAAGCATCGCAACACGCCCGCCTGCGCGACCTGCCACATCCACATTGATCCGCCAGGCTTCGCCTTGGAAACCTATGATCCCATCGGCAACTGGCGCGAGTTCTACCGGGTCACCACCAAGCCGACGAGCCGTGCGATGCCCATTGATATCCACGCCTACAACCAGCGCCCCGTGTATCGTGGTCTCGACGTGGAGAAAGGCGACAAGACGCCCGACGGCCGCGCCTTCAAAGACATCGACGACTACAAGCGCATCCTCCTCGAAGACAAGGACCAGCTCGCGCGCAACCTTGCGCAGAAGCTCATCGTCTATGCCACCGGCGCGGACATTCAGTTCGCTGACCGCGAGATCGTGGAGCAGATCATCGCGAAGCTGCGCATGAAGAACTACGGCTTCCGCACGCTGGTGCATGAGGTGGTGCAGAGCCGGGTGTTCTTCAGCAAGTAGTCGTCCGTCATCCCTGAATTCAATCTTCGCCTCATGAAATCCATCGCCTCACTTCTCCTTGGTCTCGCGTTTGCGATCACAGCATCGGCCGCATCAAAGCCCAACATCGTCTTCATCATGGCCGACGATCTTGGGTTTGCGGATGTCGGCTTCCACGGCGGCAACGCGCCGACACCCGTGCTCGACAAGCTCGCTCGCGAAGGCCTGGAGCTGACCCAAAGCTACTCCGCACCCGTGTGCAGCCCCACGCGCAGCGCGCTGATGACGGGTCGCTGCTGGAGCCGCTTCAATGTCACGACGCCGCAGAATCCGCGCGCGCTGCCGTGGGACACTGTCACGCTGCCACGTGCGCTGAAGATTGCGGGCTACGACACCTGTCTCACGGGCAAGTGGCATCTCGGGTCGAAACCTAAAGAAGGACCGAATCACTTCGGCTTTGATCACTCGTATGGCTCGCTCGCTGGTGGCGTGAGTCCGTGGAATCACTCGTATAAGCAGGGGCCGTTCGCGCAGACGTGGCATCGCAATGAGAAGCTGCTCGATGAAGAGGGTCACGTCACGGATCTCATCACCAACGAAGCGGTGCAGTGGATCGAGTCGCGCACGGACAAGCCCTTCTTCCTCTACATGCCCTACACGGCGGTGCATCTGCCGATCAAGGAGCCGGAGGAATGGGTGAAGCGCGTGCCGGCTTCGATTCAAGGCGATGTCGCCCGGCACTACGCGGCCTGCGTGATGCATCTCGATGACTCGATTGGCCGCGTTCTGGCCGCGCTGGAAAAGAAGGGCGTGCGTGACAACACCATCGTGGTCTTCACCAGCGACAACGGCGGCAGTTGGGCGGAGAACAATGATTTGCACTATCCTGATGACCACTGCCCGAACGGCAAGCTCACGGCCAACAACACACCGTGGCGCGGCCAGAAGGGCGAACTCTACGAAGGCGGTGTGCGCGTGCCCTGCGTGGTGTCATGGCCAGGTCGCGTGAAGCCCGGCAAGGTCGAGAGTGCGGTGCAGATCATTGACTGGATGCCCACGCTCACCGCGCTTGCGGGTTGGAAGTCCGACACGGACCTGAAGTGGGATGGCACCGATTTGAGCACCCTTCTGCTGGAGCACAAGCCGCTGCCGGATCGCACGCTGTATGCTGTGTCACCAAACTGGCGCGGGCGTTCGGTGCGCTATGCGAACTGGAAGCTCATCATCACCGAAGACAAGAAGGGCAGCACCAGCGAGCTGTATGATCTGGCGGCTGATCCGGCGGAGTCAAAGAACCTCGCGGACAGCCAGCCTGCGCAGCTCGCGCAGATGATGGAGCGGCTGAAGCAGATCAGCGCGCGCGACAAGGATGCGGTGGCGAAAGACGACAAGTAGACGCCCGAGCAACGGCAATCGCACGAAGGATCGCCGGGGCCCGTTCGTTTCACGCCCGTCCACATCCAACCCGCAACACCATGCCTCGCCCCATTCTCGACCGCCGCACCTTCCTCCGAGCATCGGGTGTTTCCATCGCGCTGCCGTTTCTCGACGCGATGCTGCCCGCCAGCGCCGCTGAAGCGAAGAAGGCGCTGAGCCGTCCGCCGCGCATGGTGCTCGTGGGCCAGCCGCTCGGCATGTATTCGGAGAACTTCTTTCCAAAGAACGCCGGGCGCGACTACGAGCCGAGCCGCTATCTCAAGCAACTTCAAGGACTGCGCGACCGCTTCACCGTGTTCTCCGGCATGTCGCATCGCTACGCGGCGGGACACTTTGCAGAGGTCGGGCTCATGACGGGCGTCGCCACGGAGATGATTCGCGCGAATGACATCAAGAACAGCATCTCGCTCGATCAGGAGATCGCGTCCCACATCGGCAATCAGACGCGCTTCGCCTCGCTCGTGCTCGGTGGTGGCACCATCGCGTGGAACCGACGCGGCGTCCGCATTCCCTCGGAGCAAAGCGCCACGCGCATCTTCAAAAAGCTATTCCTTGCCGGCACGAAGGAGGAAGAGGCGCGCGAGCTACAGCGCATTCGCGACGGGCAGAGCATTCTCGATGACGTGCGCGGCCAGATCAAAACGCTGAACACGAAGGTCAGCACCGACGACAAGCAGCGGCTCGACTTGTTCCTCACCTCCGTGCGTGAAGCCGAGCAGCACCTTCAGCAGGATGAACACTGGGGCACCACGGCCAAGCCGCAGGTGGAGATGAAGCCGCCGACCAATGACTACAACGGCGCAGCGCTGCTGGAGCGCAGCCGTCAGTGGTATGACATCGTGCATCTCGCGCTGCAGACGGATTCGACGCGCGTGGTATCGCTTTTCCTCAGCACGCAGGACCGGCCTGAGATTGATGGCGTGAAACTCGGCCACCACGACGCCTCGCATCATGGCCAGGACCCGGCGAAGCTGGAGCAGCTCGCGTTGATCGAGGAAGCCGAGATCAAAGTCTTCGGCGAGTTCATCGAGAAGCTGAAGGTGTCGAAGGAAGGTGATCGTTCACTGCTTGATCACACCGCCGTGTTCTATGCCAGCAACCTGGGCAACTCCTCCTCGCACGACAATCACAACCTGCCCATCCTCCTCGCCGGCGGAAGCTTCAAGCACGCAGGCCATGTCGCGTTCGATCACGACAACAACACGCTGCTCTCGAACCTGTTCGTGCGCATGACGCATCACATGGGCATCGAGGCCGCGAAGTTCGGTGCGAGCACGGGCATCGTGAGCGAGGTCTAGCCCGCCCAGCTACTCGGCGGCAGATTTCTTCAGGTCCGCGGTCATCTCCAGCAGGGCATCCATCATTTTTACAGAGGCCTGCGGTTCAAGGTTGTTCGTTCCGGGCCAGGTTTCGTAGCCACCGAGTTCGAAGTGCCGCGGCGTGGGCATGTAGCCGTAGTAGCCGTGTGCGAGTTCGATCATGAAGGACTTCGCGAACGGGCTGCGCTTGCGAAACTCCACGCCGGTTTCGGCAAAGGTCTCCGCGGGCGTGGTGCCGATGCACACGTCGCCAATGCGAAATGCCTGCACGGGCGCTTTGGTTTCCGGGCTGGCATTGGCAAGTCGCTGCACGCGGCCTGCGTAGGCGAGCGCGAGATCGACCTTGCCCTGGATGCGCGGCGCTTTGGCCTCGGTCTCTTTGGCCCATGCGATCAGGTCTTCGGGGACGTGGCGCCAGGCGATGCCGAGTTCGCGGTAGCTGGCGGCGAGCGTGGGATGGCTCTGCCAGCTCGCGCCCGCGATCGCGCCGTTGACCTTCGCGGCCACGTCCTCAGCGACGTAGCGCATCTGCTCGTAGGGTTTCTTGCGCGGCTGGGGATTTCGGAAGTTGATGTTGTTGGCATCGCCGCTGGTGCCGTTGGCCATGAGCGCAACAAAGGGTGGATCATCGGTGCCGCCGGCCTGCAGGCGCTTCATCGCTTCACAATACATGCCGTAGTAGTCCGCGGAGATGTCCGCCCCATTCACGCCACCGACATAGTGCAGCGAGTAGGCGGAGAGCACTGAGATCATGCGTCCGCCGGGCTCGCGCAGTGCGAGGAACGAGATCGTGGGATCAGGCGTGCCGGCGGGCTCGACCAGGTTGGGATTGCCCGCGCCGGGATTCATTTTGACCTTGTCGATCTTGCCGAATGGATTCGGCGGCATGGTGCCTTCCTTCAAGAACCAGCGGCGGATGTTGACGTGCTCCGGAACATCGACGGTGCCGAAAGCCATCTCCGCCGGACGCAGGAGATTGGCGGCGCGGCGCACGCCATCCGCGATGCGGCGTGCGACAAACCTCTGGTAATCTGTCAGCTCCATGTCGGAGGTGTATTCGCGCGGATTCCCGCTCATGGCGTTGGCGGCGGAGTGCGTGTGCGTGCCTGAGATCAGCACGTTGGATGCGGGGATGCCGGCTTCCTTCTCGATGAACTCGCGCGCTTTCACGGACACGCTGCGGTGCAGGCCGAGCAAATCACACACGACGATGGCGAGTTTGGTTTTGCCATCATCGAGCACGAGACAGCGCGCATGCAGTTCATCGTGAACGTGCGTGCACGGAAAGGGTGCAAAGCCGCCGACGACATCGCTGCCGAGGTCGGGTGTGATGTTGCTGGTGGCGGCACCGGCGCGGAAGGAGCCAGTGGCGGCACGAGCCGTCATGGCAGTCAGCAGACAGAGAATGAGAAGACGCATGGCAGGCTCTAATACAGGCCCGCAAGGCCAACTTTCTCACACTCCAAGCAGCTTCGTGTAAGGCTTCCCTTCGTTCTGATCGATGCGCTCGGGCAGACCTTTGTGGTTGTAGGTCAGCTTGGTGTGATCAATGCCCAGCAAGTAGAGCAGCGTCGCGTGGATCGAATGCACGTGCAGCCGATCCTCGACGGCATACAGGCCAAGCTCGTCCGTCATGCCATACGTCTGACCACCCTTCACGCCGCCGCCAGCCATCCACATGGTGAAGCCGGTGGGGTTGTGGTCGCGGCCATCGCCCTGCTCGCTCATCGGCGTGCGACCGAATTCGCCGCCCCAGATGACGAGCGTTTCTTCAAGCAGTCCGCGTGACTTCAAGTCGGTGAGCAGGCCGGCAATGGGCTTATCGACCGCATTGCAAAGGCGCGAGTGGTTCACTTCGATGCCTTTGTGGCTGTCCCACTTGCTGCCCGCGCCGGAATAGAGCTGCACGAAGCGCACGCCGCTTTCGATGAGGCGGCGAGCGAGCAGGCAGTTGCGACCGTAAACGGCAGTCTTCTCGTCATCCATGCCATAGAGTTGCTTCGTGGCTTCGGTCTCCTTGCTGAGATCCACGGCCTGTGGAGCTTCGGCCTGCATCTGGTAGGCGAGTTCGTAGCCCTTGATGCGGGCATCGAGTTCCGTGTTGCTCTGACGCGTGGCGTTGTAGTCGCGGTTCAGCGCACCGAGCAAATCCAGCTTGTCACGCTGGCGCTGGCGATCCACTCCCTTCGGGTTGTCGAGGTATTTGATCGGCGTGCCATCGCTGTTGAACTCCACGCCCTGATACACGGCGGGCATGAAGCCGTTGCCCCAGTTGCGCACGCCATTCACCACGGTGGCTTCGCTGTCTTTGATCACGACAAAGCCGGGCAAGTTGTGATTCTCGGTGCCGAGACCATACTGCGCCCACGCGCCGAGCGACGGACGGCCACCAAAGACGGAGCCCGTGTTCATGGAACACACGCCGCCCGCGTGATTGATGCCGCTGGAGGCGCACGAATGAATTACCGCGAGGTCGTCCGCGTGCTGTGCGACGTTCGTGAACCAGTCCGAGATCCACAGTCCGCCCTGGCCGTATTGCTTCCAGGTGCGCTTGCACTCGAGCAGTGGCGACTTCGTCTCGCCCATCGCGGTGATCGGAGGTTTGAAGCTGGCAGGCAGCGACTGGCCCGCAAGCTTGTTGAGCAGCGGCTTGTAATCGAACGTGTCGAGATGGCTCGGCCCGCCTTCCATGAAGAGGAAGATGACGTGCTTCGCCTTGGCCACTCGATGAGCAAGCGTGGCCGCAGCAGCGTTGCCTCCATTCATCAAAGCCGCGAGCGCCACCGCGCCAAAGCCGCAGCCGGCGGTTTCCAGGAAGTCGCGACGCGAGGTCGGTTGGTCGTATCGATGGCAGGGCATGGTTGTGATTGGCTTGGGCTTTGAACAACTAATGGTCACTAACAGACACTCATGTTGGGGTGACTGTGTTGCCGCGTCAGCGGTCATTATTAGTGTTCATCAGTGTCCATTAGTGGTTTCAAATCTGGGTTTAGTGGAGGTAGAAAAATTCGTTCGTATTGAGCAGCACCTGGCAAAGGTCGTTCATCGCCTGTTGATACGGATCATTGGCTTCGGCGATCTTCTTGTCGGAGCCGGACCACTCGAACTGCGAGGTCAGTGGGTCGGCGCTGCGCCAAGTAATGAAGCCTTCAGTCCAGCGCTCGGGGTTGGCGTTGAGTGACTTGTCGGGCAGCACGGTGCTGGCAATGCGGACGGCTTCGATCTGGCCGTGCCACTGGCTTGCGGCGGAGCGTTTGTTGAGGCCGCCGATGACAAGTTGCGCGGAGCCCTGGCTGAGCTTCGAGCGGATGTCCATTGGCACGACCGCAGACTGAATAGCGGCACCAGGTGTTTCGAGATCGCGCACGGAGAAGGTGACATTCTTGCCAGTGCACGAGACACGCGCGGCAATGTGATAGCGGCGGCCGAGTTCGATGTGGATGTTCGACGGCACCACTTGGTAGCCGATGTTCGAGTTCTCGTCTTCGCCGACGACTTGGACGATCACATTGCGCGGCTTGTAGCGCGACTTCTCTCCAGTGACACCAAGACTCCATCCGAAGGATTCGAGGCTGTCTTTGCCGCCGTTCCAGCGTGAGGCGATGGTGCGCACGGAGGCGTTCACGTCGATGCTGTCGAGGCTCACGATGGCTTCGATCGTGAACTCATCGCCTTCCTTCTCGCCCGTGTTCACCAGCAGTCGCTCGTGCGGCGAGTTTTCCTGGAAGTCGGCGAGCGAGTCATCGCTGTCGGTCTTCCCTGCCGCAGGCTTCGCGTCGCCCCCGCGCTTCTTCAAGAATGCCTCGGCGGTGCTGCGTTCCTTGGCGGTCGGAGGACGGCCTAGCACCGCCAGCCACGCGTCGTCGATGGAACTCACGCGATCCGCGAGCTTCCGCGCACGCGAGAGCAGCCAGTCGCCATTGATCAACTGCAACGCCTGCGTCGGCGTGGTCGTGCTTTGACGTTCGGCCACGCTCGCGAAGCCGTTCGGCATGTCGAGCGCGCGCAGCAACTCGTTCGGGTTGTTGCGCTTCTTCATCGTGTAGATGGACCGGCGTGTGCCATTGCCATCACCGGCTGGGCCGCCCGCCTGCGGGTCGAGTTCGCCGCTGACGGCGAGCAAGGCATCACGCACCTGCTCGGCCTCCAGACGACGCGGATTGAAGCGCCAGAGGTATTTGTTCGCGGGATCGATCTTCGCGATCTCTGTCGATGGCTCGCGACGCGCGGTCTGCCGATACGTGGCCGAGAGCATGATGTCGCGATGCAGTTGCTTCAAATGCCAGCCGTTCACGACGAAGCGCGTGGTGAGGAAGTCGAGCAGTTCAGGATGAGTCGGCGGCTCGCCGAGTTTGCCGAAGTCACTGGCCGTGGCGACTATGCCACGACCGAAGTGATACTGCCACACGCGGTTCACGATCACGCGCGTGGAGAGCTGGTTGTCAGGACGCGTGATCCAGTTTGCTAATGCGGTGCGACGACCCGTGGAGTTTCCCTTCGGCTCGATCTTCGGCGGGTTCGCATCAATGATCGAGAGGAAGCCCGGCTCGATCTCCTGCTCGCCCTTGCGTGTCTTGATCGACACCGCTGGTGCCTTCGGTCCTGCATCGGTGGCAACGAAGGCTTCCATCAGCGGCTTCGGCCTGAGGTGATCGAACTTCTTCAGCTCTTCCTGCAGCGCCTTGTATTCCGCCTTCTTTGCCTCGTCCTTGAGGCTCTTCATCGGATCAAAGGTGTCGCGCTCGTGCTGCATCTGGCGCTCGACGAGGCCCGCGAGTTGTGTCTCCAAAGCATCACGCTGCTCCGGTGTCTTGCGCGTCATCACTTGCAGATCATCGGTGAAACGAGTCAGCGCGCGCTCGACGTTCTTGTCGATGATCGGCTTGATCAGCGCATCAATCTTCGCCCGCAGCTCAGCGGTCGCGACTTCCCACTTCGCCTGCTGCTCGTCGAATGCCTTCTTTTCGTCCTGCGTCGCCAGCTTCATGTCATCGCGCCAATGCACCGGAGCCAGGAAGGCGCGCAGGCGGTAGTAGTCCTTCTGCAAGATGGGGTCGAACTTATGATTGTGGCAGTGCGCGCAGCCCATGCTGAGACCGAGGAACAGCTCGCCGGTCGTGTCCGTCATGTCGGTGAGAATGATGTCCCATTGGCCGCGTGCGTCGCGCTGATTCCACTCGTAAACCGGATGACGTAGATACGCGGTGCCGATGAGCACGTTCGGATCGTTCGGCGCGATCTCATCGCCCGCGAGCTGCTCACGGACGAACTGATCGTAAGGCTTGTCGTCGTTCAGCGACTTGATGACGTAATCGCGATACGGCCACACCGATGGACGATACGCATCCGCATTGTAGCCATCGCTCTCTGCGTAGCGCACGAGGTCCAGCCAATGCTGTGCCCAGCGCTCGCCGTAGCGTGGCGACGCGAGCAGTTCATCCACCAGCTTCTCGTAAGCGCGCGGGTCCTTGTCGTTCACGAAGGCATCGATCTGATCCTTGGTCGGCGGCAGACCATGCAGGTCAAAGTATGCGCGACGGACCAACTCATGCCGGTCCGCCTCGGGTGCCGGATCGAGCTTCATCTCGGAATGCTTCGCGGCGACGAAGCGATCAATGTCACCTCTCACCCATGCGCTCTTCATCACCGGCGGCGTCACCTTTTTCACTGGCTGGAAGAACCAATACTTCCGCTGCTCCTCGGTGAAGCCGCCCTCGGTCACCACCGTCTTTGACCCAGCGTCTTCAGGCCATGGCGCGCCGATTTTGACCCACTTCTCCAGCGTCGCGATCTCTGCGTCGGTCATCTTGCCGCCGTTGTTCTTCGGCGGCATCTTGAAGTCGTCGTTCGTCCAACGAATCGCCTCGATCAGCGGCGACTTCTCAGGATCACCCGGCACGATCGCTGGTCCCGTGTCACCGCCCGTCTTGAGATAGCCGATGTGATCCACGCGCAGCCCGCCCTTCTGCTTCGTCTTGCTGTGGCAGTCGTAGCACTTGTTCACCAGAATAGGCCGCACCTGTTCCTCAAAGAACTTCATCGCGGCGCGGTGAGCATCATCGTCAGCGGCGTGAACTGAAGAAGCCAGGAGCAGTATAGCAAGGAATCGGTTCATTGATGATGGATGGCAGTTACTTCACCCGCAGGGTCGGAGGACGTGCCGTAGGGTGTTCTTTGGATGCGAAGGCGTGGACGAGTCCCGAGGGATCCGTTTCACCGGTCTCGCGCACAATGATGAACGTCACGAGGTGGTTCGTGTCCTGCTGCACAAATCTGGCGATCGCATCGCTGCGCACGGTGAGCGAACTGCCTGAGCCACCACGAGGAATCCAGAACTCCGCCAGCTTGCGCACGCGATCTTGCATCACGCCTTCATCGGAGCATGCGGGCGCCGCAGCCCAGAGCATGCTGCGCTCATCCCAGTCATCCAGGGCTTCATCCGTGATCCCATAAACGGCGAAGCGTGAGTCCGGCACCAGAGCAGAAAAGCCGTAGCCGCTGGGTTCGGGATCGAGCACGAGCTGCGCTTCATGGATCTCACGCGTCTGAATTTGTGAGACATCAAACGTAATGAAGGCGCGGCGCTCGTTCTTCCTCCCCGCCTCCAAATCGGTGTGCTTCACCATGATCAAAGGCTGGGAGCCAAGAGGCACCCCGTTGTCGCCGCGGCGTGCATAGGCATCCTTTCCCCGGCCGAAAGAAGTGGGGATGGCCGTCCATCCGCCAGACTCCTGCATGGTTTGCGCGCGGGCGGGCTCCTGGCCGGCGCTGGTGCTGCCGGAAGCGACATTGAGGCCCTTGCCTTGAGTGAGGCGCTGCATCCTTCCATCACGAAGCCCGCCGACCTCCACCTCGCCCTCGAAGACGTGGACCTGTGAATTGCCCGCCGATCCCGCCGTGAGACCGAAGCGGGTGCCAAGGTCCACCACCTTCATGTCAGCCGTATCGATGGTGAAGCCATGCGCAGGCTCAGGCACTTCGGCAACAACCGAACCTTCGAGTAGAAGGCAGTGCATCGCATCGCGGATTTCCAAGGTGGTCGGCGCCTCCAGCGTGACGATGGCACCAGTCTTGAACCTGAGCGTCGCGATGCCTTCCACCAGCGCGAGCTTGCCTGCGCCGAGCCTTGAATTCACAGCCGTGGGCAGTTCGGACCCGGCCCACTTGCAGTTGTCCGCCTGCACGAGGGTGGCGACCGGCTGCTTTTGCCCAAACCAAAGCGCCGCACTGAGCAGCGTCACGCCGGCAGCGATGCCTGCTGCCCATGCCACCACCGGCCAGCGTCTGCCGGACTCCACAGGAGTTTCATCCAGCAACTCGATTAAGCGGTCACTTTTCGCCCGCAGGTTCGCGTGCAACCAGACTCGCTCGATATAGGCCGCGCGCAATGCGGTATCGCGCACGACATCAGCCTGAAAGGCCTGCCAGTCCTCCTCGGACAGCAGCCCTTCGATGGCGCGATCGATGCGTTCGTCCTGACTCATGAGTGGGTGGCAAGGTGGCGGTTGACGCACTCGCCGAGCATTCGGCGGATGCGGCTCAGCAATTGATACACGGCATCAAAGGATCGTTGCGTCTTGGCGGCGATCTCCTCGATCCCGCGATCCTCGTAGTAGCGCCAGACGACGAGCTTCCGGCTGGTCTCAGGCAGCTTGTGAAGGCAGTGCTGCAAAGCCTCGGCACGCGCGTCCAATTCGTCCCCACGCCGGTCGATTTCCGCGGCCACCGCTTCGATGAACGAGTCTTCCAGTGCGACATCCGTTCGTCTCTTGGTCGCGCGCCGGTGATTGAGCACACGGTGCGTGGCGATCGTGCGCGCCCAAGCTCGAAAATTGGAGCCAGGTTCGAATTTGTCGAACTGCTTCCACATCGTCACTTTCACTTCCTGCAGAATGTCATCCGCATCTGCCGCCGTGGGCACCAGGCTATAGACGTATGCCGCCAGCCAGCGGTCGTGCTGTGAGAGCAGACGCAGGTAGGTCTCTGTCAGGTCGTTGGATTCTGACGACATTTCATCCATGCAGGAGACTAAGGTCCTGCCCGGAGAATTTCTGACAACTTTTTTCCCGCCAGCCGAAAACCGCTAGCTGGCAGGGGGCTCGATGGTGACCGGCTGCATCATCGCCTTCAGTTTCGCGATGACCTCCGCATTGCGGGGATCCGCCGCAAGATTGTTGTATTCATACGGATCGGCATCGTGGTCATACAGCTCGATCCCGTTTCGACCATCGTTCCATTCCGTGTATCGCCAGCGCGCGGAGCGCACGCTGCGCCCCCAATACTCCGCGCTCGGACCCCTGCGTGCTTCGGTGAAGGCACCCTCATGCAGCACGGCACCTGGACTGTCCAGCAGGGGGCGCAGGGTTTTGCCTTCGAGGTTTCCAGGGCGTGGAATCCCGCTGAGGTCACAGAGCGTCGGAAACAGATCGAGCAGTTCCACAAGGCTGGAACTGCGCTGACCGTTTCCTTTCGCGCCGGGCAGGCGAACGATGAAAGGCACACGCGCGCCCTCTTCAAACAGGCTGCGTTTGTGCCAGAGACCGTGCTCGCCAAGATGCCAGCCGTGATCGCTCATGAAGATCACAATCGTGCTGTCGGCGAGACCCAGACGCTTCACGGCACCCAGCACCCGTCCGGCCTGCGCATCCATGAAACTTACCGTGGCCAGATAACCACGAATCGCAGCACGGCGCTGGTCGGGCGTGGTGGTGATGGCGTAGCCAGGCACCGCGCCGTTGCGGGCGGGCAGAGGAATGTCTTCCACATCATTTGCAGGCTCGTCCGGCAGCCGGATCGAATCGAGAGGATACAGATCGAAGTATTTGGCGGGCGCAACGAGCGGAAGATGCGGTCTGTGAAAGCCGACGCAGAGAAGGAATGGCATGGCGGCGTCCCGGTGCTCCAGCCAGTCGATGGCAGTGCGCGCGAAGTTTCCATCTACCAAATCATCATCCGCGCACGGGATCTCACTCCAGCCGATGCCTTGTTTTTTGCCCGTCTTCACATCCACAATGCTCGGCCGCGACTTCGGGTAGGGGCGCTCGTCTTTGAATGGCGTGCCAAAATCCCATGCTTTCGGATCATCCATGCTCTCATCACCCGCAGGCACGCCCAGGTGGAACATTTTGCCGCATCGGACCGTCGCATAGCCGTGCTCGCGAAACCAGTGCGGGAGCGTCATCACATCTGGAATGTTGTGGTAAAGATTGTCCTCGTTGTTCGTCACACGCGTGGTGCGCGGACGCGTGCCGGTCAGGAAAGACGACCGCGACGGATTGCAGTGCGGAAACTGGCAATAGGCATGCTCGAACAGCACACCTTCCCTGGCCAGCGCATCGATGTTTGGCGTCTTGGCCACCGCTTCGCCATAGCACCCGAGATGGGTGTTCAAATCATCCGCAACAATGACCAGCACGTTCGGCCTGGCCTCGGCGAGCAGGGTTTCCAACGATGCGACGAGAATGCCGGCGGACGTGATGATGCTTTTCATGTTCATGAGACGGAGATCTTGGCAATAGCGTAGCCCGTGCGAACGGTGCCGCCTACAAGAGCGCGCGCATAGATGCCGCGAAGATTCAGGTGGGCTCCTTGGGCTGACTTGTCAAACTTCAGCGCATCCGTCCCAAAGCGCTTCGCAAACTTCGAACAGCCGGTGTGATCCTTGACAGTGATCTCCAGCATTACTTCCCCGATGGCGATACGTGTCCCGGGCGGCAGGTTGTCCTCGCTCAAATCGAAATCCACATCCAGTTGATCGCCAGCCAGCGGCCATCGGGAACGATCGCCCGCGATCAGGCCGGCCGCCCGGGAATTCATCAACGTGATCTCGGTCCCCGCTTCCTTGCTTCCCGCTGACCATCGGGCTCCGCGCAGAGAGTCTGCCACACTGACCTCGCATTCATCGAGGACAGCCCGCTCGCCAGTCGCGGGTCTCACCACGATCATTTTCAAGAGGCCGGTGTCCGCAGGCGAACATCGCACTGCGTCCAACCCGGCTTCGACTGCGGAGAGGCTGAGATGGAATTCGTTCATACTCCATCCATTGTCTGGACGGGAAAGACCAGTTCAAGCCAGAATATCCCGAACGACGTTTCCATAGACATCCGTGAGCCGGAAATCGCGGCCGAGGTGCCGCCACGTGAGCTGCTCGTGATCGATGCCCAGCAAATGCAGAATCGTCGCATGCAGATCGTGGAGATGCACTTTGCCCGCGACGGGGCGGAAGCCGAAGTCGTCCGTCTCGCCGAAGGTGAAGCCGCGCTTCACGCCGCCGCCGGCCATCCAGGTGCAGAAGCTCTCCGGTTGATGTTCGCGACCATGTTTCTCGATCGGCGATGTGCCGCTGAGGTCCTGGCTCCAGGGCGTGCGACCAAACTCACCGCTCCAGATCACGAGCGTGTCATCGAGCAGGCCGCGCGATTTCAAATCTTTGATGAGCGCTGCGCACGGCTGATCGCTCGCCGCGCAGCTCTTCGGGAGCGCGCTGCGAATGTCGCCATGATGATCCCAGCCGCCCATCGTCACCTGCACAAATCGCACGCCGGCTTCGCTCAGCCGGCGCGCCAGCAGGCAGGCACGGGCGTTCTTGTCGCACTCCTTGCTGCCCACGCCGTAGAGCTGCTTCGTGGCGTCGGATTCGCTGGATAGGTCCACCAGCTCCGGCGTCGCGGTCTGCATGCGGAAGGCGATCTCCATGCTCTCGATCATCCCCTCCATCCGCGCGTCGGTGTGCGCTTGCTCGAGCAGGCGGCGGTTCATCCGCTGCGTGAAATCCAGCCGCGCGCGCTGCACCTTCGCATCGCCGACGGGATCGCGCAGGTAGTCGATGGGCGAGTCCTTGTCGCCCGATGGAATCACGACCTTCGTGCCCTGATGCGCGGCGGGCAGGAATGACGAACCATACAGCCGCGTGTCGCTGTCCGGATGGATGGTGATAAAGCTGGGCAGGTTCTGGTTCTCCGTCCCCAGCCCGTAGCTGATCCACGAGCCCATCGATGGCCGCGCCTCCGCCGTGACGCCGGTTTGAAATTGAAGCGCCGCAGGCTGATGCTGATTGTTGTCCGCGTGCATCGCGCGCAGCAGGCAGATCTCATCGGCAATGCTCGCCGTGTGCGGCAACAGGTCGGAGATGAACATGCCGCTCCGCCCGCGCGGCCGCACCGCCGTCTGCGTGGCGAGCGCGAGAAACTTGTCCGTGCCCACACGCAGTTCGTTTTGATTGATCGGCGCGGAAATCTTCTGGCCGTGCATCCGCACGATGTAGTCCTTCGGATCGAACAAATCGGGCTGCGATGGCCCGCCGGACATGAACAGAAAAATCACCCGCTTCGCCTTCGCCGGGAACGGTGCCGCGCGCGTCGCCAGCGGACTCGATGCCGCCCGCACGATGTCGTGCAGCGCCAGCGCGCCAAAGCCGGCCGCCGAATTTCGCAGCCAGGCGCGTCGAGTAAGTGGCGCCTTCGTCTTCACGAGATCAGTTCAGGAATCGCCTTCCCATCCGTGACGATGTGCACGGGTCGGCCGTTGAGGTCGTTGATCGTGACCTTCGTGTAATCGATGCCGAGATGGTGATAGATCGTGGCGAGGAAATCGCTCGCGCCGCACGGGCGCTCCACCACATCCTCGCCGCGCTTGTCGCTCGCGCCAATCACGCCGCCGGTCTGGATGCCGCCGCCCGCCCAGATGTTCGTGAATGCACGCGGCCAGTGATCGCGACCGGGCTGCAGCGTGCCCGCAGGGCCGCTCGCATCGCCCGCGCCAGTGCTGCGATCGAAGCTGATCTTCGGCGTGCGGCCAAACTCACCCGTGACCACGACGAGCACGCGTTTGTCCAGCCCGCGCGCATAGACGTCTTCGATCAAAGCCGACACCGCGCGGTCATACGTCGGCATGCGGAAGCGCAGCGCTTCGAATTGATGCTGATTCACGGCGTGGTCATCCCAGTTGTTCACTCGACCGCAGAGCGGACCGCTCAGACTGCTCGTCACGATCTCAACACCTGCTTCCACGAGACGACGCGCCAGCAGCAGTTGCTGTCCCCAGCGATTGCGCCCGTAGCGATCGCGCGTGACGGCATCTTCCTTCGACAAATCAAAGGCATCCCGCGTGTGCGGATTCGTCAGCAACGTCGCGGCCTGCGCTTCGAATTGATCCAGAGCGCCGAGTTCGCCTTCACGATCGAAGGCGCGCTCCATGCGGTCGAGGCTCTTGCGCAGCGCGATGCGATCACTGAGGCGACGCGTCTCTGCCTCGTCATCCATGCCGATGTTCGGCACCTGGAAGTTCGGGCGGTTCGGATCTTCGGTCACGGCAAAGGGCGCATACGCATCCCCGAGATACGCCGGGCTCGAATACTCCGGCGAGGCTGCGGGCACACCGATGTAGTTCGGCAGTGGATTGCCTCGGCCACCTTCTTTCGCACGCAAGTAATGCGCCACCGACATCCAGTCCGGCAGGCGAGGCTTCGGCTTGTCGCGCGTGTCGGTGTCGCCGGAGAACATCTGCATCGTGCCCGCCGGATGTCCGCCCGCCGTTTGGTGCATGGAGCGAAGCACCGTGAACTTGTCCGCGATCTTCGCATTCATCGGCAGCAGCTCGGTGAAGATCGTGCCGGGCACCTTGGTTTTGATCGTCTTGAAAGGCCCGCGATACTCGCTGCTCGCGTCTGGCTTCGGATCATACGTATCGACGTGCGACTGTCCGCCCGGCAGCCAGACCATGATGATCGACTTGCGCTGGCTCTTCGGCAGCGCCGCATTCGCCGCACGCAATCGCAGCAAGCCTGGCCACGTCAGCGTGGCCATGCCCGCGAGACCGAACTGCATGAACGAACGCCGCGAACTCAGCGGCCCGGCGCAGCGGACGATCGAAGGGGTTTCGATGATGGAAGCCATGATGCAAACCTACGCCCGCCCGCAGCCGCGTTTATCGGCCGGACTCCACCGTCTTACTTCGCAGCGAACACGGCCAGTTCCTTCCCGTTCGTGCCGTCCCAGACGCGCAGGGCGCTGTCTTCGCCGCCGGCGACGATCACGCTGGCGTTGGGTGTGCTGACGGTGGCCTGCATGTAGTCGGGCAGATTGCCGATGGTGCGGATGTCGCCGCCTTCATCGGTGATGATGCGCACTTTGTTGTCGCCGGCAGACGTGAGTATCTGGTTCGTGGCACCGATGAATTGCAGCGAGGTGACTTCCTTTGTCCAGCCTTCGATCTTCTTCTTCCGCTCGCCGATGATCATGTCCCACGCGCTCACCACGCCGTCCGCGCCCGCGGTGGCGAGCACGCGACCATCGCTGCGGAAGGCGATGCTGGTGACGTGATGCGTGTGACCTTCGAAGATGTTCTTCTGCTTGCCCGTCGCGACCTCGGTGACCTTCGCGATCTTGTCCGCAGCACCGGAGGCGAGCAGCTTGCCGTCGGGCGAGAAGTCGAGGCAAAGCACCGTGTCGTCGTGGCGCTCGTTCCACTTCGCCTTCAGCTTGCCGCTCGCGACGTCGAACAAGGCAATGTCTCCTGAGCGCGACAGCTCGCCCCCTCCGGTTGCGAGCGTTTGGCCATCGGGACTGAAGCGCACGGCATTCACGCGATCGGCGAACAGCGTGCGGGCCTTCTCGCCGCCGATGGTGCGCTCCAACACCCAGCGCGGCGTGCTGCTGGTGATCAACGTGGTGCCGTCGGCTTCGGTCGCGATGAAGCTGCCGTTCGCTTGCGCAGAAATGGTCGCGCTCGCCGTGGCGCTGCCTTTGACTTTTTCGACGGCAGTGGCGGAGGCAATGGCAAACACTTGCAGCATGCCGTCATCGAACATCGCCGCCACGCGCTGCGCGTCCGTGGAGAAGGCGACAGCAATGGGCTTCGACTTCGGCTTGGTGATCGCCTGCTTCGCGGCGGCAAGATCAGCGCTGGCTTTGTCCGCGAGCTTCTTCGCCGCGTCGATCGCGGCATTCGCGGCGGCGATGTCTTTGGCGTTCTTCGCCTTCGCGTCCGTGATGCGCTTCACATCGGCCTGCGCGTCCTTCACGTTGCTCTCAGTGGCGGACACGGCGGAGGTCGCGGAGCGCTCGCTCATCGTGGCGGTGAGCAGTTTGTCCTGCGCGTCTTTGAGCTGCTTCTCCAGAGCTGCATCGGCTTTGCCAGCCTCCGCGATCTGCGACTTCACATCGTCCACGGTCTTCTGCGCGGCAGCGGTGGCATCCTGCGCGGGCTTCACGGCCTTCTGCTTCTCGGGCAGCGCCTTTGTCATCGATGTGATGGCGTCATTCGCCTTCTTCAACAGCTCATCCAGCGCCTTCGTCTGCGAATCGATGCGTGCGATCTCGCCTTTCTGAAATGTCTGCTCCAGCGTCTGCGCGGCGATGCTCCACTCCAGCGCGGCGATTTGCTGATTCACTTCAAAGCTGCCCTTCAACTCGCTCACAAGCTTCCCGTCCGCTGCATCCCACACGCGCACCGCGCCATCGCTGCATGCAGTGACGAGGCGCTTGTTGTCCGCGGACCATGCGTGCGAAGTGATCGAGGCTTTCATCGCGGCGGCGATTTGCTTCGCGAGCTTGTCGCTGATCGGCGCGGGCGGCGCTGCCTCGGCGGGCGGCTTCGCTTTGCCTGTCGATACCTTGGTTTGATCGAGCCGCCACAACTTCACTTCGCGGAAGCTGCCGCTCGCCAGCCGCGTGCCATCGGGGCTGAACGCGATCGACTGCACCATCGCGCGATGCGCGCCCTTTTGCTTCACCGCCGGATCGATGCCCTGCGTGACGAGCTGTCGCGTGGCAAGATCGTAAACGAACAACTGGTTCGCACGGCCACACGCGGCGTAGCGGCCATCTTTGGTCATCGCGATCGTGTAGATCGGATCGACGCTAGCCGACATCGGCTGCCACACGACGACGCGCTCCTCCTGCACGGAGGTCTGCGCGCCTTCATCGATCCAGCGTGCGAGGATCGCGATCTCGGCGGGCGTGAGATTGGCCGCGCCCGACTTGTTGTTCGGCGGCGGCATCTCCATGTCCTTCAGGTGCCGGGATGCGACCACGATGAGACTCTCTTTGCTCTTCCCCGGCACGATCGCCGGCCCCGACTCGCCGCCTTTGATCATCAGCTCCGGCGTCTCCATGTTCAGATCGGCCTTCGTGGTCGTCTTGTTGTGGCACGAGACGCAGTTGGCCTTCAGGAAGGGAAAGACATCGCGGTAGAAATCGAGATCGGCCGCCGAGGCGGTGATCGCGAAGCAGGCAAAAGCGGTGGCGAACGCGGAGGTGTGCACGGAACAACAAGGTGTTTCCACTGCTACGGTGCCGCGACGCCCAAGCATTCATGCAGCTTGCCAGGCAGCCATATTGAGCAGGTGAGTCTGGCACCGTCGCGAGTATCTGGACAAACCCGATGAGCGATCAGGTAGTCGTGTGACGTTGCTTGGTTCACCCATCGTCTTCATGAAACCCGTGTTCCTTGCTCTTCTCGCTGCCTCATCGTTGCACGCTGCTGACACTTACTTCCCGCCGCCCGACAGCGAAGGCGGCTGGCGCGAGGCAAAGGATGCGAAGAGCTGCCGCGATCTCGCGGGCATGGATTTGTCCAAGCTGGAAGCCGCAGGCATTCTCACCGAACGCAGCACGGCGCATGGCGGACTCGTCGTGGTGCGCAACGGCTGGCTTTGCTTCGAGAAATACTTCGGTCGCGCCAGTCGCAATGCGAACCCGGACATGGCCAGCACCGGCAAGGCCTTCTGCTCCATCGCGTGCGGCATCATGCTCAGTGAGTTCAAAGACAAGATCCCCGACGGACTCGATACCAAGGTGTTCACCGAGAAGTATCTGCCCGAAGCCTTCCCGCTCAATGATCCCCGCAAGGCCAACATCTTGCTCGGCCAGTTGCTCAGCATGAGCGCCGGCTATTGGGGCGAGGGCCAGACGCCGACGGGTTACGTGAAAGGCGATCCGAAGCCGAAGCAACTGAAGCCGGTCAAGGGCCAGGACATTCGCGACCTCGACAAGTCCTCGCTCAATGTGCCGCTGTGGACCGACCCCGGCGCAGGCTACTCGTATTCATCACCATCACCGCACATTGCCAGCATCGTGCTGCGCCACGTCACCGGCATGGAGTTGAAGGACTACATCAACGAACGCCTCGCCAAGCCCCAAGGTTGGGGCGCGTGGGACTACTGCCTGCATCGCGGCGACTTCGTCATGCCACACGCGAACGGCGCAGGCAGCACCGCGCTGCACGCCACCGATGCCGTGCGCTTCGGCTACTGCCTCGCTCATGATGGCAAGTGGAAGGACAAGCAGCTCGTGCCCTCCGACTACATCAAGAAGTGCCAGATGTATCTGCCCTACAATCCACACACACCCTTCAGCCTGCAGTTCGAGCACAACAGCGACGGCCACGTCGCTGGTGCGCCGAAGGACGCCTTCTGGAAGAGCGGCGCGGGCGGCTTCTGCCTCTACATCGTCCCTTCGCTCGACCTCGTGATCTACAAGCTCGGCGGCAAGACTGGCCAATACGACCCCACGCTCACGCTCATCCCGCAGCCCAAGCCCGACACCAGCCGCGACAACTGGGAGCCCTTCGGTGGCAATGCCTTCATGGAGGGCGCGGGTGCGTCGTCGCTAAACCGCATTTTGGAGACCGTGTGCTTGGCGGTGCGGTTGCCGTGAATTGATCGGCTTGTCATCCGTCTAGCATAATCTCAGCGGGCTGATCGGTGAGGTGTTTGCTTGCCGATCAATTTTTCTTGCCGCTACGGCGATCAGTTTTTAATGGGTGAGCCCATGTCGTTCCCTGGCAACTCACCACAGCCATACCAGGCTTCGTCGAGCAGCCTGGGTGTCCGGTGGACTGTTCCAGAGCCTGGGCAGCTGCAGGCTCAGTTCCCTCAGTATGAATTGCTGGAGTTGATCGGGCGCGGTGGCATGGGCGCGGTTTACAAAGCACGGCAGAAGGCGCTGAAGCGACTGGTGGCAGTGAAGATTCTGGCGCGGGAAGCGGGCAAGGAGGAAATGCGGTTTGCGGAGCGCTTTCAACATGAGGCGCTGGCGATGGCGCGGCTGAACCATTCGCACATCGTGAATGTGCATGACGCGGGCGAGACGGCGGACGGGCTGCTGTATTTCGTGATGGAGCATGTGGAGGGGCGTGATCTGGCGCAGGAGATCGCGCAGCGCGGGCGGTTGCCGGAGACGGAGGTGAAGGCCATCGCGCTCCAAGTGGTCGATGCGTTGGCGTATGCGCATGCGAACGGAATCGTGCATCGCGACATCAAGCCGGCGAACATTCTGCTGGATGTGCAGGGCAGAGTGAAGGTGGCGGACTTCGGCCTGGCCAAGGCGAGCGAGCCGCTGGTGTCCACGCTGCTGACGAAGTCAGGCACTTCGATGGGCACCGCGGATTTCATGGCGCCGGAGACGCGGAAGGCAGGCGTGGCGGATGCGCGCTCGGATTTGTTTTCGCTCGGCGTGACGCTTTACCAGATGCTCACGGGCGATCTGCCTCAGGGCATGTTCAGGCTGCCCTCGGAGCGTTTCCCCGAGCTGGACCCGCATTGGGACAATATCCTCTGCAAGACGCTGGAGCCGGAGCCGGTGGACAGGTATCAGACCGCGGAGGAGCTGAAGCGTGATCTGGCTCTCGTCGGAGGAGAGCAGCGTTCTGCGGGCATCGACTCCATCGAGCCAAGGCCGCCGCGTCGTCGCTGGGTCGGCATCGCGGCGGTTTTGGGTGCGGTTTTGATCGGTGGCGCGGCGTGGATGTTGCAGGGCCAAAAGAAGGCGGAGCCGGAGAAGCATGCGTCGTTCGATCTGGCTGCATTCAAGGCCCAGATGACGGCTGCGGACGTGGAGACGCAGTGGGCGCTGCTCAAAAGCAAGCTCGACGAGTTGAATGGCTCGGATGTGACAATCCTCCGCAATGACGAGGACAAGCAGCGCGGCCGCATCACCTACCTGGGCATCAGCAACAACGGCAAGGAACTGAAGGACATCACGCCCGTGGCGGCGCTTCCCGGGGTGGTTTCGCTCTTTTTCCACGATGTCTGGCTCCGGGACATCTCCTGCCTCAAAGGCATGAAGCTGGAACAGCTTGGCATTTTCCAAAGCAACCTCACCGATCTCTCTCCGCTGGAGACCATGCCCACGCTGTGGTCGCTGAACCTGCCAAACGCGAGGGGGATCCAGGATTTCTCGGTTCTCAAGAAGCTACGGGTGACTTTGCTCTACCTGAACACGACGCCACATTTGAAGGACATCTCCTTCGTCAGTGAGATGTCCCTCCGTGTGCTCAACATTCGCGACACCGGCGTGACGGATCTCTCCCCGCTGGCAGGCACGGGCATCGAAGAGCTGGACTGCAATGCAGACATCCCCGTCACCGCGGAACTGCTGCGCTCGCTGCCGAAGCTCAAGAAGCTGAATGGCAAGCCGGTGGAGGAGTGGCGTCAGAAGGCGGGCGCAAACCTCGCATCCAGCCCGGCGGGCAAGGAGATCGACCTGCTGCCGCTCATCGACGTGAAGCGCAATGTCATCGCGGGAGAGTGGCGGATGGAGGACGGGCGACTGTCTGTGAGCATGGGCGGCAATGTCTCGCCGGACAGTTTTGCCCGCCTGCAACTGCCGTATGCACCGCCGGAGGAGTATGACTTCGTCATTGAACTGGAGGCACAAGCGGGAGGTTCGGGCATCTACCAGATCCTCACGGCACATGAGCGATCCTTCTGCTGGGTGGCGGATGTGAAACTCACGAATGGCATGAAAGCCGGCTTTGAGACGATCGAAGGACAGATAGTGATGAACCGTGCGGACGGCAGTGTCATGCGCCCAACGATCCTCCAACCCGGCAAACGACATGTCATGATCGTGGAGGTGCGGCGGGATCATTTGCGCTCTTTGCTGGATGGCGAGGCGCTCGTGACGTGGGGCCGGAGCGCGGAGTCATTTCAGCTTCTGGGCATTCATCCGCGTGTTGCTCTGCGCGATGCTTCTCACATCGGACTCGCGGTGGACAACCGGGCGGTGACCTTCCACCGCATTTCGGTGCGGGAGGTGGGCGCGACAACTCCCTGGCGGGACTGGCTCACGCCGAAGCTGGCCTCGGGCGACTTTGCATCCTCAGGCTGGTTGCGGGAGAAAGCGGGAGTCACAACCGAGTTCTCGATGCGTGGAACCAGCATGATAAATAACGATTCAGGCAACTGCGCCGTGCGCCTCACCTATGATCTTAGGGCCAGCGACGGTATCCTGATTACCATGCGCGAGCGTAAAGGATCCAAACGGGAGCGGGAACTTTATGTCGCGGACGATACCGGCAAATCGCTCTATATCGGGCGCATGTTGCCAGACCGAAGCGGAAGCGTGGTGAAGCTGGTCAACAGGGACTACGAGGCCGATCCGACCATGAACGGTCCGCGTGTGCTGGAGTTCCGTTGCGTGGGTGACACACTCACGGCGACCCTGAAGGGTGCCACGCGGGAAGAAATCTCCGTTTCAGCCGTGGACGGTGTGCTGGACAAGGGGCCGTGCGCGTTGGTCTTGAAGAAGGGTGTGCTGCTGCGGAAGGCGGAAGTGATGGAGCTGGATTAGCCCCGCGTGTCTAGCATTGGGAACTCACTCAGCCCGCGCCCACCAGCCCGATCAAGTAATCGCGCTCGGCCTGGAGATCGGCGGGGTCGTCGAGGGTTTGGGCGATCTCTTCATCGACAAGTTTGGCGAAGCGTTTTCGCATCCGATGCACCTGGAGACGCACCGCGCCCTCGCGAATGCCGAGCCGCGCGGCGATCTCGGGATAGGCTGCCTCGCCGCCGCTGCCGGATGGAAGGAAGGGGCGGATGGCATCGAAGGTGGCCAGAGTCCCGGCCTTCGCAAAATCCTCCCGCAGGCTGGCCTCGGCACGCTCCAGCACCCGCACGGCCCAAGCACGGTCAAATAGGTGAGCGGGGTCATCACCGTGAGCGGGCTCGTGTTTGTAGCGCTGCTCGGCATCGAGCTCGTCGAGGGAGATGACCGCATTTCCGCCGCCACGTTTCTCTGCTTGATCGTGTCTGAGATGGCGACTGATCACTTGCTTGAGCAGTGTGAGCATGAAGGTGCGCAGCCGACCCTTCTCGGCACGAGCTGCCAGCAGCGTTTCGCGGGCGATCATTTGCTGGAAGAATACTTGGGCGAGGTCCTCCGCATCGTGCGGGCTAAAGCCATTGCGCCGCGCATAGGCATAGATGGGATACCAGTAGATGCGGCAGATCTCTTCCATCGCCTTCAGCGCATCGTCCTCTGTGCCCTTCTGCACGCGCTGCACGAGGCTCCAACTGGTCGTTGGGAACGGCGATTGTGGCTTGGCTTGGTGTGAGTCGGGCATTTGACGGATCGGTGAAAGATAAAAAAGGGGGGCCGCGAGGAAATAGATTTCTCGTCTGGGGCAAATTTGTTCGCGATCAGGGTGAAACAAAAACGGACGAGTTGGCTATGCAGGTTGCCGGAATCCCATCCTCTTAAACCGAAACCCGTCCCCGCCATGATCAGCTTCACTGGACTCATCACACGCTTTGTCATCGTCGCCTTGGGCCTCGTGTTTGCGACTCTCGGTGCCAGCGCCCAGGACACCACCCGGTTCAACTACCACGCCGGTTTGGGCCTCATGGGCAAGCCCGCTGAGAACTTCCTCCTGGACCTGAGCGCCAAGGTCGTGAGCGTGGAACTGCCCAAGTCCCGCA
>WBZU01000208.1_pt5 | contig 40671 bp, 28 predicted proteins | sample 5204311 | NCBI WGS metagenome assembly WBZU01 (sample SAMN12344359, study PRJNA552823) | activated sludge metagenome | biome: Activated sludge suspended growth; feature: Nitrification reactor; material: Wastewater; isolation source: activated sludge from nitrification reactor of wastewater...
AGCAAGGTTATCAAGATCACCCGACAACAACACTCCTCGCCGATGGCAAAACAATGTTCTGCGTCCGGAGCATCAACCACGGTGGTGCGGCAGGCCCAACGGCGCTCAGCGATGACGGTGGCAAAACGTGGACGCGATTGGATGACATTTTGCCCGAAGGATTCAAGACGCATCAGAACTGCCCGAGCATCTATCGGATGACCGATCCTGGTCTACATCAAGTATGCGCCCGGCAAAGAGAGGAACAGCGTCGTTAGCGTGCGCCTCGATTTGAAGACAACGGATGCGCTGGTGAAGTAGTGCGGTTGAGCCAGCTCGATGCCATTTCCATGCCGAAGGCACCGTTGTTGCGGAAGCAATGACACGCCTCGCACTCGCACTTTGCCTGCTCACTTCCTTCGCCGCTGCGGAGACGGTTCAGACGGATCTGCTCATCGTCGGTGGCACGGAATCTGGCTGGGCGGCGGCGATCCAGGCGGCGCGGATGGGCTGCAAGTCGGTCACCATCGTGCATGACGGCTCATGGCTCGGCGGGCAATACACGGAGCAGGGGCTCGTGTGCGTCGATGAGAGCAAAGGCAGCGGCAAGATCGGCTGGGGGCCGGACTGGCATCCGATGAAGCGCTCGTTTCATCGCTTCGGCCTCTTCAAGGAGCTGATGGACCGCATTGAGGACTTCAATACGAAGAAATACGGCTCGCCCATGCCCGGAAAGCCGATGCATGGCCCCACCACCTTTCGTCCTGCCGAGGCGGAGGCCATTTTTCGCGAGCTGCTGCAGCCTTACATTGCCAGCGGTCAGATCACGCTGCGGCTCAATCACATCCCGCTGAGCGCCTTGAAATCGGAAAACCGCGTCACCGGCATGACCTTTCGATCCGACAAAGGCGACACGCTGGAGGTGAAGGCCGCGCTCACGATTGATGCGAGCGATTGGGGCGATGTCGTGCAGCTCAGCGGCACTGAGTTTGAGGTCGGACCTGATCCCAAATCACGCTACAGCGAGCCTCATGCGCAGGAGGACGTCTCGGTGAATCCGCCGAACGAGATGAATCCGCTGACGTGGGCGCTCATTGTCGAGGAAGGCAAAACGGACACGCCCATCCCGCAGCCGCCGCATTACGATGAGCGAAGCTTTCTGCGCAGCACCTCGTTTGGTCGCAAAGACGCGGCAAAGCTGAAATGGGATCACCCCGTGAAGCTCGGTAACAACTCGCCGTGGCCCACGAAAGGTACGGAAACCCGGCGGCAAGGCACCATCCTCAGCATGCGGCGCATCGTCGAGGGCACCACGAGCCGCGATGGCATCACCAGCGCGCTCATTTGCTACTCGAACGGCCAGGACTACCCGCTGGATCGCCTGCCTCGTCATGTGTGTGACGCGCTGGAGGCCACTGAGCGCGGTGCTTCGATGAAGAACCTCGTCTTGATGAGCCGCGAGCAGCGTCAGATCGTCTTCGAGGACTGCAAAGCCCACTCGCTCGGCCTGCTGCATCATTTGCAGACGACGGTGCATGATCGTGCGTCTGACAAGGTGAACAGCCTGCGGCATTACCATCTCAGCACGGAGTTCGGCACGCCGGACCATCTGCCGATGAAGCCCTACATCCGAGAGAGCCTGCGTCTCAAGGCGCTCTACATGATGCGCGAGCAAGACAGCTTCATGGGAGCCAGCGAGAAGGCCGAAAAAGAGACCTTTGCCACCGTGATGTATCCCGACGGCGTGTTCGCGTGGCAGTTCCACTACGACTTCCACGACACCGGTCGCGCCTATTTGAAAAGCGAGGGCGATTCCGGCCCGTGGACGCACTACGGCAAGCCGGGGCGCGACATTCATTATCTCAGCGAGCGCAGCGTCTTCCCGCTGCGCAGCCTCGTGCCGGTGAAAATGGACGGCCTCATCGGTGCGCAGGGAAATGTGGGCTTCAGCAGCATCGTCAGCAGCGCATTGCGTCTTCACGATCATCGCGTCCACATCGGCCAGGCCGCCGGAGCACTCGCCGTGCTCGCCTTGATGCATCAGAAGCAACCTCGTGATCTCGCGTGGAGCCGCGCTCATCTCGAAGAAATCCAGCACGCCCTCTGCGGCGGCACTGCGGGCATCCCCATGCTGCTGTGGCCCTTGCGCGATCTCCCCGCCGATCACAGTGCGTTTGTGGCGATCAATCGCCTCAGTGCTCGCGGACTCATTCCGTATGCGCGAGACGAAGTGGACTTCCATCCTGATGCTCCCGCGACCCCCGATTGGAAAAAAGCCATCCTGACCCGCAGCGGCCTCGACATGCCAATCGACGAAAAACTCACCCGCGCCGAGTTCGCCGCCCAAGTGTGGTCCAAACTCGAAAAACAACCCACAATGCCTTGGATTCGCCTCAAACCCGATGACGCCGATGCGGACGGCATTCCCGATCTCGATGACCCGCTGCCGTTCGGGGCTTTTAAGTGATTTAATCGCGTCTTCTTTGCCAACCAAGATTCCTCACTCACCATGAAACGTCTTCTCACTTTCATTCTCTTTTGGGTTGCCGCAGCTCTCGCCTCTGCCGAAACCTTCATCGTCGAAGACGGCCAGCCACGCGCAGAAATCGTGATCGCGGAGAAGCCGTTGCGCTCGGTGCGGATTGCGGCGGATGATTTGCAGACGTTTGTGCAGAAGATGTCGGGGGCGCGGCTGCCGATTGTCACGGAGCCGAGCGGCAAGACCGTGAAGCTGTTCGTGGGACGCAGCGAGCACACGGACAAGCTCGGCGTCACCGCGGAGGGGCTGAAGTTCGGGGCGTATCGGCTGGTGTCGGGCGCGGACTGGATGGTGTTCATCGGCGAGGACTCGGAGTTCGTGCCCATTGAGCCCTATGCGAAGAAGCGGAATGAACTAGACGATGGGAGCTACCTCGCGGCGTGGGACAAGATCACGGGCGACACACTGGGGCATCCGCAGTCGCGGCTGATGAGTCATATGTTTACGCTGCCCGCAGACATCGGTGCGCCGGATGCGATGAAAGAGGCGCTGAAAGGCCAGACGGCTGAGCATTGGGACTACGATGAGCGCGGCTCGCTGAACGCGGTGTGCGGTTTTCTGATGAAGCTCGGCGTGCGCTGGTATCTGCCGGGCGAGCTTGGCGAGGTGGTGCCGCAGATGAAGTCGATCCCGCTGCCGAAGATGGATGAAACGGTGCGCCCCGACTTTGAGATGCGGCGTTTTCTGACACGCGGCGGCGTGTCCCCGAATGAAACGACGCGCTGGGTCATGCGCCTCGGTGTGCGTGATCCGTATGAGGTGTTGATGGTTCACGGTCTGTCCTACATGTGCATGCGCGATGAGCTGTTCGCGAAACACCCCGAGTTCTTCGCGTTGTATGGCGAAAAGCGTGACTACAAGTCTGGCAGCACGAAGAACAAGCTCTGCCTGTCCAGCGAGGCGTTTTTCCAGACGACCGTGGACTACGCGCGGAAGGTCTTCGACCACTTCGGCTACGATGTGGTCTCGATCATGCCGCCGGATGGCTACACCTCCATCTGTCAGTGTCCGCTGTGTGCGGGAAAGGACCAGCCGGAGCGTGGATCGCGCGGGTCGTTGTCGAATCATGTGTGGGACTTCGTCAATCGTGTCGCGAAGGAAGTCAGCAAAACGCATCCGCAGAAACTTGTGACATGCAGTGCGTATGGCGCGAACTACGATCCACCGACGAACATCGACAAGCTGGAGCCAAACGTGCTCGTCTCGCTCGTCGGCGGACGCAGGCCAAAGTCAGGCGTGGCAGCTCAGCCGGAACTGCGTGCCTTCCGCGAGGCATGGTATGCGAAGACGGACCGGCCCATCGCCATGTTTGAGAACTATCCGTTCACCAACGAGGGCACGTATTTGCCCATCTTCATGGCCCGCACGATCGTGTCCGGCATCAACGAGACGAAGGGCCGCTCGATTGGCGAGGATGTGTCATTGTCGATGGGCCAGAGCTTCCAGACGAAGGCGCTCGGGTTTAATCACTTTCAGGTCTATTTTACCGCGCGTTCGTATTGGGGCGGCCAGCAGGACCCGGGCGCGATGCTGGAGGAATACTGCCGGCTTTTCTACGGACCCGCCGCGCAGGAGATGCAGGCCTTTTTCGACTACTGTGAGCCGAACTGGCAGGACATGTTGACGGACAAAACGAAGGCGGATGAAGCGCTCTCGCTTTTCGGCAAGGCGAAGGCAAAGGTCGCGCCCGGCTCCGTGCATGGGAAGCGCATCGCCTTGATCGACGACTACCTCAACGACCTCCGAAACAAGACCGCCGCCCTAGCGGTGAAGCGCGGCCCGGTGCCTCTGCTGCGTTTCAGCAAGCAGCCCGCTCTCATCAAGATCGACGGCAAGCTCGACGACGAGCATTGGAAAAACAATCCACGAGCGGGCTCAGGACGGTTCCGCGAGATTCAAACCGGACGCCCGCCCGCGTTTGGGACCTCCGTGATGGCCTGCTGGCATCGTGAGGATCTCTTCCTCGCCATCCGCTGCGAAGAGCGCCCGGGCGAGAAGCTCAACATCGGCACCACGAAGCGCGACGATACCGCGATCTGGCAGGGCGACGCGGTGGAGGTCCTCATCGCCACCGACGCACACAGCTACTATCAGCTCGTCGTGAACCCCTCCGGCGCCCTGCTCGACTACGACCGCGGCGTGGACAAGAAGGGCTGGGCCGCATGGGATTCGCAAGCCGAGGTGGCCACGAGCGTGGCGGACGACCACTGGATCGTCGAGATGCGCATCCCGATCTCGCGGGAGGAAAATGATCCGCTTCACCAAGTGCTCGGACGCAAGCCCATCCAGAGCCTGCCGTGGCACATCAACGTCTGCCGCCAGCGTGTGCGGGACAATGGCAGCGAATTCTCCGCGCTCTCACCCACGGGCACGGAGTCCTTTCAGGAGCCGCTCAAGTTCGCGCACTTCTACGAGGGGAATCATCACGACTTCGACTTCGATCCCAAGTTCACCGATTTCCTCATCGCCACGGATGCCGCGCAGAGGCTCTCCACGGACAAAAAGAATTCCGAAGCCATCGCCGCCTTCGTCGCGCTCGCGGATGGCAAGGTCACCCAGCAGCAGAAGGCCTTTGCCCTTTCCCAGGCCGCCGCAGTGGCTCGCAAGATCGATGATTTCGCCCAGGCCGCCCAGCTCACCGAACGCATCCCCATCGAAGCAATGAAGAAGAACGCCGCGATGCAGAACCTCATCACCCAACGCCAAGCTGCGAAAGTCATTGATCAGTTCGGCAACGAAGACTTCAACCGCTGGCCGTTCTGGGCTGCCTGCGAGGCTTTCGCCGCACGCGGTCGTGCTTATTCAGAAGTCGGCGATAAAACGAAAGCCGAAGCGGACCTCAGAGTCGCGCTCGAACTCGCGACGGACAAGCAGCAGCGAGTCCAGATCGAGAAGATCCTCGATGGCAAATCCAAGCGTTGAAGCCCTAGACCCTTTCCGAATGAAGCGACTCCTCTGCCTCATGTTTGCGCCGTTGGCGTCATACGCCGCCGACACGTTCATGGTCGAAAACGGCCAGCCGAACGCGGAGATCATCATCGCAGAAAAGCCAACGCGTTCGGTGAAGTTGGCCGCGAATGAGCTGCAGACGTTCATCGAAAAGATCTCGGGTGGCCGTTTGCCCATCGTCACGGCTCCGACCGGCGAGCTGCCACTGAAAATCTATGTCGGCGAGAGCGAGCAGGCGCGACGCGCGGGGGTGGACACGGCAGGATTGAAGCGGGATGCGTTTCGCATGGCTTCAGGGCCGGACTGGCTCGCGCTGGTCGGTGAGGATCTGGATTTCACGCCAATCGAGCCGTGGGCGCGCAGCAAAACAGACTGGGAGAAAAACAAAGAAGCGGAGTGGCAGAAGCTGTCTGGGCATCCGTGGCTGAATGCCGTCGGATCTTCGCTCTACAAGGACTACAACAAGCAGCTCGACATCTGGGCTCAGGATCATCGCGGTTCGTTGAACGCGGTGTATGCTTTTCTGCGCGATCTGGGCGTGCGGTGGTATATGCCGGGGGAATTGGGCGAGATCGTGCCGAAGGCGGCCAGCATCGCACTGCCGGTCGTGAACCGCACGGCGCAACCCGAATTCGAAGTGCGGACGGTCAGTCGTCCGTCGATCAGCTCGCCATCCGCGGACGACGCGCTGTGGTATCTGCGCATCGGGGCGAATGAGCAATACGGTGTGCTCCATCACGCGACGCGCGTGGTGACCGAACCCGCCGCGCAGCGTGAGCGGCACCCGGAATACTACGCGCTTTTGCCGAACGGGACTCGTGACATCAAGAGCGCACGGCCCAGCGCGTGTCTCTCCTCGCCGGGCTTTGTCCAGGAAATGGCCGCTTACGCACGGCTGATGTTTGATCACTACGACATGCCGATCTGCTCGGTCATGCCGGAGGATGGTTTCAATCATTGCCAGTGCGATCTGTGCAAGGGGCAGGAGACGCTGGATCGCGGACCGTCTGGAAGTTCATCGGACTATGTGTGGAGCTACGTGGTGCGGGTGGCCAATGAACTGGCGAAGACGCATCCGGATCGAAAAGTGTTGTGCGGGGCTTACAGCAGCTACCGCCTGCCCCCGCGCACCATCGCCAAGCTCCCGGACAATGTGTGGGTGCAGATCACCAACGGGCGGCCCATCCGCGAAATGGATGACGCCACCCACGAAGCAACCGCCATGCTGCGAAGCGAGTGGCTGGCGAAGACCAGCCATCCGCTGTCGGTCACGCTGAACTACACGCCGTTCACGAACAAGGGCGACTTCCGTCCGCAATACTGGCCGCATGTGATCGCGCGGGGCATGAGTGCCACCGCGGGCACGGTGTGGCGTGAGGATGTGTGGATCTCCAGCCATATGGGTGGTCTGCATTTTCCCGGCATGAGTCATTTGAACCCGTATATCATGTCGCAGCTTTGGTGGGACGCGAAGCAGGACGTGGACGCGCTGCTGAAAGAGTATTACACGCGCTTCTATGGTCCTGCGGCGGCGCAGATGCAGGCTTTCATTGAGTATTGCGAACCAAACTTCGGCCAGATGGGCAGCGACCCCGGAGTGATCCGCAAGGCGCTCGACCTTTTCGACCAGGCGAAAGCCGCGGCACCGTCCGGCTCCGTCCATGCACAACGCATCGCGCTTGTGGATGAGTTTCTGGCAACGATGCGGGATCGCGGCAAGCAGATCGCCGTGGAGCGGGCGGCCGGCTTGCCGGAATGTCGCATCCTCGACATGGGAACCAGGAGATGGCAGGACGTTAGCCAGACTTTCAAGATGGATGGCCGGCTCGATGAACCTTTCTGGACCGCCTCCAACTTCCCGCAGTCGTTGAAGGATGCCCGCACCGGAAAGAAACCCGAACGGGCGACTCGTTTCATGGCGCGCTGGTGGAAGGACAGCCTCTACCTTGGTATCCAGTGCGAAGGCGCGCCGGGTGTCTTCCCAATCGTCGGCGGCACCAGCGATGGTGACCCCGCGATCTGGGATGGCGAGCACATCGAACTGCTCATTGAGACCGACAAGCACTCCTACTATCAACTGGTCATCAATCCGGACGGCCACATCATCCATCTGGATCGCGGTGTGGCCAAGGCCCACTGGCGGGACTGGTCCTCCCAGGCGGAGGTGAAAGTGCATCGCGACGGCGGATCGTGGTCGGCGGAAATCCGGCTGCCGGTGACATCCTCCGACGAGGATCCGCTGCATCAAATCGTGGGCAGCAGGCCCTTCAAATCCAAAGACAAAGCTCTTCAGTCCGGCAAAGGCACCAATCTTCCGTGGCACTTCAATCTCTTCCGAAAACGCGCCGGATCCGAGGACGAAGAGACCACCTCCTTCTCCCCGCTGGGACCCGATGCCAAGACCTTCCACGATCCGCAGAGGTTCAGCGAGATCTACGTTCAATGAGATCTTCCATCCCATTACACTGGCTGAGCAGTGAAACCAATTCCCGCAGGAAGCCCATTCGCCAAAGCCCCCAACGGCACGCCGTTTAGACTCGATCCGGATGCGTTCTCCTCCAACAACTCATGAAAATAACATCGTTCGTCCTCCCTTTCCTCGTGGCCGCTAACACCAGTGCCACCGACCTCGTTCTTGTCGGCAAAGACACACCGCCGGCTCCCATCGTCGTTTATCAAGCCGCGCCGCCGCGCACACGTGAGGTGGCAGATGTGCGGGCGGGCTACATTGAGAAAATGAGCGGCAAGAGGCCGTTGGTCATGCTCGGCGTATCGGTGAAGATGGTGCACGCCCTGGTCGAGATGCTCGGCGGGATGGCCGCGAAGTCAAACAGCCTCAACTCCACCGAAACCGTGGACAAGGCACGCAAGCAGCCATGAAACGAATTCTCGCCCCCTTAACCGCCTTCCTCCTCGCGCCGTTGGCCGCGCAGGAAGCCAAGGAATTCACCCTGCCCGCGGTTTTTTCCGACCACATGGTTTTGCAGCGAGAGCGGGCCGTGCCGGTCTGGGGTGAGGCAAAGCCAGGCGAGGAAGTCATCGTCGAGTTTGCCGGACAAAAGAAAACGGCCACCGCTGATGCCAGCGGGAAATGGCTGGTGAAACTCGATCCACTCAAGGCCAGCGCCGAGCCGCGCGAACTGAAGGTTGGTCCCAAAGTGATCCAGGATGTGCTGGTCGGCGAAGTGTGGCTTGGGTCCGGACAGTCGAACATGGCGTTTCCCATGCGCGGAAAGAACGCGGAGTCGCTGCCCACGCTCGATTTCCCGACACTGCGTTTCTTCAATCTCGTGGAGCGGCCGATCAATCCGGTCACGGGATTGACCGCCGACACCGCCCAGCCCCAGCGGCGTGGTGCGTGGCACGTCTGCTCACAAAAGCTGACTCCATCGTGCTCGGCGGTCCTGTTCTACTTCGGCCGCTCCCTGCAGGAAAACCTCGATGGTGTCCCGGTCGGACTCATCAATGCTTCCGCCGGTGGCACGAGCATTCGCTTGTGGATGGATCGCGATTTGCAAATGGCCGATCCAGATCTGCGCGCCGCCGTCGAGCGCGACGAGCAGAAACACGCCGCGTTTGACATGGAGAAGGCGGCGAAGGCCTACCACGCCTCGAAAGGCTACAAGGAGTGGCAGGCGGCCGCCGAGAAAGCGAAAGCCGAAGGCAAAAAGGTGCCGCGCCGTCAGACCACCGCGCTCGACATCCATCGGCTGTGGCTGCCGGCCGGCTCTTGGTTCCAGAGCCGGGTGGCGCCGCTCATTCCGTTCGGCATCCGCGGTGTGGTCTGGTATCAGGGCGAGGCGGATGGCAAGATCGAGAACGGCCTCCTTTACCGTCAGCAGTTGCCCGCATTGATCCGCGACTGGCGCACGCGCTGGGGCGAACCCGATCTGCCATTTGCGTGGGTGCAGTTGCCGCTTTGGAACACCGCGGCGACCGAGTGGCCCGCCATCCGCGAAAGCCAGCTCAAAACGCTCGCGCTGCCGCACACCGGAATGGCGGTCACGTTCGACATCGGCAATCCGAACTCAGTGCATCCGTTCCTGAAGAAGCCGGTCGGCGACCGTCTCGCACAATGGGCGCTGGGCGATGTTTACGGAAAAAATGTGCCGACCAGTGGCCCGCTGCCCGCCGCGCATGAGATTCGCGGCAGCGAGTTCCATGTGCGCTTCCGCCACGCTGACGGAATGACCGGCAAAGGTGGCGCAGTGAAGGGCTTCACCCTGGCCGGCGCCGATCAGCAATGGCATCCCGCCACCGCTCGCATCACCGGCGACACCATCGTGGTCTCCGCGCCGGAAGTGCCCGCGCCTGTCGCGTTGCGCTACGCGTGGGACGCCAATCCGGAGAACGCCAACCTGTATAACGCCGCCGGTCTGCCCGCTTCTCCGTTCCGAACTGATGATTGGGAGCTGAAGGAATGAAGGCGAGAAACAGGAACCTTTTTCTGAACAACACGAATCCAAAGAAAGCCACTCTCTCCTTCCTCACCTGAGTCACTCCGTGAAACACGCACTCACATTTGTCACCGCGCTGCTGGTCGCCATCGTGCCTGCACAGGGACTTCAGTAGCAATTCATAAAATGATTCACCTCGCTATGAATAAGCTCATCAATCTTCCACTCGTTCTTGTCTGTTTTGTGTTCGCGACTTCCGGCTCATCAGCAGGAGAGGCATTCATCGTCGAGAACGGCCAGCCACGCGCAGAAATCGTGATTGCGGAGAAGCCTCTGCGCACGGTGCGCATCGCGGCGGATGATTTGCAGACGTTTGTGCAGAAGATGTCGGGGGTGCGGCTGCCGATTGTCACGGAGCCGAGTGGCACGGCGGTGAAGTTGTTTGTGGGACGCAGTGCTTATACGGACAAGCTTGGCGTCACGGCAGAAGGGCTGAAGTTTGGCGCTTACCGGCTGGTGTCGGGAGCGGACTGGATGGTGTTTTTGGGTGGGGACTCGGAGTTCGTGCCGATTGCGCCCTATGCGAAGACGCGGAAGGAATTGAAGTCCAGAAGCTACCTTCCCGAGTGGGACAAGATCACCGGCGACACACTCGGGCATCCGCAAGCGCGCCTCTTGGATCATGCCTGCATGCTGCCAGCGGATCTCGGTGCGCCGGATGCGATGAAGGCGGAGTTGAAAGGACAGACGGTGGAACATTGGGACTTTGACGAGCGTGGCTCGCTGAATGCGGTGTGCGGTTTTCTGATGAAGCTCGGCGTGTGCTGGTATCTGCCGGGCGAACTCGGCGAGGTGGTGCCTCAGATGAAATCGATCCCGCTGCCGAAGATCGACGAGACGGTGAAGCCGGACTTCGAGATGCGGCGCTTTGCCTCGCGTGGCGGCGTGGATTCACCGGACACGACGCGCTGGATGATGCGGCTCGGTGTGCGTGATCCGTATGAGATCCTGATCGTGCACGGGCTGTCGTATATGTGCATGCGCGACGAGCTGTATGCGAAGCATCCAGAATTTTTCGCGCTCTATGGCGGAAAGCGCAAATACGAGCCCGGCAGCACGAAGAACAAGCTCTGCCTTTCCAGCGAGGAGTTCTTCCAGACGACCGTGAAGTATGTGCGGCACGTCTTTGATCACTACCACTACCAGGTCGCCTCCGTGATGCCACCGGATGGTTTCACGTCCATCTGCCAATGTCCCCTGTGCAAAGGCAAAGAGCAGCCGGAACGCGGCTCACTTGGCTCGTTGTCGAATCACGTTTGGGACTTCGTGAATCGCGTGGCGAAGGAGGTGGGCAAGACGCATCCGGACAAGTTTGTGACCTGCAGCGCCTATGGCGCAAACTACGATCCGCCGACGAACATCGACAAGCTGGAGCCGAATGTGCTCGTTTCGCTCGTAGGCGGACGCAGGCCAAAATCTGGTGTCGCTGCGCAACCGACGCTGCGCGCGTTTCGTGCGGCTTGGCAGGCGAAGACGGATCATCCCATCGCCATGTTTGAGAACTACCCTTTCACCAAGAACGGATGGTATCTGCCAGCGTTCATGGCACGCACCATCGTGACGAGCATCAATGAAACGAAAGGCCACTCCCTCGGAGAAGATGTCTGGCTCAGCTTCGGCGAGAAGTTCGAGACCAAGGCGCTCGGCTTCAATCACTTCCAGGTCTATTTCACCGCTCGTGCCTACTGGGGCGGCCAGCAGGACCCCGGCGCGATGCTGGAGCAGTATTGCCGCGACTTCTACGGCCCGGCCGCGCAGGAGATGCAGGCCTTCTTCGAGTATTGCGAACCGAACTGGCAGGACATGGAGTCCGATAAGGCGAAGGCCGACGTGGCGCTGGAGCTGTTTGAGAAAGCCAAGGTTAAAGCCGGACCTGAATCGGTCTATGCTCACCGGATTACGCTCATCGACGACTTCCTGAAATCTCTGAGAAGCAAAAGCGCCCAACTCGCACAGAAAAGCGGACCGGTCCCGCGGCTACACTTTGAAAAGACCAAGAAGTTCGCTGGCGTCACCATCGATGGGAAACTCGACGACGACTACTGGCAAAAGCAGCAGCGCACCAGCAAAGTCAGTTTCTGCGAAACGGAAACCGGTCGCGATGCGACCTTCAGAACCGCTGTGATGGCCGGTTGGCAGGGAGAGGACTTGTATCTTGCCATCCGGTGCGAAGAGCACCCGGGCGAGAAGCTCAATGCCGCCACCACGAAGCGCGATGATCCCGCCATTTGGCAGGGAGACTGTGTCGAGGTGCTGCTAGCCACCGACGCGCACAGCTACTATCAGCTCGTGGTAAATCCCGCTGGCGCAGTGCTCGACTACGATCGCGGCGTGGACGAGAAGAGTATGGCGGCGTGGGATGCCCAGGCCGAAGTCGTGACGTCCGTCGCCGATGATCATTGGATCATCGAAATGCGCATCCCCATTTCGCGCGAGGAAAACGATCCGCTGCATCAGGTGCTAGGTCGCAAACCCATCGTGAGCCTTCCTTGGCACATCAACATCTGCCGTCAGCGAGTGCGCGAGACGGGCAGCGAGCTGTCAGCACTCTCGCCCACCGGCACAGCGACTTTTCAGCAGCCGGCGAAGTTTGCGCACTTCTACGAAGGCGGCCCCAACGTCTTCGACTTCGATCCCGACTACACCGACTTCCTCACCTCTGTAGCCGCCGGGCAAAAGCTCTCGACAGACAAGAAGAACGCGGAGGCGATTGCGGCGTTTGTCGCTCTCGCGGACAGCCAGTTCACCGACCTGCAAAAGTCCTTTGCCCTTTCGGAAGCCGCCGCCATCGCCCGCGGGAAGCTCAAGGACCCCACGCAGGCCGATCAACTCGCCGCACGCATCCCCATCGAAGCGGTCAGGAAGACGGTGGTGATGCAAAACCTGCTCGGGCAAAAGCAATACGCTCGGCTCATCGAGCAGTTTGGTAGCGAGGATATCACCCGCTGGCCGTTTTGGGCCGCTGGCGAGGCGTATGCCACGCGTGGCCGCGCCTTTGCGGAACTCGGCGACAAAACGAAAGCCGAGGCCGACTTCACAGCCGCCCTCAGCTACAACCTCCGCAAGACCACACGCGATCAAATCGCGAAGAGCCGCGAGGGGAAGCGTCAACGTTGAACCCCGAATCGTCATGATGTTCCGAACTCTCATTCCCATTTCATTCTTTGCGCTCTGCTGCGGCCAGTCGGCTCTGGGTGCTGAAACATGGCTGATCGAAAACGGCAGGCCTCACGCGGAGATCGTCGTCGCGGATGGCGCTGCTCCGGCGACCAAGCTCGCTGCAGCGCAGTTGCAGGAGCAACTTGCTGGGATGACGGGTGTGAAGTTGCCGATGGTGAACCAGCCCACCGATGCAGACGCGGCAAAAATCTACGTCGGGCCGAGTTCGTTCATCGAGGCGCTCGGTGTGCAGACGCGTGATTTGAAGCACGACGCCTATCGCATCGTGAGCGGCGAGAACTGGCTGGTGCTGGCCGGTCGGGACATTCCCTTCATGCAGCAGCGCGGAGCGCAGGCGACGGAACTCCTGAAGCTCGCAGGGATGAAGCCCGGCGCGGAGCACGACAAGGTTTGGGAGAAGTGGTATGCGCTAAGTGGCGGCAAATGGTCGCTGCCTTACTCGCAGCTTTGGAAGGACTACAACAAGGAGCTGGGCATCTGGGCGCAGGACGAGCATGGCAGCTTCAATGCGGTCGTGGACTTCCTCCGCTCGCTCGGCATGCGCTGGTATATGCCGGGTGAGATCGGGAAGGTGCTCCCCAAACGGGATCGCGTGGCACTGCCAATGGTGAATCGCACCGTGGAGGCTGACTTTCCCGTGCGTTTCGCGAACATGCGCCGCTTCGGCCAGAAGGACGATGCGCTGTGGGAGCTGTGGATGGGCTTCAGTCGTGCGGCGGACGTGATCGACGCGACCTTTCCGCAGCATGGCATCAATGCGGTGACCGATGCGCGCACGAAGGACGCGCTCTTTGCGCATCCCGGTGCGCAACCGCCGAAGCCTGAGGGCTACTACGCGATGTTCGGCGGGCGACGCGAGGTGCTTGGCCGCGTTTTGAAAGGCAGGGCGCTATCGGGCAAGGAGTGCCTGTCATCGCCCGGTTTGCTGGCGGAGAACGTTAGGTATGTGCTCGCGCGCGGAAGCATCCTGGAAGCGCCAATGGAATCCGTGATGCCGAGTGATGGCTACACCGCCATCTGCCAGTGCGAGCTGTGCAAAGGCAGGGACACGCCACAACTTGGAGCCACGGGTCTGCTGTCGAACTATGTGTGGGGCTACGTCGATCAAGTCGCGCGCGAAGTGGCGAAGGAGAACCCGGGCATGAAGGTGCTCGGCACCTCGTATGGCAGCTATCGACACGCACCGACGAACATTGATAACTTCAGCCCGAACGTGGTCGTCTGCATCACGCAGCATCGCAGCGACTTCATCCAGAGGCCGGAGGCGAAAGCGCAGTATCTTGAATATCGGCAGGGCCTGCAATCCAAGGTCGCGCCGGGACGCAACCTGCTGATGTATGAATACTACCGAGGCGATGTCCACACACCGCACTTCAATCCACACGCCATCGCGGAAGACCTGCGATCGCTGAAAGGCATCTGCCTCGGCGACATCATCGACGTGGATCGCGAAGCCGCGCTCGAGCCCGCACGCATGGTCGTGCAGGGATTCGATCTCTACGTCACGGGTCGCTGCTACTGGGATGCGGATCTCGATGTGGACGCACTCATTGATGAATACTGCCGCGAGTTCTACGGGCCTGCGGCGGCGGAGATGAAGGCAATGATCGCCTTTGGCGAAGCGAATTGGCTGACCATCACCAAGGAGCCCGCGAAGATCGAAACGACGCTGCAACTGCTCCGCGCCGCGCAGGCAAAGGTCACGCCGGACACGCTCTACGGCAAACGCGTGGGCTTGATCGCGGATTATCTGGCACCGCTGGAGAAGTTGCGTGCGCAGAGCCAAATCGTGCGCACCGACGTGCCCGATGTGCAGGTCGATGAACGGCTCACTCGCGACATCGTGATCGATGGCAAGCTCGACGATGTGTTCTGGCAGAAGATGCATGCATCCTCGCGCGGAAAACTCAAACCGCTGATCGCCGGAACGAAGCCCGGCGCGGAGACGCGCTTCCTGTGCGGTTGGGCCGATGACAACCTCTACTTCGCCATCACCTGCCATGTCGAAAAGGGCGCGGCACCCGTGAATGCGGCGACCGCGCACGATGACATGGCGATGTGGAAAGGCGACTGCATCGAGTTGCTCATCGAGGCGCCCGGCCATTCGTATTATCAGATCGCCATCAGCCCGGCTGGCATCGTCACGGACCAAGACTGGGCGCTCGACAAGGTGAAGCGGCGCGATTGGGAATCCGAAGTCGAAGTGAAGACCAGCATCGCCGATGATCACTGGACGGTGGAAATGCGCATCCCCGCCGCAGGTGCCGAGCAGGAGAAAATCCTGCCGCTGCAATGTGTTGCCGGCGGCAAACCGACCGAGGCCTTTCCCTGGTATTTCAATCTCTGCCGCCAACGCGTGCATGTCGATCAATTGGAACTCACGGCCTTCTCGCCCACCGGGAAAGAAGGCTTCCATGTGCCGGAGAAGTTCGCCCGACTCTGGACCGGCAAGCGGAAGGCCAAGACCAAGACTGCCAATCAGTGATTTCCTTCGTTATCGGAAACGGAAGCTGAGAGCTGTCCGAGCATCGAAGGGAGGGGCGGCATCATTCGCAATAGATCGCGCTTCGACGCGTTGTGATTTTGCCATGCGCCTCACACTTCTCTCCGCCCTCCTCGCTGCCACTTCGCTCTCCGCTGCGGACAAACCTGATCTGCCAGTCATCGACATCTCCGGTCAGACGGAACGCCAGACGATCATCGCGCAGGGAACCGAGCAGATTTACCAGGGACATCCGACGACAACGCTGCTCGCGGATGGCAAGACGATGTTCTGCGTGTGGACCATCAATCATGGTGGCGCGGCAGGTCCGATGGCACGCAGCGATGATGGTGGCAAAACCTGGATACGGCTCGACGACACCTTGCCCGAAGGATTCAAGACGCATCAGAACTGCCCGAGCATCTACCGCATGACTGACGCCGCAGGCAAAGAACGCATCTGGGTCTTCTCCGCCGCGAAGGGCACGCGCAAAGGCCCGGGCATGCCGAGCATCATGAGCGAGGATGCGGGAAAGACGTGGAAGGAAATGCCGCCGCTTGGCTTTCCTTGCGTGATGACGTTCAGCAGCATCGTGCGGCTGAAGGATGGCCGATACCTCGGCCTTTATCACAAAGGACCCGGAGGCGCGGACAAGTCGCCGCTTGAAGTGTTGCAGACGATGACAGCCGATGGCGGATTCACGTGGAGCGAACCAAAGGTCATCGCGAGTGTGGCGGGCAAGAACCCATGCGAGCCGTTTGTCGTCCGCTCGCCCGACGGCGGCGAGTTGTGCTGCCTGATGCGAGAGAACACGCACAAGGAACGCAGCCTGATCATGTTCAGCCGCGATGAAGGCCAGACTTGGACCAAGCCCACAAACACCAGTTGGGGCCTCACCGGTGATCGCCATGCGGGTGTGTTCACCAAGGATGGGCGCATGGTCGTCGCCTTTCGCGATCAAGCGATCAATAGCCCCACCAAAGGTCATTTCGTCGCATGGGTCGGCACGTATGACGACATCAAGAACGGCAAGCCCGGCCAGTATCGCGTGAAGCTTCTGCACAGCTACGCCGAGCGTGTGGGCGACTGCGGCTATCCTGGCATGGAACTGCTGCCCGACGGCACCATCGTCGCCACCACGTATGTGAAGCATGCGCCCGGCAAGGAAAAGAACAGCGTCGTCAGTGTGCGCTTCGATTTGAAGACGACGGATGCGATGGCGAAGTGATGCCCGCATTGCCCGACTCAAGCCCCACCTCACGCATGCACGCCCGAACGTTCCTCATCGCCCTCACCATCCCCCTCGGGGTTCCGTTGCTCACCTTCGCGACTGACTACCTCATCGACGAAGACGGTGCCGCAGGTCCGCTGCCGCCGAGCTTGGAGTTCCATCATGGCTCGTGGAAGTTCGCGGACGGAGCCATGCTCGGCGAGCAGGTGCCCACGGAAAATCACATGGCGACGATCAAGGCGCTGATGGCCTTTGATCAGATGAAGGTGGAGTGGAAGATGAAGTTCATCGAGCCGAAGCAGAAGTTCCTCTTTGTCGCCTGGGGTGAAGCGGGCGGGCACGCGATGGATTTCAACTTCGTGCCTGACACGGGTGAGATGTCGCTCGTGCGTCCGAAAACCAAGGACAAAGACAGCGCGGTGCTGGTGAAGGGAAAGACCGAGAAGCCGGGCATCGAATGGCATGAGCTAACCTGCATTCACGATGGACCGAACTTCGTTCTCACCATCGACGGAGCGACTATTCAAGCAGCCGATGAGGCCTTCAATCGACCCATGGGTCCCTTCTTCCTCAACGGCGGAGGCTTCAACGGAGCGAAGTTCCTGGTGAAGGATCTCAAAGTCAGCGCGCTCCCAGGCTCACCGACGACACGCAAGTTGCTACCACCCACACCACCGAAGTCCGCCGCCGCACCAAGCAAGCCATTGCCTCCACCGCGCACCTACCACGCTGCGATTGATGATCGCGTGCTGGCCGACTTTGAAGGTGCGGCCTTTGGCGATTGGACCGCAACGGGCGATGCCTTCGGTGCGGGACCGCAGCTGCTGAAGGACTGCAAGAACCGGCCCGCCAGCGCCATCGGCAGTCGTCTCGCCAATTCGTTTCGTCCCAACGACAAGACCACCGGCACGCTGACCTCGCCAGCGTTCACCATTGATCGGAAGCATCTTCATTTCCTCATCGGCGGCGGACCGCATGAAGGGCAGACTTGCTTCAATCTCATCATCGACGGCAAGGTCGTGCGCAGCACTACCGGCTGCGGACGGAAGGATGCGAAGCAGTTGGAGATCATGCTCTGGGAGTCGTGGGAGGTCGGTGAGTTCCAAGGCAAGACAGCCACCTTGCAGATCAAAGACTCACACACGGGTGGATGGGGTCACATCCAGGTGGATAGCCCAGTGCTGTCGAACGCGGCGCTGGAACCCGTGCATCCGTAACGTCTATGCTCGACAGTCATCCGCTTCACTCATGAGAGCTTCCCTATTTCTGGTCGCAGCGCTGCTGGCTGCGCCGACGTTTGCTCACGCTGCGGAGCCACTTGGTGATTGGTCACGCGAGCGTCTGCTCGGCTTCGCGCATGAACTGACCGACTTCGTGTTCAAGAACCACGTCGTGACTGATTCAAAGCGGAAGGTCTTCGGCATGACCTACGAGTTCTGGAAAGACGGCAAGCAGGTGCAGGAGTTCGGGCTCGACTCGATGCACGATGGTGCATGGTTGATGAGCGCGCTCGTCACGATGCATCGTGCTGATCCGGCTGGGGACTGGCTTGCGCGAGCGCAGCAATACCAAGTGCCGTTTTATACGAACATGCTGCTGCACTCGGATCGACTGTTCCCCAAGATGCAGCCGACGAACGAGGACAAGAAGTCCTTCTCCGCACCGATGAAGGGCTGGGCACCGCGAGGTTGGGATGATGGGCTTGGCTTTCAAAAGAACGGCATGAAGCCGCTGCCGGACTCCTACTTTACCGCGTCCAATCATCTCGCTCAAGACCTCGCTGATATGCTCACGAATGTGTGGCTCACCACGCATGATCCACGCGTCGCCGAGGCATTGAAGGTGCTGCGCGATTACCGTCGCGACTACTTCGGGGCCATCCAGGGAGTCGAGTTCGGTGCTGCACTCGCGCTGAATGAAAAGCTGCCGAGCGACAAACTGCCAGCCTTCACGACTGAGTCGCTCAATCCCTTCTACACCGGCACCGCTCTGAAGAAAAAGCACAGCATCCCCGCTTACGATGACGGTCTCGCCTGGCAGTATCGTCAAGCCACCGCACGCGGCGAAGTGCCTGCCGAGTTTGCTTGGCACGCAGCAGCACGCGTGTTCGCCGTCGCCAAGTCCATGGAGCTGTTCTCCGACACTCGCCCCTGGCGCGATGGCGAGTTCCTCTTCGATATCCAACGCCAGCCCGCGTTCGTTGATGGCAAGCTCGATCAAGTCGCCTCGAACTCCAAAGCCATCCTCGGTGCCCGTGGTGTGCAACTCGCCTGGATCGCTGCCGCCGTGTTGCCAACGATCAAAGCGCATCCCGAGATCTGGAGGAAGTCCGCGCCTGCCGAACTCGCCAACGAGGACGTGCCCGCCCGCCTCGAAAAGCTTGCGCTCGGCTCCATCGACTACTGGCATGACGTGTGGAAGCAACTTGGCGTCATCCCCAGCGGCTGGCATCGCGACGACGTAAAAGCGAACAGCTGGCTCCTCAGCGACGCAGGCAACCACGCTCACCTCCTGCACTGCATCGCCTTCATCCTTCTCGACCGCGATGGCAAAGCCGAGTGGCAGCTGATTCAATCGCAATCACCCGCCAAGCCGATGCCCTGTGCGTCGTTGCCAGCGAGTGTGCTGAAGGCGCAGGGATTGGAATAAGCGGAGATGGTTCTCCAGGCGCGGTCTGGATTGACTGATCTGATGGAGCCGGTGCGAGCGGAACGTTTGCTTGTCATGCAACGTGTTATCCTCGCCCTCTCCCTGCTAGTCACTGCAAACCTTCACGCTCAGGGGCTCTCGATCTACACCACCGTCACACAAGAGGCGCACGAGATCACCGGCGGTTCACTGGCGCAGCCGCTCTCGCCGGATCAATGGAAGAGCACGCTTGCTGGACGACGTGCGCAGTGGCTGGAGATGCTGGGATTGAAGCCGCTGCCGGAACGCACGCCGTTGCAGGCGACGGTGACGGGCACGCTGGAGCGCGGCGATTATGTGGTGGAGAAGATTCACTTCCAGAGCCTGCCCGGCGCGCATGTGGCCGGGAACTTGTATCGACCCGCGAAGGTGAACGGCAGGCTGCCTGCCGTGCTCTATCTTTGCGGCCACACGAAGGGCAAGGTGAACGCGCCGTATCAGGCGAATCCGCGTTGGTTTGGTCAGCATGGTTATGTCGCGCTGGTGCTCGATCCGGTGCAACTTGGCGAATGCCAGGGCATGCATCATGGAACGTATCGCGATGGTCGCTTCGACTGGCCGAGCCGAGGCTACACACCGGCGGGAACGGAGGTGTGGAATGCGATGCGCGCGCTCGATTACTTGCAGAGTCGCAGCGATGTCGATGGCGAAAAGATGGGCGTCACCGGTCTCAGCGGCGGCGGCGCGATGTCGTGGTTCCTTGGCGCGGCAGACGAACGCGTGAAGTGCGTGGTGCCGGTTTGTCAGAGCGGCAGCATCGAGCGCATGGCGGTGGATCGTGCCACGGATGGCCACTGCGATTGCGCGTTCTGGGTCAACTATTACCGCTGGTGCTGGCCGGACATCGGCGCGCTCATCGCGCCACGCGCGTTCCTGATCGCCTCCGGCAGCGAGGACGTGCTGTGGCGGCCCGCAGGCTATCGCGATGTGGCGCATCGCATTCACCATCAATACGACGCGCTCGGCGTGCCGAAGCAATTCGATCTCGTCGAAGATCTCTCGCCGCACGGTTACACGCCGAAGCTACGGCAGGCGATCTTCACGTTCTTCAACGCTCATTTGAAAAACGATCCAACGCCGGTGCAGGATGATGTGACGGACGTCGTCGAGCCCGAGGGAGACCTGCTCGTCTTCGGTGGCAAGCTGCCGAAGGACGACACCATGATGCAAATGGACGAGCGCCTCGTGAAAGCCGCTGACGTGTCCTTGCCTGTGAGTGAAACCCAGTGGCAGTCGCATCAAAACGAAGCGCTCGCGAAACTCCGCGCGACCACCTTCCGCAATCTACCCACCGATCCGACACCACGCCTGCGCGACAACCTTGCGGACGGCGGCACGAAGGAAGGCGACGTGTTCGGCACGCGCGTTTTCGATACGAGCGATGGCCTCACACTGGCGGTGAAAACACGTCACTTTGCCAAGAACACGAACGCCGTTCCCACTGTCGTCTGCGCTGTGCAACCAGATGCGAAGAGCACGTTCAGCGGAGGCGGTTCATCGCGTCCGAGTCTCGCTCCCGAGTTCGCCAGCGCCGCTGTTGAAGTGCGCAACACAGGCGTCACGTCGGTCGGCCCAGGTTACCTGTGGACACTGCATCGCGCTTATCCGCTGCTCGGGCACAGCCTGCCAGAGCGACAGGTCGCCGATCTCCTCGCCGGCGCCGCACTGATGCGACAAGAACCTGCGACAGGTCCCACGATCTTGTATGGGAAAGGTGAGACAGCAGCCATCGCGATCTACGCCGCGATTCTCGACCCCAAAGTAGGCGAACTGATCCTCGACGCCCCACCCGAGACACACACGAAGCCTGAGACCGCCGAGTTCCTTGGCATCCTGCGCGTCGGCGATCTGCCACAAAACCTCGCGCTGCTCTATCCGCGACCCATCACGTTCATCGGCAAGGTGCCACCCGCCTTCGAGTGGACAAAGCAAGTGTATGAGTCGCTGGGCAAAGGCGACCGCATTCGTGTCATCAAAAGCACACGCGAATGGGCACCAATAAAGTAGCCCTCTCGCTCCGCGATAGGAGCATTGTGCGCTGCCAGCAACCAGCGCGTTCGAACTACGAGAGCGCAGATTGTTGGCCGAAGCACAAAGCTCATCTTGCGGAGCAAGATGGCTACTTTGGTCCCGCGTTCACATCCATGCCGCGTCAACCATATCCAACATCCTCGATTTCCATGACTCCCACGCTTCCATCGCTCTTGTTCGCGGCGCTCATCGCGACCGCATCCGCCTTCGCTGCTGACGAACCAACGGTGCCACCTCCACCGCCTGTGGCCTTCATCGACACCAGCTTCGAGAACGCCTCGCCGCTGTGGTATGAATTCAGCAAAGACGGCACGGTGATGGTCAACCTGCTCTTCGATCACGAGCGCAATTCGCCGAACCGCGCGGCAGGTCATTTTCACTTCCGCATTCAAGCGGAGAAGGGTAAGAAGCTCACGTTGGAGTTCAAGAACCTCGACAACGTGTGGAACGGCAAGCCCGGCTCCGTGGCGAAGGAGATCAAGCAAGTCGTCATCTCTCAAGACGGTAAGACATGGTCGCCTGTGCCGACGGAATCACCGGAGGAAGGCCGCGTGCGTGTGACGCTTGAGATGCCTGACACCTCGCTCTTCGTGGCACGCGCCGAGCCGTATCGCGTGTCGGATTTGAATCGGTTCATGAGCGAGATCAAAGCGAACCCGCTCGTGAAGATCAGCACCATCGGCAAGACCGTGCAGGGCCGCGACATTGAGATCATCCGTGTGGGCAACGATGACGCGCCGAACCATGTCTTCATCCGTGCCCGTGCGCATCCGTGGGAGCCGGTGGGCAACTGGGTCAGCGAAGGACTGGTGCGTCGCTTGCTCAAAGGTGACGCCGACGCCCAAAGGTTCCTCGCACTCTACAACGTGTGCATCCTGCCGATGGCGAACAAGGACGGCGTCGAGCGTGGCGGCACGCGCTTCAACAGCCAGGGCTGGGACTTGAACCGCAAATGGGACCAGCCTGCTGATCCAAGTTACTCACCCGAGAACGCCGCACTGGAGCATTGGCTCGAAGGCGAGATCAAAGCAGGTCGTCGTCCGACCTTCGCGATGGACTTGCACAACGATGGCAACGGCATGTTGCACATCAGCCGCCCGGACATCCCCGACATCGAGAAGTATCTCGCCCGCATGGCGCACTTCGAGCAGTGCCTGCGCGACCACACCTGGTTCACCGTCGGTTCCACGAAGCCCACGTTTCATAATCCCGGCACGCTCGGCGAAGGCTGGTTCCAGCGTTTCGGCATTGATGCCGTCATTCTTGAGTTCAACTGCAACTACATCGAAGGCATCAAGGAGCCAGCACTCGGCAAGCATTGGATGACCTTTGGCAATGGCCTCGCCGAAGCGTTCGCAGCATACTTTGCGAAGGTCGGTGCATCGAAGTAGTTAGCGCGCTAGCTCCATGATGAACACGTTGCGGAACTCCACCGCATCCTTGTGATTCTGTAGCGTGATCGGTCCTTCCGCAGGGATGTCCTTCACGCGCGCTCCTTTGATCACCTGCGTGCCATTCAACGTCACGTCCACGCAATCACCACGCAGGGTGATGATGAAGCGGTTCCACTCGCCGGGGCCTTTGTCAGCGCGCACGCTGGGCATGGTCTTCATGCGCTCGTCTTTCGTCGCGGTGAGGTCTTTGAACTTCGTGCCTACTTCGCCGCTGCCGCAAGGCTGGCACCAGATGTTGACCTGTGCGGCACGCACGCCACGCAGATACACGCCGCTGTCGCCCCAGGTGAGGTTGTCTTTCATGACTACTTTGCCCGCCGCATCGAGATGGAATTGGCCATCGTCCGTGAGCCACTGATGCGGCTTCACGATAGGTTTGCCCGTGAGCCGCCAGTCGATCATGAGCGTGAAGTCCTGATACTTCCTTGCCGTGGAGAGATCATAGACTTTGCCGCTCACGCGCTTCGGTTCGTCAGTGCGCAATCGAATCACGCCATCCGCAATCTCCCACACGCCGTCAAGATGCGCGGGATGATCCCAGTTCGTCCACGTCTTTCCATCAAACAGAGATTCGAACCCGGTGGCGCGTGGCGGCTCCTGAGCTGGATCCGCAAAGCATGCAAGTGCATGCCACGATGAGCCATGCGAGGGTGGGAGATACTGTATTCATCGCAACTTGATTGAACGCCAGAAGCAAACCGCTCTCTTGCAAAAGACCAGCATGATGCACCGCAGTCGTCGTTGCCAAATACGCGAATCCTGTGTCGTAGTAGCAGGATGGTTTCACCTGCCCGCATCCTGACCTGCATCGCCTGGCTGATCGTCGTTTCGGCCGCGCGCACCGCCGTTGTGCGCGTGGAAGTTTCAAGCCGTTCGGATCTCGGGACGACCGGATATGAGCAAATCGCGGGCAAGCTGCATTTTTTGATCGATCCGAAGCTCCCTGGCAATGCCATCATCGCAGATGTCGAACTGGCGCCAATAAACGAGGCAGGGCATGTCACTTTCTCCTCCGACCTGCGCATCCTGAAGCCGAAAGATGCCACGCGCGCGAATGGCGCTGCCTGGATGGAGATCCCGAACCGCGGCGGCAAACCGGGCTCCACCGAGTGGTTTATCAAGAACGGCTTCACCGTCGTCAGCGTAGGCTGGGAGTTTGATGTGCCACGAGAAACGGACAAATTGCGCATCGAAGTGCCTGCGGCGCGCAACAAAGATGGCACCGCGATTCGCGGCGTCGTGAGTGCGACATTCACACCAGACAAACGAGCCAGCGAGCAAACGATCACCGATTTGACGGACTATCCGGCTGTGGACATCGGCGGCGCGGACAGCCGGCTGATCATGCGTGATCATGCAGCATTTCCCGGTGGCAGCGAAGTGCCACGCAAGCAATGGACCATGAAAGGCAACCGCCTGCGCCTCACAGGTGGCTTCGAGCCTGGCCGGACATATGAGTTGTTCTATCAGGCGGAAGGCCCGCCAGTGGCGGGGCTGGGCTATGCGGCCATCCGGGACGCAGCGGCCTGGCTGAAGCATGATGCGGCATCGCTGGTGCAGGTGAAGCATGCCTATGCATTTGGCGCGTCGCAATGCGGACGCTTCCTGCGCGATTTCGTCTATTTGGGATTCAATACGGACGAACATGACCGGCAGGCGTTGGATGGCATCATGGCGCACATCGCCGGATCAGGGCGACTGGTGCTGAATCAGCGATGGTCCACGCCGCGGGCGCTCGCGGGATACTACACGGCGTCCTATCCTTTCGCGGACACGGCTCAAAAGGATCCAATCAGCGAACATGTCGAGGGCGTGCTCGAAAATCCACGCGTGAAGCATCGGCCAAAGATGTTCTACACGAACACGGGTGCGGAATACTGGGGCGGCGGACGCGTCGCAGCCTTGACGCACACGAATGTCTCCGGAACGCAGGACATCGATTTCCCTGACAATGTTCGCTCCTACTTCTTCGCATGCACTTCGCACGGTCCCGCTTCATTTCCGCCAACTTCCCAGGTGAAAGGCTCGCCACTGGCCAACCCGGTGAACGCGAACGCCTCGATTCTGGCTCTGCGAATGGCAATGCACCGATGGATTAGCGAAGGGGTGCCCCCTCCGCCAAGCGTGTATCCAAGACTAGGCGACGGCACGCTCACTCGGATTGCCGACGTGCGCTTCCCGGAAGTGCCCGGCATGGCGAGGCCGAACACGGTGAAAGCCGGGTTGCGGGTGCGCAATCCGCAATTCACCGACGGTGCAGGTGCTGGCGCTGAGCTGCCTTTGCTCGTGCCCCAAGCAGACGCTGATGGAAATGATCTCGGCGGCATCCGCATGCCTGACATCGCCGCGCCTCTCGGCACCGCCACCGGATGGGTATTCCGCCCGGAGGCGATGGGGGCGCCCGATGAATTCGTGCTGCTGCGTGGAGCGTGGATCCCATTCGCCACCACCAAGACGCGACGCGAAAAGACAAACGATCCGAGACCTTCGCTAGAAGAGCGATACGGTTCGAAAGCGGCTTTTCTGGCCCGGGTGAAAGCCGCCGTGCAAAAGCTCATCGATCAACGCTTCCTTGATCCAGCAGATTTCGATCCGCAACTCAAGCAGGCCGCTGAACGATGGGACTGGATCGCGAGCCGCCCTGCCAGATGAATTCAAATGCTGCGAGTGCAATTATGACTGTGAAGCTCTTCCTGTTGTCCGGCGCGCTGTCTCTAGCGACGATTACTTGGGCGTCTGCATCGAACATCGTCATCATGACCGTCGAAGATCCTGACAACTACGACGCGCCGAACACGATGCTCGACCTTGCTGAGAAGGAGCTGAAACCGCTCGGACACGCGGTGACGATCGTGCTGGGAGACAAGCCGGAGAAGCATCACTTCGCCGGTCTCACTGAGGCGCTCAGGGGTGCAGACCTGCTCGTGCTGTTCTCGCGCCGACGCTTTCCACCGAGGGATCAAATGGCCGCTATCCGCGCGCATCTCGATGTGGGCAAACCTTTGCTCGGCATCCGCACAGCGAACCATGCATTCAATCCGAAGCCGAAGGAGGTCGTCGATGCGAGTCTCGCACCGTGGCCAGAGTTCACTCATGAGGTGCTCGGTGGCGAGAACACGGGTTACGAGACGAAAGGCCTGCCCTATGGTGTAAGCATTGCGAAAGGCGCCGAAGGTAACGTGCTGCTCAATGGAGTGAATGCTGCGAACATCAGCGGGCATCAGTCGCTCTACAAAGTGCTGCCGCTCGCGGACAACGCGATACCTTTACTCGTCGGCACTCCGGGAAGCGGCGCCACGGCACCACCCCAACCCGTCGCATGGACTCGCAGCTATGGTCCGAGAGGCGCACGCGTCTTCTATACCAGTCTCGGCGCGCCCGAGGACATGCGCCTTGCAGACGTGCGCCGGCTGCTCGCAAACGCTGTCGCTTGGTTGCTGGAAAAGCATTGACCTGCACGGGACTATCTCAGGGTTCTTGCGTATCGGTGCAATATTCACGGCTTTTACCGGGTTAGACGACGCCTCGACGTATGACTCTGCGCCCTCTTCTCATCGCCTCTCTTCTCTGCATCAGCACGCACGCTGCGGATGCGCCGATGCTCAAAGACGATTTCGCTGCCGCAAAACATCCGCAGCGTCGGGCCGCCCGCGGCGACTGGAAGTTCACGGACGGTGCCGCGACCTGCACTCAAGACGATGCGCTCTACGCGAAGAACAAGGACCATGGACCGATCATCTTCTATGACCTGGATTACTCGGATGCGACGATCCGGTTCAGCTACAAGGCTGATGCCGCAACAAAGACTTTCGTGTTCACCTGCAATGGCGAAGACGGTCACATCTTCCGCTTCGTGACCAATGCGACCGGCACCGGCATTCGCGGATTTCCCGCGGGAGGCAAGGAGCACGAGTCAATCTCGCTGGGGCTCGAAAAGGCCGTCACGCTGAAGCCCGAAGTGTGGGTGCCGGTAGTGGTGACACTGCGCGGGCCGAAAGCCATGGTGAAAATGGGCGACTTCGAGAAGGCGTTCGAGCATCCATCGCTCGCGCGGGCAAAAACCAATCTCAGTGTTGGCTTCTCCTTCGGAACGCTGAGCGTGAAAGATGTCTCGGTGGAAAAGTGACTCGCTCAGACGCGCCACTTAAGTTCCACCGTGGCGTTGTTCCACTCATGCTCGGTCAGGTGCGTATGAGTCGTCACCATCGCACCAGAACGGCTGAGCCTCATCGTCGTCCAGCCAGTGGTTGATGTGTCCTTGTTGGCGACATAGCCGACCGCGGGCGTGTTGAGTATGTGGATGCCCATGTGCTCGAAGAAGTCGCGATGATGAATGTGCCCGTGAATGTAGGCCTTCACCTGGGATCGCGCAGCCAGCATCTGCCAGAGTGCCTCGGAGTCTTCGAGTCCGCCGGGAAAGTGTTTTGGATCGCCACCGAGGCGGGGATTATGATGGGCAATGATGAGCGCAGGCTTGTCACGATGCGCGTCAAGAGACTGCGCAAGCCAGGCTCGCTGTCGGTCGCCCAGTTCGCCAGGGGCGATCATGGTCTGCTTCAACGAGTCGAGCAAAAACAAGCTGGCGTGTTTCAACTGCACAATGCCCACATGCCGCGATTCGACGACGGAATGCTCCGGCTTTTGACCGGTCAGAGCCCCGTAGAAGACATCGCGCGCATCGTGATTGCCCATCGTGAGATGCAGCGGGATTCCTGCTTCGCGCAGCGGCGCAATGAGCTTCGCAAAGTGTTCGTAGTCGCCCCGCAAACCGTCCTTCAATGCCAGATCACCGTTGATCAACACGGCGGCTGGCTGCTTCGATTGTGCCAGCAGCCACTCGACCGTGTGGCGCAAATTCGTGGGGATCGGAGAGTCCGCCGGATGCTTCTCGCCCACGTGTGAGTCATTGAGAATGGCGATGACGTCCTCATCGCGTGCATCAGATGCGAACGCATCGACATGCGGCATGATCGCGACACTCGCGCCCAATCGCGAGAGGAACCCACGACGGGTATTGGCGGGGGCAAGATGCAGTGGCATGGGATTGAAAACGTCCGGTCCGCGTGCCGGGTTGCGTTCGCTAAGCAAGACCAACGTGCTTCAAGGCTTCGACAGGCGGCCCATCGAAGGTCGCAGCAGGCACATTGCCAACATAGCCGATGGCCTTCATTCCTTCCGGCGTGGTGTAGTATCCGCCGGCGGTGAGATCGCGGTAGCGTTTGAAAAATGATACGGCCTGCTTGTGCTCCGGCCTGGCTTCCTTGGGATCGCAAATGTCATCACAAATCGCTGTTTGCTGATCGGGCTGCAAATCAGCAAAGCTCTTTTTGAATCGCCGCTGTGCTTCGGCATCAATCCATTCGAGGCCCCCGAGGATGGTCTTGCGATCACCAGCCTGCGCCGGATAGGGCGAACTGATCCATTCATCAATAAAGTCCGGCACACCCACGGCAGAGGCGCACGGTGAGGTTTCATCGGCAGGAATGATCACATCGCACAGCGCGATCGCGGTGCGACGCTGTGGCTGGGAAAGCGTGAGCGGCCAGACTTCGCCGGGCAAATACACCTTGTTGATCACGGGATCGGGGCCGTAGCCTTTGGCCTTGATCGGGGATGGAGGTGCGCTCAGCAAGTCGCCCTGCAGCGCCGGCGATGCTGCGGCAGCAAGCATCCACTTGATGGTGGTGCGGCGATCGAGCCGGGAGGGTGAGCCGTCCGTATTCATGTTAGAGATTGCCCTTCTTGAGTTCGCCAATGAGATGATCGGCCGCACGCCATGCGAGCGCCATGATGGTGAGTGTGGGGTTCTTGTCAGCAGTGCAGGCGAAGGGTGCGCCATCGGCCATGAAGAGGTTCTTCACGTCCCAGGTCTGACTCCACTGATTGGTCACTGATGCGTCAGGATCCGCGCCCATGATGGCACCGCCGACTTCATGAATGACCGTGCCGCCGGGTTTCAAAGCCTTGAGCGGATTCGACTCCGGCTTGCTCGTGAACCTGCCCCCCAGCGCGTCCAGCAGCGCGGCGATGCGCTGCTGCTGATGCTTCGCCTGATTCAATTCAAACTCGGACCACCGCCAGTGAAAGCGCAGCACGGGAATGCCCCACTGATCCTTTACGTCCGGATCGATCTCGCAGAACGAATCCTCGTTCGGCAGCATCATGCCCTGCGCGCCAAAGCCGAGACGGCAGCCAAAGTAGCGCCGGGCATCTTCCTTTAGCTGACTGCCATAGGCATAGCCGCCCCGGCCCGCGATCGCATCGAAGCCTGTCACTGAAGTCAGCGAAGGCATCTGGCGTCCGCTTGTAAACTCCAGATGATACCCGCCAGGGAAGCCCAGCCCGGCATTGCGATTCTCCGCGTGGAGTGTCCATGGCACGTAAGCATGCGGGCCACCGGCACCGTCTTCATTGTGCAGAGGCATGTTTTCGAAGGCCGGAATGTGCGCGCTGAAGCTGGTGGAGACGGAATCGGTGATGTATTTGCCAACCTTGCCACTGGAGTTTGCGAGTCCGTGCGGGAACAGGTTTGATTTAGAATTGAGCAGCAGGCGCACGGATTCCTGCGAACTCGCAGCCAGCACCACCACGCGGCCTTTGACGTGGCCATCGCTTCCGGTGGTCTTGTCAATGAACGTTACTCCGGAGGCCTTGCCCTGCTTGTCGATCGTCACCTCACGCACCATGGTATTCGGGAGCAAATCGAGATTGCCTGTGGCGAGCGCCGGTCGCAGATGCACGGTCTGCGAATCGTAGTTCGCGCCAATGGAGCAACCGCGATGGCAATCGGTAGCCCAGAAGCACGGTGCACGCTTGCGGATCGAATCCGCCAGCACCTGCTGGGCCATCGCATTTCCGGGATGGAGCATTGCAGGCAGGGTGTTTGGATTCTGGGGCACGCTCAAGACGGCGCGATGAATCGGGATGATGTGCGCGCCTATCTTTCTGCCATGCTTCTGCGCGTAAAGCTCTCCCACACGCAATTTCGGAGCAGGCAGGAGCACGCCGGGCGAAGAATCCGGCGAGTTTTCAAGTCCCTCATTGGTGCCAAACACGCCAATCAACAGCTCAACCTTGTCGTAGTATGGGGCGAGATCATCGTAAGTGATGGGCCAGTCGAAACCCACGCCCCACCGCGTGCGCGGCTTGAAATCGTATGGTCCATTGCGCAGCGATATGCGGCCCCAGTGGTTGGTGCGCCCGCCCAACATGCGCTGCCGCCACCAGCGGAACTGGTGCTCCGGCTCAGTGCGCGCATTGGTGTAGGGTTCGCCAGGAATGTCCCAGCCGCTGTTGATCGAGCAGTCGTGGAAGCCGTATTGCTTGTCCGGGGTCTTCTCTCCGCGCAGCGGTGCATGGCTGGGCGCCTGGAACATGGCCACCTCTTTCATGGGATCGAAGCTGCGGCCGGCTTCCAGCATCAGCACCTTCACGCCCTCCATCGTCAGCGCGTAGGCCATCTGTCCACCACCAGCGCCGGAGCCGACGACGATGACATCGTATGATTCCTGAAGCTGATGGGGGGCGATCACGGGCATGCGGCACTAGGGCGGGCAAATAACGGTGTCGTCAAGAACGATGAACGAGCGCCACCGGATTTGATGCGCGCGCTGACCGCGGCGATCGCCGAGAAAGACGTGTTTCAGCCAAAGAAGGTAATCACCACCGGCGGCTCCAAGCGCGGCGTCGCCACTGCGGCTTCCTGCATCGCGGATGATCGCATCACCGCCATGATGCCGGTCGTGGCGCCGATCATCGACAGCCCGGGCGGCCCCTACGTGGAGGGCACGATGAAGCCTGAGATCGTGAAGATGAATGAGGCGTTTCTGGCAAGCATGACTTCCGAGACCGGGCGTGCCGCGATGCTGGTGCGGCAAAAGGCACGCTCGGATGAACGTCTGACTCTGGCGTCAGTGCGCGCCGCAGGATGGAGCGAAGCCGAAATCGCTGCTGCGAGCAGCCTGGCATGGGAGGTCTGCCGCACGACAAACTACCTGGATGAATTGCAAAAGCGCGGCGTGGAGATGCTCTACTGTCAGGGATCGAATGACAACGTGAGTCCGGGGCTCATCGAGTTGGGCGAGCGCTTCCCGCAGCTGCCCGTTTACATCATGCCCGGTGGCCAGCATGGCGGCGCAAAGGAGGCGGGATTCGTCAAACCAGTCGCCTCCCAGCCAGATGTGGATGCCAATCTCTACGCCTTTGCCATGCATCACTTCTTTGGCGCCCGCCGGTTGATTGCGCCGCCGAAGCTGACCGCCATCTGGGACAAGCGCACGCATCGATTGAGCGCGACGGTCAGCTTTCCAGATGGAACCGAGCCCCAGAGTAATGAGCTGTTCTGGTCCGTGAATCGGCATCCGGACTACAGCATTCAGATGGAGTTCGACAGCTGGTCATCCGTTCCCATGAAACCTGCTGGCGGCGCAACTTGCTCAGCGGAGGCCAGTATCGACGGCGATATCCAGACGCTGCATGTGATCACCGTGCATAAGCATGACGAAGCCGGCACCACGCTGACGCTATCGAGCCCGGAAGTGCGCCTGCATGCCCGGTGAAGGGCCGGAGTGCCACGGCCACTTCACCTGCTCCTGGCCGCGGACGTCTTCAAACTGGGCATGCTTGCCGCGAGCAAATGGAGGGAAAGGGCTGAGATACTTGACGTTCGACCGCCCTCTCCGCTAGCTTCTACTTCGGGTTGAACACCGCCATCCGATGACAAGTCCGGCACCAGGAGCGTATGCGTTCGTGAGCTATTCCACGCAAGACACTGCCGTGGTGAGCGCGCTCGTGGAGCGGTTGGAGGCAGACGGGCTGCCATGCTGGTGGGCACCGCGGGACATACCGGGAGGCTCGGCTTGGGACGAGAGCATTCTGCAAGCTATCGAGCATTGCGCGCTCGTGATCGTGGTGTTTTCCAGCAACTCAAACAATTCCGTTCAAGTGAAGACGGAGTTGCTCAATGCGCTCTCCAACGCCAGGCCCATCCTGCCATTGCGCATCGAGCCAGTTCCTCCTTCCGACTTGCTGCGCTACCCACTGACAGGGACCCAGTGGCTGGATGCATTCCCCGAGTTCCATCTCCATCTGGATGAGATATCCGACCGCATCCGCTCGCTCATTTTTGGGAGCAAGCCTGCGGGCAGGCGGCGCGCCCCATCTCCCAGTCCAGTGATGACCCATCGCCCGCGAAGGAGCCATGCTCTGGGGATCAGCATTGCAGCCGGAATCGTGGGGAGCGTGGTCGTCGGTGCGGGCACCTGGATATGGCTGAAGCAGCCGAGGTCTCCCACTTCGATAACAGCGGGCTCCCCGAAAGTGGGCAGTGAAGGCCAGGCACTGCCGCCGTCAAAGGAGCCGAAACCAGATCCGCCTGCCACTTTGCCAACACCTCCGGTGCAAGCCCGCATCGAGCCACCCGCCAGCAAAACAGCGCGAACCGCGCCCTCTCCATCGCCGCCAACCGTTGGAACGCCTTCGCCTGCAAAACCGGCACCACCATCGGCAGCAGAGCCAGCAGCTCGTTTTGCAGTCTCGGTTTTGGATTGGTCGCCTCCGCCTGCTGTGGTGCGAGGTGCCAGCGATGACCTGCGCAGGCAGGCCGCCAGCGCAAAGCCCTTCCCGTTAACAGGGATCGAGGACTCCACGCGCGATCATCTGAGAAACGGCGCATCTATTGTCAAGGTGACGTCACCGAACATCTCCCGCTTGCTGAGGATTACCTCCGATCAGGCGTCCTGGGTGAAGCAGCGCGATGAAAGATTGCAAATGGACTGTGGCTTGGTGCGCGTGCGTGAGGCCGCTACCGGCGGTGGCACGCAAAAAGTCATGGAACTGCACGGCGAGGCGCTGCGCGATGTGATGGAGCACTTCACCATGGAACAGTTGCTCACCTATGAGGCAATCCTTGGACCTGGCGAGCACATGAAGTTTCCTCACAGCGGAGGCCCCTATCTTGAAGAGATCAAAAACAAGCGCCTGGCAGGCATTCCGCCTGGGACGATCGATGCGCAGGTCGCCGTGTCCGCCTTGAATGTGCAGGTGGTGAACAACGCCGCCGAGCGCCTCGCCATCGAGCCAGTCGATTCAAGGAACAAGACTGTGTCGGCCAAGGGACAGGTTGCAGGGCAGCGGGAGTTCATCGACGGCGGCAGTAGCAAATCCATCAAGCTGCTGCCCGGTGAGTATATCGTCCTGTGTGGCGACATCGACAGTTCCGGACTCTCCGTTCCCGGAGGCAGTGTCATCTCCCTGCGTGGCAATCTGGCCGAGGAAGAACAATGGGTCTTCAACAAGACCGGTGCCGGCAATGCCGCCCGCTGGCAGCGCGTTCAGGCCGGCATCGTCAAGACCAAGGATGCCGGGAAGAGCGAAGATGCCGGCACAGACGGCCTGGGCGTGCGCTACCACTCCAGGAAGTGGACAGATGCGCAGGGACGTGTGCTCACTGGCACGGCCCTCGCACTGCGGCGCGATTTGGTGAGACTGCGCGTGGAAGACACCGGCAAGGTCTATGACATCGAGGCTGAAAAGCTCTCCCCGCAGGATCGCGACTATCTCGTCAAGGCCGTCACCCCACTCGTGCGTCCCACGGACTGGCCTGCCAGCAAGCCCACCTCCCCGAGTGCTCTCATGGGCTTCATCACCATCGACAACAACTTGGACCGCCCGCTGCTCATCGGTTTGCGCGGCCTTGAAGGCGATCTCGATCTCACCTTGCCACCCCATGCCAGCACCACGGCAAGGACGCCCGCCGGATTGATGCAAGGATACTTCCTGGACCCCGAATTGCCCAAGTTCATTTTCACCGGGACCGATCTCGATCTCAAATCCAGACGCTTGAAACTCCAAATCACGCAGGGGCCCGGCGGCAACTACGCCCTGAAATCCGCTGCAGATCGTCCTTGAACCGCAAGAGCCCATGCTTCCCCACACCATGATATCTCATCGCCTCCAGCTCCTCTTGCTTCATCTGGCTGCGGGTATTCCCACCCACGCTGCATGTCGCCAGCTCTGCATCGTTCCTGCTGTCCTGGCATGGTTTGCCTGCACGGCAAGCGCGCAGACCACGATCACCGTCACCGGCACTACTTCGAGGAAGCTTGCCGCAGAAAACATTCGCGAATGGACCGGCACCAACGGCAAGACAGTGAAAGGCACGCTCAAGGAGGCCGATGAGACATCCATCACCATCGTGGCCGCGCCCCCAACCACTGCCACTTACAAGATCGCCCTCTCCAACTTGATCCCTGCGCACAGAGATGCCGTCCTCGAATGGGTTGCTCGCAAAAAGGCGAATGAAGACTACCTGAAATCCGCCGGAAATCTCTGGCGCGCGGACGTCGCCACCTTCCTGCAACTTCTGCGCGAGCGCACCGGCAAGGTGCCTCGGCCTATGCGCCCAACACCTGGATTCGACCTCCCGGTTGGGGCAGACGAAAAACCCGAGGTCATCACCGCGAACGCCATTCGCGCAGCCCTTCAACCCTTCATCGGGCAAAAGGTAAGCTGGACCACAACTCTCTCCCGCATCGAGAAATTAAAGTCCGGGCTTACCGTAGCGCGTTTCGTCGAGGCAGGGAAAACCGGAGATGAATTCATCCCCGGAGGAACTGGCAAGCAGACCCGCAGGCACCCCTCGTTCAACTTTGAAGTCCAGTGCGCTCCGGACAAGGTCGCCGATTGGCAGAAGCTACCCTCCGGCGGCAAAGTGACATGGACGGGCACCATCACCGGCACGGGCATGCACATGAGCTTCATCTCCGCCGGCAGCGACAGTGGCTACAGTGTCGGCCTCATCATCATCGAAAAAGCCGAGCCCCAGCCCTAGCGCAACTTTCTCGCGCCTGCCGGGTTTAGCAGTTCGAACATCCGTTTCCGCCATGAACACACGTCGCGATTTCCTCAAGCACACCAGCAACGGCTTTGGCTACCTGGCCCTGGCAGCACTAGCGCAGCAGGAGGCCCTTCGCGCTGTCGGCACCGCTGGCGGACCGCTCGCGCCAAAAACACCGCATTTCTCTCCGCGGGCGAAGCGCGTCATTTTCCTTTGCATGCAGGGCGGGCCATCGCACGTGGACACGTTTGATTACAAGCCCAAGCTCCAGAAAGACGGCGGCAAAGGCGCTCCATCAGCGGCGGGGCGGTATGGCCGCGCGGATCTCCTGCCCTCTCAGTGGGAGTTCAAGAAGCGCGGGCGGAGCGGTCTCTACATCAGCGATTTGTTCCCCAACGTGGCAAAGCATGCGGATGAGATGTGCATTCTCAACTCGATGGCGACCGACGTGCCGGCTCACCCGCAGGCCTTCACGCAAATGCACACCGGTTCGGCGCAGTTCGTGCGTCCTTCCTTGGGGTCGTGGCTGGTCTATGGCCTGGGTTCGACAAATGAAAACCTGCCGGGCTATGTGACCATCAGTCCGCCTCCACAGTCAGCCCGGGCATTTGGCAGCGCCTTTCTACCGGCGGTCTATCAGGCGACCAAAGTCGGCGGAGCCAATCTGCCGGGGCCGCTGGGGCAATTCGCTGGCCGCTTCGGACGCGGTGGCGATCAAGCCGCGGTGGCAAACATCAAGAACAACCGCTTGAGCCCGGATCTGCAGCGGACGCAGCTCGATTTGATTCAATCGTTGAACAAAGATGTGCTCAAGCGCGATGGAGCCAGCGACGAGGTTGAAGGTGTGATTGAGAGCTATGAACTTGCCTTCCGCATGCAAGGCGAAGTGCCGCATGTGCTTGATCTGAGCAAAGAGACGGCGGCGACGAAAGCCCTTTATGGCATCGACGAAGGCTCCACGGACAATTTTGGAAAGCAATGCCTGATGGCACGCAAGCTGGTGGAAGCAGGCGTTCGCTTTGTGGAGGTGTCCTTCGGCAACTGGGACCAGCACCGCAATTTGAGGGCCGACATGGAGAAGAACTGCGGCAGCATCGACAAGCCCATCGACGGTCTTCTTACCGATCTCAAACAGCGCGGTCTCCTGAAGGACACGCTGGTGATCTGGGGCGGCGAATTCGGCCGCACCCCGCACTCGCAAGGCGACGATGGTCGCGATCACAACAACAAGGGTTTCTCCATGTGGATGGCCGGTGGTGGCGTGAAGGGCGGAATGAACTACGGCATGACGGACGACTACGGCTACGAGTCCGTTTTCAACAAGATGCACATCCATGACTGGCACGCGACGGTGCTGCACCTGATGGGACTGGATCACGAACGGCTGACCTTCAAGTATGCCGGACGAGATTTCCGGCTCACCGACGTGTATGGAACGGTAGCGAAGGAAATCATGGCCTGATGCCACGAGTCTGTTGCGCGCAGCCTTCGCCCCCATGCCGCGGCATCAAGCCCGTTCATGCCGCGATGTTTTGCTCGTCAGTTCATAGTTTTGTGGAAGGATCGGAGTCATGAGACTACCAGCCAGCATCGTCATGCACGGACAGCACTTCGGCATCTCGTCGGAGGCAGCGCCCGGGAGCACGGCGTTCGTGCTGCTTACGCTGGCAGTGCTGGGCTTTCTCTTCGCTGGGTTCGCTTGCGGAGCCTGGGTGCTTTACCGGCGCGAGAAGCGTCCGACGCCGCACCAGCAGTTGCTGATGGAGCTTGAGAACGAAGACCATGCGGGACAACTCGCAGCAGGTGAGCACGGCACTATCGCCCAAGAATTGAAGCCGTGGGAACGAGAGGCTGACTGGTGGCAAAAGTAGGTTTGGTCAACCCGGGCGCTGCTGGCACTTGCATTCCTCGCGCAGCCGCTACACTCCGCGCCGCATGTCTCACAAAGTTCTCATCATCGGCGCGGGCGGTGTAGGCCGCGTGGTAACGCACAAATGCGCTCAGCTCCCGGATGTCTTTGGCGAGATCATGCTTGCCTCGCGAACGAAAGCCAGGTGCGACGGCATCGCCGCGGAATTGAAGCGCCCGATTCAAACAGCCGCCGTCGATGCGGATAACGTGCCTGAGCTGGTGAAGCTGCTGAAAAGCTTCAAGCCGGATGTCGTGATTAATGTGGCGCTGCCGTATCAGGATCTCACGATCATGGATGCGTGCCTCGAAGCCGGAGTGCACTACATCGACACGGCGAACTACGAGCCGCGCGATGTCGCCAAATTTGAATACCACTGGCAGTGGGCTTACCAGGATCGCTTCAAAAGCGCGGGTCTCACCGCGCTGCTCGGCTGTGGGTTTGACCCGGGTGTGACGAACGTTTACACCGCGTATGCGCTGAAGCACCACTTCAGCAAGATCGACACACTCGATATCCTCGACTGCAATGCCGGCGATCACGGCAAGGCCTTCGCGACCAACTTCAATCCGGAGATCAACCTGCGCGAGGTGACGGCCAACGGACGCTACTGGGAGAACGGCAAATGGGTGGAAACCAAGCCACTTGAAATCAAGCGCAGCTTCCCGTTCCCAGACGGCATCGGCCCAAAGAACATCTACTGCCTGTATCACGAGGAACTCGAATCGCTGACGAAGCACATTCCTATGCGCCGCGCGCGCTTCTGGATGACTTTCGGCGATCAATACATCAAGCACATGGAAGTGCTGGTGAATGTCGGCATGACCGGCATTCATCCCGTGAAGCATAAGGGCATGGACATCATTCCGATTGAGTTCCTTAAGACCCTGCTGCCGGAGCCCGGCACGCTTGGTCCCGACACCAAGGGCAAGACCTGCATAGGCAACTGGATCGAAGGCACCGGCAAGGATGGCAAACCGCTGCGCTACTACGTTTACAACATCTGCGATCACCAGGAGTGCTACCGTGAGACCAATTCCCAGGGCGTGAGCTACACCACAGGCGTGCCCGCGATGATCGCCGCCCGCCAGCTCCTGACCAATCCGGGAGAGTATCGTCAGCCCGGAGTGTGGAATGTGGAGCAACTCAATCCCGATCCGTTCATGGCTGACTTGAATAAGTATGGACTGCCCTGGGTCGAGACCTGGCCTACGGAGAGGCTGCCGGGTGAGTGAGGCGTGCTAGACCTTTTAGGCATACCGCCAGCGCTTCAACGATGAAGCATACGGGTTGAATCAAGGTGGCAGACTCACCAGTCATCGCCGCTGGTGAGGTCTTTCTCCAGATTATCCGCAGTCTGAGCCACTGCATCAATGATCGTTTCGAGCGTCTCGGCATCCGCGTCGGCAGCAATCTGGGCGGAAAACACCGCGACGTAGTTCTCTCCCATCTTGCGCATCTGCCAGGCACCAACCTTGGTCTCACAGTTTTCGGACAGCAGACGCGTCGCCAGCTTCGCCGAGAACGGAGTGGAGGTTTTGTAGCCTATCGACCACACTTCGCGCACTTCGAGTTCGCGCAGTTTTGAGGTGTTTGAAATCACCCAGATCAACTGGCTGCGATCGTCCGCGACCTCATTGTGGAGACGGAAATCGCCATCGTCGTCGATGCTGAACTTCAGCCCCAGTTCATTTAGATCTTCGCGCACTCGTTTGTCGCCAGACTTCTTCGAACCAACCAGTGCGGACACCTCGAGCGGAAGGAGCGAGAGACCCACGAAGAGCGATAAGATGATCGTTTGTTTCATATCGAAAGACCGAACTGGTTTCTAGTTGTTGCAAATATCTAGGAGTGGCTGGGGCAAAATGTCCACCCCAATTCTCAGAAACAGCCCTCACGCTCGGTGTGCACAAAAAACGGAGCCCCTTTCGGAGCTCCGTTTTGAAAAAGACCTGTGCAGTCTGGGGATAGTGGTTTACCAGCCTTCGCCTTCGCCGCCACCACCACCACCGCCGTAGCCACCGCGGCCACCGCCGCCGTAACCACCGCGATCGCGACCACCGCCGCCGCCACCGTAGCCGCCGCGACCACCGCCGCCGCCACCGTAGCCACCGCGACCGCCACCACCGCCGCCGCCACCACCGTAGCCGCCGCGACCACCGCCGCCACCGCCGTAGCCACCGCGGCCGCCACCACCACCACCGCCGGCAGGGCGATCTTCCTTGGGACGAGCCTCGTTGACGGTCAGGTTACGACCCATGAAATCTTTACCGTTCATGCCTTCGACAGCCTTGGTCATCGACTCAGGCGTGTCCATGGTCACAAAGGCGAAACCACGCGGGCGGCCAGATTCGCGATCCATGGGCAGATAGATATCGGTGACATCACCGAACTGAGAGAACGCCTCGCGAACGTCGAGTTCGGTGGCGGAGAAGGGCAGATTGCCCACATACATTTTGCTGTTCATATCAATCGTTTGGAGGATTCAGTCCCGCTGGAGGTGCTTGGCCTGGCTCCGATTATCGGACTATGCGCACACCACACGACTGCGAACAATCACCTGATGAACGAACCTAGCCTGGCATCTCGTCAGGTGGACTTGCGCGCAAGTGGTCGCCGCATTCGTGCGGAATGGCAACTGGTATTCTTGGCCGCCGGGAGCAATTGTTTGCGCGTCGCCGCAGCCGTGCATTGAGTGCGTTTTGCCATGGCCGCTGAAATCCCGCCGCACGTTCTTGATCAAATCACCCCGCGTTTCGACATGGATGCGGTGCGCTCCCCTGCATTCGTCGTGGATCTGGGGCTGCTCCGGCAGAACGGTGAATTACTGGCCCGCGTGCAGCGAGAGTCCGGCGCAAAAGTCCTCCTGGCACAGAAGGGCTTTTCCATGTGGTCCACCTACCCGCTGCTGCGCCATTATCTGGCAGGTTGTTGCGCCAGTGGGCTGCACGAGGCTCTGCTGGCTTACGAAGAGTTCGGCGGCGAGGTGCACGTCTATGCGCCCTTCTTCAAAGAGGAGGAGATACGCCAAATCATCCCGATCGCCGGCCACATCAGTTTCAATTCGATGACGCAGTGGCGTCGCTGGCGGTCCATGCTGGATGAAGCCCGCGCCAGCGGTCTGACCGTGCCGAGCCCCGGCATCCGCGTGAACCCGGAGCACTCGGAAGTAGAGGTCGCACTCTACGACCCGTGCTCTCCTGGCTGCCGCCTGGGCGTCCGAGCGCAGGCGTTGGAGGACGAAGACCTGAGCGGGCTGGAGGGTCTGCACTTCCATGCCTTGTGCGAGCAGGATGCCGATGTGCTGGAGCGCACGCTGGCCGCGGTGGAACAGCGTTTCAGCCGTCTGCTCAAACACGTGCGCTGGGTAAACATGGGGGGAGGCCATCACATCACGCGCAAGGAATATGACGTGGAGCGTCTCATCCGCATCGTGCGTGACTTCAAGCAACGCTGGAACAAAGAGGTGTATCTCGAACCCGGCGAAGCCGTGGCTCTGAACACAGGTTATCTGGTGGCGACCGTGCAGGATGTAGTGGGAATGAATGCGGGAGACGCACTCCCGTCCGCCATTCTAGACATTTCAGCGACTGCGCACATGCCGGACACCCTGGAGATGCCGTATCGCCCGCTGGTGTTCGGCGCGGACTGGCCTGGTGTGCACGCGCATGCGTATCGCCTTGGCGGCCCCTCCTGCCTCGCGGGGGATGTGATTGGCGACTATTCGTTCCCGAAGCCGCTGGAGATCGGGCAGAAGCTGGTGTTCGGCGACATGGCGCACTACACGATGGTGAAGACCACCACCTTCAACGGCGTGCCGCATCCGGACATCGTCACGTATGAGCCGGGCAAGGATGAACTCACTGTCGTGCGCCGGTTTGGATACGAGGACTTCAAGGGAAAGCTCTCCTGACCGCTCCAGCCGAATGCAAAGGC
>WBZU01000367.1_pt1 | contig 40479 bp, 28 predicted proteins | sample 5204311 | NCBI WGS metagenome assembly WBZU01 (sample SAMN12344359, study PRJNA552823) | activated sludge metagenome | biome: Activated sludge suspended growth; feature: Nitrification reactor; material: Wastewater; isolation source: activated sludge from nitrification reactor of wastewater...
AAAGGCGTTATGACGGCAGGATCGAAAAGAACGCTCACGAGGGACGATTGCGAGAACGGTTGCGACGCGCGAAGAGCATGACCGCAGCGCCGAGAATCCACGCGCCAAGCGCACCGGCCGTCTCCAACCCGGGTTTTCGTGGAATGCTGCAACCGCCGTCTTCATCGGGCGGATCCGAAGGCGTCGGCGCCGCACCGTTGCACAACAGACATTCATATTGAACGGTCGTCGGCGGCGTCCCCATACTGTAGTCAAGTCGGCTGCACGTTTCGGTCACACACGAACCGGCCGACATATTGTCCTTTTGACACGCATCATTCGCGACTTTTCCCATGCACCCCGCAGAGTTTTCCGGAGGAACATCGGCCAACGCGGTACCGGCGAAGCCCAGCGAAGCAACCACACCAAGAGCAAGAATCCAGTTACGCATGCGCCGTATGAAAGCACAATTTTCGACGGGCAACAAGCGTCATTACGATCCTTCGCAATGAATACTTGACGCCGCGGACAACTTGGTGCGCTCTTACGAGGCCCGATGCAGAACGCGAAACACGATACGAACGCACTTTTGACTCTCTCGATGATCGTGAAGAACGAAGCCGCCACCCTTGCGCGAACGTTACGCAGCGTAAAACCGTTCATCGATCGTTGGGTCATCGTCGATACCGGATCGACGGATGCAACGCGGGAAGTCATTCGAGAAGAAATGGCCGGCGTGCCCGGCGAGCTGCATGAAAAGCCTTTCGTCGATTTTTCGACGACACGTAACGAAGCCCTCGATCTGGCCGGGACTGCGACCGAATTCGTACTCTGGCTCGATGCCGATGATGAACTCGATAATGGCAAAGCCCTGAGGACATTTCTGGCGCGGGAACGTAATGCGCAGGGCCCGGACCGAGAAGTTTATTACGTGCGAATCAATATCGGATTTGCCTTTGATTCGGCGCGCATTCTGCGCACTCGTGCAGGCTGGAGGTTTCGCGGCGTGGTCCATGAAGTGCTCACGCACCCGGATCGACCTCCGCCGACGCACCGTATCCCCGAGGTGGTCATTCAGCATCATCCGCCGCCGGATGCTTTGGAGCGTTCGAAAAAGCGCTGGGAACGTGATATCGGCCTTTTGGAAAAAGCGCTCGCCGACGATCCCACCGACAGTCGCGCCGCGTTTTACCTGGCCAATACGTTTTACTGGTTGCAACGCTACGACGAAGCGGAGAAAGCCTACATCAAACGAATTTCCTTGGGCGGTTGGTACGAAGAGCTCTACGAATCGCGTTTCACGCTGGCCAAAATCGCCGCCGCAAAACACCGCTCGTGGCTCGAAGTGCAATCGAAATACCTGGATGCGCATCTCACCTCGCCACACCGTGCCGAGCCGTTGTTCGCCATCGCCGCCCATCACGACGCGTTGAAACAACACGCCCTCACGTTCTTGTATGCGCGACGCGGTTACGAGCTGCCATATCCGAAGCAGGACAAACTGTTCATCGACGAAGAAGTTTATACGTGGAAACTGGCGGATCTCGTCGCTTCGAGCGCGTATTGGATCGGTGAATTCGCCATCGGTGAAGAAGCCGCGCGCAAAGCCGCTCGAGCCCGCCCCCAAGACAAACGCCTCCAATCGAACCTGGAGTTTTACCTCCAGCGCAAGACCAAAAAGAAATAATCACCCTTGCGCGCTGGGCTTCGCCCAGACCCACGAGGGCTCCTCGCCCTCGACCCCGCAAGGGCCCAGGCCCTTGACCCGGGTCTTGGTTTGTCCACTACGTGGCCAAACCAAACACGTGTCATAAGGCTATTGCCGACTTGACCCTTTGGATTTGGACGCGTAGCGGACAAATCCATATTGGTCCAGCGCTCGCTGGTCCGGGTCCAGGGTCGGATAGACCCTGGTCGGGTCTGGGCGGAAGCCCAGCAAAACGCCGCGCAATACGACCTACGCGAGTTTGGAAAGACGCTCCCACGCCTTCGTTGTTCGTTCAGCGCGAACTCGAGCGGCGATTGAGAAAATAGGTTTGTCCAGCATAAACTTCGCGTGTACATCGGGAGCAGCCGCTGCGAGCGCCGAATCGAAATCCTGGAGCGCAAGACGCGATTGCTCGAGAACCCCCGCAAGAACGATGTGCGTGACGGGATCTTTGGGATCCGCGGCGGCCAACGTAGTCAGCGACGAAATGACGTGCACCAATCGTTCCATCAGAGGTTTATCGAGATTGTATCGACGAGACAAACGCATCAGATATCCGGCGCCCGCCGCGTGAACGTGGATGTCCTCGACCGTTCGAAAGGGTTTGACATAAAGTTCGTAACCGTCACCGGGCAAAAGTTCCGTTTCATGCACGACAACGCCGCGCAAAGAAACCTCCGCATGTCGTATCTCCGGGACAAACGGCGTTTCGGGCATCGGCACAATCGACACACCGGGCGCGTCGGCGGCGACCCGCACCACGCGAAAAACAGCTCGGTTCGTCGCCGGATCTTCGGCTTCTCGGGCCACGACCAGCAGCAGGCCGGCCTGGTTCGACAAGGTCGACCAGCGTTTGTCGCCGGTGAGGGTGTATGTACCGGACGCACCTTTTTCGAGACGCGTCAGAATCGCTCGCGGATGCCCTCCGCCTTGCTCCGTGACGCAAAGAGAGACGATTCGATCGCGGGGCAGACCGGGAAATAGCGACTGCAATGCCGATTGATATCCCGCGACAAACGCGCCGGCGAGAACATCACTGCAAAAACCACCGCGTATGGCCGCATCGATGGGATGCGCTGCCGTATTCAGAAGCCGCTGCAAATCCGGCCGAAATTCGTCGAGCGAACGCCAAGGCGAGGGCTCGATGGGCGCGGTGAGCACTTCGTGAAGTATGTCGAAACGAGGCTGACGCATTGCATCCAGTTTACCAAACGTAACCGATCCAAGGAAGTCGAAATCATCCACGTTCCGATCTGATTCGATGCGACCTACAAACGGGAGAAATGGGCTTCTCTCGAACGACGCGGCGCTCTAGAATCACCCCATGAAATCGCTGCTCCGCCCTTCGTCGACCTTGCTTGCGTTTGCTCTGGCCGCCGCGCCAATCGTCGCTTTTGCGTGGGAGTCGAAAATCGTGCAATACGATCCGCTCGTGCGCATGCCGGGTACGCAACCGCGCCCGGATCTGCAAATCGAGAATGCTGCGAATTGCATGGGATGCCACGGCGGTTATGACCCCGCAATCGAAGCGGGTTTTACCTGGAAAGGGACCATGATGGCGCAATCGGCGCGTGATCCCTTCTTCTGGGCCGCCCTGACGGTCGCCGCTCAGGATTCGGTTTGGGCGCTGGGAAATCCCAACGGAACCGATATTTGCTTGCGTTGCCACCTGCCCAAAGGATGGCTCGAAATGCGCAGCGACCCCACGAACGGCGCGGGTATGAGCGGCGGTGATTTCGACGGCGTGCAATGTGACTTTTGCCATCGCATGTTCGATCCGTTTTTCCAGGACACCTACGACGGCAAACGGGAAAGCAATGCCTGGGCCTCGTATTGGGACGAATCGAATGCCAGTTCGTCACCATCGAATGCCGCAGCCGACATGACCCATCAAGCCGATATCCAGCAATCGACGTTGCATGGGCTTTTTAATGGGACGAACATGTATGGGGCCGATCATCGACCCGTGCAATCCGGCTACCTCGAAAATGCCTCGGGGCAATACTACGTCAGCAGCAACAAGGATCGCCGAGCGTCGTTCGCCGATGCCAATGGGTTTCATCCCATGCTTTACAGTCGTTATCACAAGAGCAAATATTACTGCTCGACGTGCCATGACGTCTCCAATCCCGCGCTCGCCAATATGGCCTTCGCCGCGACGATGCCCGACGACGGAACGACGGTTTTACCCACGGAATCCAAGACGCCATCGGAATACTTTCACGCCGAACGCACGTTCTCGGAATTCATGCTCAGTGATTACGGTTTGCCCGGAGGCTCCGTCGGCGTAGGTCCGTTCTCTCCGGACAAACTCGAGACGGGCCGGCCGGGTAATGCCATCGCGTCCTGCCAAGATTGCCACATGCCCGATGGAGTTGGTCCGGGCGCATCGATTGTCGGGGCCATCATCCGTCCGTCGGGAAGCACGGAACACCCCTCGAGCGGTCAACCCATTCACGACTTGACCGGGGGAAACGTGTTCGTCCCTTGGTTGCTCGCGAGTACGGTGCCTTCCTCGCCCAATTACGACATGACAAACGCGAATCTGCTCGGACAAGGTTCGGCAAAGTTGACGCTCGTGCTCGATGAAGGACTGCCTTTGGACGCATCGGCGCTTCTCGCCGCGTCGTATCGGGCCAAATCGACCTTGCAAAAAGCGGCCTCGATCCTCGATTTGTCGTACGACGCGGCGAGCGGTGCGACATCGTTCAAATTGCGCAACAATACGGGGCACAAGCTGATCACCGGTTATCCCGAAGGTCGCCGCATGTTCGTGAATGTGCGGCTTTACAAGGGAACGCAGCTGCTCCACGAGCTGAACCCTTATGACGCGACGGCGTCGACGCTGAAGGGCCTCGACCTGGCCGAAGCACCGTCGAGTCCGCCGCTCGGAGCCGCTGAAACGCACGACGATTCGTTGGTGTACGAAGCAAAAATGGCCAGCTCCTTGACTGGACAAACCAAGTCGTTTCACTTCTTGCTGAGCGATCAACGAGGCAAAGACAATCGCATTCCACCGAAAGGGTTTCGAATCGCGGAAGCGAACAAGCGCCAGGCCGATCCTGTTTGGCAGGGCGCCCCCGCCCCGAATCATTTCACGGCCGCCGAATACACGGGTGGATTCGATCAAATCAACCTGACGTTGCCCGCGGGCGCCACGCGCGTGGACGTGCGTATGTATTATCAAACCACGAGCCGCGAATATGTGGAATTCTTGCGGGACGAAATCAACGGCACGGCATCGTCGTTGACGAGTCCGACCCCTTCGGGCGAACAAAAGGCGTACATTGCGCAAACGGATCTGTTTTTCTCGCAGCTCGCAGCGTGGGGCGACACGATTTGGCAATTGTGGATGCACAACAAGGACGTTCCCGGCGCAGCTCCCATTGAAATGGCTCACGCAACGTTAATGCTGCACGACGTTTGCCAAGATGGCGACGTGATTGACGGAACCGCTTGCGACGATGGCAATGCGTGCACGACGGGCGAAACCTGCACGAGCGGCACGTGCACCGGCGGCGTCGCGGTCACGTGCAATGATGGAAATGGCTGCACCGACGATATTTGCGATCCGGCGCTGGGATGCACATTTTCGGCGAATTCCGCAGCTTGCGACGATAACAACGGTTGCACGTTGAACGACAAGTGCGCATACGGAGCGTGTACGGGAAAAACCAAACCTTGCGTGGACGGAAATGCCTGCACGACGGATACGTGTGATCCGCAAAATGGCTGTGTTTTCGAACCGATTGCCAATTGCGGCACCGGCGGCGCGGGCGGAGCGACGTCATCGTCGTCTTCATCCACATCGAGCAGTTCGACCGGTATGGGCGGCTCGAATGTGGGCGGTGCCGGCGGCGGAGGTTCGGGAGGTCAAACCAATTCGGGTGGATCGGGAGGCTCGCCCGAAAACGACGAGAGCTGCGCTTGTCATCTGGTGGGAAGCGAAAAGCGCGGAAATGCTTCCGCGGCATTTTTGTTGGCCCTTCTAAGTTTGGCCGGACGAAAATTGCGCCGGCGCTCGTGAATCGATTCTCCGCCCCGGGCGCATAGCGGAGTTTGGGAGCAGCCGACCCAGCACGCCGATTGCATGAGTTCGCTCGAGGCCCATGCAGCGAACTCTATCCATTCTGATGACTGCCGTTTTTCTATTCTTCTGCTCGTTTTCTCGAGCGGAAGAAGCTCCCATTCCAGCCACGCCGTCACGGTGGGTCACCGACACGGTGGGGTTTTTGTCCCCTGAAACCCAACAATCCTTGGACAAACACCTCGAAGAATACCAAAAATCCTCGGGCATGAAGGTGGCCGTTTGGATTGGCAAAACAGCGGGCGATGCGGCGCTCGAAACGTGGGCGCAGAGCTCCATCAACGCATGGAAAACGCGGGACAAGGGTTTTGCCGAAGGAATCGTCTTGTTTCTCCTGACCGAAGATCAGGCGATCGATATCGAAGTTGCTCCCGGATTGCAGAGTCGATTGTCCGACGAATTCATCGCGCAAGTGATCATGGAGCAGATGGCGCCGCTGCTCAACAAGGGCGAAAAAAACCAAGCATTGACTCAGGGCATCGACGCGATTTTGACTCAATTGATCAAAACCAAACCGCAAAACCCACCCAAAGCAACCCCTCCATCCAGCGAACAAACGCCTCGGGTCGCGTCCCCGACGCCTACGCCATCGGCCGAAAACCCCCAATCCGGCAAGCCGGAATCGACGCCCGAGACAACATCGACCATTCGTACGCCAAGCAGTTGGATGCTCATCATGCTCGGCTTGATCATTCTGCTCTCAATCATCGTTGGTGTCTGGGCGGGTTCGTCGCAGGAAACAAAGTAACGGGGGGCGAAGTTCCGGATTGACGCGCGAACGAGCACGTGTGCTCTTCAGGCAATGCAACGACAACGATTCTTCCAAAAAGCCGGCGCACCCGTGATGGTCGTGCTGCTCGGCGCTTTTATTACCGCGTGCGGTGAGACAAACCCTTCTCAATCGACGGGCAGCGGCGGAGCCGGAGGTGACGCGGGAGCCGGCGGAAATGGCAATGCCGGAGGAAATGGAGGAGGAGGCGGAGCGATGTCCGCGCCCGCTTGTTCCGCCGACGAATCCACCGTGGCGCTCGCATCGTGGCCTTGGTTCGGGTTCGAACAGGCCTTGCCAACGCCCATGCCGGATTTGGCCAATGGCGCATCGGCAACGGTATCGGCCATCGAATTGGGCGGCTTGAAATTGCTCTTCGCCGGAGCAGCTTCGGATGTGCGTCTGGCTTGGGCCGGTCCGGATTTGAATCAAGTATTCAAGGCGGGCGATATGGTGACGGTGACGACGGACGCGGGTTTGCAAGATTATCGCGTCGCGAATGCCAAAGGACAAGCGGTCGTTTTACGTTATGCCAATGCCACCGTTCCGACCATGATTCCGGCAATTCCCGGCGGAGGACCGAATCTCGCCTTGGAGATCGCCTGCGTGCACGAACAAGTCAAGACCTGTCCTCAAGCCGAACGTCGCACGCTCTATGGTTTGTCCGTATCTCAAGGGGCGAACAGCGCCAAGATTCCCAGCGGTATGACGGGGACAGTGGGAGCGTGGCAGATTCAGCACGTGAAATCGATGAACACCGAACTTTTCACGGCGATGGATTGCATGCCCGATCAATTCTTCGACGGTGTCGTGCACGCGCTCGAAGTGAAACCCTGAATTCAACTGCGACGAAGTTTGCCGCGGTCGATTTTCCCCAAATGCGTCCGCGGTAAAGCATCGAGAATGAACACTTCCCGCGGAGCTTTGTACGGCTCGAGTTTGGCTCGTACAAACGCCTTGAGCTCTTCGTCCAGACCTTCCTTCCTCTGCGCCGCCAAAACGAAGGCGTGCGGTTTGACGAGGCCATTTTCATCCGGTACGCCGACGACGGCGCATTCTTGCACCGCCGGATGCTTCAAAAGGCAATTCTCCACTTCCGCCGGAGCAAGCCACTTGCCGCCCACTTTCAGCATGTCGTCGCCACGACCGCAATACGTGAAGTATCCGTCCGCATCTTTGCGCAACATATCGCCCGAGACGTACCATTCTCCACGAAATGCCCGCTGCGTTTTCTCCATTTGTTGCCAATAACCAATCGCCCGTGATCCTCCGCGAACCCAGAGCCACCCGACTTCACCGTCCGGCACTTCTTTGCCCTCATCGTCGCAAACGCGCACTTCAAATCCGTCCACGACTTTGCCGAGCGTACCGGGACGAACATCTCCGGGTCGGTTTGTCAGGAAAATATGCCATTGCTCGGCCGTTCCCAGTCCGTCGCAGAGCTCCACGCCGAACGCTTGTTTCCAGCGATCATAAAGCTCCACGGGTAATGCCTCGCCCGCGGAGGTCGATACGCGAAGGCAGGACAAATCTTGCGCAGCTGCGTCGGGATGCGAAACGAGGTTATTGATCATCGTGGGAACGTTGATCAGAATCGTGGGACGATGCGCGCGAATTTGCGCAAACAGGGCGTCGGCCGTACACCGTTCGGGGAAAAGAATGGAGCAGGCGCCGACTGAAAACGGAAAAAGCAAATTGCATCCCGTCGCATATCCGAAATACAATTTGGGGACGGAGAGAGTGCGATCATTCGGTCCGTAACCCAAAACCCGTTTGGCGAAACGTTCCGTGGTATTGACAAACGACGCGTGCGGTTGAACGGCGGCCTTTGGGCGGCCGGTGGTACCGCCGGAGAAAATCCATATCGCGGCGTCATCCCGATGGCTGGGAAAAATATCGATGGTGTCCGGAACGTTTGCCGCCAGAGATTCGAATGCCGCGTGTTCGGTCGTTTCCGGAGCACCCACGACGAGAATCTTCTTCAAATGCCGTGCATTCTTGGCCGCCTCCGCGAAAGCACCGAGTTGGTCATGATGAACGATCACGACGGGCGCTCGCGTGTATTCGTAAAAATAGGCAATTTCATCCGGTTTGAGATGACTGTTGACCATGACGACGACCGAACCCATGGCCAAGATTCCAAAAAAAGCCCCGACGAATTCGGGAATGTCCGGCAACGCGACGATGACCCGTTGTTCCGGAACAACCCCCAGGCCGCGAAGAACGTTTCCAAAACGTGCCGCAAGACGATCGACATCGGCATACGTGAGACGCCGATCTCCCGCGATGATCGCGGTTCGTTCCGCATGCCCTTCACGCAATCGGGCACGTAAGAACCAATCGGCCATGTTGAGTTCTTCGGGAATCTCGAAGGAGGCTTGCATGGCGCGGATGGTGCGACGAACAGAGGGCCGCTTGCAAGAGCCTTGCCCGCTTGTTGGTCTCGCCAAACGTCGCTCGAAAACCCGTGCCGCAAACGGAGCGAAACTTCCGCGCACGCATCGACACACGCCCCATGTTCCTCGCGCGATTTCCACGCTAAAGTCGCCGCCGTCGTGAACACTCGAACCTGCGCTCTCCTCACCTCGCTCGTTGCTCTCGTCGCTTGTGGCTCGGAGCCCAAACCGAAAGAGCCCATCGGACAAATTCCTTCCGCATCGACAACGGCCAAACCCGAGTGGATTCCGTTCTCGATCCGCGCGGGCAAACCCGTGCAAGGCGACCCGAAAGAACGGCACCTGACCGAGCTTCGTCAGCTCACGTTCGGCGGGGAAAACGCCGAAGCGTATTGGTCTCCCGATGGAAAGAAGCTGATCCTGCAGTCGACGCGCGAAGGCGCCGAGTGCGATCAAGAGTTCATCATGGACCTGGAGTCCGGCGATACGAAGCGCATTTCCAGCGGCAAAGGTCGCACGACGTGCGGTTACTTCCTCTATCCGAAAGGCGACAAGATCCTTTACAGCTCCACCGACGGAGCGAGTGAAGCTTGTCCTCCCAAACCCGATCGATCGCTCGGGTACGTGTGGCCGCTCGATCCGTACGACATCTACATCGCCAACCCCGATGGCTCGGACAAACGTTTGCTCATGGGCGGCAACGGCTACGACGCGGAAGCGACGATGGCCTTCGATGGTTCGCGCATCGTGTTCACGAGCAGCCGCGACAACGACCTCGAGCTGTACACGATGAAGCCCGACGGCACGGACGTCCGACGCATCACGAACACGCCCGGATACGACGGCGGAGCGTTTTTCTCTCCAGACAGCACGAAGCTCGTGTGGCGAGCGAGTCGTCCGGAAGGAAAAGACTTGGAAGACTTCCGCGCGTTGCTCGCCAAAGGCCTGGTTCGTCCAACGAAACTCGAGATTTACGTGGGCGGACTCGAAGGGCAAAACGCTCGCGCCATCACGAACAACGGTCGCGCAAACTTCGGTCCGTACTTCTTGCCGGATTCGCGACGCGTGATCTTTTCGTCGAACATGGACTCGCCTCCGAACCTTCGTGGAGCGCCGAACTTCGAGCTGTACGTGGTCGATTCGGAAGGACAAGCGACGACGGCGGGAGCTCCCGCGCCGGAACGAATCACGTTCTACGACGGCTTTGATGGCTTCCCGATGTTCTCGCCCGACGGCAAGTACCTCGTCTTCGCCTCGAATCGATTTGGTTCCACGCCCGGTGAGACAAACCTCTTCGTCGCTCGATGGGTTGATTGAGTGTGAGACGCCGAAGCCGCAGCCGACTTGCCTGGGTTTGTCTTGGATTATCCACGGCCGGCTGCGGCGGAGGTGAACCTCCGCCCGTCGTCAAACCTCCGCCGGCAGTCGTCACGAACATCGAACCGCCCGCGACGAGTTTTGCATCGCCGGCGACGTGGTCGTTTCACCCGCCACACCCCTACGACGTGTTGGCATCGATGCTGCTCGCCGACGGCTCGTGTCTGCTCACGACCGACGGCGGCGTGCGCATGTTGACGACCAAAGGCGAGCGCGATGCGACGGGCTCGGTGAAATGCCGTGGACGAGCATCCGCCGCGGCGGATGTTGCGCTCGAATCGCTCGTGGGAATGGTGCAACGCCCGGGTTCGTCGTGGCTGTTCATCGGTGAGAGCGGGACGCTGTACGAAACGGACGAACCGCTGGGGAACTTCCGACGTACCATTGGAGCTCCAACGAATTTTCAACACGTCGTGGGCAACGGAAAAACGACCCTCGCCGCGACGACGAGCGGTGAGTTGTTCCGGCTCGACGACACCAAGTGGCAAGTGGTCGATGTCGGCCGTTCGCGCGCGTTCGACATGGCTGTCAACGACGACGGAAGCGCGTTGGTGCTGGCTGTACCCGAGAAGATCTTGGCCGCTTCGGATGGACAAACCTTCGCGGAGATCTCGGCGGGGGGCACGATCGGCGCGCGTCGAGTCGGCCGTACGCCCGAGGGCGTGCTGGGGGTTCAGGGCGTGCTCGGGACGATTGTTTGGGATCCAAAGAAATCGCCCGCTACGGTCCGGACAAACGACACCATCGGAGCCCGCGACGTGCAGCCCGCGCTGGATCTCACGACGGTACCGACGGCGTCCGCGGTGGTTGAAGGACGCGCCGTACTCGATGGAGATCGGTACATCGAGGCCGTCCAAATGGACGCGGACAGCGGCACGTGGGGACTGGCCGGCGGGTCATTCACCGGACCGCTCACGACCACGCGTTTGTCGGGAACAAACGATTGTGCGTGGATGCGAGTCGGCGCTCGAGGTCGGCACGTGATGACGGTGTGTGGCAAGACGGACGACGAAGGCAATACGCTCGCTCTCGTCCGCACGAGTCATGACGGCGGGTCGACGTTTGGTGCGCCTTTGGAGTTTGCCACGGCGGACAGCGACTTTCTTCAGCTTGCCGTCGCGGGTGATGGCAGCGCGCTGGTCACCGGTTTGTGCAAGGCGCGTGCGAACGCATCGGGTTGCTCCGGGTCGCCGCCCGTCTTGCTGCAAGCCGAGCCGGGATCTACTGCGACAAACACCAAGAGTGACAAACCTCAAACGGGCAACCAGGGGGCGCTGACTTCGATCCTCGCCGCCACGCCTCCTTTGATGGGTTTGCCTATCTCGCCCGCGTTTTCCGTCGACGGAAAGTCGGCCTATTTTTTGGCGCGCCGAGCCAAAGACGAACGACTCGCGCTGTTTGTCTCGCATGATGCAGGTCGCACGTTCACGGAGCGAGCGCTCGATGCTCACCCTGGTCGACACTCGCGAGATCCGGAAGCGGAGGAGACGGGAGAAGGCGAGCCGTCTGAAGAGAGTTTCGAGCCCAGCGACTTGACGACGCTTCGTCCGAGCGATGACGGGACGCTCGGCATGGTGCTCACGACGTCGCACGGTTTGTCTTACCTAACCACTGACGATGACGGGCATGTTTTGGGCATGTCGCAACCGCCTGTCGAGCAGGCGCTCGTTGCCGGTTATGGCAGGCGCGTCATCGCGATTTCGTCGACGGCAATGCTCGAGCGTGGCGTGACGACGGACGTCCCGGTCACCGCGTGGGAATCGAATGACGGCGGTGCGATGTGGAACGAGATTCGAGTCATCCATGCGGTCGAGCGCGAAATTTACGCCGGTCCGATGACCGCCACGTGCGGGAGCGCGGGATGTTTGATTGGGACGACGATCACGCGCGTAGGTTGGGATGGACAAACCGATGGCCCGGCCATCAACAGGTTGAAGCATCCCGAGCTGCAAAAAACCCCCGGCGTGCGCACGCCGCTCGTCTGCACGCTCGATCCCAAAACGCCTTGGAAACGTGTGGACCACGTGTGGACCGGACCAACGCTTTCGTCCATCGCCCGCGGTCGAGCGATGTGGTCGATGCTCTCGTTCGATCCATCGACGAGCTCGGTTGCGACGACAGCCGCGTTGTGGCCGGATCGTGGCGAAGGTCCCGCACGCGCCGCGACGCGCACGATGTTTGGTCCTGCTCCGAAGGGTACGACGTACGCCGTTGACGTATCGCTTCAGGTCGAAGGTTACGCCGCTGCGCGTGTACGAGTCCCCGAAGGCGACAAACCCAATGGACCGATGCGCAACGTCGAGGTCGCGTGGGAAAATTACTTCGAGGGTACGTCCAAGCAAACCACGATCCCCGACGCGGGAACGTTTGACCAAAACGATGTGCACCAAGTCGGCCCGCTCTACGTGTTGGACACGGCGCTCATGTCGGTTGCGGCCGGAGCCATCTTCGTCAATCCGCATTCTCACGGATCTCGTGAACGACGCTTGTTCTTGCTCGATGCGAAAGGCAAGCGTTCGACGCCGGTCTTCCCAGAATGGCCTTCGTTGCTCAAGTTTGGCGAAACGAACTTGCATGGCGATACGGCGATCGTCGAAGGCAAACCGATGGCGGTCGGCACGGTGGAGAAGTTCCTCGGCGAGGAGACGGGTCCTCTGACGATGCTGCTGGCGTCGACAGAAGAAAAAGGTTTGTCCAGGGCTACAGCCATGGCGCTCTTTTTGCCTACGACGGCGAATCGTGCGCGGGTGCTCGACCAGGATTGGACCTACCGCGGAGCGACGGAGGTCGGTGTCGTGGGGATCGTGAGCGAGCCGCGTGCGGGACGAGCAAGTGGAACGTTCTTGCCATATCGAGCGGAAGGTGGGTTTGGCGTTCCCATCGATGTTCCCACACCGTTTGACTTGCCAGACCTTCCGCGCCCTTGCAAAGCCGAGGAACGGCGGACGACGCCGCGTGTCGTCGCGCATCCCATGTCCGGATCGGACTTGATGTACCCGGGGCATCGGCATCCCGTGATCGTAACGGAGGACCAGAAGGACAAACCAACGGTCGGCGACTCGTTGACGCTCCTGACCTGGGGTTTGGTCCTGCACGGAACGAAAGAATCGCCTTGCGTTGCCGGCTGGGAGGCTTTTGGAACGACGCCGATCGGCGTTTCGGCGGTCATTGGCGGAGATCCGTCACAAGCTTGGTTGTTTCGACAAGTGCAAGCGACTCCGCCATCGCCCGGTTTGAATCTCGATAGGCTCACGACGCGACGCGAAGACACAACGATCGAACACCGTCCGATGAGTTGTCGTTTTGATTCATCCGCGAACGTTCCGGACAACGTGTGGACCCAAACCGGCACATTTCGTTGGACGACCAAGTGACATTGCGTGCGCGCCATTCGATGGCGGTGCAATGCGGGGTGTCGTCAAAATGCAGCAATCGATCCCGACAAGTGCGTAACCATCTTCCGACTTTGCCCGCAGTCGTGAGCGCAGGCGTTTCTTCGTGTTGCCATAGGGTGCTTTGTGGTTGACCCTTTGTAAAATTCGCCTATCCCTCCCGTCCGACGTTGCGTCCGGAAATGGGACGAGAAACGTCGATTCGGTGTTCTACGGATCATGCGCACATTCATCGATGCTCTTCGCTCCAATGCGACCGATACCGATCGTGCGGTGACCTTTGTGCGCACCAATGGGCAGGAGCGCCGAGTTTCATATACGGAACTGTGGATGGAAGCCGCGGGACGAGCGAAGGTTCTGCGCGAGTTTGGATGGGCGAAAGGCGATCGGATTGGCCTCATCCTGCCCGAACCGGATGAGTTTGTCCTGTCATTCATGGGTGCGCTCGTCGCCGGACTCGTTGCGGTGCCCATGTATCCGCCGCCGACGTTGGCCAAGATGGATGCGTATGGCGACACGGTTCGACACATTTTGCGAGCTTCCGGAGCGCGGGGACTCATCACGAACGACACGATGAAGGCGTTCGTGGACAGCCAATTGCTCGAGCGCGGAGAGAATCGAAACACGGTATTCGAGCGCGATATTCGCGGACAAACGGGGAACGATTACGCCTTACCCGACGTATTTCCCAATGATTTGGCATTTCTGCAATTCACGTCGGGTTCCACGGCCGAGCCCAAAGGCGTCATGGTGACGCACGAAAATCTGCGCGTGAACAGTCATGCGATCATGTTCGAGGGGCTTCGTTCAACCCCGGACGATCGCGGCGTTTCGTGGCTGCCGTTGTATCACGACATGGGTTTGATTGGATTTGTCATTGCGCCGATATTTGCGTCGGTTCAGGTCGTTTTTCTTCCCACGAGCTCCTTCATTCGGCGTCCTTCGATCTGGCTCGATACGATTCACAAGCATCGAGGAACGATTACGTTTGCTCCGAACTTCGCATTTGAATTGGCCACGCGAGCCATCAATCCGAATGTTTCGGCGGCGTGGGATTTGTCGTGTTTGCGTGCGCTTGGATGCGGTGCCGAGCCCATCGTGCCCGACGTTTTGCGAACATTCCTGAAACGTTTCGAACCGAATGGTTTGTCACACCAAAGCATTTTGCCGTGTTATGGCATGGCCGAAGCGACGCTGGCGATTACGTTTCACCAACTGGGAACGTCGCTCGTGACCGATTGCGTGAACGCGACATCCTTGTCATCCGGTCGAGCCGAGCCGGCGAAAAAGGATGAGCCTAGGCTGGAATTCGTTTCATGCGGACAAACGTTTTCCGAGCACGAAGTTGAGATCGTCAATGCCGCGGGTCATATTCTGCAAGAACGAGAAGTGGGCGAGATTCGCGTACGTGGACCGAGCGTCACGGCAGGCTATTACGGCAACGAAGAAGCGACGGCGAACGTTTTTCGTGACGGGTGGTTGTACACGGGGGACCTTGGATATCATGTAGACGGTCATTTGTTCATTTGCGGCCGCCTCAAAGATTTGATCATCTTGCACGGGAAAAATTATTACCCCCAGGACATCGAACGCGTCGCCTCGAAAATGGATGGAATCCGCGATGGGCAATGCGTCGCGTTTTCCCGCATTGGCCCACAGGGCGCGGAGGAAGCGGTGCTCGTGGCCGAATCAAAGCGCACCGGGGATGCTCGGCGCAAACTCGTCGAAGACGTGACGTCGGCGGTGCGTGCGGAGTGCGGTGTCGTTTTGGCGGAGATCGTCTTCATCAAACGCGGAACTTTGCCGAAAACATCGAGCGGCAAGGTTCGTCGCCGTGAAACGAAATTGCGCCTCGAGCGAGGCGAATTGGAAATCGTATTGGATTCGGAGCAATCCGAAGGCGAAGGAGCATGACCGATGGGATCGAGTCAAGCGGACGTTGAAGTCAGCTACGATGTCGGAAACGAGTTTTTCCGGTTGTGGCTCGACGAGCGTATGAATTACACGTGTGCCGTCTTCGAAACACCGGATCAATCGCTCGAAGATGCGCAGCTCAACAAATTGCGCATTCTGTCCGAATTTGCGAATGCCGGACCGGGCATGGCGCTCTTGGACATCGGCTGCGGCTGGGGCGCTTGTTTGGAATACTTGGCCGGCACGCGGCACGTCCGCCGAGCCGTCGGCGTGACCCTGTCGCGCGCGATGGCCGAAGAAGTGAATCAGCGTGGAATAGCCGGGGTCGAATGCGTCACGGCGGACTTCATGAAATGGGATACGGCCGAAACGTTCGACGGACTCATTTCGATCTGCATGATCGATCATTTGTGTTCGCCCGAGGAAGCGCGGCTGGGCAAAGCGGTCGACATTTACCGATCGTATTTCAAGAAATGCTGGGAGATCACGAAGCCGGGCAGTTTCTTCGGATTTCAGGCCATTTTGCGCAATCGTACGCCGAAGATGCGCCCGTGGGGGGGTTTGCCCGCGGACACGCGCCAGGACCTGGAAGATTTTTCATTTTCTTCGCGGGAAATCTTCCCGAACGGGCTCAACCCGCGCCTCGAAGAGCTCGTCGCCGCCGTCAATCCTTATTGGGAAATTTCGGCCTTGCACACGCGACGCGAAGATTATCAACGCACGACGGCCGAATGGCTGCGCCGCTTGCGCGAGCACGAAAAAGGCATTCGCGAACGATGGGGGGACAAGGTGTTCGCGGATTATGAGAGATACTTGTCGACGTGCGTACGCGCATTCGACATCCACTACAGTTCCTTGGTCCAGATGAAGCTGCGCAGGATTGGTTGAAACATGAACGAAAAACGTGATTTGCTCGAATTGTTCAAAGATATCGCGTTGCGAGTGGACAAACGCGCTTTGCCCCATGTCACGCGAACGTCGAAGATCAGCGATCTTGGTATCGATTCGCTCGCGATCATGCAAATCGTTGGCGAACTCGAAACGGAACTGGAAATCATGATTCCCGACGAAGATCTCGTCGAAATCGTCACCGTGGGCGATCTTTGCGACAAAGTCGCTTCCCGCCTCGATAAGAAGGCGTAATTCGCCATGACGCGCCGACGGGTTGTGGTCACGGGCATGGGTGTCGTCAGCCCCGTGGGCAACGATGTACCTGCGTTTTGGCAAAGCCTGTTGGCGGGTCGATCGGGCGTATCGTTCATTCGCGATTTTCCAATCGACAAACTGCGCAGTGATGTCTCGGCAAGCGTCGTCGATTTCGACCCCGGCCGATATCTCGGGCCCAAAGAAGCCGACATTCACGGTCGCGTCACGCAATTCAGCATTGCCGCGGCCGACGAAGCGGTGAAAATGGCCGGGCTCGACAAACCCGATGGTGTCGCTCTCGATCGCGTCGGTTGTTTGGTCTCCACGGGAATGGGCGCCGTCGATATTTTTCAATCGCAGCTCGAACGCAGCCGCGATCGGGGACCTCGCGCGGTGTCCCCGTATTTCATCCCCGGCGTCATGCCCAACGCCGCGGCGGCGGTCATTTCGATCCAATATGGATTCAAAGGCCCCTCCTACAACATCGCCAGCGCTTGCGCGACCGGTACGCATTCATTGGCGACATCCGCCATGATGATTGAATGCGGAGATGCCGATATCATGCTCGCAGGCGGCGCGGAATCCGCCACGCGTCTCGATACCGTCGCCGGATTCGGCAATGCCCGAGCGCTGGCCCGATCCATCGATGGCGATCCGACCAAAGCCAGCCGCCCTTTCGACAAACGTCGCCACGGGTTTGTCATGGGCGAAGGCGCCGGCGTCTTGGTGCTCGAAGAAGAAGAACATGCTCGACGCCGCGGCGTCACACCTTTCGCCAGGTTGCTTGGGTTTGGTATGACAAGCGACGCGTCGCACTTGACCAGGCCCGATGCGGAAGCGGAAGGATTGCAACGCGCCATTGTCCGGGCGCTCGAACGAGCGGAAGTCGCTCCGGAGAACATCGATTACATCAATCCGCACGCCACGTCGACGCTGCAAGGTGATGCCGCGGAAATCATTGCTTTGAGAAATATATTTGGCAATCGATTGGCCCAAATTCCCATGTCCGCCACGAAATCGATGCTCGGTCATCTTTTGGGTGGTGCAGGTGCGGTCGAGACAATCGCGGTCGTCTGCTCGTTGCGGGATCAGCTTCTTCATCCCTCGATCAACGTGGACGAACTCGATCCGGCTTTCGGCGAGCTCGACATCGTTCGTACACAAAGGTCGGTCGAAACCAACTACGCGTTGAAATGTTCAGCCGGGTTCGGCGGGCACAATTGTGCACTGGTGTTGGGCAGAATGTAGGAGCGACGAGCATGGTCGCGATTTTTCCCGCCGGGGGTCTTCACGCCGCTGCGTATTTGGCCTAAGAATGCGGGCATGAGCGGTGGTGGAGAAAATCGGCTCGCTGCGGAAAAGTCACCATATCTGTTGCAGCACGCGAAAAACCCGGTCGATTGGTATCCATGGGGGCCGGAAGCTCTGGAACGAGCCCAGCGCGAGGACAAACCAATCCTCTTGTCGATTGGATACGCCGCTTGTCACTGGTGTCACGTGATGGAGCGTGAATCGTTCGAGAATGCGCAAATTGCCAGGCGCATGAACGAGTCGTTCGTGAACGTCAAAGTCGATCGGGAAGAACGCCCCGACCTCGATCACATTTATCAGCTCGTCGTGCAGCTCATGGGTCGTAATGGCGGCTGGCCGCTCACGGTATTTTTGACGCCCGAGCAAAAGCCATTTTTTGCGGGCACGTATTTCCCTCCCGCGGAACGTCAAGGTGTTCCGGGGTTTCCCACGATTCTCGACGCCGTATCCAATGCTTATCGTAATCGTCGGCATGAAGTCGTGGCGCAAGCGGCCGACGTTACTCGAGAAATTGAAGGCGCTTTGAATTTGCCTCGGGGAGAAACCACGCCGAGCCCGGGACTGTTGCGTAAAGCCAATCGCAAATTGCTGGCGCGATTCGACAATCACAATGGTGGATTCGGGATTCGCCCCAAGTTTCCCAATACGATGGCGCTCGATGTTTTGCTCATGCGGGGAATGCTCGAACACGAAGACGTGAGCAAACAATGCGTGCGCCTCGCGTTGACACAAATGGCCCGCGGCGGCGTATGGGATCATCTACGCGGCGGTTTTCATCGTTATTCGACCGATTCCCGGTGGCTCGTTCCGCATTTCGAGAAAATGCTCTACGACAATGCGCTTTTGTTGCGTCTTTATGCCGACGGGTATCGCGTTTTTCGAGACGCACGGTTTGCCGAAATAGCTCGGTCCCTCGTCGGTTGGCTGATCGCCGAAATGCGTGATGAATCGGGCGCGTTTTATGCCTCGCAAGACGCCGATTCCGAAGGACGCGAAGGCACGTTCTTCATTTGGAAATTGGCCGATTTACGTTTGGCCGTACAAACCGATAGCGAAGCGTACGACGTCGCGCGTGTTTATTACGGAATCACCGAAGAAGGCAATTTCGAGAATACCGGCGCCACCGTGCTCAGCGAAGTTCGTTCGATCGAACTGACCGCCGCGATCCTCGACCATTCGCTCGATCGGGCGCAACAGGCCCTCGTCCGTGCGCGTGAAAAAATGCTCGCGTACCGCGCCAAACGCCCGCGTCCCACGCGCGACGACAAGATGCTCGCGTCGTGGAACGGCCTGATGATCAGCGCGCTGGCCGAAGCCGGGCGCGTGTTTGGTGAATCGTCCTGGATCGATGCGGCGGAGCAGGCGTTCGAGGCGCTCTACACGCGAGTGGTTCGTCATGGCCGCGTACGTCGATACTTCATGCCCGGCGAAGGTGAAGTTCCGGAATCGCGCCGTGGGTTCCTCGACGATCACGCGTACCTCGGCAACGCCGCGATGGACTTGTACGAAGTGACGGGCAGTTCGAGTTACGCCGTGGTGGCGCGCGTGATCGCCGACGGCATGATCACGCACTTCGAAGACACCAAAGACGGTGGGTTTTTCTTCGCGCCCAACGACGCCGAAACGCTGATCGCGCGCACGAAGGACGTCTACGATCAAGCCGTTCCTTCAGGCACATCCATGGCTGCGCTCTTGTGTCAGCGCGTGGGAGAAATGGTCGACGAGCGATACCTCGAGCCGGCGTTGCGACAAATCGCCGCGGTGGCATCGGCGTCGATCGACAACCCGATGGGCCTTGGAAAAAGCGTCGCGGTGCTGGATCGCTTGGGTCGAGGATCCGTGGACATCGTCATCGTCGGCGAGCAATCGAGCGACGAGGCGCAAGCGATGGCCGATGCCGTTTTTCGTCGCTACATCCCGCACAGAAACTTGGTGTGGGTCGATCCGAACTTGCCGGCCACCATCGACGCGGTGGAGCAGATTGGGAGTGACAAACCTGCCGTGAATGGATCGGTGACGGCGTATGTTTGTCGTAATCGAACGTGTTCGTTGCCGGTGACGAACGTCGAGGAGTTCGAGAAGCTCCTGGATGGACTCACGACGGCGCGGTGATTTGACGTTCAGCGCGAACGCGGGGGATTCAAGCGCGTGTCCATCTTCGCGACGCAGGCCTTGTCGCCTTGCTGAAGACAGATGCCGCGGAGTTGTTTGACGTCGTCGAGCGTCGCCGTGTTGCTCGTGATTTTTGCTTCGAGCGCCTTGCGAGTCGCTGCCGGATCGGCGGAAGCGGAGACAGCGGAGGTTGAAGCGACGAAGTTCAATCGAACGGCGGTGGTTTGTCCTTCGACAACGCGGACCTTCATGGTTTTGTCCGCCGAACCTTTACGCTTGCCCGTGACTTCGTGTTCGCCGGGAGGCAACGCTACGTTGGCCGTGTTGCGACCGAGCGATCGGTTGCCGTCGACGACGACATCGTCACATGCCGGATCGCATTGGATCGCGATCCAACCATCCGGAACTTTCATGCGGGAGGCGAGCCGTGCCGCCATCTCCGGAGATGCCGTGGGCGCGGTTTGTACGGGCAGAGCGAAATTGAAGGGCGATGTTTGTCCTGCTGTAACGATGATCTGCTTACGCACGTCCGCTTGGGCCTTGCGCTTGAGCGTCACTTCGTAGGTACCGGCAGGCAGTTCGCCGCGAACAACGGGCGACGGACCGAATGAACGACCGTTGATGACGACATCGTCACACGATGGATTGCAGACGAGGTTGAACGATCCTTTGGCCGGTGTTTTTGCAGGATCCGCGGATACCGAAACGGCGGCGAGACCCAATGCGGCGAGAATCGAAAAGCTCCAGGTCTTCATCATGAGAATTGTACCGCGCATTAAACGGACGCGGACGACTTCTGATGCAAAGGATTTTCAAGGTGGGTTCACGCGGAGTCGACAGGACCCCGATTCACATGACGCGGTGGACGGTTCCGACTTGCACGTGCACGCCTCGATGGGCGCCGGCGCTGCTTGTTGAGCACATCCACGCGCGAATCCGTCGAGGCGCTCATAAGACGGAGAACACACGTCCACTTCGATGGAAGAGCCGTCATCGAAGTCCGTGAGGAACGTGCACTTGCATGCGTACGTGTGACCGGGCTCTTTCGAGCAACCGATCCACACGACGCATGCGGCAAGCACGGACGACGCGAAGCGCCGCATTTCAGTTGGCGGCGCCGGAACGTTCTTTGATGAGGAACTCGACGCGACGGTTGCGTTGACGTCCGTCTTCGGTGGCGTTGTCCGCGATGGGACGTTGTGGACCAAAGCCGGCGGAGGCGAGTCGCGAGGCTTCGATTCCGCCCTTCGTGACGAGGTAATCGAGCACGGCTTTCGCACGATCGGCCGAGAGTTTCTCGTTGAGTTCGTCCGAACCGCGATTGTCGGTGTGCCCTTCGATCGACAGCAACTTGATGTCCGGGTTGACCTTCAAGAGGCGGATGACTTCGTCGAGGATCGGATAGCTCTTTTGGAGGATCGTCGACTTGCCCGTCGCGAATTCGACCTTCTTCAAGATCTGAATTTCGTTTGAGCCCGAAATTCTTCGGATGAAGTTCGGGCATCCGTTCTTCGCAGCGTCGGCGTTTTGATCGCCGGGTTCTTTCGGACAAGCGTCCTTGGCATCGCCGATGCCGTCCTTGTCGGGATCGTCTTCGGGACAGCCGTCTTTGTCGTCGACTTTGTCGAAATCTTCGGGTTCGTCCGGGCACTGATCTTTCGAGTCCGGAATACCGTCGCCGTCACGATCGGGCAGACCGGGGCAACCGTCGCTCGGATTCGGCGGCTTGTTGTCCTCGGGCTCCGTCGGGCAAAGATCGATGTCATCCGGCAATCCATCTTTGTCCGTGTCGGCTTGACCTTCGTACTTGAACTTGAAGCGTTTCGGCGGAGACGGCGGGTTCACGTCGGACAAACCGAAGGCGTAACCGACGGTCGCCATCACACGTACGTCGGGCGCGTACCCGGGCGTGATGCGCGTACCGCCGCCTGCGCCAGCCCACGCGCGCTTTTTGCGATCGAGCGCGAAGCGCGCTTCGGCCATCCACTCGAGCGGCGTGTTGTCGCCATCGAAGAACGTGTCGCCCGTGATGCCGGTGGATCCGAAGATCTGAGCTCCGAGACGCAACGCTCCTCCACGAAGCGGCAGAAACGCGCCGAAGCCCCAGCGCCATTCGTCATCGGAGGTGAAGTCGTTGATGCCGTTGACGGGCCTGAACTGCACGCCGGTGTTGAACACGAAGAAGACGGATTTGAGGTGATATTCGCCCGCGATCCCGATCAAGCCCGCGGCCTTGTTGTCGCTGCCGTACGAGTAGTGATTGCCGGTCGGAATCCAAACGCCGCCTTGCACGCCGAGGGTGAAGTTTCGATCCGAAGACTGAAACACCTTCACGCGCGCATCGAGGCGCAGATCCATGGGCGCAGCTGTTTCCGCCGAGACCAGGTCGCCACCTCCGACGGCCGACACGGTCGTCGGGTTTGTCGCCTGGAACAGGATGATCGGCAGATTGACTTGAATGGAGAGGCGATCGAGGATTTCCGTGCCGACGCCGAGATACGTGATGAGTTGTGCCCGGACGGGGGGACCTCCGGCATCACGATTCATGATCGCCTGCTTTTGCAGGTCGTCGAAGTTGTTCTCGGTGCGGAACGGGTTGAGCGCGAAGCCCATGCCGAGTTGTCCGAAGAAACGCGTCTTCGGATTCCAATACGGTCGCCACAAGCCGATGGCATCTTCCGGTGCACCGCCGATGAAGACGCGATCGAGATACATCGACGTCGACTGAGCTTCGGCGGCTGCGGGGGCGAGGAACAAAGCGGTGGCGATGGCGGTCGAGACAAGCGCGAAGATGCCTCGGCGGCTCGACGATCGTTTACGCGCGTTTTCATGCGTGCCTGACGACGTCTCCGACGGTTTGTCCGTTACCGGTCGTGGTCGGCGATGATCAACGTGGGCCATGATGTTTCGGCATCTCCTCGACAAAACCGTGATGCGGTTCGACGTGGCGTCCTGACGTCCGTGCTTTGGGGATGGACGGTTCCTTCCCCGACGTGGGCGACGAGGCTACACCATCCGATCGGCGTCATGGAACCGGCAGAGCGCGACGAAACGGAGCGTGGGTGGGGGGTGAGATTCGACGACGAGAGATGTTGTCGAAGTTGGATCGCGCTTTCTGTTGACCTGCGGATTGTCCTGTGCTTTCTTTCGCCGCCCCGAAGAATCAAGGGTTTTACCGATGAAGCGCACGTATCAGCCCCACAACACGCGGCGTGTTCGCACGCATGGCTTCCGTAGTCGGATGGCGACGGCCGGTGGCCGCAAGGTCATCAACAATCGTCGGCGCAAGGGTCGCGCCCGTCTCGCTCCGACGATTTACAAGAAGTAACCCGTTGTTCCCGACCAACGGGACCAGCCCTCCTCCCAAGACACCGCACGAGCCACAGCGCAACACGCTGCCTCGTTCACGTCGCATACGCAGGCGTGAAGACTTCGTGCGGGTTCAAGAGGGGGGCGCACGCGTGACGACTCGACACTTGTTGATCTTGCTCGAACCACGCGCAGACGGACCTGGGAATGACCCGGAGGCCCGTCTGGGGATCGTTGCTTCTCGAAAAGTCGGCGGTGCGGTGCAGCGAAACCGCGCCAAACGGTTGGTCCGCGAAACGTTTCGACGTCACGCGAATGTTTTTCCACGAGGTTTTGACGTCGTGGTGATTGTTCGTCCGGGCGTTGATGCCTTGTCGCAAGCCGACGTCGACGCCGAGATCGTCGGTGTGGCGGGATTGCTTCGAAAACGAGCGGGGGCCAAAGCATCGAGCTCCCAGGGAACGGCGCGGAACGCACCGCGAGATTCCCGTCTTTCGCGTGAAAAACCTCGCGGATGACCCCGCATGCGAGCTTGCTTGCGGCGAACCTTGCTCCCAAGCTTGCGAATCGTCCGACGGCGCAGTTTCTCACGTCATGACGGCCAAACTCCTCCTCCTCGTCATCCGCATCTACCAGTTGACGTTGTCCAAGTTGATCTTGGCGACGGTGGGCCCGGTCTGTCGTTTCGAACCGTCATGCTCGCGTTATGCCGCGGCTTGCATCGCGAATCACGGAGCGATTCGGGGGAGCTTGCTTTCGATCAGGCGCCTGAGTAAGTGCCACCCGTTTCATCCGGGGGGATACGACCCGCCACCTCCTCCGCGCATGAAAAACGATGGAACATCGGAAACCGGCGTGGCGGGATCGATCGACGGCGCTCATGGTCACGACCATCAGTGCCAAACGCATTCGACGGATCACGTCGGAGTTTTGCCTTCCGGATGATGGCGTGCTCAAAAAAGCCCGCTAACTTCCCACCCCATCACGCGCTTTTGCGCATCGATTCGCTTTGAGCTCCAACGAGAGCGTCCGGGCGAACCGAGAACGAGTAGGTTTGACGGCGCATCGAGGTGCCGAAGGATTTCATGGAACGCGGGAAAATCGCTCAATGGCTGCTCATCGGCTTGGCTGCCCTTCTGTTTTGGCAGTTTGGCGGAAGCATATTCGGCAGCGGTGGCGCCGATGTTCAGCCGAACTTGCTCACGGATCTTCCACCGGCCGACGCGCAACGGGCCGAAGAGAAGATGTGCACGATCAAAGGTGCACGCTTCGAAGCGGAACTGTCCTCGCACGGCGCCTCGCTTCGTCATCTGCGGCTGACCGATCCGAAGTACGCGACGAGGGACGGCAAGCCGATCGATCTCGTCACGACGTCTCGTGAATGGCGCAGCCCACTCAAGACGAATTTGCGGTTGCCGAGCGGCGACAAGCAGCAAGTTCCGGCCGACAACCTCGATTGGAAGATCACCGCGGAGAACGGCGACTCGTGCACGTTCGAATACGCGGACGCCAACGCGAAGGTCACGAAGGTCGTCCGACAAACGGGCAAACCTTTTGAGCTCGAAGTATCGCTGGACGTGACGAACCTTGCGTCCGAACCAATGAAGCATCGTCTCACGGTCGAGCAGACGTCGTGGCGCACGACCAAAGAGATGGAGGGCAGCCTCGGACGTATCGCGGAACAGATGACCGAGGTCATTGCGAAGACGAACGACAAGATCGAGCGTCTCGGTCCCGATGCCTTCAAGCCCAAGGACTTCGCGGCGAAGGAATTCACGAGCGAGCATTGGCGACGAACCCCCGGGGATGCGAAGTGGGTGAGTGTCAGCAGCGTGTACTTCACGAAGGTCGTGGTGCCGGTCGAGGGGCCGATGCCGGCCGCGGAAACGGTCGCCGAAGAAGATTGGAACAGAAACAATTTTCCCGCGGCGAACCGCACGAAGGACACGGCGAACCACGGTTATGTTTTCCGCGCGCGTCTTGATTATCCCGAGCAGGAGCTGAAGCCGCAGGAGACTCGTTCGTACAAGGTGTTGAGTTATGCGGGTCCGAAAGAGCGCGATCTGCTCGCGTTGGTCGGACAAACCTCGGATGAAGCGGCGCAGAAGAAAGACGCGAGTGCCGGGGTTGGCGAAGTCATCAACTTGGGAACGTTCTCGCCGATCGCGAAGGTGCTCGTCGCGTACCTCGGGCAGCTTTACCGAACGGTGGGCAGCTGGGGTTGGTCGATCGCGCTGCTCACGATCACCGTGCGCATTTTGCTGTTTCCGCTGATGTTTGCGCAGATCAAGAGCACCGCACAGATGCGTCGTCTCAAGCCCGAGATGGACGAGATCAACGATCGTTACAAAGACGATCCGACGCAAAAGGCGCTCGCGATCCAGGAGCTTTATCGCAAGCACGGGCTCAATCCGATGGCGGCGATGAGCGGTTGTATTCCGGTGCTCTTGCAGATGCCGGTGTGGTTTGCCCTGTATCAAACGCTGCAGACGGCGGTTGAGCTGTATCACGTGCCGTTTTTGTCGGCGCGGATCATCCCGGACTTGTCGGACAAGGGTGAGTACTTCGTGATCCCGGCGATCTTGGGTGCGTCGAGCTTCTTTCAACAGAAGCTGATGCCTGCGCAGGGTGATCCGATGCAGCAAAAAATGATGCAGTACATGCTGCCGGGCATTTTCATCGTGATGATGCTCTACCTCCCGGCCGGCCTTGGCGTATACATGCTGACCAACACCTGGCTCGGCATCGCGCAACAAGTCGCGGTCGAACGTTACCTCCAGGCCAAAATTCAGGGCCCCGCCACCATCGAGGTACGCGAGAAGCCGACGAAGTCTTCGGGCGACGAAGCGAAATCGACGCCTGCTCTTGGAAAGGGAAAAGCACGTGTCCGTGGATAATGGATCTCCCGGAAAAACCACTCTGAACGGCGATGCACCGAGCGAAGAAACCGATGCACGCGCCGCCGAGGCCGAACCGTTTGTCGAGGACGGTCGCGCCGATCAAGCGCTCGATTTCGTGATCGATACGCTCGCTGCAATGGGCATGGATTGCACCGTCGACCTGCTCGAAAACGAACCGGAAGATCCTCCCGAGGAGATTCGGCTCGAGATCGAAGGCAACGATGCCGGTCGCATCATCGGCAAAAAGGGCACCACGCTCTCGGCGCTGCAGTTTCTCACCAACCGCGTGATCAACAGGCCGGGTCGTCAACGTCGGCACGTGATCATCGATGCCGAGGGATACCGAGCGCGGCGTGAAGACACGTTGACCACGATGGCGCGACGTTTGGGCAAACAAGCCGTCGACGAAGGCAAGATCATCACGTTCGAACCGATGAACCCTCAGGATCGACGTGTCGTGCACTTGGCGCTCGCCAAGTTCCCCGGCGTCGTCACGAAGAGTGACGGCGAGGGCGATGCTCGTCGCGTGCAGATCATCCCCGTTCGTCGTTGACGGTTCGTCGTTCACCGGCCCGCCCTTTTTCTCCCCACGATTCAATGTGTTTTACCGTTTGCCTCGTCGTGGGGTACGGGGCGAGGCCCCGACTGTTCAACCCGAGACAAACGGTCTGTCGATCCAGTTGACACCATCATGTCGGTATGCATAATGCCGCTCCCCGTCGTCCCAGAATCGCGACGCCCTGTGCGATCGCCCGACGGGAACCTCCTGCCGCGAAAGACACACCATGCTCACGTCGAACGTACTTGCGAAAATTGAAACCCCGCAGATTCGTGAGGGGCTCCCGGAGTTCCGGGTGGGTGACACTGTTCGTGTCCACTACCGCATCGTCGAAGGCGAGAAAGAGCGCATTCAGGTCTTTCAGGGTGTTGTGTTGAAGCGTCACCGAGCCGGTGCGCGCAGCACGTTCACCGTGCGCAAGGTCAGCTTCAATGTGGGCGTCGAGCGCGTCTTCCCTTTGCACTCGCCACGTATCGACAAGATCGAAGTCGTGTCGCGCGGCATCGTGCGTCGCTCGCGTCTGTTCTACCTTCGTTCGCTCACGGGCAAGGCTGCTCGTGTTCGCGACGCGAAGGACAGCTGATCGACGCGTAAGGATCTCGCGATCCTTCGACCCATCGACCAGGTTTGTCACGCAACACCTCTTCTTCGAGGGGTTTTACAAGTCAAACCAGGTCGTTCCTGAGTGTATCGCCAAGACCACGTGACTCATCGACATCGCGTAGGAGCTCTTCATGCAGCGCCTCGCGATGTCGATTTGTTTTCGAAGGTTCTTTGACGAGCGGCGCATCGATCGTCGATTGCGCTTGTGAAGCCCGGATGTTCGACCTGAATGGGCGACGACGGGTGTCGGTGCGTGTAGTCGTCGACGAACGAAATCACTTCGATCTTGATCCTGGGTGCGGACAGCACGATATGCTGCCGCCGATGCGGACGCTGATGCGGTCCGACATCACGCGAAGGAGACCATGAACTGCCCTCGTTGCGGCGCACCAGCGACGCCCGCCGACAAGTTCTGTGCGATTTGTGCCTCTCCACTTGGCGCGCCCGCGGGGCCTCCAGGATTTGGCGCACCGCCGCCGCCGCCTCCGGCATTTGGCAAGCCTCCGGGACCTCCGGGATTTGGCGCGCCGCCTGAGCCGCCGGGGTTTGGCCCGCCTCCGGGGGGTGGATTTGGTCCACCTCCGGGTGGTGGATTTGGTCCGCCGCCGGGGTTTGGCCCGCCTCCGGGTGGTCCTCCAGGGTTTGGCGCACCGCCTCCCGCCCCGGGGTTTGGTCCGCCTCCGGGGGGTCCGCCGGGGTTTGGCGCACCGCCTCCCGCGCCGGGGTTTGGCCCGCCGCCTCCTGCCGGTGGATTTGGTCCGCCTCCGGGTCCGCCTGGGTTTGGCCCGCCGCCTCCTGCCGGTGGATTTGGTCCGCCTCCGGGGGGTCCGCAAGGGTTTGGCCCGCCGCCTCCAGCGCAGGGGTTTGGCCCGCCGCCTCCCGCACCGGGGTTTGGCCCGCCGCCTCCCGCGCAGGGGTTTGGCCCGCCGCCTCCCGCGCAGGGGTTTGGCCCGCCGCCCGAGCCGCCGCCTGCTCCGCCGGGATTTGGCCCTCCGCCTCCCGCGCCGGGGTTTGGCCCGCCGCCTCCCGCGCCCGGATTTGGTCCGCCTCCGAATGCGTCGGGTGGATATCCGGCCGCACCGCAAGGAGGGTTTGGCCCGCCGCCTCCTCCGCCGATGGGTGGCGATGGAGGGTTTGGCCCGCCGCCTCCTCCGCCGGCAGCCGATGGTTACGACGCTCCACGAGCGCCTCGTCCGGCGAGTGCATCCACCTCTGCGGCCGGTGCACAAGCGCGAGGCGGAGCGACGGGGCCTGGCGAGCGTCGAGCTCTCGCCGGGTTTCTCGTGAGTTACCAAGACGATCCGCTCGGCAAGTTTTGGCCGCTTTGGCAAGGCCGCAACAGCATCGGTCGCGCCGACACGGGCCAAAAGTGCGACATCGAGATCGCGCACGGCACGACGTCCACCCACCACGCGGCGATCGACTGCGAAGGTGGACGGTTTGTCCTGCACGACCTCGGTTCGACAAACGGCACTTTTCACAACGAAGATGCCATTGGTTTCAAAGGTCGACGCGAGCTTCGCGATGGCGACAAAATCCGCTTCGGCGGCTTCAGCGTCATCACGATCATCGTCACGGCTCGCACCTAGCGATCGCGCGAAGACACACCGTGCGAAACGCATTTTTCTCTCATCACGGATCCTCGAAGAGATGACGTCCTCTCTGCGTTCGCGTCGCCAGAACGAATCTACGCGTACCGAACGCAGCCGGCGCAACACACCGTTCGTCGCTCGCAAGACCCACGAAGTGATCGATGTTTCACAAAGACAAACGCACGCGATGCCTCGTCGCGTGCCGTCGACGATGGGTTTGTCGCGCCGAGTATCACGACCCCTGGAGGCTTACTTCATGACACCGCTCCGCACCGCAGCCGCCATCCACTCCACACGAGCACGTGGCAAGGCTCCATCGCTCGTCCTCGCCGTGCTTGCGGCGATCGTGGCGTTCTTCCTCGTCCCCGCGTCGGCGTTCGCCGCGCCTGAAGCCAAGATCCTGCGCATCGATCCTCGCACGAGCACCGTCGATGGAGCGCCCGTACTCACGACGGTCATCGACCTCGTGCAGAACAAGCGCATGTCGGATGCAACGCGTCCGTGTGCCGCGCTCAACGGCGACGCGTACTACGACTGCGTTGCCAATGCGCTCGAGCAACCGAATGCGCTCTACGCATCGTTCGACTTTCCCGAAAAGAACGCCCTGCTCACCGTCGTCGTCGACGGATCGGACACGGCGGCGCGCTTCGAGTCGAAGGCGCGTTGGGGCGACAGCGTCAGTCAACCGGGCGTCGGCACCGCGTGGCTCATCTTGGTCGATGCGGCATCGTCGATGGGTGCACGTTTCGACGAAGCCAAAGCGGTCGCCAGCGCCTTCGTCAACGCGATGGGACCGAACGACATCGTCAACATCATGTTCTTCAACGACAAGAGCGTCGTCGAAGACTCGAAGTGGGTGAACAACAAGCAGGCCGCGCTCCAAGCGATCGCGAACGTACGCAACACGTTCCCGACACAAGGCCGCACGCGTCCTTTGTTCAACATCATCAAGACCGCGGCGACCGACGGCTTCAAGGAGCTTGGTAACGTAGGGACAAACGTCGTCGTCCCGATGCACCAAGCCATGGTCGTCTTGTCCAACGGCTCCGCAGGCGCCGACCCGAGTTCGAACGCCGCCGCCGCGAACATCCTCAAGGATTACCTCACCAAGGGACGTTTTCCGGAGAACAACGAGGTTCTTCCCAAGACGCCCGTTCCGGTCATCTCGATCTGGTTCCCGAACAAACTGATCGAAGAGTTCGGTGCTCAAGCGCGCGAGTTCATGGAGGGCATGACAAACCCGGAGATCGGTGGGTTTTACAGCATCCTCCGCGACAAACAGGAAGCGCGGGCCGCCAATATCGTCAACGTCGTGCGCACACGCTTCAACAAGATGCACATCGTCAAGTGGCGAGTGTCGTGTGTCGCGTTGAGTCTCACGCAGACGTTGCGCCTCGCGTTCTTGGCGACAGACCCTCCGATCGCCGGCGATGCAACGTTCCAGAACGTGCCGATCGGTATCGATCCTTCGCAATGGCCGCTCGACATCGATCGCGAGGCCACCGAACGCGCCGCTTCGAAAGAGCCTGCGTTCCCCGGTGGAACGCTGAAGGTGTACGGCAACTTCTGTTGGGGCGGAAATGCGCAGCGCGCCGAGCTCTACATGGTTCCAAAGAACCAACCCGCACCGGCATCGCTTCAAGGCGGAGGCATCGATGATGCCAAGAAGGCGCAAAAATCGCTGATCGAACAAGGCATGCGCGGCAAAGCCATCACGGCCGGCGAGAGCATGGTCGAATTCGAATTGCCCAAGTCCGACAAGTTCCTCTCGGGCAAAGGCGAAGCGATGACCGCGCGACTCATCGTTTATGACAACCAAGCGAAGCGCACGAGCGCGATCACGGCGGACAAGATCGTCACGGTCAAAGCGAAGGAAGCACCGCTTCCGTACTTGCTGATCGGCGGCATCACGTTTGGTGGTGTCGTGTTGATCCTCCTCGTCGTTTCGATCTTCCGCGGTGGTGGCAACAAGCGCCGCGGCGCAGCTCCCGCACAAGCTCCGCGGCCCGTCGTCGCCGGTCCCTCCATGGTTCAAAGCGGTGGGTTTGGCGCGCCAGGTCCGATGCCCGGACAAGACTTCGGCGGCGGTGGTTACGGTCCTCCTCCGGGAATGGGCGGTCCCGCCAATCGAGCCGTTCTTTCGAGCTCGATCGGGGTGTTCACGTTCATGCCGGGAATGGAAATGCGCGTGGGTCGCGACGGTTCGTCATGCCAAATCGTCATCAACGAACCCCGTGTGAGTGGAAATCACGCCGTGATCAAGTTCGAAAACGGCCAAGTGTTCGTGCGTGACGAGAACTCGAACAACGGCACGAACATCAACCAAAACCGCATTCCGCCGCTGGTTTGGACCGTCGTTCCTCCGGGCGCGGTTCTTCGTTTCGGCCCCATCGAGTTCAACGTGCGATTGGAGTAGGCTGAGGGCCTCTCGGCTCGACATACGCCTTTTCCTTCCACCCGCCCATGCAACACGCACACGCCCCCGGAACACGCGTCCGCATCGAATACTCCGAAGCGACCGATCCGGGGCGTGACCCCGCCAAACAGATCAACGAAGACTCCTGCGGTTATCAACAAACACGCTTCGGACATCTCGTCGTGCTTTGCGATGGAATGGGCGGACATTACGGCGGTCGCGAAGCAAGTCGCACAGCCATCGCGACGATCTTCGAGTGCATCGAGCAGGCACCGGCCGGCACGCTTCCCAGCTCCGCGATGAAGGCCGCTCTCGAAGAAGCAGGACGTCGCGTGTTTCTTCTCGGAGGACCCGCCGACAATCGCGGACGTCCAGGATCAACCGTCGTTGCGCTTCTCTTCGGCGACCGAGGACTCGATGTCGCGCACGTCGGTGACAGTCGCGCGTACTGCATCCGCGCCGGGCAGATCTACCCGCTCACGCGTGATCACTCCGTCGTTCAAAGCATGGTCGATTCCGGGATGATCTCCGAAGCCGAAGCGATCGGACATCCCGAAGCCAACAAGATCACGCGAGCTCTCGGCATGTCTCCGGAGGTCGACGTCGAGGTTCGTCCGGAACCGATGGAGCTCTTTCCAGGCGACATTTTTTTGCAATCGAGCGACGGCCTGACGGACCTCGTGCTCGCGCCGGACATCCTTCGTTCTGTTCGACAAACCTTGTCGACGAGCGCATTTCCACAAGCAAGTCGGCAGCTCGTCGAGCTCGCGAATGATCGCGGCGGACACGACAACATCACGGTGCAGATGGTGCGCATCATCGATGCCCCGATGCGCGCGTCGCAGACGATCCCCGAAGGTCCGGCGATGGCGGGAGCGGGCCAACGTCCGATGCCTCCGCGAGAAACGCGACCCATGACCGCGGCGGATCCACGTCCGCAAACGATGGTCGGCATGTCACCTCCGCTCGTCGCGCCAACGTTGGTCTCGGCAAACGCCCCTGCCCCACAGTCGACTTCGCCCGCAGCGTGGGCTCCGGTTGCACCGACCGCGATCGATCGTCCCGCGGCTCCATCGCCGACGGTCGCAGACATGCATGCACCGGCATCGCGAACGCCGGCGATGACCGCGCAAGCACCGATTCCGCAAGCGCCTCCGGCGCACGCGCCCATTCAGCCGACGCGCGTTCAAACACCCGAACCTCCACCGACGCAATTGCCTGCGCATCCGTCGCTGATTCCGGTGTCCAAGTCGCAGGCTGGTCGACCATCGCAAGCGGGCATCATGTACGTCGTGATCGCGATGTCCGCGGTGATCGCCGTGTTGCTCTTGCTTCTCATTTGGGCTGTATGGCTTCGCTAAGTTCGCAAGGTCTTCAGCTCGCCGTGCATGTTGCTCTCCCTGGCTGTTCGTGTTGAAAGGTGACCCGCATGGTTCCCGGTTTTGGCAAGCAGATCGTCACCATTGGCAGCGCCCCTTCGTGCGATGTCGTCATTCCCGATGGCTCCGTTCTTCCCGAACACGCACGCATCGTCCATCAAGGCGGTGGTCGACTCGTGTTCATGGGTGGCGCCGGTCCAAGCATGGCCAACGGCCGTCCCGTTCAACCGGGTGAAGAAGTCGCCTTCGATTTCCGCACACAGTTTGTCGTAGGAAACGCCCCCGTACCGCTCAGCCATCCCGCGATCGTCATGTCGATCATGACGACGGGCACCGCCGCAGCTCCACCGGGTCATCACATCATCGGTCGCGATCCGGCTCGCGCTTCGCTCGTCATTCAGCACCCGAGCGTGTCGAGTCAACACGCCACCGTGATGCTCGATCGCATGAGCATCGTCGACAACGGATCGACCAGCGGCACGTATGTCGGGCCGACGAAGATCAACGCGGGTCAACCGATGCCGATCGATCCGAGCGGCATCATCGCGTTCGGTCCTGTTCCGGTTCCCGTCGAGCTGCTCATGCGTCTTGCGCAAGCGTCACGCAGCTCCATGCCGAGCATGTCGCAACCGGTCGCGGCGCAACCATCACCTGTTCAACCGTCGCCTGCTCCGATGCAATCGATGCAGCAACCCGTGCATTCGGGTGTTCCATCAGGACAAGCGGGGGCGCCGGGCAAGAAAAACAAAACGGTTCTCGGACAACTCGATTTCAGTTCGAACAAAGGTCCGACGAAGAGCATCGGCCGCACGCCCGACAACGACATCGTCATTCAACATCCGCAGGTCTCGAGTCGTCACGCGCTCGTTCACAACCAGAACGGACAACTCTTCGTCGAAGATCGCGGCAGCGCGAACGGCACGTATGTGCGAGGTCATCGCGCTCCGCCGGGTCAACGCATCGCGATCCAGAGCGGCGAAAAATTCTTCATCGGCCCGATGCCTTTGCAGATCGAACTGGCTGCATCGGGTCAGGTCGAAGTCGTGCAAGAGGAGTACTCGGCCGATCGTTGGGCGGGCAAACCTCTGTACGAGATCGAAGCTTGGAGCCTCGTGCTCGAAGTGCCCGATCGCGACAACCCGAGCGAGATGAAGCGCCTTCTCGACGACGTTTCGTTCAAGGCTCTACCGGGCGACATGATCGCGCTGATGGGTCCGTCGGGCGCCGGCAAAACCACGTTGCTGCTCGCGCTCAACGGCTACTTGCCGCCCACGAGCGGCGTCGTTCGCATCAACGGCGAAGACCTCTACAACATCTACGACAACCTCCGCGGATCGATCGGGTACGTCCCGCAAGACGACCTCGTGCATCCCGAGCTCACGGTGTTCGAAGCTGTCAAATACAGCGCGAAGTTCCGACTTCCGCCGGATTATTCGGAAGCGGAAATCGACGCGCGCGTCGAACAGACGATCAAGGACCTGGGCCTCGAAGGTGTGAAGAACCTTCAGATCGGCAAACCGGAAAAGAAGATCCTTTCGGGTGGTCAACGCAAGCGCGTCAACATCGCGCTCGAGCTCGTCACGGATCCGGTCATCTTGTTCCTGGACGAACCTACTTCAGGTCTCGCGGCGGACGACACGACGGCGCTCATCACGTTGCTTCACGATCTGACGAAAGCGACCGGCAAGACGATCATCATGACGATCCATCAGCCGGCGAAGGACGAGTTCGAGAAGTTCACGCACTGTTTCATCATGGGGTACGGCGGCGTGCCGATGTTTTTCGGGCCAAACCGACCCGATGCGTATCGTTTCTTCGGTACGTGGAAGGAACGTCAGCGACAGCCGAACGACATCGACAACCCACGCGACATGTTCGAGATGATCGCGCAGCGTGAGCGTGTGGTTTTCGATCGCATGAAGATGACCGATCCGAACGTCCCTCGCGGCACGGCGCGTAAGGCGTCGGCGATCGAATGGCGCGGCGAGTACTACAGCAACAACAATCCGACGTACTCGAAGATGTATTCGGGTCGGCGCGAGATCGGCACCGGACAAGGTCAACGAGGCGTGCCGGAGAGACGTGCGACCACATCGGGGCAACTTGGTTTGCTCTTGTCGCGATACTTCAAAACCAAAATAAGAGACACGAGCGGCACGGCGATCATGCTCGCGCAAGCTCCGATCATCGGCGTGCTCTTGGCGATCGTTTTCGGTTGGCAGGAGAAGGCGATCCCGGCGTGGTGTCTCGGAGCGTTGCAAGAGCTGTCGCGCAAGTTCGGTGGTGGAACATCGAGCGGCGACATCATGAAGAGCATGACGGCGACGAGCGACAACACGGGCGCCGTGTTCTTTTTGGTCGTCGCTGCGGTTTGGTTTGGAACGTCAAACGCGGCTCGTGAGATCGTCGCCGAGCGTGCGATCTACTTGCGCGAACGCATGGTCAACTTGGGGCTGCTCAACTACGTGCTCTCCAAGTACATCCTGCTCGCGTTCTTCTGCATCATTCAGTGCACGGTGCTGCTCGGCATCGTGTTCTTCGCGCTGGGATTCCACGGCGGGCCGGCGGCCTTCTTGTTGCAGCTCGTATCGCTCGTGACGACGTCGTTGTCTGCGGTTGCCCTCGGGTTGTTGTTGTCGACGGTCGTCACCTCGTCGGAAGCGGCGATGGCGCTCACGCCGATCGCGTTGATTCCTCAGGTCGTGCTGGGTGGTCTCATGGTGCCCATGACGACGGTGCCGCACTTGAAGCCGCTCATGATGGTGATTCCGGCGCGTTGGGGTTTTGAAGGCGCGATCGTTCCGCAACGAAATGCGCTGCAAGACGATCCGGCGTGGATCATCGACCTCGGGCGCAAGGAAAGTTCACCGACGGACTTCATCGAAGCGGGCAAATTCAAATGTGCCGTCGCCCAAATGGCCTCGGACACCTTTGCAGGCGGCTGGGGTTTCACTACGTACGAGATGACGTGGTTGCCGTTTGCCGTTCTCGGCGGCAGCACGCTCGTGCTCCTCGTTCTGCTCTGCGTCATCTTGAAGCGTCGCGATCCGGTCTGAACAAGTGAAACAGCTTCGCCTCTCCTCCCGAACATCTCGAATAGGCACGTTGGTTTGTCTTGCCGCAACCTTTGGAGCGCCGGCATCCGCATGGGCTCAGGCGGAGCAGCCGGCGCCTGCGGCGACACCGCAAGTCACGATGCCCAGGCCCATCAACTACGTGCCGCCGGTGTATCCGCCGGAAGCGGAGAAAGCGGGTCTGGAAGCGACGGTCTCGCTTCAGCTCGATATCGATCGTGAAGGCAAAGTAAAAAACGCGGTGGTGATCGAACCTGCGGGCAACGGGTTTGATGAAGCCGCCATCGAAGCGGCGAAGAAGCTTCAGTTCGAGCCGGCGCGCAAGCCGGATGGCACGGCCGTGCCGGCGCGCATTTTTTATCGGTATTCGTGGACGTCGAAAAAAGTCGAAAAGCCGGTCGAACCGTCCGGACAAACCGGTGCCAAAAAGTCCGAATCGCTGCGAGGCGTGGTGCTTTCGAGCGGCGGGGACGTGGCGCTCGTCGGCGCGACGATTTCGGTGACCAACGAAGCCGGCGAAAAGAAAGAAGCGACGGCGGAGGGCGACGGGACATTTCAGTTTGGCGAAGTTCCCCCGGGCAAATATCGCGTCGTCGTGAGCGCTCCGGGATTCGATGCCCTCGAAGTGACGGAAGAAATCGCCAAAGGCGAAGCGCTCGAAGTCAAGTATCGGCTCGTTCCCACGGCCGATGGTCTCGAAGTCATCGTTCGCGGCGCTCGTTCACCGCGTGAAGTCACGAAGCGGACCATTGAACAACGTGAATTGAGCCGTATTCCGGGGACGAACGGTGATGCTCTGCGCGGATTGCAAAATCTACCGGGTGTCGCGCGTCCTCCGGGTTTGGCGGGTATTCTTCTGGTCCGTGGAGCTGCTCCGCAGGACACGCAAACGTTCGTCGACGGCACACAAATTCCGCTCATTTACCATTTCGGCGGTTTGTCCTCCGTCGTGCCGACGGAGATGCTCGATAAGATCGATTTTTATCCGGGCAATTTCAGCACTCAATATGGTCGCGTCATGGGCGGCATCGTCGACGTGTCCATTCGCTCGCCGAAAAACGACGGCAAATACCATGGTTTGGCGCAGGCGGATTTCGTCGACGCGCGGGCCTTGGCGGAAGGACCCGTTCCCGGCACGAAGAACAAGATTCGCTTCGCAGCCGCGGCCCGACGCAGTTACATCGATACGTGGCTCGGCCCCGTGCTGCGTTCCGCGGGCGCGGGCGTTACGCAAGCCCCCGTGTATTGGGATTATCAACTGGCGCTCGAGACGAATCCCACAGCGGATTCCAGTTTGCGCCTCTCCTTTTTCGGTTCGGACGATTCGCTCGCGTTGATCGCGGATCAGCCGCCTCCGGGAGAACCGGCCATCAGCGGCAACGTCGGATTTCACACCGGGTTTCATCGCATTCAATTGCGTTATGAAAACGATATCGACGCCAAGAGCAGGTTTGCCGCGGTATTGGCGTTCGGCAAGGATGAACTCGATTTCGGCGTCGGAGCGTTTTTCTTCAACCTCGACAACTACAGCATCAGCCAACGAGCGGAATACACGCGCCGGATCAGCAAAGGCGTCACGTTCAATACGGGCCTCGATGTATTTACGTCCTATTCGCAGGCGAATTACCGCGGCCCTGCACCGCCGCGTCCGGGTGAACCTTCCAATGGTCCATTTTCGACGCGTCCGCTGATTGAAAACAAATTCGACGGTTGGATTTGTTATCCGGCGGTTTATGGGGAACTCGAGATTGCGCCGACATCCCGAGCCAAGATCGTCCCGGGTGTACGCATCGAGTCCTACAATTTGGCCAAAGGTATCGACATCTCTCCGCGCTTGAATGGTCGCGTCGATATTCGTCCGGGTTTTCCGCGCACGACGGTCAAAGGCGGGCTCGGGATTTTCACGCAGCCGCCGCAATTTCAGGAGGCGATTCCGCCTTTCGGTACGGAAGGATTGCGTTCGAATCGGGCCATTCAATACGCGCTTGGTGCGGAGCAGGAATTCACGCGAAACATCGAATTCAGCGTGGAGGGTTTTTACAAGCAGCTCGATAGGCTCGTTTCGCCGCTTCCGAAGGACATCGGCGGCGGTGTCGAATACTTCAACGTGGGCAAGGGCCGCATTTACGGCGCCGAGTTCTTGTTGAAATACAAGGCCGATTCCAATTTCTTCGGCTGGATCGCGTACACCTTGTCGCGCAGTTTGCGCACGCCATACCCGGGCGCGGACGAGAATCCCGTCAATTTCGATCAGACGCATATTCTCACGGCGCTCGGCAGTTATCGCCTTGGCGGCGGATTCGAATTCGGCGCAAGGTTCCGATTGGTCTCCGGCAACTTGACGACCCCGAACGTTTGCAATTACGAACTCGCGGGATGCATTCCGAATCGAGCCAATGCGATGTACAACGCGGCGGCGGGAACGTACGTGGCGATTCCGTACAGCGGCCCGGCGAGCGAACGGTTGCCGATGTTCCACCAATTGGATTTGCGCCTCGACAAACGTTGGCGCTTTCCTCGCTGGCAATTCTCGATGTATCTCGACGTGCAGAACGTGTACAACAGCCAAAACGTCGAGGGGCTCGATTACAACTTCAACTACACGGCGCGGCAATACGTAACGGGGTTGCCGATTTTGCCATCCATTGGTTTCCGTGGAGATTTCTGAGGTTTGGAAAATGTTGACGCAGCGGGAGGTTCTTTTATGAAAAACGCGAAACCTTCCAGAAGGCTTTGGTTGTCGGCGCTGGCGTCGGTGTTTATGGCCGCGCCGCTCATCGCTTCCAGCGCTTGTTCACCCGGGTATTTGCCCTCGGACTTGGTGAACGGCCTGCGGATCATGGCCGTTTCTCCGGACCAATCTTATGTATTGCCCGGCGAAAGCGTCACATTGACCTTGAATTTGCGCGACGGTCATCCCGACGGCGTGCGTCCCGCGAACGTGTTGTGGCTCGGAGGTTGCGTCAATCCTCCGGGCGACTTGTATTATGGATGCTTTCTGCAATTCGCAGAAATCTTCAAGGCGCTCGGTGAAGGAGGGCTCGGGCCGCCCAAGCCCGGACAACCTCCGCCGAACATTCCCCCGGGCCTGATTGGATTCAGTCCGGGTGTGACGAGCTCGACGTCGTTCACGACCTTCGTTCCGCAAGACATTGTTTCGTCTCGACCAACCCCGGACGGCGGGAAAAAGTATGGCTTGATGTACGTCTTTTTCTTCGCTTGCACGGGAGAAATCAAGCCGATCGAGGTGGATCCGGGAGGCGCAGCCGGGTTTCTTCCGCTCGGTTGTTTCGATAGTGAAGGAAAACGTTTGCCGGCGGATAGTTTCGTTCCCGGATATACCCAGGTGTATTCGTTCGAGGACGAGCGACGTAATGAAAATCCCGCGGTGAGAGGGTTGATCATCAACGGTACGAAAACGGCGGACGACCCATCTGTGACGCCCGTCGTCAAAGCGTGTGCGCAATCGTTCGACGACCGTCGGCAAGTCGGATGTTTCGCCCCCGAACCTTTTGAAGGGTGCACGCCGGTCAAAATCGACGTCGATGTCGATTCGACCATCGGGGAAATCGATCCCGGGGAAATCGTCGACGGAAAACAGATTTACGAAGCGGTCTGGGTTGATTGGCTCGTCGAGGCGGGGGATATCACGAGCGGCATTCAGCTCATCAGCGGAGTGACCGAGGGGTACAAGCAAAACCACTTCACGAATTGGTTTCCCCCGGCCGAACCCGGATTGCACACGATTTGGGCGACGGTCCGTGATACGCGGGGAGGTTCCACCTTCATCGAACAATCGGTCATCGTCGAATGAGTGTTGCAATGACGGAAGAAGCCGACGCAAAACCAGTCAAAAAGCCCAAGGTATGCCGTTGCGGGCACGATCGTCATCATCACATGGTGAGCGCGGAAGGCGAATACACGTTTTCCGGGTATTTGCGGTTATTTTTCGGCATTTCGGCGCGGCCTTTACGAGTGAATTATCGATGCCGCCGCTGTGATCAAACGTTCGACACGACAACCGACCCGAAAGTGCTGGATGCGCGCATCGGGTTTTGATTGAAGCGATAAATAGAAAAAGGAGCCCGCGCTGAACGTTCGGGCTCCTTTTGCATTTCCGTCGAGGAAACGGCTTACTTGCCGAGCGGCACGCGAATCACGACGGCGCCCATGGTATCGCCGACTTTGAAGTCCTTTTTCGGACTGTCGGCATGGCCGTTGTGGCAATTCACGCACGCTTCGACGACGCCTTTGTCCGCGTAAACCGCCGTGAAGTACTTCTTGTCGCCGAGCATTTCTTCTTTGTAGAAGTTCTTGCCGGCGTTATCGACGACGTATTGCAGACCTTCTTTTTCGACGTCTGTCTTGGGGGCATTCTGCTTGTTGATCGCCCACAACGAGAGCAATGCATACGAAAAGCTCGGATCCGTCTTCTTTGCGTGTTCGGCACCCATGC
>WBZU01000368.1_pt1 | contig 40444 bp, 39 predicted proteins | sample 5204311 | NCBI WGS metagenome assembly WBZU01 (sample SAMN12344359, study PRJNA552823) | activated sludge metagenome | biome: Activated sludge suspended growth; feature: Nitrification reactor; material: Wastewater; isolation source: activated sludge from nitrification reactor of wastewater...
CCCAAGGTGGTGCTGGAGGCCGGGTTGCGCCAGACGATCATGTACTTCGATGGTTTGCTGACGGGGGCGCGTTGAACAAGCCGTTCCGGATCGCGGTGGTGAACTCGCACCCGATCCAGTACTTCGCACCGCTGTACGCCTACCTCAACCGCGACCCGTCGCTGGAGATCACGGCGCTCTACTGCAGTGATTCCAGCGTGCGGGGCACCGTCGACCCGGGGTTCGGCAGGCCCGTGGCGTGGGACGTTGACTTGCTTGCCGGGTACGACGTCAAGTGGCTCGGGGAGCGGGCGAAGACGCGTACGCCCGGAGGATTCTGGTCGCTGGTCTGCCCCGAGGTCTGGGCTGCGATCAGGGACGGGCGCTTCGATGCGGTGTGGTTGCACGGCTACGCCTATGCGTCCTACGTGCTGGCCTTCACCGCGGCAAAGTGGCACGGCATTCCTGTGCTCGTTCGGACTGAAACCCATCTTGGGCTCACGCGGAACTCCCTCAGGAGGTGGATCCGCGACACCGTACTTTCGTTCGCGTATCGGTTCGTGGATGCCTTTTTGGCCATCGGAACCGCCAACCGCGAGTACTACCGATCGCTGGGCGTTCCCGAGAGCAAAATATTCGACGTTCCGTACACGGTCGACAACGACCGATTCATCGCAGCGGCAAGTATCTCCGACGTCGAACGCGCGGAAATACGTTGCAGATTCGGGTTGCCGATGGATGCCCCGATAGTGATCTTCGCATCGAAGTTCATGCCGCGAAAGCACCCGGAGGACGTCGTGCGCGCGATGCGCATCGTGCAGGAGAACGGTGTCCACGCGTCGCTGCTCATGGTGGGCACGGGAGAGATGGAGCAAACCTTGCGCGAGCTATGCACGTCCCTCGGACTGAAGGACTTCGCATTCGCGGGATTTGTCAACCAGGCCGAGTTGCCTCGCGTCCTCGCGGCTTCCGATGTGTTCGTGCTGCCCTCCGAGAACGAGCCCTGGGGCTTGATCGTCAACGAAGCGATGTGCGCAGGACTCCCCGTGGTGGTTGGCGAGCAGGTTGGGTGCGTTCGGGACCTCGTCGAGGATAGTGTCAATGGAACATCTGTCGCGGCCGGCGATGTGCCTGACCTTGCCAATGCCCTGGAGCGCCTCCTGACCGATGGCGAGCTTCGCACACAAATGGGCTCGTTGAGTCGCACGAAGATTCGACAATGGGGATATACGCGTTGCCGAGACGGGCTGATGCGATACAGGGATTCCGCGCAGAGATTCCGCTCACCGCTTGTCCCATGCGTCCAAGACCGCCCGCCCGAGAGGCGTATCCGTTGACCGGCGGACCAACAGATCAGGTGCAGACAGCATATCCGGGGCGCACCGCGACCGTGATTGCTCTCTGCCCGAAGGCTACGCCGGCTGGGCGCTTTTGCCGCCGTCGCGCCAGTCTGCCGAGCCGACCCTCGTCCGCACATCTTCAATGATCTCCAAGCTTTGCCTGGCCGGGGAGTTTGCGCACGATCGACTTGGGGCGTCCTGGGAGCGAGCGCTTCAGGCCCTCGACCGGGAGGTGGTTCGTTTCGACATTGGAGCAGAACGCCGCCGACTCGGTTGGCCGCTCCGGAATCGATATGCGCACCGCGTTACCATCGCCAGCTACCGAATTCGGCAATCCGCAGCAAGGGAGTACAACGACGAACTTTACCGGCGAGCCGTCAATGGTGGCGCAGAGGTCCTGCTTCTGCACAATGGTGAGTTCGTGTTTCCGGACGTTCTGGCTCGAATCCGCAGGCGAGGTATCAGAGTTGTCATCTTTCACGCGGACAATCCACTTCCACCCCATTACGCTAACAGGCCGGAGACCCTGGCGGCGGCGCGCGAGGCGGATCTCTATCTCGTCTGGAGCGAACAACTCGCGGCGCGGCTCCGACAGCTCGGGGTGCGGCGAGCCTGCTTCTTTCCTTTTGCGTGGGATCCGATGGTCTTTCCTTGGGAACCGCCGCCGCCGCATCAATGGGAGGGTGTGGCCTTTGTCGGGGGATGGGATCCCGAGCGCGAGCGCATTCTGGAAACGGTCGCAGCGCGGTTCCCGTTGAAGATCTACGGCCCGCCGTATTGGGGGACGAGAACGCGGCGCGCGAGTGCGGCGCGCAAGCTTTGGATGGGCGAGGCACTCGCAGGTGTCGAAGCAGCGAGGGTGGCGCGCGAGTCAGCGGTGTCGCTCAACATCTTGCGCACCCAGCACTATGTCGACGGAGTGGCCGATGGGTTGATCATGAGGCACTTCGAGATTCCCGGAGCCGGAGGCTTCCTTCTTTCGACTCGCAGTGGGGGGGCAACGGAGTTTTTCGCAGAGCGGGTAGCCGGCGCCTACTTCGGCAACGACGACGAGATGCTCGAACAGATTGCGACGCATCTCAAAGATCCGCCTCGGCGGTGCGCGATCGCCCGTCGTGCGCACGAGGTGACGACGCGGCACACCTATGCGGACCGCCTACGTGCGTTACTAAGCGCGCTCGAAGCGCAAACAGGCGATGGCCCCATTGTTCTTGGACATGTCCGGTCGCCGAGTCCCAACGCGGATGAGCCAACTGAAGCACACACATTGCGTCCGCCATGGCGCGCAGCCCACCGAATATCTCACTACTCGAAGCCGGGCTTTCGCTTCAATAGCGCGTTTGGGAACGCATGAGTGCCGCGTTGATCGACTGGCTGAGGTCGCGCTGGAGAACGAGATCGGAGTTCAGCCGCAACGCTGCGTGGTTCACGGGGCTGAATCTGATCGAGCGGGTTCTCGCCGTGATTCAGACTGTTGTGCTGGCGCGCCTCTTGGGGATAACGGACTACGGCGTCTACGGTTTCCTGATGGGCACCATCGGTCTGGCCGGGTCGATTGTGGGGTTGCAGATGGGGCTGACCGCCACTGTCTTCGTCGCGCGTTACCGGCTTCCGGCACCCGCGAAGGCCGCAGCGGTGATCACAATGACCGCGAGATTCGGATGGCTGGTTGGCTTGACCTGCATTGCGCTCGCGAGCCCGTTTCTGGACGACCTCGCCAGGCATCTGCTGGGGACTCCGGAATATCGGACAGCGGTGCTCCTGGGCGTTCTTCTTGTGGCGGCCGCGGTGGGCACTGGCGTCCAGGAAGGGATTGCGCAGGGGTTCGAACTGTTCCGCGCATTGGCCAGGACGAAGGTCACCTGTGCACTGCTGGCTCTGATGGCGATCTTTCCGCTGGCCGAGACGTGGGGCGTAGCGGGGGTGATGGCGGCAGCGTTGGTAGCGGCAATCCTGCGATTCCTCCTGCTGGCCAAGGCAATTCGCCAAGCGACCTCAGAGTTCGCGGTTCCGCGCCAGGGAAGCGGGGTCTCGTGGCGAGTCCTCCTGAGCGACTTCGCGGTTCCTTCGACTGCCGCCAGCATCGCGGTGGGAACCGTCAGTTGGTTCGGCACTTACCTGCTCACCAGGCAGGCAGGTGGCTTCAACGAAGTCGCGATCGCGAACACGGGCCTACAGTGGCGCGGCCCCATCCTGCTCCTGGCGGCTTCGCTGGGAGGGGTAGCCATCCCAGCGTTCAGCAGGCTGGACGGCGACCGCAACGCCAGCGCGGTTTCGCGCCTTCGCCACCGGTTGATATTGACAAACGCGGCTCTATCAATACCGGGCGCGATCACGCTCGCGGCCGGGTCAGGACTCATCCTGGCAGCGTATGGTCATGAGTTCGCCGGCGGGCGGATGGCTTTCGCACTTGTCGTGGCGTCAGCCGCACCAAGCGTCATGGCAAACGTGTATCTCCAGGAAATGGTTGGCAAGGGACGTATGTGGAGGCAGCTGCTGCTCTATGGTCCACACGTGCTGGTGCTCTGGACTTCGTTCGTCATTCTTGTCCCGCGCTACCTTGCGATCGGTTACGGTGCGTCACTACTCGCCGGTTCCGTCGCGCTTCTGGCAACCGTCATCATCGCCGATAAAGTCGATCGCGGAGCGTTCGGTGGCGTCCGCGACACTTGAGCAGCATTGGCGGCGGACTCGGCCGTGCCGTTGGTCAGCTCCGTGTCATCGCCACACTTCAGAGATGGGTTCACGCGATGCTTGCTGATGCCCCAATCGGACGGATGATCGAGGCGCTTGCTCCCTCGCTTCTCGATATCGGGGCGCGCGGCGGCGTGGAAAGCGAGCTGCTGCCTATTGCGTGGGCATCGAGCATGCTCTGCTTTGAGCCTGAGGTCGCAGAGGCGCAGCGGCTGACAAAAGCAGGAGATTCTCGTTGGCGGACCTTCCGTGTCCTGCCGTTCGCCGTCGGAGGGATCACCGGTAGTGGTGTTCTTCATCTACCGGAAGCGCCTGAAGGGGCATCGTTGCTGCAACACAATGCAGCAATGGTCGAGCGTTTTGGGCATCCCCAGCTACACCGTACGCAAAGGACGCAAGACGTTTCGACTTGGGCACTTGACGAGTTGAAGTCGCAGGGGCATATCGGCCGCGTGGACTACATCAAGCTGGACGTCGAAGGCGCTGAACTGGGCATTCTCGAGGGCGGGACGTCCGTACTCAGTGATTGCGTCGCAATCAAGCTCGAGGCTTCCTTCCTTGAGCAGCGCTTGGAACAACCGCTGGTGTGGAGGCTCGGTCAATTTATGCTCGATGCGGGATTCGAGGTCGTGGATCTGTGCGACATTCACCGATGGCGGCGGCGCAGTCTGCCCGCACATCCGTACAGCGTTGCCTTTCCGGTGCCGTACTCGCGCGGACAGCTCGCGCAATGCGACCTCGTGGTGCTTAGAGATGCCAAGAGACTGAAGGAGGACGCGCAGGCGTTGAGACTTATTTTGCTCGCTGCCACACTAGGGTATTTTGACTACGCAGTCACCGTATTGCGGACTCGTCCACACTTGGAGGAGCACGTCAAGCAGGAATACGGTATCGGGCTGGAGACGGAGCTAGGCCATTGGTCGTCCACTGCCGGGAAGCGAGCGGTCAGGAGCGCCGTGTGGACGAACATTCGAGGCCTGGTTCCACTACTGCGCGCGTGGGCGGGTCGCCTTCCATACAGGCGCGGCGGACTACCGTACTGATATGTGCGGAATTGCCGGAACCTTGGGACCGACCGGCGCTCGCGTATTGGTCGAGAGAATGCTCGACCTACTTAGCCACCGCGGTCCTGACGGCTCCGGAATTTGGTCCGCGCCGGTGAGCGACGAGCGCGAGCTGGTCCTCGGCCATCGCCGCTTGTCGATCATCGATCTCTCCGATGGCGGGAAACAGCCGATGCTGGACGGCAGCGGCCAGTTCGTCCTGACCTACAACGGCGAGATCTACAACTATCTCGAGGTGCGCCGAGAGCTCCAGGGTCTCGGCGCCCAGTTTCGCTCCGAGTCGGACTCAGAGGTGATCCTCGAGGCCTACAAGCGCTGGGGGACCGACTGCCTCGGACGATTCAACGGCATGTTCGCCTTTGCGTTGTACGACAGTGCGCGAAACGTTCTCTTCTGCGCCCGCGATCGTTTCGGTGAGAAGCCCTTCCTGTTCGGCGAGGGGGGCGGCTTCCTCGCGTTCGCGTCTGAGTACAAGGCGTTGCTTCAGCACCCCGGACTGTCGGCTGATGTCGATGAGTGGCGGCTCCTGCGCGCCGCGCACAACCCGAGCACGGGTCTTGATGCGGATCGGCAGACGGTATTCAAGGGAGTCCAGCAACTTTTGCCCGGAGAGGCAATGGAAGTGGACGTGCGCACTCTCAGGAAGCGCATCTGGCGCTACTGGGAGGTCGAGCCGTCGAGTCCCCCGCATGCTTTGGACGAGCGTGAAGTGTTCGCGGAGTTCCGTGAACTCCTGATCGACGCCGTCCGACTCCGCCTGCGAAGCGATGTGCCGGTGGGAAGCTGCCTCTCGGGAGGGCTCGATTCGAGCGCGATCGTCTGTATCGTTCGTCACTTGCTCGGGCCGGACGCGGTCTACAACACCTTCACCGGCCGGTTTCCCGGGACGAAGGCCGACGAATGGGAGCATGCGACGCAGGTGGTTGCGGCCACCGGCGTAACCAGTCACGTCGTGGAGCCTTCGGTCGATCGCTTTCTCGACGATCTTCCTCGGTTCATGTGGTACAACGAACTGCCTGTCGGGGGGTCGAGCCAATACGCACAGTGGTCTGTATTTCAACTGGCGAAAGAGAGGGGAGTGACGGTCCTCCTCGACGGGCAGGGATCGGACGAAGTCCTGGGAGGTTACGAGCAGTATTTCGCGTATTACGTTTCGGCACTCAGGAAGTCGGGTGACGACGTCCGACTCGCGCGGGAGCTGCCTTTATTGCGGGCGCGCTATCCGCTGGCTTTGGCGCCGCCGCTGCGCAGTCTGCGGGATCGGCTGCCACTTCGTGTCAGGCATTGGATATCCCGCCACCGAGGCATCGGCACGAGCCTCCTGTACGGACTGCGCACGGAGGTTGCCGAGTCGATCGCGCGTGAGAACGCATTACCTGATCTGCCGGGATTCAATCCGTTGGCGAATGCGCTGGTCCAGGACAGCTTCGGGAGGTTTCTCACTACGCTGCTTAGGTACGGGGACCGCAACTCCATGGCGCACTCGCGGGAGGTCCGCCTGCCGTTCTGCGATCATCGAATCGCCGAGTTCGTGTTCCGCCTGCCACCGCATCTGCTCATGGGTGAGGTCCAGACCAAACGCCTCTTGCGCGAGTCGATGCGGGACATCCTGCCGGAGGGCATTCGCACACGCTGGAACAAGCAAGGATTCTTGCCGCCCCAAGACCTTTGGTTTCGACACGCCCCATTGCTAGGCTTGGTGCGATCGACAATCGAGTCCGAGAGATTTCGCTCGAGCCCGTACTGGCAGGCGGAATGGTGGACGTCTGCTCTGGGGCGCTTCGAGATGGGCGAGTCGGCGTTGAGCGCGGCATTGTGGGTGCCACTGATGATCGCGTCATGGCGCGAGCATTTCATCGAGCCGCTTGTGCAGATGCGTCAGCGTCACACTCATGAGGTCGCGAGATGCGCATCGTGTTTGTGAGTCACGTTCCGCCCGACGACCGCTCAGTCGGCGGACTTCGCCTTTGGCGATTTGCTCAGGAGCTTACGAAGCAGGGCCATCACATACTGTTCGTTACAGGAGGCAAGGATGAGAGTGGCCCGCGAGACCGCACAACGTTGATCGGCGCGCTTCAGGGTTACAACTGGTCGGAGCCATTGCTGCTGAGCTGTGGCGCTTCCGGTACTGGGATGCGCTCGGGCATCGAAAGATTGAAGGTGCGCTATCGCGCGGTCCAAAAGGGAGCCACCGCACTGGCTATCATTTTTCGCGGCGGCGCGTTCTGGCGTTGGCGAATCGAAGCCGAACGGGTCTTGATGGAAGCCGCGACACATTTTCGTCCTCAGCTTGTTTACGCAACCTTTGGCAATCTGGACGCGCTGAATATCGCACAGCGTCTCGCTAGGCGCCATGGCATTCCATGGGTCATGGATGTCAAAGATCCGTTCTCAACTTTCCTTCATAGGTCGCTCTGGTGGTTGCCGCGATATCGGTACTCCGACGCGGCCTGTGTCACCTATAACGCGCAGTTTCAACGCGATGAGAGCCTGCGGCTTGGACTTCCGCACGGAGAGGTCATTTACAGCGGCGCGGACGTGCCGGCGACGCGAACCGAACATCGCGGATCGCGCGCCCGTCAGGGACGACCGGTCTATAACTTGATCGGGTCGATTTACTCAGACGAAGTGGCGCGCGACTTTCTTCGCGCCTTCATAGAATTTGTGACGAAGCAGAGGGACTGCGGCGCCATGACGCCGCAGATGCACTATATCGGCGCTGATCACGGGCGGGTGAAGGCGCAGCTTGCCCTTCTTCCGCCCCAGACTTGTATCACCGTTTGCGAGCCCTGTCCTCGAATGGAACTCTTGGCGCAGTGTCAGCATGCGGCCGCAAACTGCTATATCGCAGCCGACCATACGTTTCACCACAAGCTCTTTGAATTGCTCGCGGCCGAACGCCCGGTTATCGTCTATCCGGACGAAAGGGAAGAGGCGCGCCGCGTGGCCATAGAACTTGGGGCCCCGCTTTGGGTGTGTCGATCTTCTGAGGAGCTCATCGCAGCGTGGCGAGATGCATCGGAAGCTGAGAGCGGCGCTACGAAAGGGCGTATTGGGGCGGGACTGTCATGGTCACGCTTTGCTGGGGATCTGGAGGGGGTCTTCAAAGGTGTGCTCGCAACGCATGGCGGTGCCGTAGGTCAACTGGGCAAAGACTAGCTCTGTTGAGGCAGAGGGGCAGTTGTAAGGTGTGAGGGCGATCACACTTGCTTCCGATCGCACGTCGACAAGTTCGCCAAACGCGATGACCACAGCATGGACCCCGGTAGTCGACAAAGCTCCTGGCACCCGACTCAGGATCGGCATAGCTACCGTCGGGCGCTTCCATGTTCTGGATCTTGCGAGGGAGCTGGAAGCGCTGGGGCACGAGGTGCGGTTCTACTCGTATGTGCCGCGTAAACGTGCGGAGCGATTTGGGTTGCCGCGGCAGTGCCACGTAGCACTTCTCCCGCTGCTGGCGCCGTTGTTAGTGTTGCAGCGCTTCTTGCCACGGAGGTGGCGGCAGAGCTTTGACCTGCTCATCTACCTCGCGGTGAATGCGGCTGTGAAGCTGCGGATGCAACCATGTGATGTGTTCATCTGCATGTCTGGTGTGTATCTGGAAGCCGCGATCGCGGCGCGCCGGAGATACGACGCGCTGATCTACCTTGAACGCGGCAGCCGCCATATTCTATCGCAACACGAGATCCTGGCAGCCATTTCTGGTGCGGACACGCCGCCGGCGTTTGCGATACGTCGAGAGCTCCAGGGCTATCAGCTTGCAGACCGGATCGTCGTACCGTCGATGCACGCAGAGGAGAGCTTTGTTGAACGCGGGATCGCTCATGAACGCCTATTTCGCAACCCCTACGGCGTGAACCTCGAGATGTTTCCTTTGACGCCCGCAGCAACAGGCATTCCGCCGACTGTTCTGTTCGTCGGGACATGGTGTCTTCAGAAGGGGTGCGATGAACTGGTCGCTGCCGTGCGACGGCTACCGGGCGTGCACCTCTTGCACGTTGGCTCGATCGGCGACGCTCCACTTCCCACGGACATACCATTCGAACATGTCGAGCCAGTCCCGCAATGGCGGTTGACGGAGTACTACTCGCGCGCCCATGTTTTCGCTCTGGCGTCGCGGCAAGAGGGGCTCGCCTTGGTACTTGCCCAGGCACTTGCGTCTGGCTTGCCGATAGTCTGTACTCCACGTACCGGCGGAACGGACCTCCGGGCCATGCTCCGCGAATCTGCGGTGGTGGAGGTAGTTCCGGAAGGCTCGGACAACGCATTCGCGGATGCCATCCAGCGCATGCTTGCGCGATCGAAGGCGGCGCCAGGTTCTAGAATTGTACTGAGTGCGACAGAGCGGGAGGCCCTGTCATGGCAGGCCTACGGACAGAGATACGCTGATCGCGTACTCGAGGACGTTTTGAACAAGACCTCGGCTCAAGTGTTGACGCCTTGATTGCGTGGGTCGGTGACAGGGTGAGAGAATCGGTCGCATTTGACGCTCCCTCGACATCTGCCTCAAGGTTCCGGATTTGCATCGACGTGCGGAGCCCAAGGCTGAAGTAGGAAAGGATACCGGGTCTCGCTATGTTGTCTGTTCATCAGATGGTCGGGCGCGCGAGATCGCGGGCGCACCGACGAGGCATCGTCGGCTCGCTATGGGATATTCCCGCGCGATAAGCGGAGATGCGGGCCGGGCGCGAGCCCTGGTGCGCTATGGCCCGATCGTGCTGGGGGTACTGGCAGCGATCGGCATCTTGGCGTCCGCGATTGACATTAGCACGTCGCATGCGGGGATGCTACTTGTCGTCATTGGATGCGCGCCGCTGGTACTTTGGGCGTTGACGCCGTCACGTACGTCGCTCCCGCTACCCGAGTTAAGCGGCCTCTTCTATGCAGCTACATTTGGTCTGCCCGCAGTTGTCCAGGTAGACAACTTCGTGAGGGGTGGCGAAGCCGCGGTGACGATCGCTACTCGGTATGCCCTCCTCGGAATCAGCTGCTTCGTGGCCGGGAGTCTCGCGGCGCGCCCGAGGATCGGCAGAATGGGTCGGCTGGTCTGTCTTGAGCGCGATCATCGGCTGCCGAATGGCATATATCGGCTCTCCTTGATCGCCCTCGCTCTTGCGATTATGTACGACATCTCCGGAATGCCTGTCATTTCGCTGAATAATCTGGTCGAGACACTCAAGATGTTTTCATTGGTAGTCCTGTTCTTCGGACTCTTCTCGCGGCAGCTAGGTCATTTGGAATGGTTCGTATTCGCATTCGCGTTGATCCCAATCGAGGTGGTGCTGCGCCTATTTTCTGGAATGGTGGGCCAGTTCGCAATATTTGCAGTGATCGCGGCGCTGATGGCGGAACGTACGGGACGAAGGCTCCAGTATGTCTTGGCGCTGATCGCGGTACTTGCGATTGTTGGGCTCAACGATATCAAGACAGACTACCGCAAGGAGTTCTGGTATGCGGGTGCGAGTACCACTGGCAACATCTTGGAGAAGATCGACTGGGCCCGCGAGCGTCTTGGTGATGGACTGTTCGATTTGGCCACGGGATCGAGCAAGAACAGCATGTTGACGCGGATTGATCACCTCGGAACGCTGTCGGCGGTTGTTGAGATGACTCCCTCATTCATTCCGTACTACTACGGGCAGACCTATGAGGAACTTGCGTACAGTTGGATTCCCCGGGTGCTCTGGCCCGACAAACCCTTGGCCAATCTCGGCAATCGATGGGCGAAGGATTATGGGCTTCTGCATGAAGGCGACCAAGTAACCAGCTTCAATCTTCCGTGGTTGGTCGAGCTGTACATGAACTTCGGCGTGGTTGGGGTCGGCGCAGGTATGGCATTGTTCGGACTTGCGTTTCAGATCGCTTCAAACCGTTTTGGGACGCGAAGAACCGGAACGATGGCGTTTCTGATCGCTGCAAGCGTTTCGCTTCAACTTTGGTATGCAGAATCGAACTTCGCGCTCATGGTGGGCGCCATACCAAGCCAAATACTGTTCCTCTACGTTCTCGTTAGAGTGCTCTTTCCGAGCGCATTCCGCCCGCCTCAGCAACTGATGCACGACACAGGCCACACGGGGGCGCGCCCGCCCTTCATTGCCCATTGAGGTGGGGCGTTGTCTGGACATCGTCCGAACTTGTGGAAAAGTTTCACCATGCGTCCCAGCAACCGGCGCGTTGGTCGTTGAAATGAAGGTAAGAACAGTTGCGCGCTTCCCCAATTTAGCTACTTCGGAGCAGGCGGCGGAGAACCCGTTGGCATGATCCAGCGTCGAATCGTATCGCAATCTCCGACTAAGACCGGGCGGCCTTGCATTGGTCGTAAGCGCTGTGAAGTTTATGTCTTTCGCGCGGGCAGCCTGGGGGACACTCTCGTTTCATTGCCGGCATGGAACAGCATTGCGGCTCGATATCCGAAGCAGCAACTTCACTTGATTACACCAGCGGCAACGTTTCCCGACATTCCGGATTCGGCGGCGGTCTATGCAATGACCGGTAGATTGGGGGAGGTCATTCGATATGAGAGGTCACGAAGCTCATTTCGCGAAGTTGCCCGGAGAGTCGATGCACTAGGCCGCGGAATCGTTTATTGTTTGATGCCGGAACGAAGCCCAGGGAAACATGTGCGCGACGCCCTGTTCATGCTCGCGTATCTTCGACTTTGGCCGAAAGGAATCGTCCCTGCCGTGCTTCAGTGGCTTGGGAGTCGCATGTCGGCTTCTGGGTATTCGACAAAGCCCGAATGGTTGCGGCTCTTGCGATGCGTGGAAGGCAATCCTGGGAGCGCACACTTGCGCTTCCCGATGCTGCGTGTGTCGGAGTCGGCGACCGCGAGAGTCGACGCACTTCTTGCACTTGCTCCTGGAGATCGACCAGTAGTGGTTTGCCCGGGCTCCAAGATGCAGTCAAAGAGATGGCCGGTGAATCGATACGGCGGCGTACTTCGATCAATTCTTGACAAGCATGACGGGCTGATAGTTGTTCTCGTTGGCAGCGCCGGCGAACGAGAACTCTGCCAGGAGGTCGCTCGCGCTTGTGGCAGACGCGCTCGGAATCTTGCAGGCCAATTGTCGCTTGAGGAGAGCGCCGCACTTTGCGGCCGGGCCGTTTGCTATTTTGGAAACGACACCGGCGCCATGCACCTCGCAGCAGCCATGGGGGTGCGGTGCATCGCAGTATTCAGTGCTCGCGATCATGCGGGCAAATGGGATCCATTTGGTGTTGGGCACACAGTATTGCGCCGTGCGCCATCGTGCCAACACTGTATGTTCGAGGTGTGCATTGAGCGCAAACTGCGATGTCTCACAGAGATCAGCACAGCCGAGGCGTTGGCTGCACTCAACAATTGTTTGGCGGCGTCTACGTGAGCGTGCTCTTCGTTCAGCACCATCCCTCAGTTGAAGGACCCACAAGAGGCTTAGCGTTCTGGCGCGTAGTAGCCGGGAGGTTACCAAGACAGGGTCGCAGAGCAGTGCGACGCCAGTTGGCTGCAATTGGTAGCGGTTGTCCCATGCACACCGGTCAACGATGTATTTTGCTAGGCAGGAATCAGCGTGGCCAGGTAGTAGTTGCGCGGTTGCGTGGGCACAGCAGCATCTCGTGAGACCTGTCGTTCTCACCTTTGTGCGTGTTTACCTGCCAGGCTATCGTGCAGGTGGCCCGATTCGGACTATTGCGAACATGGTGGAGCGGTTGGGTGATGAACTGGAGTTCCGCATCGTTACTTCGGACCGCGATATTGGCGACGTGTCTCCATACCCGGGCATTCAGCGCGACACCTGGGTCAAGGAGGGAAAGGGGTGGGTTTACTATCTGGATGCGAGCCGGCTTAGTCTCCGCAGGGTTGCACAACTCATTTCAGGTACACCGCACGGCGTTGTCTACTTGAACAGCTATTTCGACCGAATGTTTACGCTGCGCGTACTTATGAGCCGCTACCTCAGGTTGTGCACGCGCGCTCCATTGGTGCTGGCGCCGCGTGGGGAGTTCTCGCCGGGTGCACTAGGGATCAAGCCTAGGCGAAAGCGCGCCTTCATCTGGATGAACTCCTTCGCTGGAGTTTGTGACGACGTTACTTGGCAAGCATCCAGTTCGTTTGAGGCGGCCGACATCAGGAATGCGGTGCAGATGCGCGCAGACCGCAATCAGCGACGGGGGAGCGAAGGAGTGCGGGTAGTGATCGCGCCCGACCTAGTGGGCACCGATACTGGGTCTTCGAAGCAGCAGGTGCAGAAGCGGCGGGAGCGGATTGAGAGTGTATTGTCCGTTTGCTTCATCTCGCGCATTAGCCCAAAGAAGAACCTTGAGTATGCTTTGCGAGTTGTTGAGCAAGTTCGCGTTCCTCTCCACTTCGCCGTGTATGGGCCTATTGAGGATCCGGGCTATTGGGCGCGTTGCCGTCGCATGATCGCGTCAATGCCGCGCCACGTTCAAGTATCTTACAAAGGGCATTTGGAGCACTCACAAGTTGTATCTACCCTTCGGCAATATGATTTGTTCCTATTCCCGACGCTCGGTGAGAACTTTGGACATGTCATCCACGAGGCTCTGCGTGCAGGGCTGGTCCTGCTGATCAGCGACCAGACACCGTGGAGAAATTTGGTGCGGGAAGGCGTGGGTTGGGACCTACCTCTTGGTGACGAGAGTCAATTTGTGCGCTGCATTGAGGACGTCGCGCGCTGGGAGCCAAGCAAGTTCAAAGAGGTGGCGATGAATGGGCAGGCGCTTGCCGCCGCCGTCGCGGACGCCTCGACGGCGGTCGAAGAAAATCGGCAGCTGTTCCGCGAGTTGCTGGCGTGATGCTCGTGGTTTTCGTGTCCGTTGCGAAGCATTGACGAAGCCGTCCAATGTGCGGCATTGCGGGTGCTTGGGCTCGCGACCCTGATCCGGCGCAGTTGACTTCCTCGACCGGAGCGCTTGCCCATCGCGGCCCCGACGACATTGGCGAGTACCTCGATCCCGCCACCGGGGTGATGCTCGGCCACCGCCGTCTCTCGATCATCGATCTCTCGCCTGCCGGGCACCAGCCGATGGTGTCGGATGACTGCAACGTGGTGATCTCGTACAACGGCGAGATCTACAACTATCGGGACCTCCGCGCGGATTTGCAGGCGGGCGGTCGCGTGTTTCGCAGCGATTCGGACACCGAGGTGCTGCTGCATCTGTACCAGGCCGAAGGCGTCGCGATGCTCCCGCGCCTGAACGGGATCTTCGCCTTCGCGCTCTATGATCGGCGTTCGGGCGAGTTGTTGCTCGTCCGCGATGGGTTTGGCGTCAAGCCGATGTACTACGGCGAGCACGCGGATGGAATTCGCTTCGCAAGCGAGATCAAGGCGCTGCTGCCGTGGCTGGGGCCCGAGCAGTCGCTCGACCTGCCGTCTCTGCATCGGTACCTGACATTCCTCTGGTGCCCCGGAACCGGCACGCCGTTCGCAGGCTTGCGCAAGCTGGGTCCCGGCGAGGCGATCCGCATTCGCGACAGGAAGGTCGTCGAGCGGTGGAATTGGTACGAGCTTCCGGCACTTCGCCGCGCGACCCGCGTTTCGGCGCCCGCAGACCCGGTCCGCGAAGTTCGGGAGGCATTGCGCCGCGCGGTAACGCGACAGCTCGTCGCGGACGTGCCCGTCGGCGCGTTCCTGTCCGGCGGGCTCGACTCCAGTGCGGTCGTCGCGTTCGCGCGCGAGCGGCTGCCGGACGTGCGCTGCTTCACGATCGAGCCGGTCGGTGGGGCGGACGAAGGCGAGGCGGCCGACCTTCCCTATGCTCGCAGGGTTGCCAGGCATCTCGGGGTAACGCTCGACGTGGTGAGCATCGACTCCGCGCGCATGGCGGGCGATCTGGAGGAGATGGTCTGGATGCTCGACGAGCCGCTCGCCGATCCCGCACCGCTCAACGTGCTCTACATCAGCCGGCTCGCGCGGCAGTCGGGCATCAAGGTGTTGCTCTCGGGCGCGGGCGGTGACGACCTATTCACCGGCTACCGCCGCCATCTGGCCCAGCGGTACGAACGCTGGTGGTCGTGGCTGCCGGCCCCGGTGCGGCAGGGGCTCGACAAGGCCACAAGGCACCTCGACGCGCGCGTGGCGTGGAAGCGGCGCGTGTCGCGGCTTTTCGCGGGGGCGGGCGCGTCCGATGACGCGCGCCTGACGGCATACTTCGCGTGGGCGCGGCGCGACGACCTGATGGCGCTCTACAGCCCGCCGATGCGCGAGGCCGTGGCGAAGGTCGACGCGGCGCAGCCGATGCTCGACTTCCTCGCGCGCATCGACCCGTCGCGCACGCCGCTCGACCGGATTCTCGCGCTGGAGCAACGATTCTTCCTGGCCGATCACAACCTGCTCTACACCGACAAGATGAGCATGGCCGCGGGAGTGGAGGTGCGGGTTCCGTTCCTCGATCCCGAGCTGGTCGAACTGGCCGCTCGCATTCCGGATCGGTTCAAGCAGCGCGGCCGAGTCGGCAAGTGGGTGCTCAAGAAGGCGATGGAGCCGTACCTGCCCCGCGACGTCATCCATCGGCCCAAGACCGGATTCGGCGCGCCGCTGCGGCGCTGGATGCGGCACGAGCTGCGCGAGATGCTGGGCGACCTGCTGTCGGAGTCGAGCCTGCGCCAGCGTGGGCTGTTCGACCCTGCGGCCGTACGGCAGTTGATCGCCGACAACGACGCCGGGCGGCGGGACGGCGCCTACACGCTGCTGTCGTTGCTTTGCATCGAGATCTGGTGCAGGAGGTTCGTGGATCGCGCGGTTCCTGAGCGTGGATCAAAGGCGGTTGCGATGGGATGAATTTCGGCAAGGACGTATCGAGACGGTAGGACTGCAGCACGAGATCAGCCGACGAAAGACCGGGTGGAGGCAGGATCCGGGCGGGGAAGACGTGGGACCGGGCTTCTTGGGGAGCAATGAGGCTATTCGATCTGATTCGCTTTGTGTGGGCGCATCCGCTGAATAGGGAGGCGCGAATCGCTGCTCTCGCGCGCGTTGCCCGCTGGCAGATTGCCAGCCGCCTTCTCCCAGGGCCGGTTGCATTGCCGTTCGTCGATTCGGCGCGCTTGTTCGTCACGCGCGGCATGACCGGAGCAACGGGCAACTGGTATTGCGGATTGCACGAGCATCGCGAGATGGGGTTCCTGCTGCACGTGTTGCGCGAGGCCGATCTGTTTCTCGATGTCGGCGCCAACGTCGGGAGCTACACGATTCTCGCGTCAGGAGCCGTGGGTGCGAGGTCCGTCACGGTGGAACCGGTGCCGTCGACGTTCGTCCATCTGCAGCGAAACGTGGAGCTCAATGGCCTTGGGGGGCGAGTGCAATGCTGGCAGGGCGGGCTTGCCGAGCGGAGCGGGACACTGCGGTTCACGACCGACTTCGATACCGTCAATCACGTGCTTACCGCCGGCGAGAGGGGCGCGGCGATCGAGGTGCCGGTGACGACACTCGACGAACTCGTTGGCGATGAGATTCCAGCGCTCATCAAGATCGACGTCGAAGGCTACGAGTGGTCGGTCCTGAAGGGGGCTCGACGTGCCTTGGCCGACCCGCGCGTGCTCGCGGTCATCATGGAAACCAATGGGAGCGGGGGCCGGTACGGGGTGAGCGACGACGAACTCGTCGACGAGATGCGCCGCTTCGGCTTCGCGATGTATACCTACGATCCCGTCACGCGTGTCCTGACAGAGGCCGGGAAGGGCGAGGGCAATACGATATTCGTACGCGACGCGTCGCTTGCACGCGAACGGGTGCGGGAGGCCCGCCGATTTCGCCTGGTCAATGGGTCGATTTGAGCGGCGACCATCAGCAGGATGTCGTGATGTGCTTTCAGAGCGGGCGCGTCGGACGACCTAGGCTCGGTACCCCGCACCGGCATGCACGAGCAACAGGGTGCCTACCGGTCGGTACGCTCGTACACAGCTCAGCCCGCACCCCGGCTGCGCAACTTGCGCTTCGCAGGGTGCTGCGCCAACCATTCCTTGAGCGCTGCATTCATGCGGGTTTGCCAACCTGGACCGCCCGCACGAAAGGCGCGCACCACGTCGGGGTCCAGGCGAATGGCGACCTGTTCCTTGGTGGGATTCCTGTTCGGACCGCGGGTGCGGCGAAGGGCGGCAACCGTTGCCGCGACGCCCCCGCCTTGGGTATGGACGCCTTTCGACCAGTCGACGTTGTCGGAGCTCGCCGGGACCGCGACGGCGGCGGCCCTGGCCGCGGCGATCTCGCTCCGGCTAAAGGGATGAGAAGTAGACTTCCGTTTGCTGTCGGTCGGCATAACGGCAGGAGATCAGATGCGCGGAGTCGTCTTCGCGCGGGGTCCAGACCAGGAAGACGCGACCCCGCGCCACATGCCAAGGCTTTGCAGCCGCAGCTCCCCATAGGCTTCGCGATCGTCTTCCACCAAGATCATCGGGAAGTCGAAGACCGACTCGAGATCCGCAAGGTCGATTGTGCTTGCGGAGGTTCTCGCGGCGCTTGGGCTCGCCCCAGGTGATCACAGGCATATTGTATATGCCCCTGGCGGCCACCTCAAACTCCTCCACCTGTGGTCGGGTCAAATTCCTCCACCCGGTGCGGTGGGACGAGACGAACTTTAGTGGGCTGAGGTGTCCTTGGCAATGCGGCTGGCGGCTTCTTTCAGCCGCCAACTCTTTCCTTCGAACTTGAGCAAGTGACCGTGATGCATGAGACGGTCCAGCAGCGGCGTAACGACGACCACGTCACCGAGGAGCTTGGGCCAGTCCTCAAGCGGCCGGTTCGACGTGATGATGGTGGCGCCCTTCTCGTAGCGGCTCATCAGCACGTCGGCGAGTTCGTCGCCGGCGTGGGCGGGGAGCCGGCGCAGGAACAGATCGTCGATGAGCAGGAGGTCGGCGGTCCGGAGCTGGAGGCGGAGCTTGCGCAGCGCGCCGAGTTCGCGCGCTTCGTTGATGTCCTCGATCAGCTGATGCGCTTCGCGGTAGATGACCTTGTAGCCGCGATTGACGGCGAGCAACGCGAGCGCCTTCGCGGCGTGGCTCTTGCCGGTGCCGGGCGGACCGATCAGGAGTGCATCGTCGTGGGCGGCAATGAACTTGAGGGTGGCCAGTTCGAGCACCTCGCGCTTGGGCAGCCGCGGGTTGTAGCTCCAATCGAAGTCCTTGAGGTCTTTGCGCTCGGTGAGGCCGGACAGCGTATATCGGCGATCGAGCAGGCGGGAGTGCCGGCGGTCGAGTTCGTCCTGCACCAGCCAGGAGAAGGCTTCGATGAAGTCCATGTCGTGGCTGGCGACCTGCAGCGCCCGTGCTTCGAGGGTGGCGCGCATACCGGACAGGCGCAGTTGGCGCAGAGCGCGTTCGAGTTCAGTGAATGACATGGCCATCGGGTTCTCCGTCAGGGTGCGTCTGGGCGTGGGCATCCCAGAACGATTGGTAGTCGGTGATCGGGCGGATCTGCGGGCCGGCGGTGGTCACGGTCGGCGCCGTCGCCGTGGTCGGCCGGCGTTCGAGCGCTCGCTTCACCGCGGCGTACGAGAGGCAGTCGGCGGCCAGCAGGCGCGCGCAGACCGCCTCGATGTCGGCGCGGGCGTAGGTGCGGGGCAACTGGGCGAGGCCGTAAATCGCATGTTGGCCGGGGCGGCCGAGGCGCGTGAACAGCGCGTGGGCGAAGGCCGCGGTTTGCGGACCGATCTTCTCGGTGCGGGCGAGGATGCGAACGGTCTCGCGCGACGGATTGAACAGCCGATCACCGTCGGCGAGCACGAAGGTGCCCTTGCGCGCCGTCTTGGCGTGCCGACGCAGCAGTTCGCCACGGGCATCCAGGATCTCGAGGTCGTGCTCGAAGATGCGCACTGTCACCTCGCTGTGCGGCGCGGCCGGCAACGCGGCGTAGTACGAGCCGTTGACCTGGACCAGGCCGGCGTCGTCGACCGTGCGCACGCCCTGACGGAAGAAGGCGAAGCCGGTCGCCGGCAGTGGTTGCAGATGCGGCTGCTCTTCCCGAAACAGCTCGGCCACCTGCCGTTTCTTGCGGCCGTGGATGCGCGGTGCCGCCCACCGTTCTTCCCAATGCGCGAGCCACTCGTTCTGGGCCTCGATCGACTCGAAACGGCGCCCCTTCAGCGCCGTACCCTGGGTGTGCTGGATGGCGTTCTCGACGGTCCCCTTGCGATTCGGGTCACCGACGCGGCAAGGGTCGGCCACGGCGTGGTAATGCGCCAGCATTGCCGCATAGACCGGGTTGAGGTCCGGCGCGTAGAGGTCGGGCCGGATCACCCCTTCCTTCAAATTGTCGAGGACGACATAGCGCACGACCCCGCCGAAGGCCCGGAAGGCTTCCTCGTGCAACCGGGCCCAGACCTCCTGGCTGGTCTGCCACACCACCTTGCGGAAGCTCTTGCCCGAGTACTTGAGGGTCATCACGAACAAGTACGGCCGGCGGTACTTGCCGGGCCGGTAGAGCGTCAGAGCTCCTTGGCCGTAGTCGACCTGAGCCTCCTCGCCGGGCAGGAACTCGAGCACATCGAACCGTTCCGGCGCCCGCCGCTTGAGTGTCGCGACGAACCGCTTCACCGAGTTATAGGCGTGGCCGAAGCCGTGCTGTTCGACCAGATCCTGGTAAATGCTCACGGCGTTACGCCCGAGCGCGACCTGCGCCTCGATCCAGGTGCGGTGCGCTTCGCACGCCGACGGGGTGGCCGCCGCCGGTGGCCGGGGTGGGGGAATTTGCACGGCCGGAGCCTCCGAGCCGGTGGCCACCCCGGGGGAATTTGCTGCCCGTTGGTACCGGCGGATGGTCTTGCGATCGACCCCGGTGAACCGCTCGATCTCGCGCTGCGTGGCGCCACGCACGAGCAGCGTGCGGATCGTCGTCAACAACTCCGGCTTCAAGACGTTCACTCCTTCCCCCTCACGATGGTGAGGGGCAACGGTAACGTCCCGCCGCCGCGCGGCGCCCGAATCAGGCGCCGTTATGCGCGTTCAGGTGGAGGAGTTTGGGGTGGCCACAGGTGGGGGAATTTGGGTGGCCGCCGGGGTATATGCAAGTTGCGTCGATTTCCAGTAGTATGCAAAAGCGCGCGTGACGGACGTGCCCTGCGGCGGCCACCCGAACTCTTCTGTACATGCGCGATTTGACTGGAAGCGTCAGGCGATCCCGCAACAGCCACCGCATCCGGATCGGACAGGCATGGATTCGACTGCGTGAAGGGACCGATCCGGTGCGATCGCGTCCTGACCTCGAGCCCGCTTTTTTGCGATCGTCGCGGGGGGAGTGTCGATGGCGGAAAAGGCGTTCGGCTGAAGCCGAACCGACGGGGCGGCCTGGATGAAGCTCGGCGAGGCGCGGGCTATGGCGAAGGTCGACGCGACGCAGCCGATGCTCGATTTCGTGACCCGTGTCGACCCGCGCGCACGCGGAAACGAAAGGGAGACCGCGACGAACGCCTTGGCCTGGAGCGCGTGAATTCGACGATTCGGCCGTGTCACTTCAGGCCGTACCACACACCACGCCCTCTGCCGTGCTGCTCCAGATGGTTGCGCTCGGTCAGGCCGCGGAAGTGCTGTTTCAGGGTGTTGCGGCTCGCTCCCGTCAGCTTGATGGCGTCCATCATCGTGACGCGTCCGTGCTCTCGCGCGAACTCCACGATTTGCAGCGACAGCTCGGGCAGCGCCGCCAGCACGATCTTTTCGCGCTCGACCTTCTTCTCCAGACGCCGAACCTGCTCGGCCAGTGAGCGCAGGAAAAACAGCAACCACGGTTGCCAGTTCGGTGCGTCGGTACGGATCGTGCCCTGCGTTTGCCGCAACGCGAGATAGTAGTTTTCCTTGCTGGCCTCGATCACGCTTTCCAATGAACTGTACGGAACGTAGGCGTAGCCCGCTTGCAGTAACAACAGGGTCGTCAGCACGCGGCTCAAGCGCCCATTGCCATCCTGGAACGGATGGATTTCGAGGAATACGACCACGAAGATGGCGACGATCAGTAACGGGTGCAGCACGGCATTGTCGCGTTCGTCGTCCACCCATGCCAGCAGTTCCGTCATCAGGCGTGGCGTGTCGAACGGCGTGGCCGTCTCGAAGACGACGCCGATCTGCGCGCCGTACTCGTCGAAGGCCGCGACGCTGTTCGAGTGGGTCTTGTAACCGCCTCGGTGCCACGCGTCCTTCTGGCTGTATTGCAGCAGGATCTGATGGAACTGCTTGACGTGGTTCTCGTTGAACGGGATTTCCTCCCATGCCCGGAAGATCAAATCCATCAGTTCGGCGTACCCGGCAACCTCCTGCTCGTCGCGCGTCTCGAACTTCTTGATGGCAAGGTTCGACAGCAGCCGCTCGACGTCGCGGTCAGTGAGTTTGCTGCCTTCGATGCGGGTCGATGAGCCGATGCTCTCGATGGTGGCCACACGCCGCAGCGCCGACAGGCGCTCGGGCGCAAGCGTGCCCAAGGCGCGCCATGCGCCCTTGAACTCGTCGACCCGGGCGACCAGGCCCAGGATCTCCGGGGTGATCTGGAGGGTGTCGATTCGGACCATGAGCCAATGATACACCCATTTACACCCATTACGCGGAAAGTGAAATTGGGCACGAATGGGTGTAGAAATGGAGAAACGCGCTTGAGGACTGACGGCTAGTGTCCGGGATCAGCGAAATCCGCAGTAGTGCGACGCGCTGGCACTGGGCCGATGCGGCGATTAGCCGATTCGTTCCCCGCATTCAACGCGGAGAAAGATTTGCGCTTGCGATGAATCGGGTGTTTAATCTCCGCATGGATGGCGGAGGAAAACGCTACATCTGGCAGGCCGCCGACTGGCCGGCCTGGCGCTACGACCTGTCGGCACTGACCGGGCCGTTGACCGAGGTCAGCCGCGCCCAGGGCGTGCTGCTGGGTCGTCTGGCCGACGTGGGCATGGCGCTGCGCGATCAGGCGAGCCTTGCCGCGCTGACCGAAGACGTGGTGAAGACCAGCGAAATCGAGGGGGATGTCCTCAATGTGGAATCGGTGCGCTCGTCCATCGCCCGCCGTCTGGGCCTGGACATCGGTGCGGTCGCGCCGGTGGATCGACACGTCGACGGCGTGGTCGAGATGGTGCTCGACGCCACGTCCCACGCCGCCGCACCCCTGACCGCCGAGCGCCTGTTCGGTTGGCATGCGGCGCTGTTCCCGACCGGCTACTCGGGCATGAACAAGCTCGCCGTGGGCCACTGGCGCGACGATGCCGCCGGGCCGATGCAGGTAGTGTCGGGCCCGGTCGGGCGGCGCAAGATTCACTTCCAGGCGCCACCCGCCGATGTGCTGCCCATTGAGACTACGCGCTTCCTCGCGTGGGCCAATGCGGAAACCGGCGAGCCCATGCTCATCAAGGCCGGGCTGGCGCACCTGTGGTTCGTCACGCTGCACCCGTTCGACGACGGCAACGGGCGCATCGCCCGCGCCGTGGGCGATCTGTTCCTGGCCCGCGCCGACGGCAGTCCGCAACGTTTTTACAGCCTGTCGGCGCAAGTCCAGCGCGACCGCAAGCACTACTACGACGTGCTCGAACGCACGCAGAAGGGCACGCTCGACGTGACCGGCTGGTTGTCATGGTTCCTCGACACGCTGGGGCGCGCCGTCACCAGCGCGCAGGCCACACTGGACGCCGTGCTAGTCAAGGCGCGTTTCTGGCAACGCTGGGCGGGCATGTCGCTGAACGAACGGCAGGTGAAGCTGCTCAACCGCCTGCTCGACGACTTCGAGGGCAAGCTCACCAGCAGCAAGTGGGCGTCCATCGCCAAGTGCTCGCCCGATACCGCCCTGCGCGACATCACGAAGTTGCTGGAACTGGGCGTACTGAAGAAGTCGCCCGGCGGCGGACGCAGCACCGGCTACGAGCTGGCTGACCAGTAGGTCGGTGGAGCGGACGATGCCGTCAGACAGGCAACGATGCCAAGGGGCATGCAGCAACGATCTGCTGGAATTGAATTCAACGTCAACCAGCGAGGCACCCGCAGTCCCCGCAGACGCAACGACAGCGCGCTCGCAACCGCCGCCTGTCGCGTGCCTGCGCGGCAGTGGAGCTGATGTTGGTCGACTTCGGGCGCGGGTCTGGTTGTGTCCCCGTTCATTTCCATGACAACGACGGCTTCTTGCCCGACGACGCACATTCTTTCAGATAAAGATTGATGAGAGTCTGATAGGGAATGCCCGTTTCCTTCGACAGGGACTTGAAGTAGCCAATGGAGTCCTGATCGAGTCGGATTGTCACTGGCTTCTTGAGCTCCGCCGCATACGGATTCTTTCGGGAACCGCTGAGGATCATCGGAGAACACTCCGACGGCGTCTTCGAATGAAACGCCGTGCGTTCGCAGGTTCAACGCTGCTTTGTGCGGATCCCACTCAAAACGCAAGGCGGTCACATGTACATCGTATGTACGACGTGCCGCGGAGACAAGAGGCAGAGTCAGTCTTGCAGAGTCAGTCTGAGAGGGTCAGCCCGCGCATCGGCCGATCCGGTACGATCGCGTCCTGATCTCGATCTCGATCACCCTCCGATGAAACAACTCCTCCAGCACCTCGGCAACGGCAAGACGACCGTTGCGGACGTCCCGCGTCCGGCGGTCGCGCCGGGGACGTTGCTCATCCGCACCTCGGCGTCGCTCATCTCGGCCGGCACCGAGCGGATGCTGGTCGACTTCGGCCGCGCGTCGCTCATCGACAAGGTGCGCCAGCAGCCGGACAAGGTGGCGCAGGTGCTCGACAAGATGCGCACCGACGGTGTGGCCGCCACGCTCGACGCGGTGCGCAGCAAGCTCGACCAGCCGATCGCGCTCGGCTACTGCAACGTCGGACGCGTGGCCGAGGTCGGTGCGGGCGTCAACGGCTTCGCAGTCGGCGATCGCGTCGCGTCGAACGGCAAGCACGCCGAGATTGTCGTCGTGCCGCGCAATCTCTGCGCGCGAGTGCCCGACACGGTCGACGACGAGAGCGCCGCGTTCACGGTGCTGGGCGCGATCGCGCTGCAGGGCGTGCGGCTCGCGCAGCCGACGCTGGGCGAATCGGTCGCGGTGATCGGGCTGGGGCTCGTCGGACTCCTCACCGTGCAGATCCTGCGCGCGAACGGTTGCCGGGTGCTGGGCATCGATCTCGACGCGGACCGGCTCGACTTGGCGCGCGGCTTCGGCGCCGAGACGGTCGACCTCGGCAGGGGCGCCGATCCGCTCGCGGCGGCCGCGGCGTTCTCGCGCGGCTTAGGCTTCGACGCCGTGCTCATCACCGCGTCGACGTCGAGCAGCGAGCCGGTCGCCCAGGCGGCGAAGATGTGCCGCAAGCGCGGGCGCATCGTGCTCGTGGGCGTCACCGGGCTCGAGCTGTCGCGGGCCGACTTCTACGAGAAGGAGCTCTCGTTCCAGGTGAGCTGCTCGTACGGGCCGGGCCGCTACGACGCCGAGTACGAAGAGGGCGGGCACGACTACCCGGTCGGATTCGTCCGCTGGACCGAGCAGCGCAACTTCGAGGCGGTGCTCGACCTGATGGCGGCCGGGCGGATCGACGTCGCACCGCTGGTGACGCATCGCTATGCGCTGGAACGCGCCGGCGAGGCCTACGACCTGCTCGCGTCGGGCGCGCCGTCGCTCGGGATCGTGCTCCAGTATCCGCCGCAACCGGCTGACGTCGAATCGGCCCCCGAGCCGCGCACCGTCGCGCTGCGGCCCGTCGCGGCGCCAAGCGGCAAGGCGAGCGTCGCGTTCCTGGGCGCGGGCAACTACGCAGGCCGCGTGCTGATCCCGGCGTTCAGGGACGCGGGCGCCGAGCTGCGAACGGTGGTGAGCGCGGGCGGGGCGAGCGCCGTGCACTTCGGCAAGAAGTTCGGGTTCGCGAACGCCTCGTCGGACGCCGAGGCCGCGCTCGCCGATCCGGAGGTCGACACCGCGGTGATCGCCACGCGCCACGACGCGCACGCGCGGCTCGTGCTCGCGGCGCTTCGCGCCGGCAAGCACGTGTTCTGCGAGAAGCCGCTGTGCCTCACGCTGGATGAGCTGGCCGGGATCGAGGCCGAGGCGGCGCGGCACGCCGACCGGCTCCTGATGGTCGGGTTCAACCGCCGCTTCGCGCCGCAGGTGGTGAGGATGCGGGAGCTGCTCGGCACGCTCGGGGAGCCGAAGAGCTTCATCGTGACCGTCAACGCGGGCGCGATTCCGCCATCGCACTGGACGCAGGATCCGGCAGTCGGCGGCGGGCGCATCGTCGGCGAGGCGTGTCACTTCGTCGACCTGCTGCGCCACCTCGCGGGCGCGCCGATCGTGCGCTCGCACGCGGTCGCGCTGGGTCGCCACCCGGCGCTCGCGGTGCGCGACGACAAGGCGGCGATCACGCTCGAGTTCGGCGACGGGTCGGTCGGCACCATCCACTACCTCGCGAACGGCGACAAGGGCTTCCCGAAGGAGCGCGTCGAGGTGTTCTGCGGGGGTCGCGTGCTGCAGCTCGACAACTTCCGCCGGCTCACCGGCTGGGGCTGGAAGGGCTTCCGCTCGATGGCGCTGTGGCGCCAGGACAAGGGGCAGGCCGCGTGCGCGAAGGCGTTCGTCGACGCGGTGCGGGGCGGGGGAGTTTCCCCCATTTTGTTCGACGAGATCGTCGAGGTGAGCCGCGCGAGCATCGAGTTGCAACAGATGCTGCGGGGGTGAGGGCCCCAGCGGGGGTCAGATGATCGCTTGCAGGCCCTTGTCCGCAATGACGTTGAGGAGCTTGAGCGCGGGACCGGCCGGGCGAGTCTCGCCTTGTTCCCACTTGCGCACGGTCGACGCGGTCGTGTGCAAGTGGAGCGCGAACACCGGCTGGCTGAACTTCAGGGACTGGCGCAGCCGCTTGATGTCGGCGGCACTGAATTCCCGCACCGGTGGCGGGCAGATCGCGTCGAACTCGCGCATCGTCACCTTGCCGATGGCGCCCGCCGCGTGGAGAGCGGTCAGGTCGCGACGCAGGGATTCAATGATCCTGCTCACAATGCACCTCCAATAGCACGCCCGACTGCAGCGCCTTCGACAAGGCGCCCGCTTGCAGGTCCAGGAACACCCTGCCGGCGAACTGCAGCGCCTTCTTCTCCTCGTGCGTGATGTTCGCCTTGTCGCTCCTGGAGAATCCGTGCAGGAACACGTAGCGGCTGCCCATTCGCGCGGACAGCACGGTTCGGTAGCCGCCACTCTTGCCGCCGCCCAGGCGGGCAACCCGCCTTTTCTAGAGGAGGCCGCCAAGGTCTGCGTCGATCAGACCGGCTTCCATCTCCCGAACTGCCATGCACAAGGCGATATCCGGCAGGCCTTCCCTCGTCTGCCACCGGGCAAAGTCCTTCCGCTCGAGGACGCGAGCCATCTTGCAGGTGAACCTATACCCGAAACGGGTATATTTGTCCAGGTCCAGAATCCCGCGCTACGCGTGAGCGCAACTGGCCGCTCATATCCGAACGGGTAGGTTGGATGTTTGAGAGCCGCAAGCTTCTTAACTGGGAGGGGTCCTCGGGATAGGGACTTCAAGAAGGTCCCTGTCACGGTTCAGAAAGACACGGGTGTCGCGCGGTTTGTCGTGCCGCTGGGCCGAACCCCTGGACAGCCACACGGCAGCCCGACGTGGACGTGATCGAGAAGCGGATGAACGCAGTGCTCGCCCGTCGCGGCGCGAGCGGGAGATCGTGATGACGCGCAAGAACCATCCGCGTGGCACCGAGAACGTGCTCACCGACCTCGGATTCGGGAATGCGGAAGAGTTGTCGGCGAAGGCGATCCTCGCGGTCAAGCTGAACGAGTTGATCGACAAGCGCGGCCTCAGCCAGGTCGAGGCCGCCCGCATCACCGGCATGACGCAGCCGAAGGTATCCCAGGTGCGGCGTTACAAGCTGCAGAACATCTCGCTCGAGCGTTTGATGCAGGCGCTGGTGTCGCTCGACCAGCACGTCGAGATCGTCGTCCGGCCGGCGCGGCGCGCAGATTCGGCCGGCATCACGGTCGCGGCATGACGGTTTGATCAGTCGGAGTGGCGCCGCGACGGGCAGGGGGCGTGCGCGAAGGCGTTGGCCCAGCGCTCCACGTCCTCGCGCGAGGTTCGCCGCTCGGACTCTCCACAAAACGCTGTATTGACAATGTAAACTTTCTGCTATGATGAGCGCCATGCTCGTCCGCTACACATCGAGCGGCATGGCCTTCGTCTGGCACGCGAAGAAGGCGGCTGCCAATCCGGGCAAGCACGATGGCGTTACGTTCGAGCAGGCCGCAACGGTGTTCTTCGATCCGTTCTTCTGCGTGATCGAGGCTGGTCGCAACGAAGAAGCCCGCGACGCGATCATCGGATACGACGCGTCCGGCCGCCTGCTCCATGTCGTGCACGTCGAGATCGAGCACGACGTCATTCGCATCATTTCCGCCCGTCGGGCAACCAACGAAGAGCGACGATACTATGAGCATTCCTGATCGCATCAAGGCTCGGCTGGCCAAGGATCGGCCAATGACGACGATCACCGTGCGCATTCCGGTCGACGTTGTGACGTCGATGAAGGAGATCGCCCCGCAGCGTGGTTTTTCCGGGTATCAGGCGCTGCTGAAGGCATACGTCAGCGACGGTCTGCGCCGCGACGAGGCCCATTTCGTCTTCGGCCAGAGCGCGCGCCTGATCGAGGCCCTCAAGAAGTACGGGGTGTCCGATGACGTGCTGGAGGCCGCCACGAAGGATCTCGCGTAGGTTGCGCGGAACAATCTGTGGGCCAGGCTTCCATCTACGGTAGCTGCCTGGCGAGCGGAAGTGTGCTTCCCCTCGCATCGATACCCCTGCTCACCCACAACCCTGGTTGCCACGAATTAACCTACTAGGGTAACATCCCGGGTGGAGAAGCGCACACCGCGCTACAAGCTCGCTGTCATCCATGCGCTTGTCGAAGCCGGGAAGGTTCGCGCCACGGGCACGGCGCTCGCGGGCGGCGCCGCCCTCGGATTGGACCTCCACGGCATCGTGGCCGTCGTCATGGCCATCGGCCGTCGGGATTTTCGAAAGAGCATGACGACGCATGCGGACGATCGGATCTGGCAGGACGGTATTGCCCCACGACGTCGGTGGGCGACGTGTACGTGAAGCTCACGGTGATCGAAGACGTGCGGGTCGTGTCGTTCAAGGAGTTGTGACGATGAAGTGCCCGTCCTGCGGTGCCGCCAAGCTCGTGCGCGCCACCCGAAACCTGCCGTACACGTACAAAGGCGAAACGACGAAGATCCCCGGCGTGACCGGCGACTTTTGCCCGGCCTGCGGCGAGGTCGTGCTGGGCCGCGCGGCATCGGAGCGCACTGGGACACTGATGCTGGAGTTCAACCGGCAGGTCAACGCGACCAGGGTCGATCCGGGCTTCATCGTTCGCGTCCGCAAGAAGCTCGCGCTCGACCAGCGCGAAGCAGGCGAGATCTTCGGCGGTGGCGCGAACGCGTTCTCGCGGTACGAGAACGGCAGGACCCGTCCGCCGTTGGCCCTGGTGAAGCTGCTGAAGGTCCTCGATCGCCATCCCGACCTGCTGGCCGAGATCAGGACGGCATAGTGGGGCCGCTGGTCGACGTCGTCGCCGGCGCGCGGCCCAACTTCATGAAGATCGCGCCGATCCTGCGCGCGCTCGACGCGCGTCGGGCAGAGGGCGGGCGGCTCGGCTACCGGCTCGTCCACACCGGGCAGCACTACGACGCGCGCATGTCGGGCGACTTCTTCGCACAACTGGGCATCCCCGAGCCCGACGTCAACTTCGAGGTGGGCTCGGGCACGCAGGCCGAGCAGACCGGCGCGATCATGGTGCGCTACGAGGCGCTGCTCGCGCAGGCGAGAAGCGACCTCTGCCTCGTGGTCGGTGACGTGACCTCGACGATGGCCTGCGCGATCGCGGCGCAGAAGATGCGCGTGCCGGTCGCGCACGTCGAAGGCGGCATCCGCTCGGGCGACTGGTCGATGCCCGAGGAGATCAACCGGATGGCGACCGACGCGGTCACCAACTGGTTCTTCACGACGAGCAGCGTCGCCAACGACAACCTGCGCCGCTCGGGGGTGGGCGACGAACGCATCTTCTTCGTCGGCAACACGATGATCGACACGCTGCTCGCGAGCATGGACCGACTGCGGCCGCCCGCGTTCCGCGACGAGCTGGGCCTCGAGCCCGGCGGCTACTTCGTGCTGACGCTGCACCGGCCGGCCAACGTCGATGAGCGCGGGCCGTTCGCGAACCTCCTCGCCGCGGTCGGCGAGGGCACGCGCGGGATGCCGGTCGTCTTCCCGGTGCATCCGCGCACGGCGAAGACGCTCGGCGAGATGACGGGTTTGCCGGCCGGATTGCGGCTCGTCGAGCCCCAGCCCTACCTGGAGTTCAACTGGCTCGTGAAGCACGCGCGCGCGGTGATCACCGATTCGGGCGGCATCACCGAGGAGACGACGGTGATGGGCGTGCCCTGTCTCACGCTGCGCGACACGACCGAGCGGCCCGAGACGATCACCATCGGCACCAACGAGCTGATCGGCACCGATCCCGCGCGCCTGAAGCCCGCGCTCGATCGGCTGTTCGCCGGCGAGTGGAAGAAGGGCGCGATCCCCGAGAAATGGGACGGCCGGGCGGCGGAGCGGATCGTCTCAGCGCTCGAGACGCTCCTCGCCTGACGTCGATGCCGATCGCGACGCTGGCGCGCTACTTCCACACGGTGCGCCACCTGCGGCCGGTGCAGGTCTGGGGGCGGCTGCGGTTTCGCGCGGTGAAGCCGCGGCCGGACCTGCGCCCTGCGCCACCGCTGCGCGTGGCGCGGTCGGCGTGGGCGCGCTGCGCGCGGCGCGCGTCGATGACCGGCCCGGCGACGCTGCGCGCGCTCGGCGTCGACCGCACGATTGCGCGGGCGGCGGACTGGAACCGCGCGGACTGGCCGAAGCTGTGGCTCTACCACGCGCACTACTTCGACGACTTCGCGGCGTCCGACGCCGAGTCCCGCGCGGCGTGGCATCGGGATCTCGTCGCGCGCTGGATCGCCGAGAACCCGGCCGGTGAGGGCAACGGCTGGGAGCCGTATCCGCTCTCGCTGCGGATCGTGAACTGGATCAAGGGCGCGCTCGCCGGGTCGGCGCTCGACGACGCAACGCGTGAGAGCCTGGCGGTGCAGGCGCGCTACCTTCGCGCGCGGCTGGAAATGCACCTCCTCGGCAATCACCTGTGGGCGAATGCGAAGGCTCTCGTGTTCGCGGGCGCGTTCTTCGACGGACGCGAGGCGGACGCCTGGCGCGAGCACGGCTTCGCGCTGCTGCGCCGCGAGCTGGCGGAGCAGGTGCTCGCTGACGGCGGGCACTTCGAACTCTCGCCGATGTATCACGCGCTGATCCTCGAGGACCTGCTCGACCTCGTGCAGCTCGCTCGGGTGTTTCCGGGGCTCGTGGCAGGCGAGGATGTTTCACGCTGGCGGGAGATGGCGGCGCGAATGCTGCATTGGCTGTGCGCGATGTCTCACCCGGATGGCGAGATCGCGCTGTTCAACGATGCGGCGATGGACGCCGCGCCTGCGGCCGGCGCGCTCGCACGCTACGCGCAGGCGCTGGGGGTTGCCGTGGATTCCGAGCCGCTGCCCGATCTCGTGGTCCTGCGCGAGTCGGGCTACGTGCGGCTCGCGGCCGGGCCGGCCGTGCTGATCGTCGACGTGGCGAAGGTCGGGCCGGACTACCTCCCCGGTCACGCGCACGCCGACACGCTGAGCTTCGAGCTGTCGCTCGCCGGGCGGCGGGTGCTCGTCAACGGCGGGACGTCGACCTACGAGGCGGATGCGCAGCGGCTGCGCGAGCGGGGAACGCCGATGCACAACACGGTAACCGTCGACGGAGCGAATTCGTCCGAAGTGTGGGCGAGCTTTCGGGTGGCACGGCGGGCGAAGCCGTTCGACCTGCGCTTCGGACGCGGGGACGACGGCGCGCTGTGGATCGAGGCGGCGCACGACGGGTACCTTCGTTTGCCCGGACGAGTCGTGCATCGGCGGCGGTGGGAGCTGCGGTCGGGCGGACTGGATGTCATCGATACCATCGAAGGACGCTGCTCGGAGGCGGTCGCGCGGTTCCGTTTCGCGCCGGGGCTCGGGGTCGAACGTGGCGATGGTGCGGAGACGGGGGGAGCGGGTGGCGAGGAGGGCGAGAGCGCGGTTGCGAGCAGCGTGAACGGGTCGCCGGTGCCGCTGCGTTGGAGCTGCGAAGGAGCGGGCGCGGCGGAAGTCGAGCACGGGACGTGGCATCCGCGCTTCGGCGCCTCGGAGGCGGTCGAGGTGCTCGCGGTCGCGTTGCGGCATGCGCCGTTGCGCACGTCGTTTGCCTGGAGCTGACGGCCGCCATGCGCATCCTGTTCCTGTCCGATAATTTCCCGCCCGAGAGCAACGCGCCGGCGACGCGGCTGCACGAGCACGCGGTGCGCTGGGTGCGCGCGGGGCACGAGGTGACCGTGATCACCTGCGCGCCCAACTTTCCCGAGGGGAAGCTGTATCCCGGCTACCGCAACCGTTGGCGGCAGGTCGAGACGATCGACGGCATCCGCGTCGTGCGCGTCAAGACCTACATCACCGCGAACGAGGGCTTCCTGCGGCGCACGCTCGACTACATGAGCTTCATGGCGATGGCGTTCGCGATGGGCCTGTTCGAGCGGCGGCCGGACGTCGTCGTGGCGACGTCGCCCCAGTTCTTCTGCGCGATCGCCGGGTGGGCGCTGTCGATCGCGAAGTGGCGGCCGTTCGTGTTCGAGTTGCGCGATCTCTGGCCGGCGTCGATCGTGGCCGTAGGCGCGATGGCGACGAGTCCAGCGATCCGGCTGCTCGAGCGCATCGAGCTCTTCCTCTACCGGCGCGCGGCGGCGGTCGTGTCGGTGACCGAGTCGTTTCGCGAAGACCTCGTAGCGCGCGGCATCCTGCGCGACAAGATCCAGGTCGTGATCAATGGCGTCGACCTCGACCGCTACGAGCCGCGGCCGCGCGACCCCGGGCTCGAGCTCGAGTTCGGCCTGGAGGGGAAGTTCGTCGCGGGCTACATGGGCACGCACGGGCTCGCGCACGCGCTGCCGAAGGTGCTGGAGGCCGCCGAGCGGTTGAAGGGTCGCGGCGACATCGCGTTCTTCTTCGCGGGTGCCGGCGCGCAGCGGGGGACGGTTGAGCGGATCGTGGCCGAGCGGGGGCTTTCGAACGTCCGGCTCATCCCGCGACAGCCGAAGGAACGTATGCCCGCGCTGTGGAGCGCGTGCGACGTCGCAATCGTGCCGTTGCGCGACAATCCCGTGTTCGCCACCGTGATCCCGTCGAAGATCTTCGAGTCGATGGGCATGGGCGTGCCGATCCTGATGAGCCTGCCAGAGGGTGAGGCGACGCGGATCGTGCGCGAGACCGGGGCGGGCGTCTGCGTGCGACCCGAGGATCCCGCGGCGATGGCGGAGGCGATCGTTGGTCTAGCGGACGATCCGGCGAGGATGGCCGAGCTGCGGGTCGTTGCGCGGCGGGTTGCGCCGCAGTTCTCGCGCGATCACCTGGCGGCGCGGATGGCGAGCATTCTCGAGGAGGCAGCGGGTCGGGGAAGGTCAGTGGAGGGACGGGGAAAGGCGTCGGACTGAAGTCCGACCCGGAAGTCCGACTCCCGTGAAAGGCCGATGTCGCGCATTCTGATGCTCTGTGACTGGCTCCCGCCGGATTTCGGCGCGGTCGGCCAGTACGCGGTCGGTTTCGCCAGGGAGCTCGCCACGGCGGGGCACGCGGTCACGCTGGTGGGCTTCTCGTCGACGGCGGCGAGCGAGGAGGCGAGCGCCGAAACCGGTGGACGGCTGGTTGTCCGCCGGATCCGCCGGCCGCTCGAGGGTCGCAGGGACTTCGCGACGCGCGTGTCCTGGATGCTGCGCGCGAACCTCGCGCTGCTCTGGGAGAGCCGGCGCGAGCTCAGGACGGCGGACGAGGTGCGATTCACCGGCTCGCCCGCGTATCTGCTGCACTTCGTGATGCCGGTCGCCACGGTGCTGGGATTACGCACCCGATACCGCATCACCGATTTCCACCCGGAGTGGCTGATCGCGAGGCTGGGGCGGATGCCGTGGTGGCTCGCGCCGGTCCTCGCGCTGACGAAGTTCTGGCGCCGGCGCGTCGACGTCGTCGAGGTGATCGGCGAGGACCAGCGGCGCAGGCTGGCGGAGAGTGGCGTGGATCCGGCTCGGATCGAGCTTCGGCGTGACCCGTCTCCGGTGCGGTTCGGCCCCGGCATTCGCGCCGCGGCGCCGCCGCCCGCGCTGGCGGGCCGCAAGATCGTGATGTATTCGGGAAACTGGGGCGTCCCGCACGACCATGAGACGTTCGTCGCGGGCTACGAGCGCTTCTGCCGATCGCGCCCGTCGGCGTCCGGCGTGTGGCTGAACGCGGACGGCACGCGGCTCGACCTCGTCGAGCGCGAACTCGCGCGCCGCGAGCTGCCCTGCGCGCGCACGCCGCTGGCGCCGCTCGCCGAGCTTTCGGCGATCCTGACGGCCGCCGACGTCCACCTCGTCACGCTGAGCGACGCGTTCGTCGGCTACGCGCTGCCGTCGAAGGTCTACGCGTGCGTCGCATCCGGGAAGCCGGTACTGTTCATCGGAAGCGCACGGTCGGACGTTCATCTGGTCTGTACGGAAGGGTTGCCTGCGTCGTCCTATCGGCGCGTGGACGTCGGGGATGCGGAAGGAGTCGCTCGTGCGCTGCAGGAGTTGTTGATTGGTGCGTCGGAGCGCGGGAGGCGTCCGGTGGAAGCCGGACCCACGGCGGGCTTGAAGGCGTCGGGCTGAAGCCCGACCCACAGGGGTGGCGCGAAGTTGTGGGTCGGCCTTCAGGCCGACAGGGTGGCGAAGCACGTGGGTCGGCCTTCAGGCCGACAGGGTTTGTGACAGTGGCGCAGGACGCGTCGGGCTGAAGCCCGACCCACAGGGGTGGCGCGAAGTTGTGGGTCGGCCTTCAGGCCGACGGGGTGGCGAAGCACGTGGGTCGGCCTTCAGGCCGACGGGGTTTGTGGCAGTTGGCGCAGGACGCGTCGGGCTGAAGCCCGACCCACAGGAAGATCGGAGGCGTCGGGCTGAAGCCCGACCCACAGGGGTGGCGCGAAGTTGTGGGTCGGCCTTCAGGCCGACGGGGTTTGTGGCAGTTGGCGCAGGACGCGTCGGGCTGAAGCCCGACCCACAGGAAGATCGAAAGCGTCGGGCTGAAGCCCGACCCACAGGAAGATCGAAAGCGTCGGGCTGAAGCCCGACCCACAGGAAAGTCGGAGGCGTCGGGCTGAAGCCCGACCCACGGGGAGACGGGATTGAAGGAAGCGCTCGTCCTTGGCGCAGGCGGGTTCATCGGCAGCCACATGGTGAAGCGGCTCAAGCGCGAAGGTTGCTGGGTGCGCGGCGTCGACCTCAAGTTCCCGCCCTACGCCGAGACGCAGGCCGACGACTTCGTCGTCGGCGACCTGCGCGATCCAGTCGTCTGCCGTTCGGTTGTGGACCGGAGTTTCGACGAGATCTACCAGCTCGCGGCGGACATGGGCGGCGCCGGCTTCGTGTTCACCGGCGAGAACGACGCCGACATCATGCACAACTCGGCGCTGATCAACCTGAACGTGCTGGAGGCCTGCCACGGGAGGAACAGCCGGCGCATCTTCTACTCGTCCTCCGCGTGCATGTATCCCGAGCGCAACCAGCTCGATCCCTCCAACCCCAACTGCGCCGAGGACAGCGCCTATCCGGCGGACCCGGACAGCGAGTACGGGTGGGAGAAGCTCTTCAGCGAACGGCTCTACCTCGCGTTCGCGCGCAACAAGGGCATGGAGGCGCGCATCGCGCGCTATCACAACATCTTCGGGCCCGAGGGCTCGTGGAACGACGGGCGCGAGAAGGCGCCGGCCGCGCTCTGCCGCAAGGTCGCGATGGCGGCCGACGGCGGCGAGATCGAGATCTGGGGCGACGGGAAGCAGACCCGGTCGTTCCTCTACGTCGACGAGTGCATCGAGGGGACGCTACGGCTGATGCGGTCGGACTGGCGCGAGCCGGTCAACATCGGCTCCGACGAGATGGTGTCGATCAACGAGCTCGCGCACATGATCGCGGGCGTGGCGGGCAAGACGGTCCGATTGCGCCACGTCAGCGGACCGCTCGGCGTCGCCGGACGGAATTCCGACAATCGGCTGATCCAGAAGGTGCTGGGCTGGCGGCCGAGCGCGAAGCTGCGCGACGGCATCGCGAAGACGTATCCGTGGATCGCGGAGCAGGTGCGGGCGTCCGCGGCGGGACGGGCGGGGGTGTAGCGATGCGGGTGCGCTGGATCGGGGACTGCGGGGACCGGGCGCGCGGTGGCATGAGCGGGCGGGAGGCCGAGTGACGCGGCCGCGATCGCTGCGCCGCCCCCTTTCGCGCGTGGAGCGTCGTTCGCGATGATGCGCGCGCTGCGCTGCGTCGTGCTGACGCTGCTCGTTGCGGCGCTGCTGGCCGCGGCGGCGACGGCGGTCGTCGCGGCGCGGGCGGGCTACTGGCTCGAGGCTCCGGGGCAGGCGCCGAGGCGCGCCGAGGCGATCGCGGTGCTGGGCGGCGACGAGGAGGGCGAGCGCGCGACGCGCGCAATGGCGCTGTATCGCGAAGGCTACGCGCCGCTGATCGTGCTCACGGGCCTGCAGCAGGGTGTGGCGCCGATCCCCGCGGGGCTCAACTGGCGCGCCGAGTTCCTGGAGGCCGGAGGCGTGCCGCGATCCGCGCTGCGCTTCGAACTGCAGGCGCGCAACAGCTACACCGAGGCGGTGCAGTTGCGTGATCTGATGCGGAAGGAAGGCTGGCGCACGCTGATCGTCGTGAGCGATCCTCCGCACATGCGGCGGCTCGCGTGGATGTACGGCGACGTGTTCGAAGGGTCGGGGCTCGACTACATGCTCGTGACGTCCAGGCCGGATTGGTGGCGGCCGGGGGACTGGTGGCGTCACGAGAAGTCCGGGCAGTTCGTGCTCCAGGAGATGATCAAGCTCGGGTACTACCTCGCGAAGCGATGAGCCCGTGGGTCGGCCTTCAGGCCGACGGGTTGGTGGGGATGCCCTGTGGGTCGGACTTCAGTCCGACGGAGTGGTGGGGATGCCTTGTGGGTCGGACTTCAGTCCGACGGGGTTGGCTGCGAGTGTCGAAAGGCGTCGGGCTGAAGCCCGACCCACAACTTCGCGCGCTGCCCTGTGGGTCGGACTTCAGTCCGACGGGGTTGGTTGTGAGTGCCGAAAGGCGTCGGGCTGAAGCCCGACCCACAAGAGACTCCGAGTTGTCGGGCTGGAGCCCGACCCACGACGACTTGCGGGGCGCTGCGCATCGAGTCTTCCCCGGAACGGCGTCCGGTGGAAATGCCCGGCTTCTTGCTCTATCATGAAACATCAAGACGCATCAGGATGATGGGCAATGACGACGGTCCGTGAGAAGTTCTCTTCCCAGGCGGCCCCCGAGGTGCTGGAGGGGCTGCGCCGCATTGCGGACGCGCAGGGCCGACAGTTCCAGGCCGTGCTCGACGACGCGCTGCGCGACTACATCGACCGCCAGCAGAATGCGCGGCCGCGGCGCCACGTGGTTGCATCGTTCGCGTCCAGTCTCGAGGAGTTCGACAGCCTGTACCGCGAACTGGCCAAGTGACCCGCGCGACGCGCGGCCGGGATTGGCTGACCGTTGCCGATGTGCTCGGGCTGCACGTTGTCCTGATCCAGCGCTACGGCGGAGCGACCGGCGTCCGCGATCCCGGAGCGCTGGAAGCGGCGCTTTTCCGGCCGCAGACCGGCTACTACGAGGACATCGTGGCGGAGGCCGCGGCGCTGCTCGAAAGCCTCGCCATCAATCATCCGTTCGTGGACGGTAACAAGCGGATTGCGTTCGCTGCCGCCGACGTGTTCCTGCGGATCAACGGCTGGCGGTTGCGGAGGAAGCCTGCGAAGATCCATGCCGAGTTGATGCGGATGTTCGATACGGGTACGTTCGACATTGCCCATCTCGAGCCCTGGCTGCGCGGCTTTGCCAGGCCGACCGAGTAGCGAGAGCGTCCTGTGGGTCGGGCTTCAGCCCGACGGGGTTCCTCATGGGACGGGAAGAAAGTGCGTCGAACTGAATGCGGGGGGAAGGCGTCGGACTGAAGTCCGACCCACGACAGCCGCTGTGGGTCGGGCTTCAGCCCGACGCGCCCCCTGTGGGTCGGGCTTCAGCCCGGCGATCTTCGCTTCATGACTCGGACCCCGTCGGACTGAAGTCCGACCCACATGCATCTCCGCTGTGGGTCGGGCTTCAGCCAGCCGAGCCCCCTGTGGGTCGGGCTTCAGCCCGACGCTCCTCGACCACCTTGCCCCCCTCCATCCGCACGACGCGATCCGCCACCGCGAGGCTCGCGGGACGGTGGGTGATCAGGAGCACCGTCCTCCCCGCGAGCGCCTCGCGCGATCCCTCGAGGAATTCGATCTCGCCCTGCGGATCGAACATCGCGGTGGCCTCGTCGAGGATCAGGATCGGCGGATCCTTGAGGAGCGCGCGCGCGAGGGCGAGTCGCTGCTGCTGGCCGCCCGACAGGCGCACGCCGCGGTCGCCGACGATCGTGTCGTAGCCGTCGGGCAGCTCGACGACGAAGTCGTGCGCGCGGGCGAGCCGCGCCGCCTTCTCGATCTCGTCCCGCGACGGATCGTGTCGGCCGTACGCGATGTTGTCGCGCACGCTGGCGTTGAACAGCAGCACGTGCTGCGGCACGACGCCGATCTGGCGGCGCAGGCTCTCGAGCGACACGGCGGCGACGTCGCGCCCGTCGATCGCGATCGTGCCGCCGCCGCGCTCGTGCAGCCGCATCAAGAGGTGCGCGAGCGTGCTCTTGCCCGCGCCGTTCGGACCCACGATCGCGACGGTCTCGCCGGCGGCCACGTGCAGCGTCACGCCGTCGAGCGCGGGCGGGCGGCCCGGATACCCGAACGACACGCGGTCGAACGCGATCGCGCCCTCGACCGGCGGCAGCGGCGCGCCGACGTGCGAAGGCGGCTCGGGCGCCTCGTCGAGCGCATCGAGGAGCCGCTTCAGCGCGCCGCGCGCCGACTGCGTGCGTCCGTAGACGTCGGCGAGCGACGCGACCGGCCGCGCGAGCAGCATCGCGTAGAGCAGGAAGCTCACGAGCTCGGCGGGCGTCATGCGTCCGCCCGCGAGCTCCCCGCCGCCCAGCCACAGCAGCGCGACGATTCCCGCCGCCGCGACGAACTGCAGCGCGGGACCGAGCGCCGACTGGACGCGCAGCTGGCGCTTCGTCAGGTGCAGGATGCGGTCGACCTGCGCGCGGAAGCGCGCCGACTCGGGCGCCTCGCGCGTGAACGTCTTGATCGCCGGGAGCATCCCGAGGTTCTCCTCCGCGATCGCGATCGCCGTCGCGTGCTCGTCCTGCAGCTCGGCGGCGAGCGGCCTCAAGCGCCGGCCCGCGATCTTCGCGACGAGATAGAAGAGCGGCACCGCGAACATCGCGACGAGCGCGAGCCACGGTTGCATGCGGAACATGAACGCGAGCGCGCCCGCGACGGTGACGAGCAGCGGGACGAGCGACACCGCGGTGCCCGTGAGATAGTCGCCGACGACGTAGACGTCGCGCGTGAGGAGCGCGAGCGTCTCGCCGTGGCGCCGCTGCTGGAAGAACGCGAGCGGCAGCGCCTGCAGGTGGTCGTAGAGACGCACCTTGAGGTCCGAGACGATGCGCTCGGACGCGCCGCCGAGGAACCACGCGTTCGCGAACCGCAGGAGCGCCTGCGCGGCGAAGAGCGCGAGCATCGCGGCGAGGATCGTCGCCGTCGAGGACGCCATCGCGGCGTCCCCGGGCAGGAGTGCGCCGGCGAGCTTGCCGCCGAGCCACGGCACCGCGAGCGCCGCCGCGCTCTCGGCGAGCATCATCAGCGCGCAGAGGACGAGCGGGCCGCGGTAGGGCGCGGCGAAGGCGAGGAGCGTGCGGAGGTCGTTCATGCCGCGCCGCCGATCAGCCGGCCCGGTCGTCGGGCGTACCGGCCGCGAGCCGCCACAGTCCGTGCAGTCCGCGCCGTGCGTAGAGCACGGGCAGCCATACGCCCGCCGACTCCGAGTACTTTCGCCGCATGTAATCGGCCGGGGGGAAGGCGAGCTCCTTCAGCCAGCGCAATCGCTGGGACGCGCCCTCTAGCGCGAGGAAGTCGCCGATCATCTGGCGCGTGCGGCCGCCGCTCAGGTAACGCGCCGATGGCTCGACGTCGCCGTCGGGGGCGAGGGCGGCGAGGATCGACGGCGGGACTGGCGTGCCGAAGCGATCGACGCACTGCTGCAGGGCATCGCGACATATCGCCCTCAGGCGCCTGGCGGCCGCCATCGCGGCGAATTCCGTCACCTCCGCGTCGGACATCCGCGTGACGAGCAGGTGCATGTCGTAGAGCCAGATCAGCCGGTCGCCGCCCAGGTACGCGCGTCCGTCGACGACGTAGGGCGCGTTGGCGTGGCCCGCGCGGTGCATGCAGGCGTACAGCAGCGCGTGCACGGCGCAGGGCGCGCGCGCGTGCGGGCCGAGCGGCGGCAGCACCGTGGCGCGAGCGACAAGTTCGTCGCAGGTGAGCAGCCTGGCGAGGATCTGCGAGTTGTTGATCCGCCAGTGGACGTCGAGGTGGTGGACGATTCCCGAGCCCGCCTCCCGGCTCCAGGCGGCCTCGTACGAGATCAGGTCGCCGGTGACGCCGTGCCCCCTCGTGTATCCGAGACGGTCGAGGACGGCGGTGGTCGCGCGCAGCTGCGATTCCGGGACGAGCAGGTCGGTGTCGCCGCGCGGGCGCAGCGCCGGCGAGGGGTAGTGCGTGTACGCGAGCGCGCCGCCCTTGAGGACGAGCGGCGTGACGCCGGACGCCGCCAGCGCGCCGAGCACGCGCACGAGCTCGTCGCGCCGGACAAGCTCGTTCATCGCCTGCACGAGCGCGTCCTCGCGGCAGGCGCGGCGAATCGCGTCGGGCCAGCGAGCCGCCGCCCCGGCTTCCCGTATCTGCGCGTCGAGCAGCGGAGTGACGCCGTGGTAACGCGCCTCGCGCAGGAAGTCGTCCGCCTCAATGCCGCGGGCATCGGGTGGCCACGCGGGCGACTCGCCGCGGAGCAGCGCGCAGATGAGCGGGAGGGCGGGGGAGGGCATCGGGTCGGAGCGGAGTCCCCGCCGGGGTCAGGTTCGAATCTGACCCCGGTGTTGGGCGATTATCGCGCCCCTGTGGGTCGGGCTTCAGCCCGACGCTTCTCCTTGCCTGTTGGTCGGGCTTCAGCCCGACGCCTTTGCCTTCGATGAGGCGAGAGTCGTCGGCCTGAAGGCCGACCCACAGGCAGCTTGCTTGTGGGTCGGGCTTCAGCCCGACGCTTTTGTCTTCGCTGAGGCGAGAATCGTCGGCCTGAAGGCCG
>WBZU01000371.1_pt1 | contig 40332 bp, 26 predicted proteins | sample 5204311 | NCBI WGS metagenome assembly WBZU01 (sample SAMN12344359, study PRJNA552823) | activated sludge metagenome | biome: Activated sludge suspended growth; feature: Nitrification reactor; material: Wastewater; isolation source: activated sludge from nitrification reactor of wastewater...
TTGCGGTACTCCGTGAGTGCGCCTTCGTGATCCTTTGAGGCCAAAAGATTATCGCCGACATCGCGATGATGCTCCGCCGGAGGTTTGGTCGGTGGCGGTGGCGGCGGTGGCGGTGGCGGTGGCGGTTCAGGCGCGCGAACAGGTTCGGGCTCGCGCACGGGCTCAGGCTCGCGAACAGGTTCGGGCTCACGCACGGGCTCAGGCACGCGAACAGGTTCCGGCTCACGCACGGGCTCAGGAGGGCGAACAGGTTCGGGTTCGCGAACAGGTTCAGGTTTGGCCTCTTTTGCCGGTTCACGTATGGCGATCGGAGCGGGTTCCGCGGGCACCGAAACGGGGAACTCGACGGAGATGGACGCGACCGATTCGGAGACGGGTTCGTCGGCATCCGCAACGGCGAGACTGTTCGTGGTGTGCGGACTGATTGACTGAGGCAAACCTTCCGAGCGCGTAACAATCGCAACGACGGGAGCCGGAGGCGGTGTGTATTGCGACGGCAACGGCTGCGGCGGCAGCAACATGCCATCACGCGGCGTTTTCGGACCGAGCGCGATCGATTTCGCAACCGAAGGAACGACACCCATGCCCAAAGCAGGCGCGGGCAACGAGCGCATCGTATCGACGGGTTCGGCATCCGCGAGCTGTGCGTCGGGAAGAACCGCGTTGGCACTCAGCGGAGCTGTGTACAACGCCGGATCGAGAGGTCGAGGCTCCACTTCGGCAACATGAATGGGCACGGAGAGCGGCTTGCTCAGGCCGGCAAGAATCGCCTCGGCAGCTTCAGACTCGAGTGTCACTTCATCGAGTCGTTCACCGTTGGCGATCGCTTCGGCCCAACCCGCAGCACCGTCGACCATCGGTCCGGCATCGAGATCGTCGAGATCCGTTTTCGGCTTCGCAGGAAGCGGAACCAACGCAAACGGAGTCCAACCACGCGCATGCGCAAAGCACGGAACACGACCGACGAGTCCATCTTTGACGTGCTCGTAGAGCGTGCGCGCAAGCAAACCGAATTGAGCATCGGACTCATCGAGCGCGTGGACGAGCGCGTCTGTGAACGATGAAGGACGACCCTCGCCGAGCTGATCCATCGGCCGAGCCGCAATGAGCAACTCGATGCCGCTGCGCGCCGGATTCACAGCCTCTTTCGCCGCACCGACGACCGTCGCGCTTCGAAACGGATCTTGTGGGGCGAGCGCGTGTCGACACTCGAGAACGAACAGAATCGGGCCCGGCACATGGTCCTGAAAAACCGCGACGACATCGGCGAGCGCGTCGCCTGTGTTGGGATTTGCAGGATCGAGGCAGAGGAAGAATTCGTTGTCGACCGAGACGGCAACCGGACTCGATACGTAGAACAAAACTTCGTCACCCGAACCGAGTCGTCGTGCAGCAAGAAGACCATCGAGCTGCTCGGCGAGATCGATCGTCGGATCAACGCCGACGACGTGAAACGCGGTGTCGGACCGCGGCAGACGCGCACGAAGCACGTCACCATCGATGGCACCCGGAGGAGTGCGCATACCCGGCGAAGGCAAAGGCGTGGCGATAATTGCCAAGCGCATCAGGCTGTTGTTCCCCGGCCGCAGGCCATCATTCGAGTGAGCGAATCTAACAGGCATTCGGTGCAAAAAAGAGCGCCGAAAACGAATGCCGATACGCTCCACTCGTTCAGTAGGTACGTAGGCCCAATCCTGCGAGACGTTTTACGAGTTCAGTCCCGGACGCCGGGCGTTGCTCGTCCGGACCCAAGCAAACTTCGACCAAAGCCCGCCATCGATCGGTTTCCTCCCCCGCGCCGAGGCGTCGCAGTACGTCTTCGACAATCCTTCCGAAGCCGTAAATGTCGTCCCTTGGGTCACTCGCCCGTCCGGCAATGCGTTCAGGTGACATGTACCCGGCGCTGCCTCCGATGTAGGACGCACCGACAGGTCGAGCGATGCCGAAGTCGCTCAGCACGGGGTCCCCGGGTTCGCGCAACAAAACGTTCGCCGGTTTCACATCGGCATGGACAAGCGCTGCGTCGTGCAATCGAGCGAGGGTTTGTCCAAGAGGAACGGCCCAACGAGCGATGGGAACGAGCGGTGCGGTGTCGCCGCGCGCAAGAAGATCGCGCACGGAACCCCGTGGAACCCATTCGAGTGACACCCACCCTTCTTCGGGATCCGCATCGAAAATGCGGACGACGCCCGGTCCACGATGACGAACTGCCAGACGAGCTTCGCGTTCGAGGTGTTCACGATCCTGACCACGCTGGTGGTACACCTTGAAGGCCACGCGCTGACCGAGCATCTCGTCTTCGGCTTCGTACACGGCGCCCGCGCCACCTCGAGCGACTTCACGCAGAAGTCGATACGGCGCGCGAGCACCGGCATCCGTCACGACCGTCGCTTCGTCGAGTCGTCCCTTGGCTGCTGGAGCTGCACCAACTGCTGCGCGCCAACGGGCATGACGTTCACGAGCGCCAGGTGCGTCGAAGTTCCACGCGAGCACGCGTTCGATCGTGCTCAACGCGCGCGGCAGCATTCCCTGCGACGCGTAGAGATCCGCCGTGAGCATCAACGCCGCCTCGCTCGATGCTCCGTGCAAAGCTTCGAGAGCGCCGGATTCGTCCCCACGTGAAGCGAGGATATCGGCGGTTGCCAAACGCACCGCTTCCGGCACGGCACGCGATGAAGCCGCATCCAGTACAAGCGAGACTGCACGAGCTTCATCGACGGTTCCCCGCACTCGACGGAGCAGCGTGAGCGCTTCGAATTCCGTCGGTCCGTCGGCACGACCGATGGCGCCGAGCCGCAGCAACTCAGCCGAATCAGCTGCGAGTTCCGCTTCGTTTGCCTGCGTAGTTTGTCCGGGCGTAGGTTCCACGGGACGAACGACCGGTTCGTCGGCAACCTCATCGCTGTCGGTCGATTCTTTGTCCCCAAAGAATCGTTCACGCAGACGTTGCCACACACTCATCGCCCCGCCTCGCCCGCCCCTTGGTTCGCAACGACGCGGAGCACAACCGGTCCGCCACGTGACGCGCGAAGTTCATCCCCGTAACAAAGTTCGACCTCGCCGGCGAGCTCCAGTTCTCCGATGATCGGCCGAGACAAACCAGTTGGTGTACGAACGACCGTGAACGAATCGCTGCCGTACGTCGCGCGATCGAGCAACCAGGTTCCGACGAGCAGCGGGCCGAGCGGAACGATCCACGTCACACCGGCGATGGTGAGCGTGACGCCGTCGGGAGCGAGTTCTTGGGCAAACCCTGTCGTCGGCTCGATGGTGCAGGGCACTTCGCCGCCAAGTTCCAAACGAAGTCCGTTGCCGATGGGGATCGATCCGGAGATGCGTGCGCCGGCAAGCATCGTGCCGTTACGCGTGTCGAGATCTCGAACGACGACGCCGTGTCCGTCGCGACAAACCGCGATGTGTACTCGGCTGATGGCGCGCATGCCGACGACGATGGTGGCGTCGCCACGTCCGACGGTGACTTCTTCGCCGAAAGCACAGTGGACGATTTGGCCTTGGATCTCGAAGCGAGCAGTGGCTCCGACGACGAGACGAGCGCGAATGGTTCGCACCACGTCGCGGATGACTTCGTCGTCGTCTTCGGTCAACGCGATGCGTGCGGCGTCGAGCGCGGCGCGACGTTCTGCGGTCTTGTCGAGGTCGGAAATGCGCCGTCGTGCGTCCTCACGAACTCGAGCTTTTCGCGATTCGGCGTTGGATGCTTTGAGGCGTTCTTCGAGCTGCTCGATCGCCCCCATTTCCGTCAACATCCGGACTTCGGCTTCGGCATCGCCGGCGAGGACATAAGCTTCGGCGGCGCGTTCGAGCAGTCCGGCTTCTTCGAGTTCGCGGGCGACGCGGGCCAGCTCGCTGCGCATGGGCGCGCCTTGCTTCGAACGCACGATGTCAAACGAGATCAGCGCTTTGCGTCCGCGAGCATCTTTGCGGAGCGTTTCGTTCTTGGCGGTTCGTGCCGCCATTTCGCAGAAGGCGATCCGTTGTTCGGGCGAACGTTCGGCATCTGCGCGCAGCAGAAGGACACGTGCCGCGTCATCGGGCATGTCGGCGTCGAGATAGAGCTGCACGGCCTCGGCGAGGTGACCGGACAGTTCCTTCGCCTGCGCCGATTTGACACGGCCGCCGCGCGTGAAGCGATCGAAGATGCCCACTGCGGCGCATCCTACAGCGCCGACGAAGCGTCGGGGAGCGCCTTGGACGAAGATCCCGTCAGGGCTTGCGAAGCACGACTGCCCCGTTGACTCGGCTTACTCGCCCGCAGACCATCCTGATCCAATGTCCACTGCCACCTCCTCCGCAAACAACCCGGCCCAAGGTCGTCTTGGTGAACTTCTCGTTCGCGAAAAACTCATCAGCCTGCAGCAGCTGCGATCGGCGCAAGAGGAACAGCGCAAGACCGGCACGCAGCTGAACCAGGTACTGACGAAGCTCGGCTACTTGTCGGACGACGACATCGCCAATTTCCTCGCCACGCAGTACGGCATCGCCGTCGTCGATCTCACGGCGACCGAGTTCGATGCCGACATCTTGAAGCTCGTGCCGAAGGAAGTTTGCGAAAAGCAAAAGATCATTCCGGTGGGCAAGAGCGGCTCGTCGCTGATCGTAGCGATGGCGGACCCGACAAACCTGCACGCGATCGATGACATCAAGTTCCTCACGGGCATGAACATCGAACCCCGTGTGGCCAGTGAAGGTGCGATCCTGACGGCGATCGAGACCGCGTACGCCGCCACGACAAACTACGACGAGATGCTTGCGGAGTTTGGCGAAGAGAAAGTCGAGCTTTCCATCGAGTCCGAAGACGTCAACGTCATGGAGCTCGAGAAGCAGGCCGAAGGCGCGCCGGTCGTGAAGCTCGTGAATGCGATTTTGCTCAACTCGATCAAGAAGGGAGCGAGCGACATTCACATCGAGCCTTACGAGAAGAAGCAGCGCGTTCGTTACCGCATCGACGGCGTTCTCATCGAAGAGATGCAGCCGCCGATGAAGCTCAAGAACGCCATCTCGAGCCGCATCAAGATCATGAGCTCGCTCGACATCGCCGAACGTCGTTTGCCGCAAGACGGACGCATCAAGCTGAAGCTGGGCAAAGGCAAGGAGATGGACTTCCGCGTCTCGGTTTGTCCGACGATCTGGGGTGAGAAGATCGTCATGCGCTTGCTCGACAAGGGCAACTTGCAGCTCGACATGACGAAGCTCGGGTTCGACAGGAGGCCGCTCGAAGACTTCCAATGGGCGATCAATCAGCCTTGGGGCATGACGCTCGTCACGGGTCCGACGGGGTCTGGCAAGACAACCACGCTGTACTCGGCGCTCTCGGAGCTCAACACGCCCGACACGAACATCAGCACGGCGGAAGATCCGGTCGAGTACAACCTGCACGGCATCAACCAAGTGCAGATGCTCGATTCGATCGGTTTGAACTTTGCGGCCGCGCTTCGTTCCTTCCTTCGCCAAGACCCGGACATCATCATGGTCGGCGAGATTCGCGACTTCGAGACGGCCGAGATTGCCGTCAAGGCGGCGCTCACGGGGCACATGGTGCTTTCGACGCTCCACACGAACGATGCGCCGTCGACGATCTCGCGCATGCTCAACATGGGCATCGAGCCGTTTTTGATCACGGCCAGCGTGAACTTGGTTCTCGCACAACGTTTGGCTCGGAAGAACTGCGCGGACTGCAAGGTTCCGTTTCAGCAGGATCCGCAGCAGCTCAAGGACTTCGGCTTCACGGACGAACAGATCGGCCGCGCCAAACTCATGAAGGGCACGGGCTGCAAGACGTGCAACGGATCGGGCTACAAGGGCCGAGTGGCTCTTTATGAGGTCATGCGCTTCCACGACCCGCTCAAGGACCTCGTGCTCCAAGGCGCATCGACGGCGGAGCTCAAGGTTGCGGCCATCAAGGGCGGCATGAACACGCTGCGCATGGCGGGCATCGAGAAGATTTGTCAGGGCATGACCACGACCGAGGAAGTCGGTCGTTGCACGATGGGAGACTGACGATGAGTGAAGCCGGAACGCGCGAGCCGCTTCGATACACGCTTCAGCAATTGCTGAAGGTGATGGTCGACAAGGGCTCCAGCGACATGCACATCACGCGTGGTTCACCGCCGGTGCTTCGTATCGACGGTGCCGTCGTGCCGCTCAAGCTTCCACCGCTGAACGAAGAGGACACGAAGGAGCTTTGTTACTCGGTTTTGAGTGACGAACAGAAGGCGACGTTCGAACGAAAAAACGAGCTTGATCTTTCGTTTGGGCTCCAAGGATTGTCGCGCTTTCGTGCGAACATCTTCATGCAGCGCGGCGCGGTTTCCGGCGCATTTCGGCAGATTCCGTTCAAGATCTTGAACTTCGACGAACTGTGTTTGCCGCCGGTGGCGAACGAGATCGCGAACAAACCTCGCGGCCTGGTGCTCGTGACGGGACCGACGGGTTCGGGCAAGAGCACGACCCTGGCGAGCATCATCGACAAGATCAACTCGGAGCAGCGGCTGCACATCATCACGATCGAGGATCCGATCGAGTACATGCACAACCACAAGCTCTCGATCGTGAATCAGCGCGAAGTCGGAGCGGACACGACGTCATTCAAAGACGCGCTCAAGTACGTCTTGCGTCAGGACCCGGACGTCGTGCTCGTCGGCGAAATGCGGGATCTCGAAACGATCGAAGCGGCGTTGACGATCGCGGAGACGGGTCACTTGGTTTTCGCCACGTTGCACACGAACAGCGCGGTGACTTCGATCAACCGCGTCATCGACGTTTTTCCCGCGCATCAACAGTCGCAGGTGCGTGCGCAGTTGAGCTTCACGCTCGCGGCCGTCATGAGCCAGCAGCTCGTGCCGAAGATCGGCGGAGGCCGTGTGTTGTCCGTCGAAGTGATGGTGCCGAATCCGGCCATTCGAAACCTGATTCGTGAAGACAAACTCCATCAGGTCTACTCGCAGATGCAGGTCGGTCAGCAGGGCACCGGCATGCAGACGATGAATCAGTCGCTCTACAACCTGTATCAACGCCGCATGATCACGTTGGAAGACTGCTTCGGACATGCGGGTGAAATCGAAGAACTTCGAGCGATGATCGAGGGGCGGACGCCGGTTGCGCGTGGACGTCCGATGAACTCCTGAACAAGTGCCGTCGAGTTTGTCTTACGACACTCGTTTTTTTCTCTGTGTTCGGCGTAAAACCTGCCAAAAACCCGCTCGTCAAGCCCTTTGCGACAAATGGTTGCAGGAATTTTGACACCCTATCGCCCGTTCAGTAGGGTGGTCGATGCGATGCAGGGCCTAACCGAGCGCCAACAACAAGTTCTCCACTACATTCGCCAATCCATCAGCGACCGCGGTTATCCGCCCACGCTGCGCGAGATTGGTGCCCACATGGGGATTCGCTCAACCAATGGGGTGAACGACCATCTCCGAGCCCTCGAGCGCAAGGGGTACTTGACGCGCGAGGATATGAAGAGCCGTGCCCTTCGACCGAAGGACATGGCTGAAGGGATGCCGGAAGACGCAACTGTTGTTCAGTTGCCTTCGCCTCCACCTGAAGACGACATGGCCGACGTTCCGATCGTCGGACGGATCGCGGCGGGTTTGCCGATCTTGGCGGAGGAACAAATCATCGACACGGTGCGCGTCGATCGCACGCTCATTCGCGGAGGCCGAGAAATCTTTGGCCTCAAAGTAACGGGCGATTCGATGATCGAAGCGGGCATCTTGAACGGCGACTACATCTTCGTGAAGCGTCAGCCCACGGCGCATCGGGGAGAAATTGTCGTGGCCCTCATCGGCGACGAAGCGACGGTCAAGTACTTCTTCCCCGAGAAGGACTACATCCGCTTTCAGCCGGCGAACGCGAAGATGGCTCCGATTCTGGTTCGTGCATCGGACTTCAAACCGACGATGCTTCTCGGAACCGTGATCGGCGTCTTCCGCCGCATCTGACGCAGTCGACACGAGCGACGCGAGCGACGCGAGCGGCGCAATCGCCGCACCGACCATCCACTTCCTGCCGGCTCGCCAAACCGTCCTTCTTCAGCACAACCTCCCTCGACTCGTTTGGGGCGCGGAACGCCGACGGCGATCCGAAGCCCCAAATGATCAACCTGGGCGTTGACGCGATAGCCGCGGCCTTGATAGCGTCCGGCTGGGTTCGGCGTGATGGAATGACCCAGACGTCGCCCAGAAAGAACGCGATCGTGAAGGCGCACGTGAAGCGATTCCGAACGTTGGCAGTGCTTGCGAGCACGCTCATTTGCTTGTCGATCAACACCGGTTGCGGTGGCTCGATCTACGCCATCACTTCGAGCGGCGCGTCATCGAAGCTCGAAGCAGCCGAAGCACTTGGTGCCGAGCGCCATGCTCCATACGAGTACTGGACGGCGAAAGAGCATCTCACCAAGGCGATGGAAGAGGCGTCGACGGCGGACTACGGCGACGCGATCAAATTTGCGGGTATCGCCGAGGATTACGCTGAAAAGGCGATCGTTCTTTCCAAACAGGCGCACGAGGGATCGGGCCGATGAAACGCACGCCGACAAACGACAACGCGCAACCCAAGCCGAGTCGAATTACGCGCACGCTGGGCCTTCCGGCGATGGTGATGCTCGTCGTCACGCAGGCTTCGTGTTCGCAAGTTTCGGTGATGCGCGGGGACATCACCGGTCTGCAAAAAGTCGCTTCGCAAGCCGAACGCAACGGTGCGATTCGCTGCGCGCCACGTGAGTTGGCGACGGCGAAGAGTCATCTGACGTTTGCCGAAACGGAACTCGATCAAGGCTTTGTGTTCAAAGCCAAAGTGCATCTCGACATTGCGCGGGCCAACGCGCACGCGGCGTATGATTTGTCTCCGCCGCAGAAATGCGCCGAACGCGGCTTCGTCGATGAAGTACCGCCGCCTCCGCCGCCTCCGCCGCCCCCGCCTCCTCCGCCCGGAGATTGCGACGGCGACGGCCTGCTCGATCCGTTCGACAAGAAGTGTCCGTGCGATGCGGAGAACTTCAACGGCTTCCAAGACGACGATGGTTGTCCGGACGATCCCGACACGGATGGCGACGGTTTGCCCGATTCGAAGGACACGTGTGTCCTCGTGCCGGAAGACAAGGACAGCTACCTCGACGATGACGGCTGCCCCGAGATCGACAACGACCTCGACGGCATCCTCGACGACGCGGATCGCGATACCGCGACGGGTCGCAGCTGCGCGAACGATCCGGAGGATCCGGATGGTTACGAAGATGCGGACGGTTGTCCCGAACTCGACAACGACAAAGACACCGTCGTCGACCTCGAAGATCAGTGCCCGAACGAGAAGGGCGAACCTGGTGGGGACAAACCCGGTTGTCCGAAGAAACCTGCTCTTGCGATCATCACTGAAAAAGAGATCAAGATCATGCAGCAGATTCACTTCGAGTTTGACAAGGACAAGATCAAACCGGAGAGCTTCCCGATCTTGGATGCGGTCGTGCAGATCTTGCAGGAGAACCCGAAGGTCAAACTCGAGATTCAGGGCCACACGGACGGCAAGGGCCGACCGGACTACAACAAGAAGCTTTCCGATCGTCGCGCGCTGTCTGTCTTGAAATACCTCGTCGGACACGGCATCGATCCAAACCGCCTGGTTTCAAAGGGCTATGGTATGGAGGTGCCGATCGTGCCAAACACCACCGATCAAAACCGCGCGCTCAATCGACGCGTGCAATTTGTCCGGACCGAAGCAAAACCATAATATCGGGATCCATTCACCTCCCATCGTCTGCATCTCGGAGGACTCACCACCGTGAATCTTCGTCCGTTTGGGTCGCTTGTTGCTCTCGCGCTTTCCGCTGCCGTATTCGGCGGCTTCACCGGCTACTCGTCCACGGCATTCGCTGCCGGCGAAAAGGACAAAGAAGCCATGAAGCTTCACGACTCGGCGCTCGACGAGGATTACCTCAACGTCGAACTCGACAAGGCTGAGAAGAAGCTCAAAGAAGCGTTGAAGAAGTGCAGCGACGGCGCGTGTTCCGCGAGTGTCGTCGGCAAGCTCCACATCGCGCTCGGCACTGTCATCGGCGGTGGGCGGCAGAATCTCGAAGGGGCCAAAGAAGAGTTTGTCCAGGCACTCAAGGCCGATCCGAATGCCAAACTCAACGAGTCGTACACGACTCCCGAGTTGGCCAAGACGTTCGAGAAAGCCAAGGAGATCGCGAAAGCATCCGCCAAGCCGCCGCCGAAGCCCGACAAGGAGCCCGATGGGGACGGTGGCGACGGTGGTGATGGTGGCGGAGACAAACCCGCCGGCGGTGGCGACTTGTCCCATACGCCGCCCACCGAACAAGCGATCAACACGCCGGTTCCGATCTACATCGAGATCCCCGAAGACGTCACCGTCGAGAAGGCTCAGCTCAAGTACAAGCCGTTTGGCGAGACAAAGTGGAAGTCCGTCGACATGAACCGAATCGGCAAGGGATGGGGCGCCGAGATCCCTTGCAAAGACGTCACGACGACCGGTGACATCAAGTACTACATCGTCGTCACGGACGACGCGGGCGAGCAGCTCAAGGCGGGCACGGCAAAAGAGCCGCATCGCGTCGCCATCAAGCGCGAGCTCGAAGGCGAAGAGCCCACGTTCCCCGGCAAAAAACCACCGCAGCAATGCCAAGACAAAAGCGTTTGTCCTCCTGGAATTCCGGGGTGCGAACAGACCGCTCCGGAGCAGCGCGGCGACAAAGGCTGGGGTTCGTCCTGTGAAGCGGATCAAGAGTGCCAAGCGGGACTCATCTGCCAAAACGGGCAATGCGAAGAAGGCAAGCGCGAAGGCGGCGACAACAACGGCGGCGGCAAGTCGGCGGCCAAGAAAAACATCGTCGGCATCGGCGGCCAGCTCGACCTGATGCTCATCAGCACGGCCGACAATGTCTGTTCCGGGGAAAACCCCTCGTACTACTGCTTCTACGCAGGCACGGAGAATCGGTTCTTCGGTGAACCCATCTCGGCGAGCGGGACAAACGGCGTCCAAGGCGGGTTTGCCCCCGGCGGTGGTCGCGTCTTCCTCTCCTTCGATCGCGAATTGCTGAACGTTGGAAGCGGGACGATCGGCGTCGGTGCCAAGGCAGGCGTTTCGTTTGGCGGACATCCGAATTCGACCGAAGCCGTCCCGAACAACCTGCACCTCGAAATGGTCCCCTTCCCGCCGATTCACTTCGAGGGCCGCGGATACTTCTCGTTCCTTGGTCCGATGTTCGAACAAGGAAAAGCGCGCCCCTACGCGTTCATCGGCGGCGGCGCGGGCAAAGTCTCCGCGTCCGTTCCGGTCACCGTTTGCGACAAACGCACGGAAGACGGCACGGGCTTGATCGATCCTGCCGACGCCGATCCGGCGTGCTCATCGAAGGTCGATGCCGTGCCTCGCAAGCTCGACGCGTACCAGATCTCCGGCCTTGGGTTCATCTCGGCGGGCGCGGGCGTCACCTACGCGATCACGCCCATGTTCGGCGTGAATGCCGAGCTCAAGTTCATGTTCATGGTGCCCACGTTCGCCGTCATCATCGCCCCGAGCATCGGACCTGTTCTCGCCTTCTGATCGCCTCCTCGCGCGTCAAATCCCCATCCAGCCAAGCTCATCGAAGAGGTGCCATGCACCTCGAGCTTCCGTTTGTCCGGACGTCATCCGTTCGTACTCAAACGACATCGTCGGCCTGTCGAGTTCCTTGGCGGGCATTACAAACGCCGTGTGGAGTACGAGGCGTTCCAAGTCGCGGTCATTGATCTTGCTTCGAAAGGCGTATCGCTGACGGTGGCCAACGTCGTCGCGCATCTGCACATCGATCCGGCGCGAGTGGAGACGTATCTGGATCGGATGGTGCGTGATGGTCGCGTGGATCTCGAGGTGGACGAGGTTCGCGGCGCGGTCGTGTACAGCGTGCGGGGACTCTCGACGAGCACCGGACGGTTGCTGCCGGACGCTCAACTGAAGAGTTGGCAGATGCCGTCGAAGCTTCATCCCGGGCCGAACAAGAGCGTAACGATGGCGGTGACGCTGGGAGCTCTCGTTCCCGGGCTCGGTCTCGCGTACGCGGCGCCGCTACGCGTCGTCATGCTCGTGAGCTTCATCGTGATCATGCTGGGCAATCTCGTTGGAGCACATACGATGTTGGGCCCGATTTTTTGGATGGGTTCGAGCATTGTTTCGGCGTTGCTTGGAGGCTTGTACGCCGTGCGTTTCAACCAGGAAGGGCATCGCGCGACATTGCATCCGTGATTCGTTCGTGTTCGAAGCATCGTCGCGACGCGTTTGTCGCGATGTACGTTCACGAAGAACGATTCAATTGGATCCGAGCACGTCGAAGAGAGACAGCAGCGCGGTCGCTCCGAGCGGTTCGAAGCGAATACCCGCGCGCGGAAGCTGATCGGACGTCGGTTCGGAATTCCAAACGATCTTTCCGGGCAGCACGAGAGGGTCCCAAAGCACGGGCGTGACGATCTCGATCTCGACGGGAAGGTCTCGAGACCAGTCGAAGTGCGAGGCGAGATCTTCCGCAGATGTCGCCGTCGGTTGTTCGGCGAGCTCGATGCCCGCACCACCGAAGCCCATGTCGCGAATGATCACGGCGAGGGAGTGTTTGTCCCGCGTTCGCAAGAGGGCGTTGATGCGAACGGGCATGCGGCCGTGAGCGCGGAAATGGTCCCGAGGCGCCATGAAAGCGGATAGTACGGCGTGATTCGTGCTGAGCGCAGCCATATCGTGGCGTTGGGTGAGCCCCTTTGAAGCGCTGCAAAAGACGGCCGAAAAATAGACGTGCAACCTAGTTGGGTTTTTTGTCGGCTCCAAGGTAACATCCGCCCCGCTGCTCGCTTCCGTGCGAGATTGCGTGGCGACAATTCGCCGTTCGAGATGGGAGTCGACCCTGATGGCTGAGGAAACTCGTAAGGACCCGCGAGCGAAGGTGCTCTCGATGACGGTGCGCTACAAGAGCGCCAACGTCGAAGAGTTCATCGAGAACCATGCGCATGATGTGAGCCGCTTGGGGATCTTCATCAAGACCGCATCGCCGTTCCCGCCCGGGACATTGCTCAAGTTCGAGATTCGTATTCAGGACGAGAAGACCGTTCTGAGTGGTGTCGGTCGCGTGATTTGGAAACGTGATTCCGACGCGGCTTCCGATGAAGCGCCCGCTGGTATGGGCGTGAAGTTCATCAAGAAAGACGAAGCCACGGACGCGATGATCCAACGCCTGGTCGACAAACACGGCGACAAGGTGAACGCGTACGACGCGGGCAAACCCGCTGGATCCGCGGACGATGGCGATGCTCCTGCGGCAAGTGCGCCGAGCGGATCATCCGCTACGCCCGCACCGGCGAAAGCGTCTCCGCGTGGAGCAACGATGCTTGGACTCGGCACCGTGGGTGCAGCAGCCAAGGCATCGGGCAAACCCCCGGCGGAAGAAAAGAAACCGGAAGCCTCCGGCGGTGGCGGGATGTTTTTCCCGACAACCGATCCCGGCTCCGAGATGCCGCCCCCCGAAGAACGCACCGTGATGCGTCAAGCGGCCGAGTTGCTGAAGCAAGCACTCGCCGGTACCGGCAGCTCGCTCGATGAAATCGGCGGCAAGATCGAACTCGCCAAGGAAGAACCCAAGGTCGAGGACAAACCCGCTGAAGCTGCGCCTGTCGAAGCGAAGAAAGCGGAAGAGCCCAAGGCCGAAGAGCCGAAAGCTGAAGAGCCCAAGGCTGAAGAGCCCAAGGCCGAAGAAAAGGCTGAAGAACCCAAGGCCGAAGAGAAGGTCGCCGCGAAAGCGGAAGAGCCCGAAGAAAAGGTCGAGGAGAAGAAGCCGGTCGCCGCCAAGAGCGAAACGAAGAAGCCCGCCGCGGCCAAACCCAAGGCGAAAGACAGCGAGGACAAACCCGCTGCGGCCAAACCCAAGCCGGCTGTCGCGAAAGCCACGATCTCCGCTCCCGAACCTGCCGAAGAGAGCGGCGGTGGCGGCCGTATCCTGACGATCCTGCTCATCGCAGCCGCCGTCGTGGGTGCCCTCTTCTTGGCCTTTGGTGACAACAACAAGACCGAGACGCCGAAGACCACGGCGAGTGCCGAGGTGAAAGCCCCGGAGCCTCCGCAACTGCCGAAGCCCCCGGTCACGGCGGAAGCAGTACCGTCGTCGACGGTCGCCCCTGCAGCGTCGAGCGCAGCAGCCGAACCGACGCCTCCGCCGGCAACGTCTTCGAGCGCCGCGGCTGCTCCGGAAGCTGCACCGACGGACAAACCCGCGGACAAACCTGCGGACAAAGCTGCACCGGCACCCGCGCCGGCACCTGCACCGGGGCCCGCTCCGGCTCTGCCGACCGCGGACTCGCAACCGACGGACAAACCGCCGCCGGTAACGAAGACACCGCCGCCGCCGACGAAGGCGCCGCCCAAGAACGACGACTACGAATGATCCCTTCTCCCACGAGGCCCCGACCAACCCAACGGTTCGGGGCCGCGTGGACGTTCCCTCCAAACGCGCATCTTCCCCACGACAGCTGAGCCTTCGTCCCGGCGTTTGCCGCGCCTTTCACGCGTGCGCATCGCGCATTTACGCGTGCACGACCACGACAACGCTCGCGCGCGAATCAAACGTACAAAACGAAAAACCCTTCGCGTCTCGTTGCGAAGGGTTCGTTGATCCGACTTGGTGGGCGCAACAGGATTTGAACCTGTGACTTCATCCGTGTGAAGGATGCACTCTACCGCTGAGTTATGCGCCCTTGATGAGATCCGAAGAGGATCGAATCGACGAGCCGAGTGACGTTCCGTCGAAACGCAGGAGCATCACTAGCGCAGGCCGCGAGGCTCGACAAGTGTTTTGCGCAGAGTTTGTCTTTATCAACCGGCCGCGCGACGCGCACGCTGGATCGCTTCGATTCCCGCGCGGATATCGTCCTCGGAACATGCGTAGGAAAAACGCAGATAACCCGGTGCGCCAAACGGCGTACCCGCGACCGATGCGACGTGAGCGTCGTGCAACAACCACATCGCCACATCGAGATCGCTCTTCACTTCGCCCCCTTTGAACGGAAGTCCGTAGAGACCTCGAACGTCGGCGAAAGCGTAAAACGCGCCCTCGGGCATTCGACAAGACACACCCGGAATGCTCCGCAAACCATCGACCATCAGGTTGCGACGACGCTCGAACGCATCACGCATCGCATGCACGTCGTCGCGAGGTCCCACGAGCGCCGCGGACGCCGCCGCTTGCGCAACAGCCGTCGCGTTCGTCGTGCTTTGCCCCTGCACCGTGTCGAGCACTTTCGCCAAATCAGCGGGCGCGATGCTCCAACCGATACGCCAACCCGTCATCGCGTACGTCTTGCTGACACCACAAACGACAATCGTACGATCTCGTAATTCCGGAGCGAGCGCGGGAACCGAAATGCAGCGAAACCCATCATAAACAAGCTCGCTGTAGATCTCGTCGACGATGAGCCAGATGTCGTGGCGACGCACGACGTCGAGCAGCGGTTCGAGATGCTCCTTCGCGTAGGCCGACCCCGTGGGGTTCGAAGGGCTGCACAGAATGAGCGCCTTGGTGCGCGGCGTGATCGCTCGTTCGAGGCTTGCGGCATCGAGACGGAAACCATCCTCTTCGTGCGTCTGGACAATCACCGGGTTTGCCCCGACGAGCCTTACTTGTTCCGGGTAACTCACCCAATACGGCGCGGGGATGATGACTTCATCGCCGGGATCGTAGAGCGCGAGGGCGAGGTTGAAGAGCGCGTGTTTGGCGCCGCAAGAGATGGTGACTTGGTCGGGCGAGATCGAGTACCCGCGGTCGCGTTCCGTTGCAGCACAAACGGCTTGGCGTAACGCGTTCGTCCCGGAAACAGGCGTGTAGTGCGATGCGCCTGCGGCGATGGCCACCGCAGCGGCTTCGCGAATGAAGCGCGGCGTGTCGAAGTCCGGTTCGCCCACGCTGAACGGGAAAACCTTGTGCCCTTGGGCGCGTATACGTGCCGCCTCCGCGGCCACGGCAAGCGTCGCGCTGGGAGCTACGGTGGAGAGACGATCTGCGAAATTTCGAGGCATGTCGCCACCCAATCGGCACGGTCGAGTCCTGCTGCCAACGACAGTGTTTCAGGTTCTCGCGCTTCAATTTGAGTACGTTCAACAGACCAGCGATGCAAGCACGTTGGTCAATCAAACTTGAAGTGCCGCGTTCGTCCGCACGAAGATCATCTGGGACAACCGCGAGTCCGTGGAGACCTCGCGGGTTCGAAATCCAAAACGTTCATAGAATCCTTGCGCGTCACGCGTGTTGAGCACAATGCGATCCACGCCCCGAACGGCCGGATGATCGAGCAACAGGCGTACGACCGCCGTGCCCACCCCTCGACGATGCCGTTCGTCCACGACAATCACGTCGTAGATCCACGCAAGTTTGGCGCCGTCACTCATCGCTCGCGCCATCGCCACAAGTCTTCCGCGTTCGTCACGAGCTCCCACCCACGCGGTTGATCCGAGCAAACTTCGACGAATCGTCTCCGGCTTCGTCTCCTCCTGCCAGTACGTCGGACGCAACATCTCCATCGCTTCGTCGGCATCGCGTTCACCCAACGCGCAATAAAGACGCACTCCTTCCGGTGCCTGAAGAAAGTCGGGACGAGGTACTCGAGGATTGGCATCGAGAACGATCTGCACGGCGCGCGGATCCCCGGACAAACCTCGCTTCCACAACAGTTCGATGATGCGTGAGAGCTCCGCCGGTGTTCGGTTCTGTCCGAGCTTGGCCTTGCCATCGATGGCGTCACACTTGATGCCCAGTACGAGCACGCCATCGATCGCTTTGCGGTACAGCGGATGCTCGTAGGTGATCGGCACATGTCCCCCTTCGGCCTGATGCTTCGTCATCAGCTGCGCGAGCATCGCCGCTTTGAGATGCGCATCATCGATGCGCGTGATCATGCCGTGCAGCTGTACGCTCCGGTAAAACGTCGTCGCCGGACAAGCTCGCTCGGGGTCGACGAAGTAACTGGGGATCGACGCAACCGTCTCTTCGACACTCACCACTGCACGTCGACCGATGACGTCCATTTTTTCGCCCGCCGGAGCGCCGTGAAACAGGAGCCATCCGTCCACGACGACGGCATGCACGACGCGTAACACTGGCTCCCCGGCCTCCGTCGATGACGCCAAGTGAACCACGTTTGCCCCGGCGAGGAACGCCAACGCGCTCGCCTCATCCATCCGAAAGATCTCCTTGCGCATGGTCATGATGTGCCGTCTGTCTGGTCTGACGAAAAGGACCAGAATCGAGAAATAGGATAGACCAGTTGGATGCGCTCGTTTCCCATCGAGATCGAAATGGATGAACACGCCGACACACCCGTCTTCTTGAAAATCGCGCGGGCGTTGATGAACGACATTCGCCGCGGGCGACTCAAACCCGGCGCGATCTTGCCCAGCAGCAGAACGCTGGCGACATCGCTCGGAGTGCACCGCAACACGGTGCTCGCTGCGTACCGCGAACTCACAGCCGAAGGATGGATCGAAACGGAAGCGGCTCGCGGGACGTTCGTCTCGGCCTCGATGCCGGAGATGCCCGCTCAACGCGCAGCCGGTAAACAACGATCCGTTGCGACTCAAAAGATCGGTTTCGACCTGCCCGCACGTGCCGGATCGAATGCCGCCGTTCGTCAGGACGAATCCGGCATGCTTCAGCTATCTGCCGGTAAACCCGACGTGCGGTTGTTGCCTACGGAGCTGATTGCTCGTGCGTACCGACGTGCAGCTCGAGCGACGGACAAACACTTGTTCGATTATGGCGACCCTCGCGGTGATACTCGATTACGCGAGGCACTCGCGGCGATGCTTGCTTCGGTGCGCGGTGTCGTGACGACTGCGGATGAGGTGCTCGTCACGCGTGGGAGTCAAATGGCGCTCGACGTAACAGCGCGTGCGTTGTTGTCACCTGGCGATGTCGTCGCGGTCGAATCTCTCGGCTACCGGCCGGCGTGGGAGGCGATGCGACAAACGGGTGCGCGGATCGTTTCGTTACCCATCGACGAGGAAGGTTTGTCCGTGGATGCGCTGGAACATTTGCTGTCCAAAGAAGCCATCCGCGCCGTGTACCTAACGCCGCATCATCAGTATCCGTCGACGGTGTTGCTGTCGTCGTCGCGTCGCTTGCGCCTTTTGGAGTTGGCCCGGACGCACCGATTTGCCGTCATCGAAGACGACTACGATCACGAGTTCCACTACGACGGACGGCCGGTCCTTCCACTTGCGAGCGCCGATCGAGCCGGCGTCGTCGTGTACATCGGCACGCTTTCGAAGATACTTGCGCCGGGCATTCGCATTGGGTTTGTCGTGGCGCCATCGCCGATGCTCGAACGACTCGCAGCTGTTCGCACGTTCATCGATCGCCAAGGAGATCACGCTGTCGAACGAGCGATCGCCGATCTGCTCGAAGATGGTGAAGTGCAGCGACACGCCCGGCGCATGCGGCGCATTTACCAAGAGCGACGTGATCTCTTGGCGAACGCGCTGCGGAAGCATTTGGGTGGCGCGCTCGAGTTCACGGTGCCCTCCGGTGGCATCGCGATGTGGCTGCGTGTCGCCGAAGATTTGGATGTCGATGCTTGGGTCGAACGAGCGGCGGAACGAAAGCTCAGCGTGCACGCGGGACGGCGTTACGCGTTCGACGGTCGCTCACGCCCGTATCTACGTGTCTGTTTCGCATCGTTGAATGACCGGGAGATCCGCGAGGCAGTGACGCGACTGGCCGCATCGTGTCCGCGTCCGAAGTGAGGACGCGACAGAAGCTCATTGCTTTGGAGTCGTAGAATCTTTGGGCGGCGTGACTTCGACCGTGGGCTTCTTCTCGTCTTGGCGAATCGAGTACCGCACGAGAGCTCGCAGGATGTCGTTGCGACTGACGTTGCCGACCATCGTCTTCACGTCGTCGTAAATCGACGGATCGACGAGCAATGCTCCGACAGTCCCCTTCCCTTTGCGCACGTCCGCGACGATTGCGCGCAGATCCGCCGTCATGGCTGTCACGTTCGCGAGCGCTTCGGCGCCGTTGCCTTTGCCGCCGTAAAGAGCGTCGTGAACGAAGCTGTCGCTGTCACGAATTCCTTTCAGCGTCGTAGCAACTTCGCCGGCGGCGGCGCCAAACTGCGCGATCTCTTTCTCGGGTCCGTTGCCGTAAATCATGTCGTGGGCAAACCCCGGACCCGCTTTCACACGCGTGACGACACCACGCACTTCGGCAAGCGTGAGCGCAAGCTCGGCGCTCGCTCGATCCAGATTCTTGAGCGTGTTCGAGATGCGTTCGGCTTCTTCTTTGTCGGTGAGAAACTTGCGCGGATAACCGTCGCCATTGGTCACGTCGCTGAGGAGCTTGTTCATCGACGCGGCACTGCCGCGGATGTCTTGATGCAAGCGTTCATCGGCAAGCGATTCGCTGACCTTGGAGATGTTGCCGAGAGCGTCGCTGGCTTTCGACGTCATGCCCTGCGCGATGCCCATGAGGTCCGTGGGTTCTTCGCCGCGAATTTCGCCGCCGGGAGGAACGGTTTCGTTCGACGCACCCTTGGTGATTTCAACCATCTTGTCGCCGAGCAAGCCCTTGGCCGCCACGCGCGCGATGCTGTCTTTGCGGATGCGTGCCGCTTCGTCTTTGACGATGTCGAGCTCGACGTAGATGGTGTTGTCGATCGAGCCCTTCTTGTAGCCGACCTTCTTCACGGTTCCGACGTCGATGCCGCCCATACGTACAGGTGCACCAGGCTTGAGACCTTGCACATCCGAGAACGTGGTGTTGATGCGGATCGACGAACTGAAAAACCGACGCTCATCGCCAATCAGGAAAATGACGAGCGCTGAGAAGAGCAGCCCGGCCAGTACGAAGAGACCAACCTTGATGTCGCGGGACCTGTTCATCTGCGCCCCCATCATGCGCGAAGAAACGTTGCGCGTCACGCACGCAACAACGTCTCGACGTCTTCATTCACCGGCGCGATGCCTCGGATGAAGTTCTCCACACGCGGGTCGTTGGATCGTTCGAACTCTTGCGGCGTTCCCTGCAAGATGATCTCGCCTGCTTGAACCATGGCCATCCGATCCGAGATCGAAAACGCGCTCTTCATGTCGTGCGTGACGACGATGCTGGTCACGGTCAGGGCCTTCTTGAGCCCGCGGATGAGGTGATTGATGCGCTCGGTGTTGATGGGATCGAGACCCGTCGTGGGCTCGTCGTAAAGCAACACTTCCGGCTGCACGGCGATGGCTCGCGCCAAACCGACACGCTTCTTCATGCCCCCGGAAAGGTCCGAAGGGCGCATGCCTTCGATGCCGGGCAAGCCCACGAGCGACAAGGCCCAATCAACTCGCTCGGCGATCTGCGTTTCGGTCATCTCGTCGCGGTAATGCTCGTGAAGCCCATACGCGACGTTGCCTCCCACCGAGATCGAATCGAAGAGCGCCGCACCTTGAAACAACATCGCAATGCGTCGCCGCAACAATCGCGCCTTCGCCTCTTTCATCGAGGTGATCTCTTCACCGTGAAAGGTGATCGATCCGGCATCAGCCTCGAGCAAACGAATGAGCAGCTTGAGCATGACGCTCTTGCCGACGCCCGATCCGCCGATGACCGTGAGGGTTTCGCCAGGTAAAACATCGAGCGAAAGACCGCGGTAAACGACCTTCTCGCCAAACGCCTTCTTCACGTCTCGAAACCGGATGATCGGCTCGGCCACGACTCACCCTACCATCGTTCGTGCTCGAGCCACGCGATCGATGCGTAACTCGACGGCACTTCCACCACGAAACGTATCGCGTCGCAGCCGACCGACGATGTCGACTCGACCTCCACTCAGCCCGCTCGCCAAGTCCCCAAGCTCGAAGCCAAACGCACCGATGACGTGTCGCGCCAACGTCACCTCGAGCTTCAAATGCCCCTTGATCGCTCGCGACGTACGAACGGGCGCGTTGCGCACCAACACCCGAGGCGCCCGATTGCCTTGCCCACACGGCTCGAGACGCTCCAAATCCCGCGCCACCACGGCCGGCTCGTCTCGTTCGTCAAGACGAACATCGGCTTCGACATCCGTTGCTTGGATCCCCAACGGTCCGCCCATGTCGGCGCAAACTTCACAGAAGAGGTCGCGAAGCGCGGAGACACGATCCGCTCGAACTTCAACGCCTGCGGCGGCTTGATGACCACCGAAACCCACGAGCTCGCGGCGACTGCGATTGAGCGCATCGTAGAGAGGAAAACCCACGGGACCACGCACGGAACCACGGCCCGTGAAACCATCCAGAGCGGCAATGATCGTGGGCTTGCCGTACTTGGAAGCGATGCGTCCCGCGACGATCCCGACGATGCCGACATGCCATCCTTCACGCGCCAACACGATCGCCGGCTCGGATGCCCAGCCACCACGCTCGATGTCTTGCTCGGCTTGAACGATCATCTCTTCTTGAATCGAACGACGCTGCAACGTGAGCTGCTCGAGATGCGCGGCGATTCCATTCGCCCGCGTACTATCTCGTTCGAGCAGCAGCGCGAGCGCAAGGTCTGGATCCGCAAGTCGTCCCGGCGCATTGAGTCGTGGCGCGATGCGGAAGGCGACATCATCGGCGGTGACACCGTGCACGAGATCGAGCTTTCCGAAGTCGGCAAGTGCGCGCAAACCAGGCCGCAAACCCAGCGAAAGAGCCGCAAGGCCCGCACGTACGAGCGAACGGTTGTCACCGACGAGCGGAGCAACATCCGCAATCGTTCCAATCGCGACGAGGTCGAGCCACGTGCGCATGTCCAGCTCGGCACCAAGCGCGCGACGTACCGCAGCTCCAAGCGACAACGCCAAACCGCACGACGCCAAATGCTTGAACGGAAAACCGCATTCGGGTCGATGAGGATTCAAAAATGCGAGCGCGGGCAAAGGTTCGTCCGGGACGAGGTGATGATCGATGACGATCACATCCATGCCCGCCGCACGAGCATCCGCGAGCCGCTCGTGATCACTCGACCCACAATCACACGTGATCAGAAGCTTCGCGCTCGTTGCCTTCACGCGCGACAGCGCAGGCGCACACAAGCCGTACCGACCATCACGCCGCGTTGCGAGCAACGGCGTCACACGCCCACCCAACGTGCGCAATACCTCCGTCATGATCGCGCATGAGGTGATGCCGTCACAGTCGTAGTCCCCGAAGACGGCGACGTGTTCGTTGTGACGAACTGCATACGCGATACGGTCGGCGCTGACGTCGCGATCGGCCATGCGATCAGGAGGAGTCAGGTGAGACAAACGGGGATCGAGGAAGGTTCGCGTCGCGTCGTCGGCGCGATGGCCGGCGCGAAAGAGCGCATCGGCAACCGTGATCGACAAACCCAACGCTCGGGACATCTCGAGCGCGTCCGAGGACGCTTGTCCCGGATCGCGCAGGATGGGTTCGTCGGAGACTGCGACGGTCGACGATGGTGGAAGAACGAGGTGAGCCACTTCGGGCTCGACAGCCTGTTTCCACGCGGGATCGATCATGCGAGGGCCCAACGCGTAGCGCGACGCGCGGGCGATGTCTACGGAAAGACACGATGGATCGTTGCTGAAATGGGGTGCCTGGAAAAACGATGGCCCCGCGAGGTCGATCCATCGCGGGGCCGTCGTATCGAGATGATGGGAGGTCAAACCACAGCGTCTGCGCGCTTGACAGCTTTGGTGCGACTGACCTTCTTTCGAGGTGCAGCCGTTTGGCCACCAAAGAAGCGACGATCGATCCATTCGGTGATCGGCGCGGCAACGTAGATCGATGAATAGGTACCGACGACGATGCCGACGAGGAGCGCGAAGGCGAAGTCCTTGATGACGCCGGTGCCCCAGATGAGGAACGCCAACATCGACAAACTCGTCACGCCCGACGTGATGATCGTTCGTCCGAGCATTTCGGACACCGAGAGGTTGATGATCTCGGGGAACGTCATGTTCCGGTGTTTCGTCAGGTTTTCTCGGATGCGGTCGTAGACGATGACGGTGTCGTTGATCGAGTAACCGACGATCGTGAGGAGCGCGGCGACCGTGGACAGCGTGATCTCGCGATGCGTGAAGATCATGGCGCCGAGAGCGATGCCGACGTCGTGGACGAGGGCGATGATGCCTCCCGGGGCAAACCGCAAATCGAAGCGGAACGCGATGTACGCCATGATGAACACGATCGAGATCACGACGCTCGTGATGGCCGCATCGCGAAGCTGAGCTCCGGCTTTCGGACCGATCCACTCGGTGCGCAACGCTCGCGCGGGGACCTTGTCGGACCCGAGTTTGCTGCGCAGACCATCGAGCAATTGATCACCGCGAGACTTGAGCTGCGCTTCCACCTTGTGGTCGCGAGCGCTGACGATGACGGGATTGTTCTGCCCTTCGCGAAGTTCAAGGCCTGAAACCGACGCGAGCTGCGCCTTGATCGCGGCGAGATCGGGCTCGGCTTCATAACGCATCGAGATCTTGTCGCCGCCCGGGCTGAACTTGATCTCGGTCGCGCGAACGTTTTGTGGGCAGCGCGTCTCGAAGTCCGCCGGCGGCGTAGCCGTTTCACCGACGTGACAGAGTTTGTCTTGGATGACCTGCTTCTGTTGGTCCGTCAAAACCGTCACTTCCTGCACGCGAATGAGGTAGCGATTGGCATTTTCGCTGCCGGCATCCTTGACGCGAATGACGTCGGCGCCGGAAAACCCAAGCGCCTCGACGGCGCCACGGATGTCCCCCGCTTCAACATTCCCTGTGAAGGCGACCTCGAGCTCGGTGCCGCCCTTGAAGTCCGTGCCGAGTTGCGGCCCGGGCTTGATGAACGACAACGCCGACAGAAGCAGAAGGATCGCGCTGACTCCGATGAAGAGCCACCGCTTACTCATGAAGTCGAACTGCTGACCAGGCTTGATGAATTCCATGTTCTGCGTCTCAGCCGAGGTAAAGCTTCTTGGCCCTGCGACCACGAACGGCCCAATCGAACATGAGCCGTGTGCACACGACGCCAGTAAACAAGCTGACGGCGATGCCAACGATGAGCGTCACGGCAAACCCTTTGATGGGGCCTGTGCCGTAGGTTGCGAGAATGAGGCCGGAGATGAGCGTCGTGACGTGACCGTCGAGGATGGCGCTGAAGGCCTTGTCGTATCCGATGTCGACTGCTGCACGAGCACTCTTGCCCAGTCGCAACTCCTCACGAATACGCTCGTTGATCAGCACGTTCGCATCGACGGCGATACCGATCGTGAGGGTCAAACCCGCGATGCCGGGCAACGTCATGGATGCACCGAACATCGCCAGAATCGCGATCTGCAAGACCGCGTTGAAGATGACGGCGATGTTCGCGATGAGCCCGGCGCGGCTGTAGTAGACCACCATGAAGATCAAGACGAGCACCGCACCGCCGATGCCGGCCTTGGCGCCCTGCACGATCGCGTCCTGACCAAGCGACGCTTCGATCGCTTGCTCGTTCGACGGTGAGATGGGCGCGGGAAGAGCACCCGAGTTCAGAACGAGCTCGAGGTTGCGAGCGTCTTGGATCTGCTGATCGACGTTCGCCGATCCCATCGTGATCGTCGCAACGCCGCCCGGAATTTTCGTTTGGATGACCGGTGCACTCTCGACTTTGCCGTCGAGGATGATGGCGAAACGTCGCTTGATGTTGCGTGCCGTGATGTCCTCGAAGATGTCGCCGCCCTTGGGCGTCATCACCATGCGGACGAGCCATCCGCCAAGACCGCGATCGCTCGGGTCGGGCATCGCTTGGGCTTCACGCACCATGTCGCCGGTGATCTCGGCCTTGCTGTACAGATAATATGTACGCCAACCAATTTCCTCGATCGTGCCTTTTTCTTGGTCGTACGACTGGTACTTGCCGAAGCCGATCTGATGGTCGTCGGAGACGGACAGCGTCGCCGCCCATTCCCGCATCCGGTTCAACGTGTCGACCATCTTCTCGCCTTGCGCGCGGCGCATGACGGCGTAGTAGCTGACCTTCTGTTTGCCCGGACCAACGCTGACTTGTTCGCTCTCGAAGGACAAACCGGAGATTTCCTTGAGCTTCGGATTCTTCACTTCCTGCTCGAAGAAGTTTGTCTCGTCGTCCAGGAGTTTGAATTCGAGACGCGCGGTTTGCGCGATGATGTCCTTGATGGCCTTGAAAGACTTTTCGTCGTCACCCGGAATCTCGATGATGATGTCTTCATCGCGTGACGTGACGGAGGCTTCTTTGAGGCCCATGCTGTCGACGCGGCGCAGAACGGTGTCCTTCGCTTTGGCGACCGCTTTGGTACGAATTTCCGTTTCGATGTCGCTCTTGATGCGCAAGGTCACGCGCTTGTGGTCGGCGGAAAACTGACGCTGCAATTCACGCGCGTACGGCGTCATGAACTCTTCGTTGACCTTGTTCGCGTCGTCGGCGCTGTCGAAGTTCATGAGGATCGTGCCGGCATGGTCGCGCGACTTTTCGAGGCGCACTTTGCTCGACAACTTCTTCAAGTCTTCCGGCGTCGCTTGTTTGTCCTTCGGAACGATATCGAGCGCCTTCGCGAGGGACTGGCGCAAATCGTCGTAGTTGCGATCGCGTTTGTCTTTGATCGCTTCGTCGACATCGACGGTGTACTGGAGGCGCAAGCCGCCTTTGAGGTCGAGGCCGCGGACGAGACGGAAAGGGATGTTCGTCAACAGCCACTCGCGAACCCCGCGATCACCGCGCTGCGCGTCCAACTCGATTTTTTCGAGCGCTTCGCCAGTCAAGGTGCCGCGATCGAGTCGTCCCAAACGTTCGTCGTGGTACGTCGGGTAAATCGACAATGCCGCGCCGAGCGCGAGAAAAACGACAAACCCCGTCTTCGCGCGCCAACCGAGATCGATTGTCGGGAGCGCACATACGAGCGCCCAGGGTATGCACAGTCCGAAGACCGCACTGGCCCAGAAGACTTGGTAACGAGCGGCGATCGCAGCGAATAGAGCCGCGAGCATCGACGCGATGAACACGCCTCGTTTGGACCGCAGCCAAAAAGCGAGTGCACCGGACAGCACGGCAGTGCCGGCAAACACGTACTGAAGGATGGTGTAGATCATGAGAGCGTGATTGGAGTGAGCAGCGCGAGCCCTTTTTAGTCGAAGCGCGGCTGTTACGCTTTCTTTTCGTTCGCCTTCTCGTTCGACTTGTCAGCCGCCTTGTCTTTGGCCGCCGCCTCAGTCGCCTTGGGCTCCGATTCGAGCCCTTGAATCGTGGATTTGCGCACCCGGACGTTGACCCCCGGCGCAATCTCGAGCTTCGCGTTCACTTCCCCGAGGTCGACGATCTTGCCGATCAGACCCGATTGGGTGACCACCATGTCCCCAGGCTTCAACGCCGCCTCGACTTCCTTCTGCTTCGCATTCTGCCGGTTCGTCAAAAACCAGCTGAACGCGATCATCAGGATCGGAAGAAGCAGGATCATGCTTCCCCCGAACGGCCCATCCATCGGCGCCGCAGGCGCCGCAGGCGCTCCTTGTGAAGGCTGAGCAGGAGCAGGAGCGGGAGCAGGCCCGGAACCGGGAGCTATCGTGGTCGGCTGAGACAAAAACATCGTCACGAGGCGAAACCCTCCAAAGGGCGGGGTCCATAAACGTGTTTGGGCTGGGGCGCAAGAACACCCCCCACCAGAAACACCCGTCGGAAGATTTTTTTTCGTCGGAACGATTTTTGTCTTGACGACCCGCCCAACGCTTGGTAGCGATGCGTCCCCTCAGCGACGACGTCCGTCGCCGTTGAGATGCAGCTCAGGCGCGTAGCTCAGTGGTAGAGCACTACCTTGACACGGTAGGGGTCGTTGGTTCGAACCCAATCGCGCCTACAAAGTCCGTCCCAAACCGATCAAAAAGCCTCCTCCGGGAGGCTTTTTGCATTTACCCCCTTCAAGAAGCGGATCTGCTGGTTGATAAAGCCAGTCATCCGAGCGAAATTGGCGCCCCCTCTGCGAATCATCGCAGCGGTCGACCTCCATCACGCTCAACACATTCACGACTCGACGAATAAGGAGACAGCGAGACCACACATGAGCATGCGACGCTTCGATCCTCGGCAAGCCCAACGCGGACCTCAGATCAGAATCAATCAACGAATCAGGGTCCCCGAGATCAGAGTCATTGGGGAAGCAGGTGAAATGCTCGGCATCATGCCGACGCACGAAGCTCTGCGACGCGCCCAGGAACGCGGCCTCGACCTCGTGGAAGTCAATCCGAAGGCCGACCCGCCCGTCTGCAAAATCCTCGACTTCGGCAAGTACAAGTACGACGAGAAAAAGAAAGCTCGCGAGCAGAAGCGCAAGCAAAGCGTCGTCGAAATCAAGGAGATCAAACTCCGTCCGAAGACCGACGATCACGACCTGCAATTCAAGACGCGCGCCGCCATCCGCTTCATCGAAGCTGGACACAAGGTCAAGTTCACCGTGCGCTTCCGTGGTCGCGAAATCACGCACCCCGAGAAGGCACAAGAACAACTCGACTGGATCATCCAAGAATGTGACGAAGTGGCGAACGTCGAGGTTCGTCCGGTCATGGAACAACGCACGATGACGTTGCTCATGGCGCCGAAACAATCCGTCCTCCAAAAGGTTGCTCAAGCTCGCGCCGCCGCAGAAAAAGCGCGTCAACAAGCCATCAAAGATGGTCGCGCCGCCCCGGCACAAGACGACAAAGAAGCCGAGCTCGAGAAACTCGAAGCAGAACTCGAAGATAGGGACGACGACGACGAAGACGACGAGGATGAGGCATAACGACCTCCTCACTCCACCTCTTCGCGCCGAGGAATCGATACGTGCTCAAACGAAAATCGATTCACCCTCAAACGATCACATCCTCGCTGTTCCAATAAGACAAACAAACGATTCGACGTCGTCGCAGGTTGCGTACGGACAAACCTCTCCCAAGAGCCCCGTTCACCTGCGACGCTTGTCGCTCGCTTGTCTGCTCGTTGCTCCACTCATCGCGATCCCGCCCCTCACCCGCGTGCTCGTGGATCACGTCGCGCCGCTGCTGGCCCACGTTGCGACTTCGACGCTGGATCGCGCCTTCGCCTGGCGTCCGATTCATTCGCCGCAAGACACTCCCGTCACGCCCGACATCGCGCCTCCTGCATTCGCCGAACCGCCAACAACGCTCGAGAACGAGTCCCAAGAACGCTCGGGTCGAGCAGGTGCCACGCGGGCCAAGGGAATCGTCGTGCGGGCCAACGCGGTCGTGCATGCCGTGCGTCGTGGAGGACGTCCATCGTCCGTACCGGCGCCGGCATCGGGTCAACGTCCGGCAGGTTTGTCTCTCCTAGGGGTTTCGCATTATGGAACAGGCCTTCGCGATGGAGACATTCTCACGCAGGTGGGTGGGACCTCGGCGACGTCCGAAGGTGTCGTGATCGGCATCGTCGCCGGAGCGATCAGTCAAGGCGCGAAGGTGATCACCGGTGTGGTTTGGCGTGGCGAACAGCGCCTCGATGTAGCCGTGGAAATCCCAGGCCCGGAAGCGTTTCGCGCGACGCCGCGAAGCAACTCAGCGCGTCAGTAGACCGCTGTAGAAAGCGCTCGCCGCAAGCAACAAGATCGCCGCAACGACGAAGAGCCAAATCGCTTTGCCCGAACCGTCTTCTTTGGTCTTCGTGCCGGCTTGTGGTGCGAGCTTCGATGACTTCGGCGCGGTCTCGATACGCGAGCTTCGTTCCTTCTTCTCCGCAACGATGGGCTTAGATTCCGTCTCGATGCGGGAGCTGCGCTCGCCATCTTTCTTGCCGGATTTTTTCTTGCGCTTCTTGCCGCCGACAGGTCGCGAAATATCTCCGGTCGTCAGCGGTTCGGACTCTTCGACTTGCGATGGCGAGTGCGAGTCATCGCCGTCGACAGGTGGTGGAGTGACCGACTTGACGTCCGACTGCGACAATTCCGGAACGTCGGCAACGTCGGGCAATTCCTTGATCACCACGGGTTGCGCCAGGTTTTTCGCCGCTTCCGCCAATGACGGTTCCGGCGTCGTCGCCAGAGGCTCTTTGATCAGAATCGGTTGCGACTCGCGTGGAGGGCTTGCCGGTGCAGCGTCGCCTGTCGGCGGAACGGAACGACGCGTATTCGGCGAAGCATCTTCGGGCGCGGGTGGTGCCAACGCCTCGCGCGCAAACACATCCGCGGGCGGAGGAGCGAGCGGAATGATGTCATCGGCGGTGGGTTTAGGAGCGTCCTCGGCTTCGGCGAAATCGCCCGGTGGACGCACGGACGCTGTGCCGCGTGAAGAAAGTGGAGAACGCGAAGACAGCGGTTCGAAGGTTCGTCGTCGACCGAAAACAGGACGCGCACTTCGCGCTTCACTCGCCGGATTGGCTTCGATTTCTTCAATCCATTTGGCGATGTCTTCGAAGTGCGACACGCGCCCGCGCATGAGCCTTTCGGAGGTCGTGCCACCTTCGGTCGTGGTGTCTTCTTCGAGCGATTTGAACTCGAGCAGCGCCTCTTCAATGAGTTTGCCCACGGTCGTGGGTTTGGCCTTTGTCGTTGGTTTGCGACTGGCGACCGTGTGCCGAACCATGTCGGCGACGTCGTGAGACGAGACGGGTTTGCCGTACTTGTAAAGAAACGCGGTCAGATCGCGGCCGAAATCCCGCGCCGTCGCATAACGTTTGTCCGGGTCACGTGCGAGCGACTTGGCGATGATCTGTTCGAGCTCCGGAGGAACGTCTTTATTGAGCGGCGCGAGCGGAGGGATGTTTGCGGAGCGCACGAGCATGACGGTTCGCGCATCGTTTTCCCCGAGAAACAGGCGCTTTTGCGCGAGCATTTCCCATAAGATGATGCCCGCCGCGAATATGTCGGCGCGCGCGTCGACGTCTTGTCCTTGCGCTGCTTCCGGCGACAGATAGCTGAACTTGCCTTTGACGATGCCCGGATCGCTCTTCTCGAGCTGACTCGTCGCTTTGGCCAAACCGAAATCGACGATCTTCACTTCGCCGTATTTCGTGATGAGCACGTTGGGCGGAGAAACATCGCGATGCACGATGCACAAAGGTTCGCCCTCGGGCGTTTTTGCTTCATGTGCGTACGAAAGGCCCTCGCACATTTTTTCGGCGATGTGCACGGCGACTTCGACGGGAAACGATCGGCCCGTCTTGCGCATGTACTCCATCACCGATTTCAAATCGGCGCCTTCGACGTACTCCATCACGATGAAGTAGGCGTTTTCGCCGACACCGATATCGAAGACCTGCGCGACGTTGGAATGCGTCAGATAGGCCGAGACGCGAGCTTCATCGAGAAACATCGCGATAAAGCGCGTCTTTTGCGAAAGATGGGGCAAGACCCGCTTGATGGCGACGCGTTTTTTGAACCCTTCGAGTCCCACGCGTTCGGCCAGAAAAACTTCGGCCATGCCACCCGCTGCCAGCCGCTCGAGAACTCGATATTGTTGGTGTCCTTGCGTCATTTCGCCCGAAAATGTCTCTCGCCTGGCCGCACACCCGACTCACCGGCTACGGCGCGACCATAACACGACTCACGGCCGACCCCAAAGAATGCAACGGAAAGTAACTCCGTAACAAAAGCAACATCGTCGGGACGCGCGAGGTACTTCGCGGCAGGTTTCGCTAGCCATTATTCTGCCGATCCCCGTACCATGGTTGAATGTTACGACGTCCTTCGCAATTGGGTTTGCTTCTCTTGTCAACCCTGGGTGCAGTGACGCTTGGAGCCGCTTGTGGAGGCGGAACGGGCGCATCGGGTACCAATGGTCAAACAACGTCGACTTCGGGCACTGCCGGAGCGGGCGGGGATTCGGGTAATGGAGGCGGCGCCGGAATGGGCGGCGATTGCGGTCTCTTTGGCTGCGGAGGTATGGGCGGAAGTCCGCAAATGCAAGGTTTCAATGTTCAGCCTGCCGCACCGCAAACCATTGACGTGGCGCTCGGGCAGAACATGCCGACCATCACATACACGGCGACGCTCGACGGAAAACCCATCGGTGCCGGTTGGAGCGTCGATCGCGGCGATTTGGGGACGATTCCCGCCGGTCCTGCCGACACCGCGTCATTCGCCCCGAAAGGCACGGTCGGAGGCGTCGTCCACGTTCGCGCCGGTTTGAATGGCCAAACTCTCGAACGCCAAGTTTTCATTAAAGTCAGCGGAACGCAAAATGGAGCCGACCCGGGCAATCCATTACAAGCGCCGCAAATTGCCACGACCATTCCGCAATTGACCCAAGACGGCGGCGTCGGCGGTGTCGGCGGCGAAGGTCTCGGATCCATGGTGGATCCAACGCTCGTAACCACGCTCGGAATGCCGGGAAGCAACGGCCAAGCCGAAGGGCTTCGATTTCTTTATCCCTACGACAAAACGGTTTTTCCGCGCGGCATATTGGCTCCGCTCTTGATGTGGGAATCGACGCTCGGTGATGTCGACGCGATTCGTATCGATCTCGAAACGACGAGCGGATCGTTCAAGTGGAATGGTACATTCGGCAAACCGCCCATTTTGCAGCAAACGGGAGGAGCGTTCGTTCGTCACCCCATTCCGCAAAATGTTTGGGCCGCGGCAACGAATACCGCAGGCGCCAAAGCGCCCGATGGGACCATCGACAAACTCATCGTAAAACTCACCGTCGCCAAAGGCGGCCTGGCGTATGGCCCGATTTCGGAGACGTGGTCGATTGCGCCGGGACGACTTTCGGGCATTATCTATTATAATTCGTACGGCACGAAGCTCGCCAAGAATTATACCGGAGCCATCGGTGGAGACGGCAGGTTTGGCGGGGCCGTGTTGTCCATCAAGGTGGGTGATACAGGGCCGAAACTCGCCGCGGGAAACGATCAAGAATGCCGCGTTTGCCACTCCGTGGCGGCCAACGGTTCGCGCCTCACGACCGAGGGAATGGTTTACGATATCACCCCCAATAGCATTACCGGCAAATCGGTACCGAGCGTCCTTGGATTCCCAGGCCTCAGCCCCGATGGCTCGACAGCCCTGAACTCCGCCGCACAACTCGTCGCCCTTGCCAATGGCACGATATTACCTGCCACGGGCATCTCCAATGTATCTTCGAATGTCGGGACACCATCGTTTTCCCCCGACGGCAAACGTGTCGTCGTAAACCCGATGAACAGCCCGATCGTTCCCAATGCGTTACAAAAGCTCGTGACGTTGGATTTCGATCCGGCCACAAATACGTTCTCGAATCCCGTGACGATCTTGGATCTGACGGGACAACCGGCGGAAACTCGCCCCGGATGGGCCGCGTTTTTCCCGGACGGCAAGTCGGTCGTGTATCATCATCAAATCGCAGCGGGCGTGGATGGAAACAATCTCGGCGATTTGCGCACGCGAAAAGGCGCCAAGTCGTACATTGCGATTGCCGATGCAACGACGCCGGGCACGCCTACACCGCTCAATCAACTCAATGGTAAAGACGCAGGCGGCACGGTTTATCTTCCCAAACTCGCGCAGCCCGTGAACATGGCCTGTTTTGGGGACGGAGCTTCGGTGGGCGGCATCGACGCCGATCACGGCGACGACGCAAATCTCAATTATGAGCCCACGGTCAATCCCATCGCCGCGGGCGGGTATGCGTGGGTCGTCTTCACGAGCCGCCGTCTTTATGGCAGCGTAGCGGCGATTCCGCCATTTTGCAGTGATCCACGGGGCGTGGATTTGTTCCAAAACATCACGCCGAAGAAGCTTTGGGTGAGCGCCATCGACCTCAATTCGCCTGCGGGCGTCGACGGCAGTCATCCCGCGTTTTATTTGCCCGCTCAAGAATTGCTGGCCGGCAATTCCCGAGGCTTCTGGGTCCTCGAACCCTGCCGCTCCGACGGCGCCGGTTGTGAGACGGGGGATCAATGCTGCAATGGTTTCTGTTCGCCAAACCCCGGCGGAATGCCCGAGCTCATCTGCTCGAACGCGCCGCCCGAAGGAATGTGCTCGGGTTTGCAAGAGAAATGCACCACAGCGGCGGATTGCTGCGATAAATCGAACATCTGCCTCAACGGCTTCTGCGTGGTCGATACCCCCAAATAAAGCGGCCAAACCCAAGCGACCGATCGACGGTTCACCCCTCGGTCGGTCGCGCGTTCGAGCGCAATCACGCAGACGTGCTCACCCCTTGGGCTTTGATGATTTTCCCTTTTCGAGCTCGGTGCGAATCGCCCGATAAACCGCTTCCAATCGTCTTTCGAGTTCCTCCAAGAGAGCCGGCAAATCGCTCGGAGCTGCGGCTCTAGCCGTGTCCTCGAGCCGCTCGAGCGCCGCGGCCAGGCCGAGGGCTCCCACCGCCGAGCTTGCGCCTTTGAGCGCATGAACGTGGCGAACGAATACGTCGGCTTGTTTCTCCAAAACGGCTTTACGCAAAGCCTGAATCCCCACTTCCGATTCCTCGAAAAACACTTGCGCAATGTCACCGAATCCGCCGAGCTGATGAAGGACGGCGAGCGCTTTGGGATCGAGTACGGGTTCGGCATCACGAGCGGCTCTGGTCGAGGAGCCGGTTTGTCTCGGCACTCGCATCAATCCCTCGACCAAAGCCTCCATGCGCATGGGTTTGCCCACGAAATCGTCCATACCGGCCGCAATGCAAGCATTGCGATCTTCCGTGGAAACATTTGCGGTCATGGCGATGATATACGGCTGCTTGGTTTTGGAGAGCGTCGTGCGAATCTCTTGTGTGGCGACGATGCCGTCCATTTCCGGCATCTGAATGTCCATGAGCACGACATCATACTCGCCGATGTTCACCGCACCGACCGCTTCCACCCCATTGCCGACGACATCGGCCCGATAACCGAGGCGGGCGAGCATCGCGAGCGCCACGCGTTGGTTGATGACATTGTCCTCCGCAAGCAAAATACGCAAAGGACGTTCGTCGGAGAGCTTTTGCACTTCGCGCCCCTTTCGATATCGAGAGTTTGCGAGATGGTCTTCGGGCGATAAAACAGCAATCAAGGTATCGAGCAGGCGCAATTGACGTATGGGCTTCATGAGCACGGCGGCAATATTCAGATCCTCCGGCACCGCCCCTTCATCGTATCTGACCGACGAACTGCATAACACGATAGGCAGGTTCTTGGTCTCGAATTTCTTTCGAATCGCCGCTCCGACGGAAAAGCCATTCATGTCCGGCATTTGCACATCGAGGAGCACGGCGCCGAATCCCCCTGACCGCTCGATGGCGTCCAGAGCTTCTTGACCGGACGCCGCCGAATGCACGCGCAAATTCCATGTTTCCAATTGCAATTCCATGGCCCGTCGGGTCGATGCATTGTCGTCGACCACGAGCACACGTTTGCCCTTGATAACCTCCGTCCGCTCCTTCGTTTCATTCTCCACAGGCGATGACGCGGGCGTGGCGGCAATGGTGAAATGAAAGGTCGACCCTTTGCCGATTTCGCTTTCGACCCAGATTCGGCCCCCCATCAACCCGCACAGCTGCTTGCAAATGGCCAGCCCAAGCCCCGTGCCTCCATATTGTCTGGTCGTCGACGCGTCGACTTGACTGAATGATTGAAACAAACGATCCATTCGATCGGCAGGAATCCCGATCCCCGTATCGGAAACCTCGAAATGCAATTCCACTCGCCCTTCGTCGCGTTCGGCCGACGATACGCGCACGCGAACTTCACCTTCGCTCGTGAATTTCACCGCATTGCCCAGTAAATTCACGAGGATCTGTCGCAATCGAGTCACATCGCCGATGACGGCGGCCGGTGTTCCCCGCTCGACAATACAACTAAGCTCGAGGTTTTTCTTCGACGCCGCCTCGGTCACCAAATCCAGCGCATCTTCGATACAGCCTCGAAGTTCGAGAACGCCTTCTTCAAGCTGCATTTTACCCGATTCGATACGCGAATAATCAAGGATATCGCTGATCAACGCCAGAAGAGCCTCGCTGCTCGTCCGCGTCGTTTCGGCAAATTCCCGCTGTTCCGCAGTAAGCGGCGTATCCAGCATCAACCCCGTCATTCCAATCACGGCATTGAGCGGCGTACGAATCTCGTGACTCATCGTGGCCAAAAACTGACTCTTCGCCCGACTGGATGCTTCGGCCAATTCCATTGCTCGACGCAGATCCGCCGTCCGCTCTTCGACCCGTGATTCGAGCTCCGCATTACGCGTCAAAAGAAATTTGCGGCGTTGATGGACCAGATACGCGAGGCCTAGAAAAAGAGTGCCCAACGCCACCATGACGCCCTTACGCCGTTGATCGGCGACGCGTTTCGACTTTCGAACGGAGTCACCGATTTTACGCGTCAATGACTGCTGTCGCTCCAATATCGAATGAAACGACGCATCGAATTGCTGGTCGTCGGCATTTCCGGCTTTCCCCGAACCATCACGATCGCGTGTGCGAGCCTCGGCGCTCGACCGCCACGTCCGCAATTGCTCGCGCAACGAATTGAAATCCTCACCTGTCACGCCGGTTTCATGCGCGGTGGCATCGACGGTCCCCTGCTCCACGACGGTCGCCAGCGCGGCAATTCCCTGATTGACACGACCATAAACGTCCTGATCGAGCGCGATCGACGAATCACCGGCTATCCACTCTTCGAACCACAGATGCGCCAAAACGACATTTTCCCGCACGAGCGCCAACGCGGCAAGCTGTGCGTCGTTTCGAGCGCCGTCGCGAGTCGTCGTTCGTTGAGACCAGTCGAGCCCTGCGATAACCATGGCCCCCGTCAACAAGATGACGATCGCCATGGGATCCAACCACTTGGATAACTTTGTCACTACAGTATTTTCTCTATGCCACAAATGCCATTCGCCCGTCAACAACGTCGCGAATCATCACGACGGTATGATATCATCCGAACGACGTGCATTCAAACCCACAACGTCCGAGTCGTTCGCGTCTTCAGAATCAACCGCATCGCGATCGAGCGGCGTAACGAACGCGGAAGAGCCCGGCTCTTCCGGCAACGGATCGGCATCGTCTTCGGGAACCAAATAAAGCATCGCCAGAGGTGGAAGCGTCAGAACAATCGATTGCGGAAATCCATTGGCCGCAATCTTTTCGCAGGCCACGATTCCCATATTTCCTACGCCGCTGCCGCCATAAACCAGCGCGTCCGTATTGAGCACTTCGATATAACGACAATATCGAGGAACTCCGAGCCGATACCCTCGACGGACGACGGGGGTAAAATTACCCACGCAGACGACAAACGTCCCCTGCGCGATTTTTTTCGGGCAAGGTTCGTTCGCTCCGTCCGCCGATCTGGGAAAACGCACGAATGACACGACGCTCACGAGCGATTCGTCGGGGTTAATCCAAGTAAAACCGGCGGGATGAGCATCGAGCTGCCACAATGCCGTATATTGTCGATAAATTGCATTCAAATCGTGAAGTAATCGGCCGAGCCCCGCGTGATCGTTCTCCACGAGCAGTCCCCAATCGAGTTCGGCGTCGTGGTTCCATTCCTTCCATTGCCCGATTTCACCTCCCATGAAGAGCAGCTTTTTGCCCGGATGCGACCATTGCAGCCCATAAAGCGCCCGCAGGTTGGCGTGCTGTTTCCATCGGTCGCCCGGCATTTTCGACAAAAGCGATTTCTTCAAATGCACCACTTCGTCATGCGACAGCGGCAGCAAAAATCGCTCCGAATAAGCGTACATCATACCGAACGTGAGGTTTTTGTGGTGCTTCGAGCGATAAATGGGGTCGAGACGAAAATAATCGAGCGTGTCGTGCATCCACCCCATGTTCCATTTGAAATCGAATCCCAGACCGCTCTCCGATTCCTCCGTCGATTGCGTCACCCCGGGCCACGTCGTCGATTCTTCCGCGCAGAGGATGACCCCCGGGAATTTCTCATGTACCGCTCGAGTGAGTTCGCGCAAAAACAGCACCGCATCCCAATTTTCACGCCCACCTTTTTCATTGGGAACCCACTCCGACGGATCCCGAGCCGCATAATCCAAATACAGCATCGAAGCGACGGCATCCACGCGTAATCCGTCGGCATGAAATGATTCAATCCAATACAGCGCGCTCGCAATCAAGAAATTTCGCACCGCCGGGTTTCCATAATCGAAAACGAACGTCCCCCATTCCCGATGCTCGCCCAAGCGCGAATCGGCATGTTCGTACAAGGGGGTTCCGTCGAATCGCCCGAGCGCAAATGCATCCTTGGGAAAATGCGCGGGAGGCCAATCCAAAATCACGCCGATTCCTCGCGCGTGAAAATGATCCACGAGCCGCCGTAAATCGTCTGGCGAGCCAAACCTCGATGTGGGCGCGAAATACCCGGTGACCTGATATCCCCAAGAACCGTCGAACGGGTGTTCCATCACCGGAAGAAGCTCGACGTGGGTAAACCCGAGCGCCGCGACGTGATCCACCAAATGCGCGGACAGCTCGCGATACGATGACCAATCGAAGAGTTTGTCCGAACGCCGCACACGCCGAAACGAACCCAAATGCACTTCGTAAATACTCAGCGGTCTTTGCGCCATTTCGTGCGCGCCACGAGCCTCCATCCAAGGTTTGTCGTCAAAGACATGATGTGCCGAGACAACCTTCGATGCATGTGCCGGACGAACCTCGGCGGCCCGAGCCACCGGATCGCTTTTCAACAGGACAATCCCCTCGCCCGTCTTGATCTCGTATTTGTACGCCGCCCCTTCGCCCACGTCCGGCGCGAAAATTTCCCATACGCCGAACTTGGTCCGACGCATTGCATGGCGACGACCATCCCATTTGTTGAATTCGCCCACGACACTCACGCGCCGCGCCGATGGAGCCCATACCGCAAAAAACGTCCCCGTGACCCCGGCACGTTCGACGACATGCGCTCCAAGACGTCGGGCCAACGTGAGATGAGCCAAGGGCGCCGCGGGATCGAAATCCTCATCATCGATCGTCGGCGGATACGCGTACGGATCGCGCGCGATGTTCACGCCGCGCGCCGTACGAGCTTCGATCCGATACGCAAAAGGTTGTTGCGTTTCGACAAACCTGGCCCCAAAAATCCCGCCCGGATGCAGCCGCGCCATCACGCGAGGTTTGACCCGAACATCATCGGGGCGAAGAATGACCTGCGTAGCACCGGGACGAAAGACATGCACGACGAGCCCTGATGCGTGGAGATGAGGACCCAAAATCGCGTGCGGATCGGGATGATCACCCGCGACGATTCGCGCAAATTCCGATTCGTTGACGTTGGTCGTCACGTTCGACGTGGGCGCACCGTAACGCGAAACGACGAGCGAAGCGAGAGCGAGTGCGTGCACGGGGCGATTGTCACAAAACACGAGCCGGCTTTTCTTCAATTGAACAGAGGCGTCTGCGCAGCTACCCTTCTGCGCGCCGAACAAGGCGTTGTCGCGCTGCGGTTGAACCCCGCCGCAATCTGCCGCTACGGAGGAACACGGACCATGGGCCAAGTTGTGATGAACCGAGGAAACGGAAGCAGTACGCACACGAGCGCTGGTTCCAACGGACAAACACCTCAGCGCATTCGCAGCTACGCTCCGGCCACCGGGGAACTCATCGGCGAAGCGAAGGTTTGGTCGGCCGAAGAAGTGAAAGAAGCGATGACGAAAGCTCGTCGCGCGCAGGAGTCCTGGGGCGCACTTCCCCCGGCAGCTCGAGCTGAAAAGGTCTTGCGTTTTCGCGATGCGTTCGTCGATCGCGCCGACGAAATCATCGACTTGCTCGTTCGCGAGTGCGGCAAACCGCGTCATGAAGCGCTCCTGCACGAAGTCCTCGTCGCCGCCGATTTGGCCACGTTTTTTGCGAAAGAGGCCCCGCGGATTTTGGCTCCGCACGAGCTCAACCTGCACATGCTCAAGCATCGTCGCAGCTTCGTGCACTACATGCCGCGAGGCGTCGTTGCGGTCATTTCTCCTTGGAATTACCCGTTTCAGTTGCCGATGCGCGACGCGCTCACGGCGCTGCTCGCCGGCAACGCGGTCATCATCAAGCCGAGCGAGGTGACGCCGCTCATCGCGCTCAAGGCCAAGGAAATCTGGGATACGGCGGGTTTGCCCGAGGATCTCTTTCAGGTGTGTACGGGGTTTGGCCCGACAGGCGCGGCGCTCATCGATGCCATGCCGGACTTCGTCGTACTGACGGGCAGCGTGGCGACGGGTCGTCGAGTCGCGGCGGCCTGCGGAGAACGCTTGATCCCGTGCGTCATGGAGCTCGGCGGCAAAGCGCCGCTCATCGCGTGCTCGGATGCCAACATCGAACGAACGGCACGATCCATCGTGTTCGGCGGCTTCTCGAACTGCGGTCAAGTCTGTGTCTCCGTCGAGCGCGTGTATGCCCACGCGGACATCCACGACAAACTCGTGGACCGAATCGTTTCGCTCACGAACGAATTGCGCCAAGGTGATCCGAGCCAAGATTTCGTGGACGTCGGGGCGATCATTTTCCCGCATCAGATTGACGTCGCGGAAAAACACATCGCCGACGCCGTGGCCAAAGGCGCGCACGTCCGCGCGGGTGGCAAACGAAAAGAAGGAGCCGGGCAGTTTTTCGAGCCCACGGTGATCGATGGTTGCAATCATTCGATGACCGTCATGACGGAAGAAATCTTTGGACCGATCGTGCCCGTCATGCGCGTGGCCTCCGAAGAAGAAGCGCTTCAGCTCGCCAATGATTCGCACCTCGGCCTGAATGCGTATGTTTTCTCGAGCGACCGACACCGCGCCCAACGCCTTGCGGAACGAATCAACGCCGGCGCCGTGCTCGTCAATGACGTCCTGACAAACGGCGGGACGCCCGATGCTCCATTCGGCGGCATCAAAGCGAGCGGATTCGGTCGGGCGATGGGCGAAGAGAGCCTACGGGAAATGTGCTACGCGAAGCACGTCAGCGTCGAGCGCATTGCAATGGGCGAAAAGGATCCTTTGCAATTCCCCTACACGGCCAAGAACTACGGCCTATTTCGCAAGGGCCTGCGCGCTTTGTTCTCCGGCGGCAGTATCTTGCAACGCATTGGCGAACTGCTCTAATCTCGCTCCCACAAAGAACTTTGCGGGCCCCATTCGACATTCCCGTCACCACTGCGGCGCCCAGCATCGCTTCACGCCATCGTCCGCATGAAGTCCTGTCCTCAATGCAACCTGCGATTTCCAGCCGATAGCACGACGTGCTTTCTCGACGGCTCCACGCTCGTCGCGCTGCGTGATCCCTGGCTCGGAGGCACCATCGCAGGAAAGTACGTTCTCGACGAACTCGTCGGCGTCGGCGGCATGGCGACCGTGTATCGAGCTCGCATCCTGCTCAACGATCAGCCTTGCGCGGTGAAGATTCTGAATCCACACCTGGCGCTCGACGACACCACGCGGGAACGTTTTCGTCGTGAAGCTCG
>WBZU01000372.1_pt1 | contig 40318 bp, 38 predicted proteins | sample 5204311 | NCBI WGS metagenome assembly WBZU01 (sample SAMN12344359, study PRJNA552823) | activated sludge metagenome | biome: Activated sludge suspended growth; feature: Nitrification reactor; material: Wastewater; isolation source: activated sludge from nitrification reactor of wastewater...
TTTAAAAAAATAAAAATACCTCCGGCAATAAGCAGAATAACAGGACCAATTAGTATAATTTTTCTCATAACCCGCTGGTTTTAAATTGCGTTTATGGGTAAAATTACGATGCAGCTAGGTTGATAGTTTGAGAAAAAAGCTCAACAGGAAAAACTAGGTAATAAGCGTGTAAATAGCCGAACTGAAAAAATACATGAACATCCTATTGGGTTGCTTTTGAGTTAAAAAACAGGATTTAGAGCATAAAAAAACGTCCCGGATAAAGTATCCGAGACGTTTTTAATTGTAAAATGCTATTGGGAAAATTACATCATGCCACCCATTCCGCCCATACCGCCTGGCATTCCTCCGCCCGGCATTGGAGCTGCATCTTCTTTTTGTTCAGCTAACACACATTCAGTAGTTAACAACATGGCAGCAATGGAAGCTGCGTTTTCGAGTGCAACACGGGTTACCTTTGTAGGGTCAATTACACCGGCAGCCAACAAATTTTCAAATTTATCGGTGCGAGCATTGTATCCGAAATCAGCTTTTCCTTCTTTTACTTTATTAACTACAACCGAACCTTCACCACCTGCATTTGCAACAATTTGACGAAGTGGTTCTTCAATAGCTCTGCGAATAATAGCGATACCTGTATTTTCGTCTTCGTTTGAACCTTTTAATTTTTCCAACGAATCAATTGCACGAATGTATGCTACACCTCCACCAGCTACGATTCCTTCTTCAACCGCTGCGCGGGTTGCGTGAAGTGCATCATCAACACGATCTTTCTTTTCTTTCATTTCAACTTCAGTGGCAGCACCTACATAAAGTACAGCAACACCTCCGGCTAATTTAGCCAAACGCTCTTGTAACTTCTCTTTGTCGTAATCAGAGGTTGTGTTTTCAATTTGTGCTTTAATTTGATTAACGCGTGCAGCGATATCAGCTTTTTTACCTGAACCATTTACTATTGTGGTATTATCTTTATCAACGGTAATTTTTTCAGCTTTACCTAAGTAAGATAAATCAGCATTTTCTAATTTATAACCACCTTCTTCAGAAATCATTGTTCCACCGGTAAGAATAGCAATATCTTCCAGCATAGCTTTTCTGCGATCGCCAAATCCGGGAGCTTTAACAGCACATATTTTTAATGATCCACGAATTTTATTTACTACCAAGGTAGCCAACGCTTCGCCATCGATATCTTCAGCAATGATTAACAAAGGACGACCTGATTGAGCAGCCTTTTCAAGAATTGGCAACAATTCTTTCATTGAAGAAATTTTCTTGTCGTATATCAACACATAAGGAGTTTCCATTACTGCTTCCATCTTTTCAGCATTGGTCACGAAATAAGGAGAAATATATCCACGGTCGAATTGCATTCCTTCTACCACCTCAACAGTAGTTTCAGTTCCTTTAGCTTCTTCAACAGTAATAACTCCTTCTTTTTTTACTTTCTTCATTGCATCGGCAATTAATTTACCAATGGTTGCATCATTATTTGCTGATATGGTAGCTACTTGTTCAATCTTTTTATTGTCGTCGCCCACATTTTGTGATTGCTTCTTCAGATTTTCGATAACTGCTATAACAGCCTTATCAATACCTCTTTTTAAATCCATTGGATTTGCTCCTGCTGCTACGTTTTTTAAACCTGCAGTTATAATAGCCTGAGCTAAAACAGTAGCTGTGGTAGTTCCATCACCGGCAATGTCAGCTGTTTTACTTGCAACTTCCTTTACCAATTGAGCACCCATATTTTCAACTGGGTCCTTTAATTCAATTTCCTTTGCTACACTTACTCCATCTTTGGTGATGGATGGAGCACCATATTTTTTATCAATAATTACGTTGCGCCCTTTAGGACCAAGAGTTACTTTTACTGCATTCGCCAATGCATCCACTCCTTTTTTCAGTGCATCGCGTGCTTCCAGGTTAAATGTGATATCTTTTGCCATTTTATTTTGAGTTGTTTTTTACGTTAGTATTTGATTAATAATCTTACTTAATTTTGAGCTATTTATACAATTGCGAAGATGTCTGACTCGCGCATAATAAGGTAATCTTTACCATCAACAGTAACTTCTGTTCCGGCATATTTTCCATACAATACTTCATCACCAACTTTCACTGTCATTGGTTCATCCTTTTTACCTGTACCAACTGCAATCACTTTTCCTTTCTGAGGTTTCTCCTTCGCAGTATCTGGAATAATAAGTCCTCCTGCTGTTTTTGTTTCAGCAGCAGCAGCTTCAACAATAACTCTGTCTCCAATTGGGGTAATTTTTACTTTAGCCATTTTTGAAATTATTTAGTTTGAATGTTAGATTGATTTTTTTTTTGACCGCTTGCACTTGTCACACTTTATGCCAATAGCTGTATTCTTAATTAAAGGGGACAATTTTGCAGGATTCGCTTTTTATGAAACAAAAAATGTCAGAAATGCGGACACTCTGACATTTTAAAAGATGTATGAAATACAACTCCAACTTAAGGGAGCTTTGTTGATTATTATTTTGTGCTGTCGGCAGCTTGAGTCGCAGCAGCAGGCAAGTTTTGTAACGGTTTGGGAGCCGCTGAGTTTTCTATTTTTTCGCGCAATTCAGTATCCTTAGCTACGGTGGTAGTAGAGTTTAAGAGAAACGAGGAAGTTATACACAATACCAATAGTGCAATGGCCAATCCCCAAGTAATTTTCTCAATTAACTCACTGGTTTTTTTCACACCCATTACCTGATTACTGCTGCTAAACTGTGAAGATAAACCTCCACCCTTTGAATTCTGAACCAACACCACCAATACCAACACCACACAAATAATCATGATTAAAACTGTTACAAATGTTCCCATTTTTTTAAGTATATATTATTTACATTAATAGTTTCAAATTAAAAAATAGCTTCAACAAGGGCTATTTATTTTTCTCTTGTTGTATTGCCTTGATTTTTAAAATTTGGGCTGCAAAGTAACTGCTTTTTTCCGGAAATTTCAAACTTAAAATTTCAAAAGATTTTATTGCCCTTTGGAAGTTACCTTGCTTGATATAAATTTTGGCCAGTGTTTCAGACACAATAGCATCGTTTTCCATCACACTTTGGCGGGCTTTATTTACCGGATTAAAAAACTCTTGCTTCTTAGGTACAATGCGGGGTTCAGTTTTTATAAATTGCTCAATTATTTCCTTTTTTTCAACCACCTTCTTAGCAGGAGTTGGAGCAGGAATGGATTTACCGTTGATTTCGCTTACACGTTTGAGCCAATCAACAAAACTCAAATTTGAATTTATGTCAACAAGCCTATTATTATTCGAAGGTAATAGCTCCTCGTTTGCAGCAGCTTCAGGCACTTTTTCTATCGTTTGCGGCAGCACTTGTTGCTCCTTTTCGGCCCAAACACCCGATGATATTGCTTCTGCTAGTAATGTGGTATTTAATGATGCTAACTCGCTATCGCTGAACGATTCATGATTACCAGTTGCAGCTTCAACAAGTTGCTTCTTTAGTGTTTCACTCCCTTCGCTTCCAATACTATCACTGCTGTTTACTGAAACAACTTCAGTTGTAGTAGATTCAATTTCTACACTGTCGGTGGCAGATTCGCGTGATATTATTTCTTCAAAAATTACTTCTTCAGGAATTGAAATTTTAATTTTTTCATCCGGTGTAACGGTTTCAATTGAAGCCGGTGAAGACGCAATTTCATTAGAGCTAGAGGTGGTGGTAGTTTGATTATTCTCGACTTTAGTTGGCGTACCATTTATCAAGAAATACAAGGATTTTCGATTCGCCGAATAGGCAGCAGCTATCTTTAGCTGACTCTGATAATGAATGCTATTTTCGTTGTGTAAGGTTTTTAAATACAATAGCTGAGCACTCTGAAAATAGGGAAACTCTTTGAGCAAACCTGCAAGCTCCAAAGCATTCTCACTGCTTAATTGCTCGGGATGCAACAGGTAGTTAATAAATTGTTCGCGCTTCATTAAATGAGTAATAGGATTAAGTCAGCTCTTTAAAATAACTTAATAAGTGCAAAGATATTTCAATTGGCCTGCTATACAAATATTTGTTTCTTTTGCAGCATGAAAGGCAGCATTGGGCTAGTAAAAAGATACCGTATATATGCAGTACAAACTATACTATCATTGGGAAGTATCCGAATTGCCTCCATTATAGTTTGCTTACTGATAAGTGGCTGTGCGAGCAATCGCTTTTCGGAACTTAAGGATGGTAAAGCAGTTACGATCACTTCCGATTTACTTCTTCCTCTCTTCAAAAATAGTAGTCCTTCGCCATTATATAAAGCCGAAATAACCTTGTATCGAAAAAAATTTGGAGGCTTGTTACTCGTAAAAAATATGCCCGACAGCAGTTACCGCATAGTATTTACCACCGAAACAGGTATTAAATTACTAGATTTTGAGTTAAAAAAATCGGGATTTAAGCTACTTTACTGCATCGACAAATTAAACCGTCCTTCGGTTGTAAGCACTATAGCAACTGATATTCAGCTTTTATTAACCGAATTTAAACAAGAACAAAATGCCAGGGTTTTTGATCAAAATGGGAACAAACTAATTCAACTAAATAGAGCCGATACTTTAATACAGTATCATATGGAAGGGTTTAGCAATCAGCCCAAAAAAATAGAACAAGGCATAGGTAAAAAGAAGAAAGTTGTTCTAGATTTGCAAAATTATATGCAAGAAATTCCTTCGGGTATTAGCATTCAACACAAAAACATACGCTTAAAAATAATACTTACCTTAGTACAACGATAATGTTAGCCGGTACTTTTTATAAACTGCTTAGTTGCAATCAACAGGTTGGAGGCAATTATATTGCGGAAGTTGAATTAAATGCAAGCCATAAAATCTTTGAGGGACATTTTCCGGATAATCCCATAGTTCCGGGTGTATGTTTAACCCAAATGGTGAAAGAAATTGTAGAAGGAATTGTAGCTAAAAAACTACATCTTAAAAAAGCGGATTCATTAAAATTTACAGCGATAATCAATCCTCAAATTAACTCCATTTTAACTGCCAATTTATTAGTTAGATTGATTGATAGCACTCATGTTCAAGCAGAGCTTAGTTTTTATTCGGGAACCACTACTTTTTTTAAATTTAAAGGAAGCTTTCAGCAACAACTTTAATAATGGGCAATAGGGTGTTTTAATTTTTTTACTTTTGCGCCTTATTCAACAAAAGCATGAGCCAGGTAACTGTACATAATAAGAACTTTGAAGTTTATATTGCCCATACTGCTATTGAAGAGGCAATTTCAACGATGGCGGCTAAAATGAATGTTGACTTTAAAGGTAAAAAACCTTTGTTTTTAGCTGTCCTGAACGGATCCTTTGTTTTTGCTGCAGATTTGTTTAAAAAACTTACTATTGAATGTGAAATATCCTTTGTAAAACTTGCTTCCTATGAAGGTACACATTCCACCGAAAAAGTAAAAAAACTCATTGGATTAAATGAAGAAATTAAAGGTAGGACAATTGTAATACTTGAAGATATTGTTGACACAGGGATTACTATCAACGAAATGATGGCTCAACTGATGGAGTTTGAACCTGCCGAAATAAAAATTGCAACCTTGTTGTTTAAACCTGCCGCCTATATTAAAAGGGTACATTTAGATTATATAGGATTTGAAGTGCCAAAAGTATTTTTGCTTGGCTATGGGTTGGATTTCGATGGATTAGGTAGAAATTTAACGGATATTTACAAAATAATTGAATAATCTTTACTCATGTTAAATCTAGTATTATTTGGCCCTCCCGGTGCAGGTAAAGGCACACAATCAGTTAAATTAATTGAAAAATATGCATTAATACACCTTTCAACCGGTGATATTCTTCGCGCTGAAATTGCCAATGCGACACCACGGGGTTTGGAGGCTAAAAAATTAATGGACCAAGGACTTCTTGTTCCGGATGCTGTGGTAATTGGGATGATTTCATCTAAACTCGATGCAAACAAAAATGCAAAAGGTTTTATTTTCGATGGCTTTCCTAGAACGACTGCACAAGCTCAAGCTCTGGATAGTTTATTATCTGAAAAAAATACCTCCATTTCAATGATGCTTGCACTTGAAGTGGAAGATGAAGAATTAACCCGTCGTCTTTTAAAAAGAGGCTTAGATTCAGGAAGAGCTGATGATCAAAATGAAGAAGTTATTCGAAAACGTATTACTGAATATAATTCAAAAACTGCACCTCTTAAGCAATATTATTCAGCCCAAAATAAATTTATTTCAATTCCCGGCACCGGTTCAGTTGACCAAATATTTGAATTATTATGTGCTAAAATTGCACGCTAATCATATCAAGTAGTTTTATCCTAATTTGCCTTTATCAGGGACACTTTTGTTTAAAGACTTTTTAATTATTCCACATCTGAAGCAAGTATAAGGTACTTTGCTTTTTTCAGTTTCAACAATAGATACGACTAGTAGTAATTAAAACAGGTATTTCTACAAATTGCTACCCATCTATTTTTAATTGGGAATACTATTCAACTTATTATCAATGCTAGATGAGCAAGCCGTAAGATATCTTGCAGGCAGTATAAGAATTAGCTTTCAATGATATTTTAAATACCTTTGCAGCGCTTTTTAAAAAATAGCAAAATAACTTTATATGGCTGATTCGAATTTTGTTGATTATGTAAAAATTTGTTGTCGTTCGGGCAAAGGGGGAAAGGGTTCGACGCATTTGCATCGCGACAAATCGAATCCCAAAGGAGGACCCGATGGTGGAGATGGAGGACGCGGTGGACATATAATTTTGAAGGGAAACAAGCAACTTTGGACGCTCATTCATCTTAAATACCGTAAACATGTTATTGCTGCACCTGGTGGAGATGGTGGAAGTGCCAATAAAACAGGAGCGAATGGTAAGGATGAAATGCTGGAAGTTCCTATCGGTACTATAGCCAAAGATGTTGAAACAGGTGAAGTGCTGTTTGAAATAACTACGGATGGTGAAACAAGAGTTTTGCTTGAAGGAGGTAGAGGCGGATTGGGTAATGATCATTTTAAATCTCCTACTCATCAAACTCCCCGCTATGCCCAGCCGGGTGAAGAAGGAAAAGAAGAATGGAAAATTCTTGAATTAAAAGTACTTGCGGATGTTGGTTTAGTTGGGTTCCCGAATGCAGGAAAATCAACTTTACTAAGCAAGGTTTCAGCTGCTAAACCTGAAATTGCTAATTACCCGTTTACTACACTGGTGCCCAATCTTGGGATTGTTCCTTACCGCGATTACAAATCTTTTGTAATGGCCGATATACCAGGAATTATTGAGGGTGCACATGAAGGAAAAGGACTGGGAATTCGATTTTTACGACATATTGAGCGTAATTCAATTTTATTATTTATAGTTCCTGCTGACAGCAATGATATTACTAAGGAATACTCCATTTTGCTCAATGAATTAAAACTCTACAATCCTGAGTTACTGGATAAGAGCAGAATGTTAGCTATTTCGAAATGTGATTTATTAGATGATGAGTTAATTGCCGAATTAAAAAAAGACTTACCTCCTATTCCGCATGTTTTTATATCTGCTCACAACCAAATGGGTTTGCAAAAACTAAAAGATATGCTTTGGGCAGAGCTTACCAAATAAGCGCTTTCTTGAGTTATTTTTAACTGAAGGTTAATAAAAAGTGTGTTGGAAATTCAGAGCTACTTTGGTTAATTTATTTTAAGTCGTACCAATCTTGTTTTCGTGGAATTTTAAGATCAGAAAGCACACTTGATTTTACGCGCAATTCAAAACTGTAGCTTCTTCGAGGTCCAAGTGGTACTAAATTTAAATGCATTTCCCAGCAATGTAAATCACGATGAATATTTACAGAAGTGTAAGATATTTTTTTTGTCTCGAAATCAAATCCTGAATTAAGTGATACTTTCCAGTTTTGAGTAATGCTAATATCTCCGTAAAAACTAAGTGTTTGTGTAATCGTTTTTTCGAGTGCAGGCTTTGAATACAATAAATTATAGCTCACATTTAAAGTCCAAGGAACACTAAAATCAACATAATCTTCCTCAATAGTGCCGGGAATTACACCAGGATTGTTGTTATTTTCGTTACTCGTTGCGGTTGCGATTTTCTCTTTACTTTTTAATCCAAAGCTAATTGAAGCAGAACTACTAATCAATCTTCCTAGTGAATTTTTTTCTGTCCATACATATTCCTTTCTGCGAATTCCTGCCGAGTCGAGGCGATATGGGTCCATCACGGCATTCACATTTAAGTCTACATTTTGGAGCAATTTGGTACGCATGCCTAAATTAAATGGTGCAAGATTAAATGAATCTGCAATCATGTTGTAAGATGAATTCACTCCAAGATAATCGAAAATGCTGATTTTCTTAAATCCCGAAATCGTATCTTTCTTAGATTTCACTTTCATTTCGAGGTTGTTGGTGAGTCCAAAAACAATTGCGCTAGATTTGTTTGGATTTGGACCGCCAAATAAAGTTCCATCGTAAATTGAGTACCTTGATTTAGTTCCATTACCTCCCCAAGGTCCATAAATATATTTTCCTAAGCCGGGCGTGTAGGAATATCCAATTGTAGGAGTAAGTACGTGTCTAACCGCCTTTAACTTTCCTCGTTTGAGTTGATACAATCCATATAAATTAGTGGTAAGATTTGTTCCAAAAGCATAATCGCGTGATGCTTGAAACTTTGAAACGGTATCTATCTTTAAAACTCCTACACCTTCTTCGTCATAAGAATATCGTTTTCGTATAGTTTGCAGATACCAATTTTCGTTGTAAGTAAACGATGGATTAAGATTAAAGTACTTGAACAATTTAATAGAAGTACTCACCGGAATACTGTGATTCATTCCATTCTTCATTTGCGAGCTTAAGTTTTTCGTAAATAACAAACTATCGTAGCTATCAATTTGATTGCGCAAATTCGTTGTGTAGCTAAAGCCTAATGTTTTTAGCCATCGAAGTCCATTTTTTGTTTCTACTTTTTGAAATGGAAGTATGCGCGCCACATTAAAAGTAAGTTCAGGCAATTTTATGCTGATGGTTTTTAGAAGGGTATTTTGATTGTGATTGATTGCTGCTGAAAAATTATACGGCTTTCCTATCCAGTTTTTATTAAAAGTAATAGAAGAGCTTAGTTCGTTTTGTAGGTATTGTCTAGAAGTTGTATTTTGATACCTACCAAATCCGCTTGATCCGGCATTCACACTTGCCGAAAACCTTCTATCGGGTCGTGCCTTTGCATCTTGGTTATGCGTCCAGTTGACTCTAAAATTTTGCAATTCGTTATAGTCATCTAAATACTTTTCACCAAATTTTTGATTGGCATAACTAACACTAATATTGCCATTGTATTTGTAACGCTTAGCATAATTACTAATTGCTTTAGCTCCCCAACTTCCCTTACTGTAAATATCTCCTCGAACAGCTAAATCTACTTTATCACTTATTCCAAAATAATATCCTCCATCAGTTAGAAAGAATCCTTGGTTAATGGACTCACCATAAGTGGGAATTAGTATACCCGACTTTTGTCCCTTCTTATTTGGAAAAAAACCAAAAGGCAACATCAAAGGAGTGGGCACATCGGCAATAACCAAATAAGCCGGGCCAGTGATAATTTTATCGTCCGGAATAACGCGAACTTTAGAAGCAGAAATATAGTAATGTGGATGTTCCAAATCGCAGGTTGTGTATTTACCATGACGCACAAAAAAATTATTACTGCTGTCACGTTTTACTTGCTCTCCATGTAAAATTCCATCTCCTTCTTTGGTTATAACATCTTTAATTTTGCCCTTCTTGGTTTCAAAATTATAACTCATTCCGCGAGACGAAAATTCTTGTCCACCATCAGCAAATTTAGGATCGCCAATACGTTTACCGGTTGAATCTATTATTCCGTTGGCGGTAACAAAATTGTTCTTGGTATCTAGTATAATTTGTTCAGCATCTAACTTGGTATCCTCATAAGTTACATGGGCATCCCCATAGAGGTACACTTTTTGATTTTCAACTTCAAAACGAATTGAATCGCGGGCTGAATAAGTTACTTTAGAATTTAAAGCACTTTTTGAAACCACAGCTGAATCAGACTTAGCAACAGGTTGGGGCGATGCACTCAGCGAATCCAACTCTGAATTAAAAAAGACATCAGTAGGAACTGCGGCAAAAACCATTGTTTGAGTAATCAACAATGAACAGATAATAAAATGTTTCAGTACGCGTTTATGCCCCAACTTTTAATCCTATTTTTGTAAAAATTACAGATAAAATAAAGGGTCAAAGCTAACGAAAATTGTTAATTGACAGTATTGTAATTAGTGTTAAAGTAGCATTGTAAAAATTGAAAATACTCCATTCTACTTCCATCTTTTTATGTTTAGGCATTTGCTGTATGCAAGTAATTACCGGCTATGCAGGAAATCTAAAGAAAAAAAATCCGTCTGTAAAAACAATTGTCATTGATGCCGGACATGGCGGTCACGACCCGGGTTGTCATGGCAGAAAAGGCAAGGAAAAGGAAGTTACATTATCAGTTGCCTTAAAATTAGGAAAGTTGATTTCTGAAAACCATCCGGATGTAAAAGTGGTATATACGCGTGAAAAAGACGAGTTTATTGAATTGCATGAGCGCGCCAATATAGCCAATCGCAATCATGCCGATTTGTTTATTTCAATTCATTGCAATTCAGGCAAAAGCAATGCGTATGGTGTTGAAACTTTTAGCATGGGATTACACCGCAGTGCCGATAATTTGGATGTAGCGAAACGAGAAAACGAGTCAGTATTACTTGAAAAAGATTATAAAACAAAATACGATGGATTTGATCCAAATTCGCCGGAAGCTAGTATTATTTTTACTTTATATCAAAATGCATTTCTTGAACAAAGTTTAACAATTGCCTCCCTTGTGCAAGATGAATTTAGAGACAGTGACAAACGCTTTGACAGGGGTGTTAAGCAGGCGGGTTTTTTGGTGTTGGTATATACAGCAATGCCAAGTATTTTAATTGAAACAGGATTTTTAACAAATCCCGAAGATGAACGTATAATGGTGACCGATAAAGGACAGCAAAAAATTGCAGAAAGTATTTATCGTGCTTTTCGCAAATACAAAGGCGACCTTGATGACGATAAAAAAATTGAAGGAAAACCAAGTGAATTAAAACAAGAAAATAAATCGGAAGAAAAACCCAAAGAAAATTTATACAAGAAACCGGTCTCCAATAAACCGGTTCCGGCTGATGTAAAAATCGCCGAAGATTCAACTAAGATTCCGGATTCGTTACAGAGCAAAAAAACAGATAGTAATGTATCAGTAAATTCAACACTAAGTGCTGTTTCCTATAAAGTTCAATTTAGCAGTTCAGATAAAAAAATTCCACTAACTTCGAATCAGTTTAAACAGTTAAAAGGAGTTTCAGAATACGTTGAAAATGGAATGTATAAATATACCGTTGGCAACTTCGATGATTTAAATGATGCCATGAACTTGCAAAAAGAAGTACGCAATAGTGGATTTAAAGAAGCCTTTGTAGTGGCTTTTAAAGATGGTAAGCGAATTAACATGAAAGACGCATTGTTGTTGCAAAAAAAATAATTTCAACCCGTTTTTTTCCGAAATAGAAAAGCAGAATTAATTATGAAACTCAAATTATCTAGAGAAGCAAAAATTGGATTGATAGTAGCCGGTTCCATCTTTTTGCTGGTATATGGATTAAACTTTTTAAAAGGTAAAAACATTTTTACTAACCGTACCCATTTTTTTGCTGTTTATGAAAATGTTGATGGTTTAACAGAAGCCAATCCGGTGTTTATAAATGGATTTATTGTTGGTCAAGTAAATCATATTTTTTTTCATCCCGACAATTCAGGTAAAATGATTGTTGAAATTAGCTTGAAAGAAAATGATTTAACTATTCCTAAAAATACTATTGCACGAGTATTTGCAAATGGTTTATTGGGAACTCAGGCAATTAATTTGGTATTGGGCGATTCAAAAGTTTTTGCCGAAAGTGGTGATACACTAGTCGGTGATGTTAAGTCGAAAATGTTGGATGATATTGGCGATCAGGTTTTACCAATTAAAAATAAAGCCGAAAAATTAATTGTAACTATAGATTCTTTAGTAGCCAGCGTAAATGCAATTATCAATCAAGATGGTGGTAACAATTTAAAAAATACGCTTAAAAACTTAAATTCTTTAACCACCCAGGCAGATGGATTGTTAGCAGCTGAAAAAGTTAGACTCGATAACATACTGATGAATGTTGAATCTATCACCGGAAATTTAAAAACCGGTAACAAAGATTTGGCAGCTATTCTCAAAAATTTTAACAACATAAGCGACTCACTTGCAAAAGCAAATATTGCTACCACTATAAACAATGCAAATTCGGCCATCAAGAACATTGATATTATTGCAGCAAAAATAAATTCGGGTAAGGGCTCAATTGGACTACTTGTGAATAATGATTCACTGTACAACAATCTTACCTCTGCTTCAAAAAATTTAGATAAACTACTAATTGATTTAAACCAACACCCTGGTCGATATGTTCACTTAAGTGTGTTTGGCAAAAAAGATTCGAAGTAATGCAACATGTTATTATAGACCTGAGCTTTAATTTGTATTTTAATCAATTAGCTTAATGAGCTACCTGCATCAATGTTTCATCGATAAAAAGTAAAAAATGAATTGGATAGATAACCTGATATTTTGTGTGCTTCTGGCAGGAGGTATTTATTGGTTTGCACGAAATGCTAAGAAAATAAGAAGAAATATTCTGTTGGGCAGAGCACTAGATATTTCCGATAATTTGAGTGAACGGTGGAAATTAATGGCAAAAGTAGCTATAGGTCAAAGTAAAATGGTGGTGCGACCGGTTGCAGGTATCATGCACATATTTGTGTACCTGGGATTTATCATAATTAATATTGAAGTACTCGAAATAATTATTGATGGAATTTTTGGTACCCATCGCATTTTTGCATTTATGGGGTACTTTTATTACCTGCTAATTGCCTCTTTCGAATTCCTTGCCTTACTTGTAATATTGGGCTGCGCAATATTCCTTATTCGCAGATATGTGCTAAAACTAAAACGTTTTATGAATAAGGAATTAGACGGTTGGCCAAGAAATGATGCTGCAATAATTTTGACAACCGAAATAGTTTTAATGTCGGCATTTTTAATTATGAATGCTGCCGATGGCGTGATGATGAGTTATGGAAAATTAAGTGGAGGTATTTTATTACCTGAATTTGCTGATGCTGCAACAAAAATATTTGGTGAACAAATCCAGGCTAGCAAAGGACTGTATTTTCCGGTAAGCGCCTATTTAACAGGGTTTTTACCAAGCAACCCTGTAGCATTGCATTATATTGAACGTGTTTGTTGGTGGTTTCATATACTTGGAATAATTGCTTTTTTAAATTACATACCCTATTCCAAACACTTCCATATTTTACTTGCATTCCCAACAGTATTTTATTCAAATTTAAAACCTAAAGGAAAATTTTCAAACCTCGAATCAGTAACCAATGAGGTTAAATTAATGCTTGATCCTAGTGCAGTGCCTCCTTCAAGTGATGCACCTCCAGCTAAATTTGGCGCAAAAGATATTCCTGATTTAAGTTGGAAACAATTAATGGACGCATACAGTTGTACTGAATGTGGTCGTTGTACAAGCAATTGCCCGGCCAATCAAACCGGTAAACTTTTGTCGCCACGTAAAATTATGATGGATACACGAGACCGTATGGAAGAACTCGGAAAAGGGATAGATAAAAATGGAACAAATTACACTGATTCAAAGGCTTTAGTTGGCGACTATATAACTGCAGAAGAACTTTGGGCTTGTACAACCTGTAATGCATGTACCGAAGCTTGTCCGATAAATATTGATCCACTCTCTATTATCATCGATTTGCGAAGATACCTGGTAATGGAACAATCGGATGCACCTGCTGCATTGAATGCTATGTTCACAAATATTGAAAACAATGGAGCTCCGTGGCAATTTTCACCCGCCGACCGTTTAAATTGGAAAAATGAATAGCATGGAAAATAAAAAACACATTTCTACTTTACTTATTGCATTAGCAGTTGTGTGCGCAGCAGCAATTTTAGGAGGAGCTTTTAAAAACAGAAATAATTACACACAAAAAATTTCAGTAACAGGTTTAGGCTCTCGCGATTTTGTATCTGATTTGATTGTTTGGACAGGTAGTTTTAGCCGATCATCTTTTGAATTAAAACAGGCTTATCAATTGCTTAACAATGATCGCGAATTAATTCAAAAGTACTTTACATCCAAAGGAGTTATTGAAACAGAACTTATTTTTTCTTCTGTTACAATTTCTAAAAATTATGATGATTTATTTGACAATGTAGGTCGGTTAACAGGACGAAAATTTACTGGATATACTTTAAACCAAAGCATTACCATAGAATCGAAGGAAGTTGAAAAAATCGAAAATCTTTCGCGTGAGGTAACCGAATTAATTAATCAGGGAATAGAGTTCTACTCCGAAAATCCCCGTTACTATTATACTAAATTAGCTGCCTTAAAAGTGGAAATGATTTCGGAAGCCACAAAAGATGCACGTAGCAGAGCACAAAGCATTGCAGAAAATGCTGGCAATAATCTGGGCGATTTAAAAAATGCAAGCATGGGTGTCTTTCAAATAGTAGGACAAAATGCAGGAGAAGATTATTCCTGGGGAGGTACTTTAAATACCTCTTCAAAACGAAAAACAGCATCTATTACGCTTAACTGTGATTTTGAAATAAACTAATATGGAGAAAGAACTGGTAGTACCAACAATGGCTGAATGCCTTGCTAAAGGAGAAGTTCCTGAAATTTTATTTTGGGTTGGCTGCGCAGGTAGCTTTGACGACAGAGCAAAAAAAATTACCAAGGCAATTGTTCGCATTTTAACGAAAGCCGATGTAAAATTTGCGGTATTAGGAACCGAAGAATCGTGTACCGGGGATCCTGCAAAAAGAGCAGGAAACGAATTTTTATTTCAAATGCAAGCAATGACCAACATTCAACTGTTAAATGGTTACGAAGTAAAAAAAATAGTTACCGGTTGCCCGCATTGCTTTAATACCTTAAAAAATGAATACCCCGAACTTGGCGGAAACTATGAGGTAATACACCACACTCAATTGATTCAACAATTGTTGGATTCCGGAAAAATTAAAGTAGAAGGTGGAAATTTTTCAGGTAAGAAAATTACCTTTCACGATCCTTGTTATTTAGGTAGAGGAAATGATGTATACGAAGCTCCACGCGATTTGCTCGGTAAATTGGATGCTGAATTAGTTGAAATGAAACGTTCGCGTGCCAACGGATTATGTTGTGGTGCCGGTGGTGCACAAATGTTTAAAGAGGCAGAGAAGGGTACCAAGGAAGTAAATATAGAACGAACAGAAGAAGCACTAGAATTAAAGCCTCAAGTAATTGCTACCGGTTGCCCTTTTTGTATGACGATGCTACGCGACGGTGTGAAACTTAAAGAACAAGAACAATCAACAGAAGTATTGGATGTTGCTGAACTGATTGCAAAAGCTGCTGATTTATAATATTTTTAAACGACACCATTCTTCATTACTTTTAATTCGCAATTTATTTTTCTACTTTTAATCAGATTTGAGAAGTAACAAAATTGCCATTCTTCATTTCTGGATTTTAGATCTCTTTTTACATCAAAAAATAATTCAGTTTGGACTTTGTAATTGAACCAAATTCTAATCCTGTAATAGTTGTGTAACTATGAAAAATATTGACTCTTATTCACATACACGAGGCGAATCAATTTATGTAGATGATATTGCTTTGCTGCAAGGAACATTATATGCTGTTGCCTACGATTCAAAAATTGCACATGGAAAAATAAAGCATTTGTCAATAGATGCAGCTAAAGCATATCCCGGAGTAGAAGCAATACTAACTTATCGTGATATTCCCGGAGAAAATCAAATAGGCGGAATTATCCCGGATGAAGAATTACTTGCTGAAAAAGAAGTCCATTTTTGTGGAATGCCCATCGCATTGGTTGTTGCAAAAAGTCAGGAAATAGCTGAAGCAGCAGCTAAACTTATAGTAGTTGATTTTGAAATACTTGAGCCTATCACAGATGCCAGGGAAGCCGCACGAAAAAATAAACTGATTTTACCACCACGTACTTTTCAAATTGGGGATACAGCTTCGCAATGGTCCAACTGCGCACATATAATTGAAGGCATTGCTGAATCAGGTGGGCAAGAGCATTTGTATATTGAAACACAAGGAGCCTATGCCTTACCACTCGAAAATGGCACTATTAAAATTTACTCTTCTACACAAGGCCCTACAGCAGTTCAACGAACTGTTGCAAAAGTATTGGGTGTGCCCATGCATAAAATCGAAGTGGATGTTACACGTTTGGGTGGAGGTTTTGGTGGTAAAGAAGACCAAGCTACTACTTGGGCAGTTATGGCAGCACTGGCCTGCAAAAAATTAAAACGTCCTGTAAAGTGCATACTCGATAGAATGGCCGATTTAAGAATGACCGGAAAACGCCATCCTTATTCGAGCGACTTTAAAATAGGACTATCTAATGATTTAAAAATAATTGCTTACGAGGCTACCTTTTATCAGAATGCAGGTGCAGCTGCTGACTTATCTCCGGCGGTTCTTGAGCGCACTTTGTTTCATGCCAATAATTGCTACAGCATTCCACACACTAAAGTAACTGCATTTAGTTGTAAAACCAACTTACCTCCCAATACCGCATTTCGTGGTTTTGGTGGTCCACAAGGTATGTTTGTAATTGAGGCAGCTATTGTAAAAGCTGCTGAAAAATTAGGAATTGATGCTAGTGTTATTCAGCAAAAAAACTTACTACAAGATGGAAATGTATTTCATTATGGGCAAGTTGTAAGTGGTTGCGAAGCTATTAATTGTTGGAATACAGCAACAAAATTATTTCAATTTGAAAAAGAAAGAACAGCTGTTAATGAGTTCAATAAAAGTAATTCGTTACTAAAAAAAGGGATGGCAATTATGCCCATTTGTTTTGGAATTTCTTTTACTAAAACACTCATGAATCAAGCGCGTGCATTGGTGCATGTTTATACGGATGGTAGCGTAGGAATTAGTACGGGAGCTGTTGAAATGGGTCAGGTAGTTAACACAAAAATGTTACAAGTTGCGGCCAGTATATTCTCCATCGCTACTTCGAAAATAAAAGTAGAAACTACCAATACTACACGAGTTGCAAACACCTCTCCATCAGCAGCAAGTGCCACTGCTGATTTAAATGGAAAAGCAACACAACTTGCCTGTGAAGCAATTAAGAAACGACTTCTTAAGCGCGCGGCAGTTGATTTAAACGCAAATGAAAACGAACTTGAATTAAAAGATGAATGCGTACTGCATAAGAATACTCCAACTGAACTTACTTGGAATAAATTAGTGATGTCATGTTACCTCAATCGTGAAAGCCTTTCGGAAAGCGCACACTACGCAACTCCTGAAATAAACTTTGATGCTAGTAAAGAAAAAGGTCACCCATTTGCCTACCATGTTTATGGAACAGCTTTATTTATAGTAACGCTTGATTGCCTGCGTGGAACCTACGAAACGGATGCTGTAAAAATAGTTCACGATTATGGCGAAAGCATGAATCCCTTTATTGATAAAGGTCAAATTGAAGGCGGTTTAGTTCAAGGGATTGGATGGATGACCATGGAAGAAGTTATTTACAACAAGGAAGGAAAACTACTTTCGAATGCTTTAAGCACCTATAAAGTTCCCGATATTTATTCAGTTCCTAAAGAAATTACCATACACCCATTAAAAACACATGGAAGTGAACTAGCAATTTTTAAATCGAAAGCAGTTGGGGAACCTCCTTTGATGTATGGCATTGGCGCTTACTTTGCACTACGCAATGCTGTTTTGGCATTTAACCCATCAGTAAAAATGGAATTAAATGCACCCCTAACTCCCGAAAAAATACTGATGAATTTATATGCTTAGTTAGGATTGAATTATTTTTTTCGTCTACCAACTAAAATTTTATAAAACGAGCGACTACGAATTTCTTCTAGCGTTAATCCGGTTGCAAGTACTTCTTTTTCAGTGATAGCGCCACAATTTAAAGCACGCAAAAAATAATTCAATAAACCTTGCCCGGTTGCAGCATCATCAAATACATCTCCCGAGAGTGTTGCCTGTGCAGCCTTTTCTACAAAATTTCGCAAGCGTATTGCGGCGTCTTCATAACTCTCTAAAAAGAAAGTATAAGTGGCTGCGTAGCGCATAGGAAACTGAGCAGGATTTAAATCCCAACCCTGATAAAATCCATTAATCAAGGAATGCATGGTGTGTCCATACCCAAGTTTCCAAGCATTGTGTACTACCCTTCTATTCTCTATTTCCTGTTCCACTGTGAGTGAATCACCTCGGTGCGGACCAACCGGCATTACATTGGTTGCTCCATCGCTAAGCATGATACCGGTACCTCCTAAAGCAACACGTGTCATGTGATGTGCAAAATCGCACACCGGATGATCCATGGTTTGATAACGTGCAGTTATATTGCAGGAGGCGGTATAATCATAGGTTCCGAAATGTGCTGCAATACAGCGTCCTTTTCCGGCTTTAATTAATTTCAGAAGAGGGTTCTTTCCTTCTGCATCCATAACTGCTTGTGTAGCTTCTACCATCATCTCCATTTTAAGTGACCCAACCGGCAAATGATGAGCATTTTCAAGCAATTCAAAAAATTTAACGATGGTTTCAATTTGCTCGGAAATGGTAACTTTAGGTAGCATCACCACAAAATTTGGAGGCAATTTTCCACCACTTTTTTCCAATAAAGTGCTCACAAAAATATCGAGTGTACGCACGCCTCGGTACTTTAAATCTTCGGTAAATGGTTTAATACGAATACCGATAAACGGAGGTATTGTTTTATCGGCCATTCCCTTTGCTAATTCTGAAGCTGCCGTAACAGCTGTTGCATCTTCTTCCTCATCAGGACGATTTCCAAAACCATCCTCAAAATCGATTCTAAAATCTTCAACAGCTTCCGATTGTAGTTTTACTTTTATTTTATTATACACCGTGTAGGGAAGCCATTCTAACTCTAATTTACGCTGCTCATCACTTAGTTTATTCAAACGTTCTTCCAAAGCCAATACTTCGGCTTCTGTATCTGGCAAACTTGTATGTCCTTTTAATTCAAGCACCTTAGCCAAAATAGCAAAATTGGGAGCATTGCTTATAAAACTCTTTAAAGCAGCTTTACCCATTTTAACGGTACTATCGCTTTTAAATAAATTAGCTCCACCATAAACTGTATGTACAGGTTGACGATGTGGTAAATCGCCTGGATACACAGCTTGAAATGCTAGGTTAGCTAATTTTAATTCATCTAATATCTCAAGCTTATCTTTTTCAGGAATGGTTAATTTCATTGTCTTATTTTTTTGAATATTTATACTTATCAAGATCCTCTGTAGGTGCTATATCCATAGGGGTTTAGCAATAGTGGAACATGGTAATGCGATGCATCGCTTATTTCAAATTCGATGCTAACATTAGGATAAAATGTTGTGGTTTGAAGTCTTTTAAAATATGCTCCAGTATCAAATTGAAGCCGGTAAATTCCAGGAGCTAAAATTAATTTGTCTGAAAGTAAGTCTGTGATTCGCCCATCTTTGTTCGAAACTCCATTGGCAATAATTTTCCATTCACCTGAATTATTTTGTGTGAGTTGAACAGCAATTCCTTCAGCAGGTTTTCCTAAACATGTATCTAAAATATGGGTGGTAAGTTGGCTCATTCTAGTAATTTATTTATTCGAATATGGGTAATTTTGTGTTGCTCTGCAGCTGCAATAAGTATTTCTTCTTCTGGAGTATTTTTCAATCTAAGCATCAATAAATCGAGCATTTCTTCTGCTGATTTGCCTGTTGCACAAACAATAAATATATAACCAAATTTGTTTTCATATGTTTTGTTTCCATCAGCCAATTGATCAATAATACTCGCGCTAGCATCCTTTACACTTGACTGTTCGCTCGATGCCCATTTGTGTGTGGATGCAAATTTTTGTGCCAAGGATGAACGGTCTCCAATTTTGGGATGATGGCTAAATGCTTCTAAATAATCTTTCGTAGTACATTGTTGCCAACAAAAGTCTGAGGCCAATTTTAATTCTTCAATTGATGAAAATGGCATTTTTTCAACTAGCAAATTTACCCATTTTGAAGCTCCGCAACATTTCGCTAATTCATTGTGAGCTGCAGCTTTGGAAAGTTGATTAAACGCTACTAATTTCATGTCTAATTATTAATAGTTCCAAACAACCGCATTCGACTAATGCCCCCATCCGGAAAAATCGATAAACGCACATGTGTAAATGGTCCATGATTTTCCAATTCATTTTCAAAATAATGCTCAAAATCAGCTTTCAATTTTACTTTTGGCAATAGTGGAGTCCAGTTAACATTCGTTGAGGATAATTTGGATTCATCTTCATATTTGATACTAGTACCCTCAATCATACAAGCATCGGGATAATTTCCTTTGAAATGACAGGTATCAATTAATACTTGCTTTATTGTTCCTATATGTGCCAATTGAACAATAACCCAATCGCGATTATTGGGAGTACGGTTTCGCTTGGTTTCCCAACCATCGCCCATGTTTATGCCACGTCCGGGCAAGAGTAAATTATCCATGTGCGAAAAAAACATATCGTTGCAAAGTACTGATTTTGCTCCATTAAGTGCAGAGGCTAAATCAACTATCTCATCCGGTTTAAGGCTTTTCCAATCTTTCACCACTTCACCATAGACTTTAAATCTAGCAACACCACCATCTGGATATATGTGTAACTTTAAATGCGTATAAATTGATTTATCTGTTATCTCAAAAAAGTTTTGGCTACCAGCGTCTAATGCTGCTTTCGGCAAAATTTCTTTCCATTGTGTTGAGGCATCATTCAATGATTTAGCATCCTGAGCAGTATAAATTGTACAAGCTTCTACAGAGGCAAAAGGTGGATGGTTGCCTAAAAAATAATTTGTGTCTATATCCAATCCGTGAATAATTCCGGGTGTGGCCAATTTAACAATACACCAATCATGACCATCAGTTCGCTTTCTTCGACTTTCCCATCCATCCATCCATTTGCCACGATCGGTATATTTATCTGCAATAAAAATCCCTCTTCCCGGCAAGACCAAATTTTGCATCTCAGCAAAAAAGTCGTCGCTGCAAAGCAGTGCTTCTGCTCCAAGTCGGCCTGAAGCGAGATTTGTATAGCTACAAAATTTGGGTTGTTCTTTTATAATTTCTACAACACTTTTCATATTCATTCAAATTAAACCCGTTAAATTAATGATTCGGCAAAATAACTGTTTCAAAATTTCAGCATTATTTTCCCTTGTTCCAAATGTAAAAAATTTCCTTTATCGAAAACCAATTCACCAGCAACCCAACATTGTTCAACAACTCCCAATAATTTCATTCCTTCATAAGGGCAAATTTTATGACGGTGATGAATTAAGTCTGGTGTAACAGTAAAACTTTTTGTTGGATCCCAACAAACAATATCTGCATCATAACCTTGTTGCAACTTTCCTTTAGTTTCAGCCATGCCTATAAATTGCGCCACATGTAAGGAAGTTAATTTCGCAACTTGCTCAATAGTAAATCCACGTTCCTTTGCAGCTGTATATATAAGTGGTAAAAGAAATTGCAATCCGGCAATACCTCCCCATGCTTTTGCAAAATTACCTGACCTAATTTCCTTTCTATCTGGAGGTGCTGGAGAATGATCAGTTACAATAAAATCAAGCGTTCCATCTTTGAGTGCTTCCCATAAAAGTTCGTTGTTTTGTTTTTCACGAATCGGTGGTGCGCATTTATAGTGTGTAGCCCCATCCGGGATCATTTCAGCAAAGAGGCACAAATACTGGGGGCAAGTTTCGGCGGTAATTGGAAGTCCCTCAAGCTTAGCTGCACGAATTAAAGGTAATGCTTCGGCTGAGGATATATGCACTAAATGCACAGCTGACTGTGTCTCTCTGCATAAGTCAATCATTAATTGAACTGCCTTATTTTCCCAACTTTTGGGTCGCGATTTTAAATATGCCTGATAACTATTCGGTGTCTCTTCCAGTAGCTTAGAATCTTCATGAGGTTCATCTAATTCACAATGCACAAGCAATGGTTTGTTGTGTTTCTTAAGAATTAATAATGCATTGCGAAGATGTGATGCTGTTGTATTTGGAAAATCATCGATACCTGAATGCGTTAAAAATGCTTTTAATCCAAACACACCGCTTTCGAGTAAATCGTTTAGCTCAGTTTCATTATTGGGCACTACCCCACCCCAAAATCCGCAATTTACATGCAATTTATTAGTTGTTGCTTCTAATTTAATTTTAAAATTGGTGCGATTTGTAGTAACAGGTGAAGCATATAATGGCATTTCAATCATGCTTGTTATACCCCCTGCTGCTGCTGCTTTAGTAGCGGTATCAAAACCTTCCCAATGAGTACGACCCGGTTCATTAATGTGTACATGGCAATCGATTAAACCAGGCATTACAATTCGTTCAGCGACATCAACTATTTTTCCCTGAAAATTTTCGGGTAATTGCTCTACAAAGTCAATTATTTTAGCTCCATCTATAAGCAGTATACCATTTTTAATTCCATCCGGACAAATAATATTTTTTCCTTTTATAGCGAATATTGTTGACTTCATCGGAATAATCTCAAGTAGCGTTGTCAACAAAAATAGAAAACTTAATTTTAGATTCGTTATTTGCCAGTTAAAGATGAAAGAAATAAAATTATGGCAGTTTATCGCCCATCAATTGGAGAAAAAAAATCCGGTTGTCTTTATGTGTGTACTCGAAAGTGCCGGAAGCAGTCCGGGAAGACAAGGATTTAAAATGGCAGTAACATACACCGAAATTTATGGTTCGATTGGTGGAGGAATAATGGAACATAAATTAGTAGAACTTGCTAAAGAAAAATTAACGGTAATCCAAGATACAGCCCTTACCAAAAAACAAATACATCAAAAATCGGCTCCGGGAAATCAGAGTGGTATGATTTGCAGTGGCGAGCAAACAATTTTTATTTATAAGATTCAGGAAAAAGACGCTAAACACATTCATAGCATCTTGCATACTTTGCAACAAACAAAAAATGGATTATTAGAAATTAACTCTGATGGTATTTGTTTTTACGAAAAATTAATTCCTGAACAGAATTATCGCTTCGAAAAAAAATCGGAAATAATCTGGGAATATGAAGAAAAGTTGGGTTACAAAAATTTTTTGTACATCATAGGTGGCGGTCATTGCAGTTATGCACTAAGTGAAGTAATGAGCCGTTTGGATTTCTTTATTCAAGTATTTGATGAACGTAAAAATTTAAATACTATGCGTCAAAATACATTCGCCAATCGATTAGAAGAAATAAAAAGTTTTGATGAAATGGATAAATTAATTCCTTCCGACGGCATTAATTACTTGGTGGTAATGACACATGGATACCGCACAGATGCTGCAGTATTGCGAAAATTAATTACAAAGAAATTTTGCTATTTAGGTGTTCTTGGAAGCAAATCAAAAATTAAAAAACTACAAGATGAATTGACTCAAGAAGGAATTTCTTCAGAATTAATTTCTCAATTGCATGCACCAATAGGAATTGATATTAAAAGTGAAACACCTGAGGAAATTGCAATTAGTATCGCCGCTGAAATAATTAAAATAAAAAACGCACAACGTTGAGTCGTGCGTTTTTAGTATAAAAATTGAGCGCTATAAACTAAATACTCTGGAAATATTAAACCCAAGTCGAACACCTGCATTACTCCATTTGGTAGTTGTTTTAGGAATAAACTGATTTTCCAAAATACCTAATGAGTTAACAAATTGCAATTGAAATACGTGACCTCCGGTTTCAATGTCAAGACCTACAGCAAATGAGTCATAATAGGTATCGCGGCTCCATTCGGTTGCTCTCCAGCAATACTCGGCAGTTAATGCAAAACGGCGAGTAAACTTAAATCGTGTAGCTGCACAAACAGCATACATATCATTACTATCAGTAAGTTTTTCAACCAAATTAAAATGCACCATCGTGGGTGCTACTTGAAAAGAAAAACGTTCTGAAAATTTACGACCGATAATTAATTGATAAGCGTAGGACAATCGATTATTTTGATTGGAATATTTATCAATACCACTAATTGCTTTGTTTGGATCTTTTGCCATGGTATAGTACATTCCGGCAAAAAGGGTCATGCTCAAAGGCATTGAATTATTAGTGGTTTGACGCAATAAACGGTATTTCGCAAATAAATCACCTGTTTTATCGATGTTGGTTCTACCAACACCAAACTGCAAACGACCGTCATAGCTATATTCAAGTCCTAATCGGATACTGGCACCGCCATCTAATCCAAAGGCTTCATTTAATCCTCCATTAATGGCCCCAAAGCGATGGGAAATTCGAAAATCAAGACTTCTTTTACCTGCCACTTCTACTGTGTGCAAATTAATTAACCGGGTACCTTTAAAAGTAGCTGTTGTGAATTCTTTCTTTTTTGGTGTTTCTGTAGCATTCATCAATGCTTCCATATCATCCTGAGCAAACGCTGTATTGATGTTGCTTACAATTAAACTAACAAACAGTGCAATAGCAATTTTTTTTATCATATGAAATAAGTATTACTCAACAATTTTACGAAATCAAATTGAATTGTCATTTATTTTTTAATTAATTGTTCGAATGTCCATTTTCAAACCAGCATTTCAAAATCATGTATTCGGTATTGCTAAGTGCTGTCGAACCGATTGGAGGCATAGAACGCTGATCGATTACCTTGCTTTTAAATTTTCCATCGCCCAATGACGATTCCAAATTTGTGTACATACTGCTTGACAAATTAGGATCATCGCCTGTTCCGTCATGACAACCTGTTGTTGCACATTTACTTGTTAAAATTGCAGATACATCTGTTGAAAATGAAACTGTAGCTGTGTCGCAAGGATTAATGCTTCCTTCAGGAAGTTCAACCTCAACTGTATGGTATTCGCAAGAACTCAGTAATGCTAATATATACAGAATCAGTATTGCTAGTGTAACTCTTTTAAAGGTATCAAAAGATTGCCTTTTGGTGCTGATAGTTCTCATGATTTGCTGTTTTAAAAATGACACTACTTAATTCACAATTATCTTTTTAGTTTCCCTTTTTCCATCTACGTCAATACATATCAAATAAACTCCTTTCGCAACCTTACTACCAATATTAAAATTTTGAATGTAATTGCCTCCGAATTGAGTTTCGTTTAATAAGCTCAGTATCTTATTTCCTGCTAAAGAAGTAAGCCATACTTGCACTTGAGCAGGGCTATCGATAAAATATTCTATCGTGATATTTTCATGCACAGGATTCGGATATACTTTCAAATTTCCCTTTGCATTGTCATTTGCTGTAATACCTGTTGTAACAGCCGGTGTGATTGTTTGGGAAGCAACATATACATAATCTCCAAATTCGCTTCCATTATTATTACATGCATTTCCGGATGCATAAAAAACAATATTACCCACATTGGTACTAGGTGCTGTCCAATCAAAAGTAAAAGCTTTACTACCGCTTCCGGTTCCACCATTTAATTTGTGTACTACATTCGGTCTTGATGCACCACTAACTGTAACTGATTTAATAGTTGTAGAAGCGGTATTGGTTATTGTAAATGTTCCGGTTGGAGTATTGCCACTTGCCTTTAATGCTTCAAATCCAATTCCGAAAAGAGAATTTCCACTTCGTGTTACAGTAGCCGTAAGATGATAAACTTGTCCGGGCACATATTGCCAATTAGGCATGTTAGAAGCAGTAATAGTTAATGAACCACCACCTGCCCCAAGTGCGTACGAATTATGACAACCAGTACAATTGGTTTCTCCAGGAGAACCGGTTCTTCCTGCTTTTCCATTATCAGATAAGATATCGGCTGTTGCAATAACTGCAACTCCAATAAAAATTGCTAGAGGGTAAAATCTTTTTAGTTTCATGTTATTAGTTTTTAGGTTACTATTAATTCAAGTAGATAGTGTTCACAAAAAATTTATTGATGCAAAAAAAGCAACAACCAGTAGTCTGGTAATTTTAAAAAAGCGGGATGGGAAATTTTTATACTTGAATTGGAATAAAATGCAATTGCAATTTTTAATTGTAACACGCATCACACTAAATAATTTTTTTCAACTAGTAAACACTTGATTTTATTGATCAAATAAAATGTTTAAACATTTATTGTTATACTATTAATCGATGAAACTAGAGATTTCACAGTACGAATAATTTGATTTTAATGATGGAATAATTTCTTGCGTGAAAATTTCTTCAACTCACGCATCCATTATTAATAAAGAGATTCCAGATACTTACATTTTCAGGTTCCACAATTTCTTGTTTAAATAATAAATACTCCTATTCAATTAAAAACAATTTAATACGCTGCATAAATACTTTACTCTTGCATCGTTTTATTCTCAATAGCTTGAATTTCCCACCTGAGTGAATAAAACAATCAGCATACTTTACAAACACCATCATCCAAATTACATTGACAATTTGCAGCATGAGTTGCAGAAATAAATTTGAAAACGCTTTTAAATAAAACCTAAAAAATGCAAAAAAAAACAGTTAGAATTCTGGGACAATTCGTCTTATTTCTCCTTTGCTTTAATTTGCAAAGACTTTCCGCACAACAAATTTCTTATAAAGGAATTTACATCGATACATTTGATGCAATCGTTGGGAATACAGCAAAAGAAGATAGTTTGCTTCATTTTCTGAAAGACAGTTCCTTTAACAGCATTATTTGTTATCGTATGTCGTCTGTTATAAGTACTACCTTATCAAGCTCTAAAAATACTGCCTTAGCAGCGTTTTTGAAAAAAGCGCGAACGCAATACGGTATAAAAAATGTTTTGGCAAGTAGCGAAAGTTACAACACTTTTAAGACCATTATTGCTCCTTACAATCGCTCTAGAAATGATACGCTAGAAAGATTTAATTATTACTACCTCGAATTTGAATTTTGGAATTCTCATTCAACACAACCGGTTTCATCAGCAAATAACGGCTATTATTGTACCACCTATTTAAATCCCAATGGCTATACATGCGATACATCCGGTGCTTTTTTATACTATCGAAAAATGCTTAAGAGTTTAGACTCGCTGGCCATGAAAGATGGAATTCGCTCTGCTACCTATGTTGGAAATCCGAATCAAGGACAATGCAAATTCATTGCGAACACTGTTGATTTACTATTATGCGACAATTACACAGCAAATCTCTCTTCTATATTTTCAAATGTAAAAACTCGATTCAGTTATTTTGGATCTACCTCAAAAACACTACAAATTGTACCCATATTTGCTAGTTACTCGCCTGGTGGAAATTTTATGGGCGATTGGTTAGCAAAGTCTCCAACAGGGCCGCACAGTGAAAAGGGATTATACAACTATTACTTTTTACCACGCTACAATGCTGAAACAGGTGCCTGGAAATCAAAACTCAATTTAATTGGATATCAATGGTACCGTTATTCCGGCATGCCACATAATGGAAACTATTCGAGTGGAACATTTTGCACTGCTCCTACTTCAATTTCAACAAATTCAATTTCGTCAAATTCGGCAACTATCAACTGGAGCCTTGCGAGTAGTAGTTTGAGTTATTTAGTATATTATAGAGTAGCTGGTAACACTAATTGGCAATCGCCTATTGCAAGCTCGGGTAACAGTATTACATTAACTAATTTAAGCGCTTCAACTACATACGAATATCAACTACAAAGTGTTTGTGTTAGCTCAAACAGCAGCAATTCAACTACATTTAGTTTTACCACATTGTCAACTTCGACTTGCGGTACCCCTACTAATTTAGGTGCATCGGCTATTACCGACAGCTCAGCACTACTAAACTGGAACGCCGTTTCTGGAAGTTTAAATTATACTATACGCTATCGAAAAGTAGGAGCAACCATCTGGAATTCTACTCAGGTAAGCACAACCAATTATACGCTTCGAGCACTTGCTGCTTCATCAATTTATGAATATCAGCTGCTTGCCAACTGTTCTTCTGGTGCAGGTTCCTATAGTAGTTCTTACTTATTTTCAACCTTGGCACCACCTTGCAACACGCCATCCGGTTTAACGGTAAGTAACATCACCATTAATTCGGCATCCCTAAAATGGAATAGTATAAGCGGTGCTATTGGCTATACAATTCAATATAGAATTATAGGAACAAACATTTGGAATACAACTAGCAGTACTAGTAACAGCAAAACAATACTGGCCTTAGTTTCAGGCACAAACTATGAATTTCAAATACAAACAAAATGTTCCACTACCAACAGTAGTAATTTTTCAGCATCAACCAATTTTTCAACTCTTATCAATACTTGCGGCATTCCTAGCAATGTAATTGCTAGTTCAGCTACAACAAATTCGTTTACTATCAATTGGAATTCATCTACAGCTGCCAGCAGTTACAAAGTACAGTACCGAAAATTAAACTCAACGTCGTGGACCACTGTAAGTACAAACTATAATTACACAAATATTGGCTCATTGTTGTCGGGTACTATTTATGAATTTGCAGTAGCGATGCAATGTTCAAGTGGTTTAAGTGCCTTCTCAACAATTCAAACCATCACAACACAAACCAATACCGTTGTGTGCAATGTGCCAACTGGATTATTTACAACTAATGTAACGCTCAATTCGGTTACTGTAAACTGGATTCCGGTTAATGGTGCTTCGAGTTATAAAGTTCAATATCGAAAAACAGGAAGCGCTACTTGGCAAAGTAAAACTACGAGTTTTAGCAATAAAAATTTAACCTCCTTAACTGCAAACTCTACCTACGAATATCAAGTTCAAACCATTTGTTCCAACGGCACAAGTGCCTATTCAATTATTGCAACTTTTTATACCGGTATAACCACTGTACAAGCTCGATTGGCCGATTCTTCCTTAACTAGCAATGCAGTAAACCGAGAGCTTCAAAATAATTCTTCGACTCAATTAATTAGTAATGATATTAGCTTTACGCTTTTCCCTAATCCGGGTGAAAATGGTAATATACATGCAAGAATTAAACTTCAACAAAAAGAAGTGGTTACTATAAAAATGTATGATATGCTTGGAAAACTAATGTATTCTGGAACCATCATCACTGATGATACAGGATTTTCGGAAAGCCAACTGGCAATTGAACAAGAATTAACTTCGGGAATATATCAAGTAATTGCTAATGGATTAACGCAAAAATTGCAGTGCAAATTAATTCTAAAGTAAATTCTTCAACACAAATCTATTAAACTCAAAAAGGTCATTGAATAATTTCAATGACCTTTTTGAGTTTAATTGTATTGCAGTTATATTTTAGAAAACTGATGCAATTTAATCCAGTCCAACACTTTTATTTTTTTCTTGTCTAGTAAAATAACTTTTTCATTTGCCAATTCACTTAAACTCCGTGAAAGAGATTCGCGGGCAACACCAACAAGCTTAGCAAAATCTTCTCGACTTAAATCCACATTTATATCATCGCTACCGGGCATACTGAACTGCTTATGCAACTTTATTAAAATTGAACAAATACGATGTTTTACATCTTTTAGTGAAAGATTAGCAATCGTTTCCTTCGCAGTACGTATATCGTCACAAAGGTTATCAATTAATCTTCGGTTTACTGTAATCTCTTCTTCTAACAGTTTTAAAAAAACATTTTTCGACATACTGCATACTTCAGCTGTCTCTATGATTTGCATATAACCTGTAAATAATTCGTTTTCAATAATGTGTCGATAACCAAAAACATCACCGGCTTTCAGTATCTTGATGGTAAATTCATTTCCAAAGTGATCCATTAAATAAAACTTTGCCATTCCGGAATTTAATCCGAGAACAAATTGAACTTCCTGTTCTGAAATTAAAACGAATTCACCCTTTTGAAATACTTTTACTTTTGTATCTGATTTAATTAAATCGATAGCACTTTGCGGGGTAGTAGGTAAAGTTAAGGAATGAATAATGGCGCAACTTTGAGTAAGGTTTGAAACCATGCAGGTGATTTAACTGTTAATGAGCTATTTGTTTCAGAGTTGAAATTAACTAATTATGCTAGGCTAATTAATTTGGTTCATACTCGTTTGGACAAATATGTAACAGTTGAATTGAATGCTAAATTTTACTTTACTGAAAGGGAAATTTTTAACACTGAACGGAAAAGTTTAATGCCTAATTATTGGGATATCCATCAGTCACCCATAGCTCAATTTGTTTGAGTGAACATTGAGGTAATTTTCCACCATTTTTAGGCATGGGTGAAGCCGAGCCAGTATGATTAATAGCTTCCAATAAACGACCATCAGCAGCTACTAATTTCACTCCATCGTAGGTGTCTAATTTGGGATTTGAAGCAGAAGCATTATGGCATGAATTATTGGTTCCACAATTTGCTGCTAAGATGGGTTGAATTGTATTTTGAAAAGTAACCGTGCCTGGAGTTGTGTCGCATTGATTTGATAAATTAGTACCTGGGTGCAATTCTGCCAGGTTATTATAGTAGCATGCAGAAAGAAAGAGAACTCCAAAACTAAGAAGCAATGTAATTTTTTTCATCGTTTAAAACAGATTAATTCTGATTTCTAATTATTTTTTGCGCCTTGCATGATCCACAAATAAACCATTTCAATTTGGTTCTCTGTTAAATCGGGATAAGGTGTTCGAGGCATCTTTTCGTTTTTATTGTTGGTTGTAATTACCTGATACAATTTACTGCCTCTTGCATCCTTGGGTTTAACATCTCCATGCTTAATAACGTCTTCGTAGGAAGTAAGTAAAAATTCTTGAGGATTTAAAGTACCGTGACAATTACTGGCTGTACAGTTTCCAATTATCAATGGCTGTATATTATCGGAAAACTTAATAATGGGTGTATCCGGTATTACCGGTTCATCCTTACAAGCTGAAAAGACTATAAACACACAAACAAAACTTGCGATCAAAAAAATACTTTGTTTACCTTTTGCCATACTTTTTGATTTTATTTACAAGTATAAACAGGAATAACTTAATTTCCTATTCGTTTGGTTACAACATTGTCGATGGTGTTGAACAATTGTGTAGGATTGTATGTTCGCCAAGCTACATTATTTAATTTGCCTCCCAATAGTATATAATAGTCGATGTTGTTTTTTTCAAACTCTCGCAAAACATGTTCTCTGAAATTTAAAAATGCGATCCAACCATCTTCTAAATCTTCATACCACTCTTCGTAATAACTATCGTCGCTTGCATGAAAATTCAATACATTTTCACCAATCAAAATAAATTTTCGAATCCCTTCCTGCAACATACAATCAACAATATCGCGTTTTAAAAACATAATGTCGTTGTTGATGCAATCGTTCCACTCACCAATCAATTCAATAATTGCAAAGCCTTCATCGTAATCGGCGATAAGTATTTTAATAAAAAGGGTTTCAGAACCCATATCGTCCCATTGTGGATGAATAGCATAATCGTAAATATGATTCGTGTATTCAAACTCACTGTATTCACGCTCATAAAAGGGTGAAAGTTCATCTTCTGCAGCGATATAAATGTGGCGCCAATTATAATATGGTTCAATGTCCTGCACGCTTTTTATTTCTTGTATTGTTCAACAGCTTTTCTTACACTTCCATATTTTTCGAGCAAATTCGCAGCTTGTTCAAAATCAATATTCAACTCATTTGCAATCATTCGGGCTCCCCGGTCGATTAGTTTATTATTGCTCAATTGCATATCAACCATTTTGTTGCCTTTTACGCGACCCAATTGTATCATAACGGATGTACTGATCATGTTTAATACAAGTTTTTGCGCTGTTCCCGATTTCATGCGGGTACTACCGGTTACGAATTCGGGACCAACTACAATTTCTATTGGAAATTTTGCAGTTAGTGCTAATGGCGATTGCTGATTACAGGTGATTGCTCCGGTTACAATATTATTTTCATTGCATTTTTTAAGTGCCTCAATCACATAAGGAGTGGTGCCCGAAGCTGCAATTCCAACGACCACATCTTTGTTGGTAATTTGATATGCTTGCAAATCTTTCCAACCTTGCTCGGTATCGTCTTCGGCAAATTCTACCGCTTTACGTATAGCTGAATCACCTCCTGCAATAAGACCAACCACAACACCATGTTCCACACCGAAAGTAGGCGGACACTCAGAAGCGTCAACAATACCAAGTCGGCCACTCGTTCCTGCACCCATGTAAAAAAGTCTTCCTCCCGATTTCAAGCGTTCAACAATTATGGCCACTAATTTTTCTATTTGAGGAATTACCTTTTCAACTGCATGCGGTACAGTTTTATCTTCGGCATTTATATTCAGTAACAATTCGTTTACCGTCATTTTTTCCAATGACGCATACTTTGAATCGCTTTCAGTTGTTTTTGTGAACATGCTTAAAATTTATTTTGCAAAACTAAACAGAAAGTAGTCAACTTGTTTTAAATATTTAGGATCAACAAAAACTCTTTGTTCAATTTATTTCCTAGATCCTTTACAAAGAAAATTTGAAAATAAAAAAAGCCCGAAACAATCTGTCCGGGCCTCTTTACTTAGCTATTCTTTTAATTCCCCATCTCAGAAATAAATTTAATTCGCATTAAACGTATCTCTTCTTCGGTATAATCTTCTTCGCCCAGTTCTTTTAATGCTTCCTCAACTGAGTCGGATTCGGCTGTTTTAAAGTAATCAAAAACTTCTTCTTGCTTATCGTCGTCAATGGTATCGTCAATATAATAATCGATGTTTACTTTGGTACCACTGGATACAATGCTCTCAATTTCACTGATTACGTCGTTCATACTAATTCCTTTGGCTTTCGCTAAATCCTCAAATGGAATTTTACGGTCAATGTTTTGAATGAGATATACTTTTAAACCCGATTTGTTCACCACCGACTTTACCACCATGTCCATTGGTCGGTCGATTTCATTTTCCTCAACATACTTTTTTATGAGGTCAACAAACTCTTTCCCAAATCGCAATGCTTTTCCTTGTCCTACTCCTACTATCTGCTTCATTTCATCCATGGTTATTGGATACTGTATAGCCATGTCTTCTAACGAAGGGTCTTGAAATACTACGAAGGGAGGTACATTTTTTTGCTTTGCTATTTTCTTACGCAAATCTTTCAACATCGCAAATAACGTTTCATCGGCAGCTGCGGTTTTTCCACCTCCACTTCCTGCAACAATATCCTCGTCATCGGCAATCGCATCGTAATCAACATCTTTGGTAAGCATCATCGAATAAGGCTTTTCGAGATATTCTTTGCCTTTATCGCTTACACGCAACAGGCCATAGTTTTCAATATCCTTCAACAAAAAACCGTTAATAATGGATTGTCGAATAACAGCTGTCCAGTATTTTTCATCGTATTCAGATCCTTTACCAAACACTTCCAATTTTTCGTGTTTATAGGATTTGGTTTGAGTAGTACTAATTCCGCACAGTACTTGAGCTACATGTTTTGCTTTAAACTTTTCCTTTATTTCTAAAACGGTATCGAGTACCATGCAAATGCTTTCTTCGCCTTCGAATCGTTGTTTCGGATGTAAGCAATTATCGCATTTTCCTCCACAGTTATCGTGTGGGAATTCTTCTCCGAAATAATGTAACAAAACCTTACGACGACAACTTGCTGTTTCGGCATAACCAACAGTTTCAATGAGTAATTGCTTACCAATTTCCTGTTCAGCAACCGGCTTGCCTTTCATAAATTTCTCCAGCTTCACAATGTCATCGTAGCTGTAAAACACAACGCAATTTCCTTCTCCACCATCTCTACCGGCACGTCCTGTTTCTTGGTAATACCCTTCTAAGCTTTTTGGAATATCGTGATGTATTACAAAACGCACATCCGGTTTGTCAATTCCCATCCCGAAAGCAATTGTTGCAACAATTACATCAATTTCTTCCATCAAAAAATCATCCTGCGTTTTAGCGCGCACATTTGCTTCCAAACCAGCATGATAAGGCATGGCTTTAATTCCATTTACCTGAAGCGTTTCAGCAATTTCTTCTACCTTTTTGCGGCTCAAGCAGTATACGATACCCGATTTACCACTTTGTGATTTGATGTATTTTATAATTTCTTTAATTACATTCACCTTTGGGCGAACTTCATAGTATAAATTTTTTCGGTTAAAAGACGATTTAAAAACATTGGCTTCACTCATGCCCAAGTTTTTTTGTATGTCTTGCTGAACTTTGGGAGTGGCTGTTGCAGTTAAGGCCATAATAGGCACAGTTCCGATTTGCTCAATAATGGGACGAAGTCGGCGGTACTCCGGACGAAAATCATGGCCCCATTCAGAAATACAATGAGCTTCATCAATTGCAAAAAATGAAATATTAATATCTTTTAAGAAGGTAACATTTTCTTCTTTAGTTAAGGATTCGGGTGCTACATACAACAATTTGGTTTTGCCGGCTGTAATGTCCCGCTTAACTTGTGCTATTTCAGTTTTATTTAAAGAAGAATTTAAAAAATGGGCGATGCCATCTTCAGTACCAAAATTGCGCATGGCATCTACTTGATTTTTCATCAAGGCAATTAGCGGTGATATTACGATGGCTGTTCCCGGTTTCATTAATGCGGGTAATTGGTAGCACATACTTTTACCGCCCCCGGTTGGCATAATTACAAACGTGTCTTTTCCTTCTAATACGTTATTGATAATGGCTTCTTGATCTCCTTTAAAACTATCGAACCCAAAATACTTTTGAAGGTTGTCTAATAACGATGATTCAACTGCTAACATTTTAAAAAATTGAATTATATTTTTAGTAATACATTTGTGTAAAGATATAACAATTAAATCTGAATTATACGTTAAATAATGCAGTTTTTTTAAAAATTTGCCCTAGCTGTGAAATCACCCGATAAAATTAAAGAAGTAGCCCTATCAACATTAAAGACGGAAGCAGATAGCATCCTTTATTTGCGTGAATTGCTTGATATGGATTTTGTGAAAAGTGTAGAATTAATCTACCATTCCAAAGGTCGTGTTATTATTACCGGAATAGGTAAAAGTGCCATTATAGCTCAAAAGATTGTTGCAACGCTGAATTCAACAGGAACCCCTTCGTCGTTTATGCATGCTGCCGATGCAATACATGGCGACCTAGGTACAATAAGTAATGAGGATGTTATTATTTGTATCTCGAAAAGCGGCAATACTCCCGAAATTAAAGTGTTGGTTCCTTTACTCAAGCAAGGAGGAAATAAACTTATCGCATTGGTTGGAAATACTGATTCCTTTTTAGCGCAGCAAGCTGATTATGTGTTGAACTGTTATGTCGAAAAAGAAGCCTGCCCTAATAACCTTGCTCCTACTTCGAGTACAACTGCCCAACTTGCTTTGGGTGATGCTTTAGCGGTTTGTTTGCTCGATTGTCGCGACTTTAGTAGCAGCGATTTTGCTAAATTTCATCCGGGTGGTGCATTGGGAAAAAAACTGTATTTAAAAGTTTCAGATATCAGTTCCCAAAATGCAAAACCTCAAATTGAAAGTAGTGCTCCCATTAAATCTGTAATTGTAGAAATATCATCGAACCGTCTTGGAGCATGCGCCGTTATTGAGAATGGTGAATTAGTTGGAATAATTACAGACGGTGATTTAAGAAGAATGCTCGAAAAAACAGATTCATTTCAACAGCTTAAAGCTGCCGACATCATGAATTCCAATCCTAAAAAAATTGATGAAAATGAATTGGCAATTACTGCACTGCAATTGCTTCAAAACAATAATATTTCTCAATTACTGGTAACATCTGGTAAAAAATATTCGGGCATAATACACTTACACGATTTGCTGAAAGAAGGCATTATATAAGGATTTCCTTCACATGTGCCATCGATGCAAACTCAACTAATTCAGTGTGACCAAAAAACTTGGCATTGGCATCTTTTAATAAATGTTCAATACAGTTTAAGGTATATGTAAAGCTTCTATCATAATCATGTGCATTAAGCACACCATACACATTTTTGGAGTCGAGTATCTTTTTTAAATTTCTATCAAAATCAAGAACAAAAGGACTGTCGTGCGCACCAATCAAATTTTGGATACAGAGCATTCGTTTTGATGATTCCTTAGGTCTTACAAAAAAAGCTTCTCCGGTCTTTATGTTATTCTCTTGCATTAATTTCATTGAAAAAGCATTGTAAAAATAAGGGGCTTTTGAAAAGGAGTAATCAACAGTAAAGTTTGCCTGAAGCAATTGTTCTAGTAAATATCGATTAGTAAACCACCATCCTGCAGCGTAAATCCCATTGTGTTCAATTTTATTTTGTTGAAACCAATTCAAATCTGCTTCCAATTGTGGTTGTAATAATTTTGGTTCAAAAGTATTGCTGTGAATAGCAAATGCGGCTTCAGTAAAACGATGTGTATTCGTCCAAAAATGTCCATGATAGCCAATTGTAGCTACTTGCGCCAATTTATTTACCCGTTCTAAAAACAATTCAGCAGAGCAATTTTCCTTTTTCATACCTGCTTGAACCAGCGGATTTACCCCGGTCATAATGGTGCAAATAACTTTAGCACGCGTAAGTGAAGTATAGTTCTTACAAAAAGCAAGTAATTGATCAAATGTTGCAGTATGATACAGCCATTCGGTATGAAAAATATATCCCAAATTCAAATCAAAAGCTTGAAGGCTTTTAGAAGAATAAACACTGTAAATGGACTTTTTAACTAGCGTTGTCAACATATTAAAAAACATCCTTAATGCCGGTGAACAAATTAAAATTACTTTTTGGACTCGTGTTAACGTTTAAATCAAATATAATTAATGGCTCCGTATGTGGGGCCGGATTCACATTCTTAAAAAGCTGAAAATAAAGATTCGTTGCTGCTCCAATTACCTCCATATAACTTACTTTTTCCTTTTGCACCAGTTGGGCTAACACTTGACTAAACAAATGTGGTTTGTTAAGCACTATACCACCCACACTAAAATAACTGAGCTTAATCCCCCTGTATACCTTTTCACGCTTTTTGCCCCAAATGCTATTGTTATAGGCACTATAAATTTTAATACATGAATTCAACTCCTGTTCTTTCAACTCAACAATTTGCAGTTCGTTTGGAGTGTAGCTATCGGCTATATCAATTCCAACTGCCGGATTAATTTCGTTGAGTAAAAAATGCTTGCTAAAGTTAAATGCGCTAACAGGGGCCTGAACCTTCATTAAAGGCACTTCATAAAATCCTAACTTTTTGGTAAAAATTGGATGTGAATTAGCATTTGGAAATCCAAAAATAAAAGCAGCGCCTCGTTCTTTTAAGATACGTTTTGCCTCATTAATAATTGCTGCAAAAATTCCCTTACCTCGGTGTTCGCTATGTGTTGCACTCCAACAACTCTGATAGCCTTCTAGTACCTGTTGTTGATGATAAAAGTCGTGTTGTATAAAAGCATTAAACCCGGCGAGCTTGCCAGCCTTGTAAGCTCCAATGTAAAGCGATTTACCTTTATTGGTGTAAGTGTTTTGCTTCAATTTATCTAAGGCAAGCTCAAATCCATAAGTATGCGCTAGCAAATCTGCAACTTCTAAATTTGCTGCAGCATCCAATAAGGAGATGGATTTAAGCTCGTATTCCATTTTTTTTCTGAATGGCTATTAAACTTCCTTCAACTAATAAATATTGCGCCAATATATAAGTACTCATAATCGCAATACCAGTATAATTAAAAGGCTGATAAAATTTATTAAATGCTAACAATGTATCTGAAAGCATAAAAAAAAGTGCACCTGCTAAAATAGAATAATAACTCCTTCGTTCAACTGATTTATATCGTAGGGCCGAAAAAATCCCCATGGCAGTAATAACAAGAATGTAAGCCAAAACCGGAACTAACATTGATTTTAAATAAGGCATCAAAATATAAAACACAGTTCCTGACATAAGTAAGAAAGGCATTGCAGCTAAAAACATTTCCGGTAAGGAAAATTGATTCTTTCTAAAGGATGCTATAAAAGCCAAACAGTAACTTACGTGTGCACACAAAAATGCTAGTAATCCAAAAATAAAATACAATTCGCTAAGCGAAGTAAACATAAGAAGTATATCGCCAAGCAAAGAAAATAACAATCCCATTTGCATATAGCGTGAAAATTTTGAACTGACACCTCGAGTTGAAAGGTAAAAATAATAGGAAAGAGTAAGTAACAACAAGGGTTTCAAAACATACCTGAAAGTGTTTAAATTGTTCACTTCAATAAGGCAATAGCCTATTGAAAGCAACAGAAAAAAGAAACGAAAATGCTTTTGGACTAACTTTTCCATGCTTTTATTTTCTAGTTAGTAGTATCAACGACAAGGTAGATGAAACAGCCACACTAAGAGTTGAAAATAGAATTATAGAAAATAATCTTTGCTCATAAAATGCAAACATAGCAACAACCATAAAAAGCAAGCGCAAGCACTCGGCAGCTTTCATCCACTTTTTGTTTTCAAGAATAGCACCGCATACGAGCAAGGTTAATAGCACAAATACGGCAGTTACTAGTAATTGAAGTACATTCATTTTATGTTGTAAAAAAAGCAATAAGGTTGCAGCAATCAAGGCACATACGAATAAATAAAGCACATAATAATTCCATTGTTTTTGATGTGGATGATTGTCATATTTATTTCCCGTTCGCTTTATAGTTTCATTGACGGTACTTTTCGCCATTGGCTCAATTTGCAATTCTGCTGGACTTTTCAAAAATACTTTCAAGCTTTCAAAAATAGATTGTTTGCTTTTAGCAACTTGAAACAATTCATTCCAGTAATGCCAGTTTGCCCAAAATGGATTCCAGCTTTCAAGCGGTTTAGTAATTCCATAGTCAGGCTCTTCTTCCTCTTCTTGAAAAGTTCCAAACATACGATCCCAAATAATCAAGGTACCGGCGTGATTTTTATCCAGGTATTTTTCATTCGATCCATGATGTACACGATGATGCGACGGTGTATTCATAAACCATTCTAGAAAACCCATGCGGTTAATAGCTCGTGTATGAATCCAAAATTGATAAAGGGTATTGAATGAGCTGATGGTTAAAAACATGATGGGGTCAAATCCGGCAATAGCAAGCGGTAAATAAAACACCCATGAAAATGCACTTTGAAACCAACTTTGACGCAATGCAACCGATAAATTATACTCTTCGCTTTGATGATGTACAATGTGTGCAGCCCACATTGCGTTTACTTCATGACTTAAGCGATGAAACCAATAATAAAAAAAATCAACTGCAATAAATAATAAGCACCAATTTAAAAAGGTAGCAGGAATGGTGAAGTAACGATAATGTGTAAATAAAAATAGGTACCCAAAAAAAAGTGCTGTTTTCATAAACAAACCAATTACCTGTTGACCTATTCCTAAGCTGATGTTGGTTATAGCATCGTTGAATCGATAGAGTTCACGCTTTTGTATATAGGCAATAATTAACTCTACCCCTATGAGTATGAAAAAAACTGGTATTGACAAAGCTATATAATCAACTTTCACTGGAAATTTGCTTAAGGTTCAACAATGTAGGTTGCTTCATGCTTCACCGGAAAATTACATGAATTAGCTATAAAGCACTTTTTATTCGCTTGCTCATGTAGCTGTTTTGCTGTTTCAATTTTTTCAGCATTTTTTAACGTTATGGTTGGATGCAAAGTAGCCTCAATGAAATTTCCACCTCCCGATTCGTGCTCTTGCATTTTAGCTGAAGCATTATCCACATAAGCAGATACAACAATTCCTGCATCAGCACATAAATGCAAATACCATAACATGTGGCAAGAGGATAAAGCAGTCAATAAAAAATCCTCCGGATTGTGTTTACTTACATCGCCTCTAAATGGAGCATCAGACGAACAAAGTAATAGTGGCTTACCTTCAACCGATACAGTGTGACTGCGCTCGTAGGCGGATGCTGTTACAGTACCCATCCCTTTATTACCAGTCCATTCAACTTGCGTTTTATAAGTATGTAATCGTTTCATGTGATAATGATCTTGCTTTAAATGATTCCTGTATAATTGTTTAAAATGCTATTCTGCTAACAATCTTCGATGGTAATTGATTTGACCTAAGTGATAAGTTAAATGACCTGCAAAATTGGTTAACCAAAAT
>WBZU01000373.1_pt1 | contig 40237 bp, 36 predicted proteins | sample 5204311 | NCBI WGS metagenome assembly WBZU01 (sample SAMN12344359, study PRJNA552823) | activated sludge metagenome | biome: Activated sludge suspended growth; feature: Nitrification reactor; material: Wastewater; isolation source: activated sludge from nitrification reactor of wastewater...
CGACGGCGAGGAGTTCCTCGCCCTGGCGCCGGAGGTGCCCGTCAAGACGGAGGTGACGCCCTACCCCCTGGCGCGCGCCAACGACGCGCTCGACGACCTGCGGGCCGGGCGGATGCGCGGGGCGGCCGTGCTGGTGGTGGACGGGGATGGCCCGGCGGAGGAGGAGCCGTGACCGCGGATGCCGAGCTGGCCGAGGCGGCAACCCTCGCCGCCTGCATCGCGCAGCTCGCCGGCGCGGCGGCCGCCGACGTCCCCCGCGAGGCCGAAGCGCTGCGGGCCTGGCTGGGAGAGCGCGGGCTGGGCCTTGTGCCCGTTGACGGTGCGCCGGGCTTCGCCTGGGCCGGCCCCTGGATCGCCTGGCGCCCGCGGCGCGGCGGCGGGCGGGCCGCGGTCCTCATGTTCGGCGTGCCGTCGGGAGTGATCTGGGACCCGGCGGGCACCGAGGACGAGATCCTGGCCGGCGCCGTCCTGGCCCCGCTCGACGTGGCGCTGTGGTCCGGCCCGCCCGCCGGGGATCCGGGCACCGGCACCGTCGAGGCGATCGTGATCGCCGCGGCGCCGGACGCGCCGGCGGCCTCGGTGCCAGAGGCGGCCGCACTGCCGGGCCGGGGCCTGGCCGGGGACCGCTACGCCGCCGGGACCGGCAGCTTCGCGTCCGGGCGGCCAGGCAGCGCGCTCACCCTCGTCGACGCCGCCGTGCTCGACGCGCTCGCCGCCGAGCGCGCCGCGGCGGTGCAGCACCGCCGCAACCTGGTCGTCCGCGGCATCGACGTCAACGCGCTGGTCGGCCGCGAGTTCACCGTCGGCGAGGTCCGCTGCCGGGGCCGGCGCCTGTGCGAGCCGTGCGCCCATCTGGACCGCCTCAACGGCGGCGGCGTCCTGCGCCCGCTCGTGCACCGCGGCGGCCTGCGCGCCGACATCGAGACGGCGGGGACGGTGCGGGTCGGCGACCGCGTGGCGGCAGCCCGGCGGGACCCGGCCCCGCCCGCGTGAGCCGGCGGCCGGCCGTCAACGTCAGCGCGCAGCCGGTGCCAGCGCCATTGCGGGGGCGACCGCTAGGAGCCCGGAAACCGCCGGCGCAGCTCGGTGACGCCCTCGGTCGCGGCCACGGCGTCGTGGCCGTAGAGGTTGAAGAGCGGCAGGAGGCCGCGGCGCGCCGCGGTCTCGATCACGACGCCGCCGGCCCCCGTGTCGGCCTCGCGGGGCGCGGGCGAGAGCCGGAACACGCGCCAGTAGCCGCCGTCGCGGGCGTCCATGACCTCGTCGCTGACGAGCCACGCGTGCAGGCCGTGAGCCGCGGCGGCCCGCTCGATTTCGGCGAACTCCAGCCGCAGCCGGTTGGGCCCGCGTTCGTAGGCCTCCGCGTTCAGGGCCCGCACGGCGGACCGCAGCCGCTGGCCAGCCTGATCCGGGCTCGGCACGGCGGACCCGCTGCTCACGCGGCCGTGGTCGGCGCCCGCAGGACCGAGATCCCCGAGTGGCCCGGCTTCCCGTCGCCGGGCTCGGCCGACACGTCGAAGAACTTGAACTTCGACGGGTCGGCAGCCACCGGCAGGGTGACGGTCGCCGTACCGCCCGCGTCGACCGTGAACGAGCCCATGGACACGAGATCGGTCGGGGAGTTGAGCATCCACAGCTCGTAGTAGCCGCCGTCCGGCAGCGGCTTGAGCCCGTGGACCGTCACGGTCGCGCCGCCGCCGGGCTCGGCGCCCTTGACGGCCGCGAGCTTGACCGTGCCGCCGGCCGCCGCGTCCGCCCCGCCGACCGGCGCCAGCGCGACCTGCGCCCCGGACGGCGCCGCGCCGTCGTCGCCGCCCGCGATCAGCGCCCCGGCGCCGATCCCGGCGGCCAGCAGGGCGACGGAGCCGGCCACGGCGACCGCGGGCCGCAGGCTCAGGCGCGGGCGGCGGCGCCGGGCCGCCTCGGGCTCAACGGGGATGTCGAAGTCCAGCGGCGGGGGCTCGGCGGGCGTCCAGGCCTCCGCGGGCATCGCCGCGAGCCGGGCCACGACGGGCCGCAGGCGCTCCACCTCGGCCCGGAAGCCGGGGTCGGTGCGCATGAGCTCCTCGGCGCGCGCCCGCTCGGCCGCGTCGGCCTCGCCGAGCAGGAAGGCCGTCACGTCGGGCCGGACGCTCACGCGAGCACCTCCTCGCGGTCGAGCTGCGTCCGGAGCCGCTCGAGGGCCTGGGCCATCCGCATCTTCACCGTGCCGAGGGGGATGCCGGTCCGGTCGGCGATCTCGCGCTGGCTGAGGTCGTCGTAGAACCGCATCCGCAGGATCTCGGCCTCCTCGCCCGGGAGCCGTGACAGCACGTGCGCGACTTGGTGGGCGTCGACGAGACGGTCGACCTCGGACTCCGGGTCGGCCTGCTGCTCGGTGCCGAGCCCGCCGGACGGATCCTGGGGCTCGGGCACCCGCTTGCGGAGCTGGTCGATGGCCCGGGAGCGAGCAATGGTCAGGAGCCACGTGAGCAGGCTCGCGCGGGCCGGATCGAACGTCCGCGCCCGCTGCCAGGCCTCGAGGAACACCTGCTGCTGGACGTCCTGGGCGGTGTGGTGGTCCCGCAGGATGCCGACGAGGACGCCGTAGGTCGTGCCGCCGTACTCGTCGTAGAGCTGGTGCAGCGACGCCGGGTCGCGCCGCTTGAGCCCAGCGGCCAGCCGCCGCTCGCTGCGGGTCGGCTTGCGACGGCGCGGCGCCCCGGCCAGGCTCCCGCGCCGGGCGTCGGGAGCGGCCTCGGCCAGCGAGGCAGCGGTCATCGGGCGGTCGGACACGGTCCCATTGTGACCTCTACGGAGGGCGGGCCTCGCCGGGTTGGGACCGGCGAGCGCGACCGCGCCAGGAACGCGAACTCCCCAACCGGCAGGCCGCCCCGGCCCGGACCAACACCCAACGAGGGCCGCTTGCGGCCCGCCCGTCCTCGAAGGAAAGGATCCACCCTCCCATGAAGGCACGCACGACCCGGCGGCTCGCCCTGGCGGCCGTCCCCGCCGCGCTGCTCGTGGCCGCGGCGCCAGCGTCGGCGACCGCCGTGAAGCTCAGCGGCGGCGACACCACGCTGAAGCTCGCCCCCGCCACCGCCTCAGCCCTGAAGTCCCTGGGCGTCTCCGTTGCCCCGATCTCGCCGGCCAAGGCCGGCGCCAAGGGCGTCACCTTCCCGATCGTCGCCAAGGGGAGCGCCATTCATCCCGGCACGGCGGCAGGCACGGTCAGCCACTCCGGCGGCCTGAAGCTCACGGCCGGCAAGACCACCGTCGCGCTGAAGAGCTTCCAAGTGAAGGTCGGGAAGCGGTCGACGCTGAGCGCCAGCATCGGCGGCGCGCGCGTGACGATCATCTCGCTCGACACGAGCAAGGCGAAGATCAAGCGCACCGCGGTCACGACCACGGTGAGCGGCGTCGTCGCGAAGCTGAACGCCACCGGCGCCAAGGCGCTGAACTCGGCCTTCAAGGTCAAGGCGTTCACGAACGGCCTCGCGCTCGGCAGCGTCACGCTCAACGCGAAGCTGGCCCAGGTGGCCATCACGAGCGGCGTCACCGAGGTGGCGATCAACCCCGCCACGCTGGCCACGCTGACCTCGGCGCCGCCCGCCGGACTCGGCCTGACTCCGGGCATCGTCGCCCCGGCGAAGCTCGCCGGCACGACGGCGTCGTTCCCGATCACGCCGAGCGTCGTCGCCGCGAACCTCAGCAGCGGCACGATCGGCCACACCGGCGGCCTCTCGCTGGCGGCCGGCAGCACGAAGGTGGAGCTGACGCGCTACGACATCAAGCTCGGCGCCAAGCCGACGCTGTCCTCGCTCGTCAACGGCGGCGGCCGCGCGACGATCTTCGACCTGTCCCTGGCCAGCGCCAAGGTGAAGATCAGCGGGCTGAACGTCACCGTCAGCAACGTGCCGGTCACGCTGAGCGCAACGGGCGCCGCCGCGCTCAACCAGGCGTTCAACGTCACCGCGCTGGCCGCGGGCGTGCCGATCGGCACCGCCACGGTCAAGGCGAAGCTCTAGGCCGCGTTCCCTGGACCACCGCGCGGATCGGCGGGCCGCCCCTCGGGGCGGCCCGCCGCGCGTTCAGCCGCGCAGCTCGCGCTTGAGGACCTTGCCCGTCGCCGTCCTGGGCAGCTCGTCCACGAACGTCACGTCGCGGGGCACCTTGTAGCGGGCCAGATGGGCCTTGACGTGGCGCTTCACGTCGTCCTTGGAGAGCTTGGCCTTCGGGCGCTTGACGACGTAGGCGATCAGGCGCTGGCCGAACTCCTCGTCGTCGACCCCGAGCACCGCCACGTCGGCGACCTCGGGCAGGCCGGCCAGCAGCTCCTCCACCTCCTGCGGAAAGACGTTCTCCCCGCCCGACACGATCATGTCGTCGTCGCGCCCGTCGACGAACAGGCGGCCGTCGCGGTCGAAGTGGCCGACGTCGCCGGTGGCCATGAGGCCGTCGATCACCGCCTTGCCGCCGCCGCCCGTGTAGCCCTCGAAGAGCATCTCGTTCCCCACGAAGATGCGGCCCGTCTCTCCCGGCGGCACCGGACGGTCGTCGTCCGTGTACAGCCGCACCACGGTGCCCGCCGGCGGGCGCCCGACCGTGCCGGGGGCGGCCCGGAGGTCCTCGGGCGTGGCGATCGTCGCCCAGGCCACCTCGGTCGAGCCGTAGAGGTTGTAGGCGACCTCGCCGAACACGTCCATCGCCTCGGCAGCGAGCTGCGCTGACAGCGCCGATCCGCTGAGCGCGATGATCTTCAGGGCGTGGTGGTCGTAGCGGCCGATGAGCTCCGGCCCGAGGTCCAGGATGCGCTGGAGCATCACGGGAACGACCGCGAGCGCGTCCGCGCGGTGGCGGGCGAGCAGCGCGAGCGTCGCCTCCGCATCGAACGTCCGCCGGGTGACGACGGTGCGGCCCATGACGACCGACGCGAGGGTGTTCGCAAAGCCCCACGAGTGGAACATCGGGGCGGCCACGACGGTGGTCCCGCCGGCCTTGAACGGGATCCGCGAGAGCAGCGACGCCACCGTCGACAGGCCGCTGGGGGTCCCGCGGTTGGCGCCCTTGGGGGTCCCGGTGGTGCCGGAGGTGAGGATCACCATGCGCCCCGGCTCGGCCGGGGCCGGCGGCGCCGACGGGTCGCCAGCCCCGATGAGGTCGTCGAGGGTCCGCACCCCTGGATCGGCCGCCTCGCCCGGGTCCCGCCAGGCCACGAAGCGCTGGCGCGACCGCGCCGCCTCGTGGACGAGCCCGTCGAACTCCTCGTCGTAGACGACGGCCTTCGGGCCCTCGCGCTGCACCACGTCGGTGATCTGGGGCCCCGCGAACGACGTGTTCAGGTACAGCGCGGTGGCGCCGAGCTTGCTGGCGGCCGCGGTCGCCTCGACGAAGCCGCGGTGGTTGCGGCACATGATCGCGATGCCGTCCCCGGCGCCGATGCCCCCGGCGGCGAAGGCATGCGCGAGGGCGTTGGACCGCCGGTCGAGCTCGGCGAAGCTGAGCGCGCCGCGCTCGTCGACGATGGCGAGCCGGTCGGGATGGCGCGCGGCGATCGCGGGAAACGCGGCGGCAGGGGTCGTTCCGTACTTGGCGAGGACCGCCCCGACCCGGACGAGCCGGTCCGGCCGCACCGGCGCCAAGACCCCGGACTCGGCAAGGGTGCGCGCGGTGCGCAGGTGGTCGCTGAGCGCCATGCGGTGAGCCTATCGCTGGCCCGCACCCGGCCGGAGGCGCGGCCGGGCCCGCCGCGTTCGGCTGGCCCGTCAGAGCTTCAGGCCCGCCGGAACCTCCGCCCGGTCGATCAGCGCGTGGATGTCGGCAGCCCGCCGCGGGTTCAGGAACACGTGGCGCTGCCCGACGCTCGTCTTCTCGGCGAGCAGCCCCGCAGCGATGAGCGCCGCCCCCACGTCGCTGGCCAGGGCCCGGTCGTTGCCCTCGAAACCCCGCCCGAGGTGGGCGACGTCCGTGTGGTAGCCGCCCCACTTCCCCATGCCCGCCAGGCGCTGGAGGATTCGCCGGGCCACCCGGCGGCGCGGATCGGGATCGTCGTGCGGACGGGCCACGGCGCCGGCCGGCCCGGCGAACAGCCCCGCCAGCGCCTCCTCGTGGGCGGCCATCGACGCCTCGTCGGCCGGACGGGCTCCGACGCGGGCGGCCGCCTCGGCGACGCGGAGGTCCGGTGCCGGCGGGACGCGCACGTCGGCCAGGCCGTCCAGAACCCCGCCCGGCACGGCGACCGCCACGAGCCGGAGCCGATCCACCGGGGCCGCCTGCTCCTCGCAGGCCAAGGCCGCCAGCGCCGGGTCGGCGTCGCGGGGCGCCGCCGGCAGCACGAGCGCAAGCGAGCGCTCGAAGGCGCCGGCCAGCAGCGTGAGCCCCTCGGTGGCGGCGACCGGCGGCGCCGCGGTCGCGGCCACGAGCGCGCCGACCGCGGCGGCGGCGACCCGGAAGGCGCGCTCGGAGGCCTTGCCGGGATCGGCCCGCACGGCCGCGTCCACCGGCACGGCCGCCGCGATCCCGCCGCCGGCGGCCGCGAAGGCGACCACGACCGGGTCGCCGTACCCCGAGCGAGGGCGGCCGAGCTCGGCCTGGCCCCGCTGCAGCTCGGCAGCGAGCAGCGCCCGCAGCTGGGCCGTGCGCTCGCGGGGCGCCGCCGCGCCGCCGGCGTCCTCCAGCGCGGCCTGGAGGGCCGCCGCGGTCACGCGCGCAGGCGCGCCGAGGGGCTGGGGCGGAGCAGATGGAGCGCGGCGATCGCCATGGGACGCGGTGTGCGAGCCTACCGCCATGTCGCGGTGGTTCGAGCGCTACGGGCACGCCCGCATCCGGCCGGGGCTCATCGTCGGCGCGGTTCCGCTGGACCGCGACGACGCGGTCGAGCTCACGGCCCTCGGAGTCTCGGAGGTCTACAACCTCTGTCAGGACGCCGAGTACGGCAACGGCCGCCGGCGCGCCGCCGCCGGCCGCGACCGCGCCGCCGCGGCGCTGGCGGACGCCGGCATCCCCGAGCGGCGCCTGCCGCTCCCGGACTACGGCCGCCTGCCGGCCTGGGCGATCGAGCAGGCCTGCGACGACGTCCGGGGCTCGCTGGCCGCCGGCCGGACCGTCTACCTCCACTGCCGGGCCGGCTGGCAGCGCTCGGCGGCGATGGCGGCGGCCATCGTCGCACTCGAGGACGGCATCCCGATCGATGCCGCCCTGGCCGCCGTCCGCGCCCGCAAGCCCACCGCGGATCCGCTCCCGCACCAGCGCCAGGACCTCCTCGACTGGCAGGCCGCTCGCGCTGGCGACACTGCGGCCTGAGCCCGCGCGGCGGGCGCCGGCGGCCGGTCTGTCAGGGGCGGCGCCTACCCTGCGACCGAACCCTCATGGAAGCCGCCACCCCACTTCGCAGCCCCGACGTCCGCGTCCTGGGCGACCGCCTGCTCATCGACGGCCTCGTCGTCGCCGACGGCCCCGCCGTCCGCCTGGCCGGCGAGCGGGCCGAGCGCGGCGAGGATCCGGCCGCGGTGGTCATCGACGCGATCGAGATCGGCGCCCGCGTCCTGGACCGCGAGCAGACCGCCGCCGACACGGAGTTCGTCCGCAACGAGTTCGAGAAGGTCAGCCGCGAGGTCCAAAGCGAGTTCGGCGAGCGGGCGCGCCTCGCCGGCGAGGCGCTCGAGCGGCAGCTCGACGAGGTGTTCGGGCCCGAGAACGGGCATCTCGCTGCGGCGCTGTCGCGCCACTTCTCCGACGAGAGCACGGCCGCGGTCCAGCACAAGGTCCGCGCCGCCGTCGACGAGACGATGGCCGCGGCCCGCAAGGAGCTGCTCACGACCCTGTTCGACCCGGAGGGTTCCGGGCCGTTCGCCGAGTTCCGCAAGGGCACGGCCGACGCCATCGGTCGCGCCACCGAGGTCCAGCGGCGCAGCGTGGCCGAGCTCAGCGAGAAGATCGCCGGCCTCGAGAAGGAGCTCGCCCTCCAGCGGGAGGCCGAGAGCCACGCCGCGCAGCTCGACGCCGAGCGCGAGCGCGGGACCGCCAAGGGGCGCACGTACGAGGAGGCCGTCTTCGCGGCGGTGGATCGCATCGCCGCCGGCCAGCAGGACGATGCGCACGCCACCGGCGACACCCTCGGCGCGGACGGCAAGAAGGGCGACGTCGTCGTCGACATCGACGGCTGCCTGGGCCCGGCCCGCGGTCGCGTGGCCTTCGAGGCCAAGGATCGGCGGCTCACGAAGCCCGAGGCGCTGAAGGAGCTCGACGGCGCCATGCGCGACCGCGAGGCCGAGTACGCGGTGCTCGTCGTCCCCTCCGAGGAGGAGCTCCCGGCCAAGACGCAGCCGCTGCGCGAGGTCAACGGGGACAAGCTGTTCGTCGTCTACGACCCCGACGACGGGCCGGGCGGCGCCGCCGCCCTCGAGCTGGCCTACCGGCTGGCGCGGGCCCGCGTCCTGGCCAAGCGCTCCGGCGGCGAGGGGATCGACACCGTCGCGCTGGCCGCGCACGTCGAGCGGGCCGTGCAGGCGCTCGACCACGTCCGGACCGTGAAGACCAACCTCACCAAGGCCCGCAAGAACCTCGACGAGGCCGGCGGCGTCGTCGAGGGGATGGCCGCGACCGTTCGCTCCCATCTGGACGAGATCGACCGCCTGGTGCAGGCGGCGCCGTCCGACGACGGGTAGCCGCCACCCGCGGCATCATTCCCGGCGTGCCCGGGCCGCCCGCCATCCGTTGCCGCGTCACCTGCTCCGGACGGGTGCAGGGCGTCTGGTTCCGCGACAGCACGCGGGCAGCGGCCCAGGCGCATGGCGTCGCGGGCTGGGTGAGAAACCGCCCCGACGGGAGCGTCGAAGCCGTGCTCGAGGGACCGCCCGACGCCGTCGCCGCGGTGCTGGCGTTCTGCCGCACGGGGCCCCCGGGGGCGCGGGTCGAGTCGGTCGACGTGGCCGAGGAGCCGCCGGCCGGGCTGGCGAGCTTCGACGTGCGCTGACCCGGTGCTGCCTACGCCGGCGGGTCACCGAAGCGCGGCGCGCGGCGCCGGGCGACGACCCGGCCGAGGAAGATCAGCAGCCACATCCACTCGGCCACGTCCGGGGAGACGAGGTAGGCGACCGGGATCGAGGCGAGCATCACCGCCGGCACGATCAGCATCGTGACCGGCGAGTACTCGCTGACGAGCTCGGCCCCGGCCTCGGTGAGCAGGCCGGCCTGGAAGGCGTGCACCCACATCCAGGCGGCCAGGAGGCCGACGACCGCGATCGTCCCGGCGTAGAGCGCCACCGAGATCGGCTCGTTCCCGTACTCCCCGAGCACGTCGGTCGGGAATGGGATGAAGGCGACGAACCCGAGGTAGACGAGGTTGAGGACCACCAGCCGGGCGTCCACCTCGCCCAGCGCGGCGAACATCCGGTGGTGACGGAACCACAGCAGCCCGATCACCGCGAAGGAGATCGCGTAGGACCGGAAGGAGTCGCTCAGGTTGCCGATCGCCCGCGCGAGCTCGCCGGGATCCACCTTCGGCACCTCGATCGTGAGCACGAGCAGCGTGATCGCGATCGCGAAGACGCCGTCGGAGAAGGCCGTCGTGCGGGCGAGGTCGAAGACCCGCTCGCGGCGCACCGTCTCGGACTCGGAGCGGGCCGCGGCGTCGTCCCCGGCGCCCGGCGCCAGCGGCTCGGTGGCGGCGTCGTCCGCCACCGGAGGGTCAGGCGACGTCGGCGGTCTCGTCCTTGCCGGCGAGCCGCTCGCGGCCGCGCTGGACGGCGGCGATGAACTTCGAGAGGTTGACCTCGAGCGTGTTGAGGATCTCGTCGGCGTAGTCCTCGGCGCCCAGCCGGATCTCGCGCTCGCGGGCCCGGGCGTCCTCGATGATGTCCTCGGCGGCGCGCTCGGCCTGCTTGGTGACCTCCTCCTGGGAGATCAGGCGCTCCTGGCGGTCGCGCGCTTCCTTGACGATGCGCTCGGCCTCGCGCTTGGCCTCCGCCAGCATCTCCTGGCGCTCCTTGACGATCCAGCGCGCCTGCTTGATCTCCTCAGGGATCGTGGCGCGCATCTGGTCGAGGATGTCGTAGATCTCCTCCTTGTCGACACGCACCTGGTCCGTCAGCGGGACCGGCTTGGCGTTGTGCACGACATCGTCGAGCTTGTCGATGAGTACGAGGACATCCATGGCGAAACCTCAGTTCGTCACCGGGCGAGAGCTTCCTTCAACCGCACGGCAACCGTCTTGGGCACGAGATCGTCGATGTTTCCCCCGAACGTGGCCAACTCCTTCACCCCGCTCGAGCTCAGGAAACTGTACTGCGAAGAGGACATCAGGTAGACGGACTCTATCTCCGGGGCCTGCTGGCGGTTGAGGTGGTTCATCTCCGTCTCGTACTCGAAGTCCGAGATCGCGCGCAGTCCCTTGACGATCGCCATCGCCCCCTGCTCCCGGGCGAAGTCGACCACGAGGTTCGAGAACGGCTTGGCCGTGACGTTCCCGAGGCCGGCGGTCGCCTCGGCCACGAACGCCAGCCGCTCGTCGATGTCGAACAGGGTCTTGCCCTTGCGGATCGGCAGGTTCACCACGGCGACGATGACTTCGTCGAAGAGGCCTGCCGTGCGGGTGATCACGTCGAGGTGGCCGTTCGTGACCGGGTCGTAGGAGCCCGGGCAGATGGCGGTGCGGTTGCTTGGAGTCATGGGGAGTGCAGTCGGATGAGGGTGTCGCCGTAGCGGCGCTCGTCGATCTGGGGGAACTCGAGCGCCAGCGGCGCGCGACGGTCGCTCTCGGTCACGACGACCGCGCCGGGCGCCAAGACCGGCGCCAGTGCCTCGGAGAGCTCCCGCCCCAGCCCCGGTGCGGCACGGTAGGGCGGGTCGAGGAAGACCAGATCGTAGACGCGCCCCGCCGCCCGTGCGTTCCGGAGGGCGGCCCGGGCGTCGGCGCGGCGCACCTCGCCGTCGGCCCCGAGGGCGTCGAGGTTGGCCTGCACCGCCGCCGCCGCCCGGCGGTCGCGGTCCACGAACTCGGCGCTGGCGGCGCCCCGGGAGAGCGCCTCGATGCCCAGCGCCCCCGAGCCCGCGAAGAGATCGAGCACCCGCGCGCCGGCCACGCGGCCGCCGAGCACGGAGAAGAGCGCCTCGCGGACCCGGTCGCTGGTGGGCCGGGTGCCGGTGCCGGCCGGGGCGCGCAGCGGGCGGCCGCCGTACCGGCCCGCGACGACCCTCACGCCGGAATGGCCTCGGGCGCGCCGGTGCCGTAGCGCGCGCGCAGGGCGCCGTCGAGCAGGACGTGGTCGGGTTCGGCGAGCTCCGGGTCCGCAGCCAGCAGCGCCTCGGCGAGCGGGCGGGCGCGGTCCAGCAGGGCGGCGTCCTGGGGCAGCCGCGCCACCCGGAACGCGGCCAGGCCGGACTGGCGGGTGCCGATGATCTCCCCTTCCCCGCGCAGCTCGAGGTCGATCTCGGCCAGCTCGAAGCCGTCGTCGTGCGCGGCCAGCGCGCGCAGCCGCGGCGCGTCCTTGGGGCCGAACAGCAGGCAGAGCGACGGGTGCTCGCCCCGCCCGACGCGCCCGCGCAGCTGGTGCAGCTGGGAGATGCCGTAGCGCTCGGCGTCCTCGACGAGCATCACCGTGGCGTTGGGCACGTCGATCCCGACCTCGATCACGGTCGTGGCGACGAGCACGTCCGCCCCGCCGGCGGCGAATGCCTCCATCGCCGCCTGCTTCTCCTTCGGGCGCATCTGGCCGTGGAGCAGGACGACGCGGAAGTCCCTGAACTCGGTGCGGGCGAGCCGCTCGTGCTCCGCGGTGGCGGCGCGGGCCTGGAGGGCCTCGGACTCCTCGACGAGCGGGCAGACGACGAACGCCTGGTGCCCGGCCCGCAGCTCCTCGCGGATGCGCTCGTAGGCCCGCGCGCGCTCGCGCTCGCCGCTGGCGACATGGGTGGCGATGGGGCGGCGGCCGGCGGGCAGCTCCCGCAGCACGGTCACGTCGAGGTCGCCGTAGGCCGTCAGCGCCAGCGTGCGCGGGATCGGCGTCGCCGTCAGGTGGAGCACGTGGGGCGCGTGGCTGCCGGCGGCCTTGCGATCCAGCGCCGTGCGCTGGCGCACCCCGAACCGGTGCTGCTCGTCGACCACGGCCACCGCGAGCCGGTCGAAGGCGACCGACTCTTCGATCAGGGCGTGCGTGCCGACGAGCAGCCCGAGCTGGCCGGTCTCCAGCTTGCCGAGCACGTCGCGGCGCTGGGCGGCCGGCGTCGAGCCGGTGAGCAGGGCGAGCGGGACGCTCTCGCCGCCCAGCAGCGCCTGGATCGTGGCGAAGTGCTGCTCGGCCAGCGTCTCGGTCGGCGCCATGAGCGCCGCCTGCATCCCGTGGTCCAGCGCCCGGAGCATTGCGGCGAGCGCGACGACCGTCTTGCCGGACCCGACCTCCCCCATGAGGAGCCGCTGCATCGGGCGGTCGCGGCCGAGGTCGGCGAAGATCGCGTCGATCGCCCGGCGCTGGTCGCCGGTCGGGGCGAACGGCAGCCCGCCGGCCAGCCACCGCTCGGCCAGTCCCTCGCCAGCGCCGTCGAGCGGCGGGGCGCTGGCCGCCGCGCGCCGCTGGCCGCGCCGGCGCAGCAGCTCGAGCTGGAGGAGCAGCAGCTCCTCGAAGGCCAGCCGGGCGCGGCCCGCCTCGGCGTCGCCCTCCGCCTCGGGGAAGTGGACGGCGTGCAGCGCCGCCGGCCGGTCGGGCAGCCCCTCGGCGGCCCGCAGCCGCCCGGGCAGCGGCTCGACGACGTCGGCGATCGCCTCACGGTGGGCCCAGGCCAGCTCGCGGATGCGGGCCGCCGCGAGCCCCTCGGTCGCCGGGTAGACCGGCACGAACCCGACCGAGTGGCCCTCGACGGCGGGCGCGCCCGGGGCGACCGGGCCGGGCGCCGCGGCCGGGACCCCCTCGCCCGATCCGGCCAGCTCGTACTCGCTCACCCGGATCTGGTGGCGGCCCTCGTACTTGCCGTGCAGCACGACCCGGGTGCCCGGCGGCAGGCGCTTGACGACCCACGGCTGGTTGAACCACACGGCCTTCACCGGCCCGGTCGCGTCGGCGACCGTGGCCTCGACGAGCGAGAAGCGCCGCCGGCGGGTCGGGCGCTGCGCGATGCGCCGCACCTCGACGATGACCGTGGCGTCGGTGCCCGGCACCAGGTCGGCCACCGCGGTCGCCTCGCGGCGGTCGTCGTGCCGCGCCGGCAGGTGCTCGAGCAGGCCGCCGACGGTGTCGATCCCGAGCGCCGCGGCGGCCTTCGCCGCGCGGTCGGGCTTGAGCGGCACCGGCTCGGCCAGCCGGGACGGATGCGGCGGCGAGTGCAGCACGGCGCCGGCGAGTTCCTCGGGCGTGAACGGCTCGGCGGTGGCGAAGCGGCGGGGCGCGGCGGCGGGCATGGCGGGCGCCCCATGATGGCGGGGGCGGCGGTCGGCCGCGACCGAACGGTCGCCAGGCGCACGGTCTTCAGGCAGCTCGCCAGACGTGTCGGCGGGGCGTCCCGGGCCTGGCGCCTCAAGGGAAGGCGACGTCGAACTCGAGCACCCGCTGCGTCGCTCCCAGGCTGGGGGCGCAGAGGCTGCCAAGGCGCTGGCCGGGCGAGCAGCGCGTGAACATGCCCGGACGTGACAGCCCCCACCCGTCGAACGCCTCGACACCAGCCACCGCTGGGGCTGCCGTGCCCGCCGCGCCTTCCCAGGGGAAGTAGAACCGGACCGCGCCCGACGGGCGGTTCGAGAGCAGCTCGATGCCGAGCTGGGGCACGTGGAGCGCAAGGCGCACCGGCCCGTCCCCGCGCCGCCCGTTGCGCCACGTCGCGAGGAAGGGATGCAGGTGCGCAGTCATCCCGACCCGCGGCAGCGCCGCAGCCGGATCGACGGTGATCACGCAGCCCCCGAAGAAATCCCCGCCTGCCAGGTACGGGCGCCCCGGGCACCGCGGGCTCGAGTAGCCGTACAGCTCCGAGCTCTCGACGAGCTCGGGGCGCCCGAGCGGCCCGATCGGCGGCATGACGAAGCCCGGCTGGTACACGGTGGTGCCGTACAGGTCAACCAGCCGCCGGGTCTTCCCCAGCTCACGCAACGAGCTGTCGAGGTTGATCGCCCACTCGCCCTCGGGCAGCGTCAGCGTCGCCACGCCGTTGGGCCGCGTCACGTCATGCACCTCACCCGCAGACGACGCTCCCACCGCCACCACGCCAACCCCGGCGACCGGCCGCCCGGTCAGATCGACCACGGTGACCGGAACGTCCACCGAACACCGCAACAGCGCCGCCCCCGCCGCCCGGCGCCCGGCGGCCGACGGACACGTCCGGAAGTCCGCCGCACCCACATCGCGCTCGAGAACCACCACCCGGTTCTCAGGCGCCGCCCGCCGGCCCGCCACCGCCACCCGATACGTGCCGGGAGCCAGCCGCATCGCATACCGGCCATCCCTGCCGCTCGTCGCCTGGCCGGGCCCGCCGCCCGGCCGCGACGCCACCACGCGCACCCCAGCCACCGGCGTGCCGCCGCAGACGCCGCACGTCACCCGGCCCGACAGCCGCACCTTCGGCGCTCTCAGCCGGACCTTCATGGTGAAGGTGTTGTTCGCGGGGCCCATCCCGTCGCCGCTCCATCCGCCGCTCAGCGTGCCAACCGCCGGGTCCTTCGGGTCCGCCACGATCCGGCCCACGAAGGTCTGCAGACGGCAGGCTGTCTGTCCCTGCCCGCGACAGTCGCGACGGATCGTCACCGTCGACCCGCTCACGCTCCCGCTGAGCGGATCCACCCGGGCGCCGGGACAGCACGTCCACCTCGACGAGCCGGTGATCACGTTGCCCTTCACCTTCAGGGTCATGGTCCCCCGGTAGACCGTCCCGCCATTGTGGACGGCCACCGAGTACGTGCCCGATTCCAGCTGGCCTGGCTGCGCCGCGAGGCTCGCCGCCAGCGGGGACAGGCACATCGCCAAGGCGAACGCTGTCACCCCCGCACGGATGCGCATGCGCTGACGATAGCGCGGGTCTTGCCCAGCAGATCCAGCCCGCCGGACCAGCCCCGCTTCGGCATGCGCGCACCACGCCGACCAGCGCCGGTAGTCCGCCGGGCAGATCGGCGGCACTCCCCCGATGCGCGACGAGCGTGAATGCGCCACATTCTGTCCCATGCCCTCTCCGCCTCCCGAATCGGCCCGGACGCGGCGCCCCCGTCGCGGGCGTCCCGCTCCCCCCGCCTGGGCGGTCGCCGGCCTCGCCACGGTCGCGCTGCTCGGCGCCGCAGCGCCCGCCCCGGCGGCGACCCGCTTCTCCGGCAAGACCCGCAACGGCGGCGCCGTGTCGTTCCGCGTGAGCGGCGGGGCGGTGAGCCGGTTCCAGGCGACGCTTTCGATCACCTGCGTCTCGGCCGCGCCCGCCCGCACCGCCAGCATGATCTACGTCGTGGCGCCGGCGGCCCCGTCGCGAGTGTCGAAGCGGGGAACGTTCTCGTTCTCTTTCAAGCGGGCGAAGGAGCAGTTCCGGACGCCCAAGACGGGAATCCTGCAGACCCTGTACGCGGTGCGGGGAACCGGGCGGGGCGCCATCGCCGGCCGCCGCGCCAGCGGGACGGTGAAGGTGACCTACAGCCTCAACTGGCTGGCCTACAACCCGGCCACCGGATTCTCGACTCTGACGATCGCCGCCTGCTTCAGTTCGACGAACGCCTGGGCCGCCCGCCGGGCCTGACCGCGGCCCCGGTCGGCCGGGCTACTCCGCCGCGACGAGCCACCACCAGCTCGGCTGGCCGCCGTCGCGCAGCTCGAGCTCCGCGCCCGCCGGCGCCAGGGCGGCGACCTGCGCGGGCGGGAGCGGGGCGCCGTCCCCGGCGATGCAGGTGATGATCTCGGCGTCCTCGCCCAGACGGGACAGGACATCGGCCAAGGCGGACTCCGCGGCGCCCCACGCGACGATCTCGTCGTCGACGAAGCCGACGGCGTCGCCGGCGGCGAAGCGGCCCTGCGCGTCGTCCCGCGCGGCCGGCGCGACGCCGCCGGACCGCACGAACTGCAGCGCGGCCTCCATCTCGGCGGCGTTCCAGTCGGCGTCGTGGCCAGGCTCGAGGCCCACGGCCGCAGACAGGCCCGCCTGCTGCGAGCGCGCCGCGACGACGCGCACCTCCTTGTCGGAGAGTTCGGCCGCCCGCTCGGCGGCCATGATCACGTTGGGGCTGTTCGGGAGGATCACCACCTGCTCGGCGGGCACGGCGTGGACGCCCGCCAGCAGCTCCATCGTCGACGGGTTCAGCGTGGCGCCGCCGTCCAGCGTGTGCGCGCCCAGCCCCTCGAAGAGCCGGCGCATCCCGTCGCCGGCCACGACCGCGAGCAGGCCGCAGGTCGCCTCCGGCGCCGGGGCATCCCCGAAATCGCCGTCGTGGGTGAGCCGCTCGTCGCGCTCGGCCACCTGCTCGTGCATGTCGGCGACGTCGAGCCGGGAGACCTCCCCCGCGCTTGCGAAGAGCGCGGTGGCCTCCTCCGGGTCGTCCGTGTGGACGTGGACCTTTAGCGTGCGCTCGTCGCCGACCACGAGCACCGAGTCGCCGATCACCTCGAGCGCGGCGATGAACCCGCCCGCCTCGAGGTCGTGGCCGGTCACCGCGAAGTTCGTGCAGTAGCGGTAGGTCGAGGACTCGTGCTGGGGGTGGGTGATCCGGGCGGGCGCGTAGCGCTCGGGATCGTGGGCCGGGCCGACCTCCTCCCCCGTCAGCGCCGCCAGAACACCCGCAAACATGATCGTGACCGCGTGGCCGCCCGCGTCCACGACACCGGCCTCGCGGAGGACCGGCAGGAGGTCGGGCCCGCGCTTGACCGACTGCTCCCCCGCCTCGATCGCGGTTTGGAGCACCGCGGCGAGCGCCGCGTCCTGCTCGGCGGCGGTGGCGCCGTCGTTCAGCCGCGAGTCGGGCATGTGGGCGACCTCGGAGGTCAGCCGCGTCGCCATCTCCCGGACGACCGTGAGGATGGTGCCCTCGGCGGGGGACCGCACGGACGCGTAGGCGCGATCCGCCGCGCGGGCCATCGCCGCCGCCACGAGCACCGGGTCGACGAGCTCCCCGGGGCGCGAGGCGAGCTCCTCGGCGGCTCCGCGAATGAGCTGGGAGAGGATCACGCCGCTGTTTCCGCGGGCCCCGAGCAGGGCCGCGCTGGCCACCGACTCGACGATCTCGTCCCGCCCGATCTGGTCCAGCGCGCGGTCGCTGGACTCGGCGAGACGGTCCAGCTCGTCCAGGACGGCCCGCAAGGTCAGGACCATGTTGTCCCCGGTGTCGCCGTCGGCGACCGGGAACACGTTCAGGTCGTTGACCTCCTGGCGCCGGGACTCCAGGTACGCAAGGCCGGCCGCAACGGCGGCGCGAAAGCGGACGAGGCTGGGATCGGACACGGCAGGGGTCGGGGCGATGCGAGTCAGGCCAGGAGCCTAGTCGCTGGCCCGGAGGCGCTCAGAGCGCCTTGGTGACCTTGCCGGCCTTCAGGCAGCGCGTGCAGACGTACACGCGGCGCGGCGCGCCGCCCACGTCGATCCGGACCTTCTGCAGGTTCGGGTTGAAGCGGCGCTTGGTCGCAACCATCGAGTGGCTGCGGCTCTGGCCGAATGCGGGGCCCTTCCCGCAGCTGTGACAGACCTTGGCCATGGGACGGACGAGGGTAGCAGCGCGCGCCCGGCGGGGGCGGCGCCGCGCCGCGCCCTACGGTCCGACGACCCCGTGCTGAACCCGCAGGAGCCCGAGGACGGCCTCGGCGGCATCGCGGCCCTCGTCGCGCTTGCCGCCGCCGCTGCGGGCGAGCGCCTGCTCCATCGTCTCGACGGTCAGCAGCCCGAACCCGCACGGCACGCCGGTCGAGAGCTGGACGTCCATGATGCCGCGGGCGGCCTCGGCGCAGACGTGGTCGTAGTGCGATGTCTCCCCCCGGATCACCGCCCCGAGGCAGGCCACGCCGGCGTACCGGCCGGACTCGGCGGCATACCGGGCGGCGAGGGGCAGCTCGAACGCCCCGGGCACGTCGAACACGTCGATGCCCTCGGCTCCCGCAGCCTCGAACGCGGCCGTGGCGCCAGCCACGAGCCGGTCGGCCAGGTCGGCGTAGAAGCGCCCGACGACGATCGCGAAGCGCGGACCGGGCCGGCTCCTCACGCCGCGGCTCCGCCGTCCTCGCCCGCGGCGGGCCCGTCGGCGGTGCCGCCGTGGCGGGCGCGATCCTCGGCCAGCTCGGACTGGATCATCTCCTCGTCGAGCGGCAGCCCCTGGTGGTGCAGCGTGTGGCCCATCCGCTCCCGCTTGGCATTCAGGTACGCCTCGTTGTGCTCGTTGGCCACGAACTGGATCGGGACCTGCTCGGTCACCGACAGCCCGTACCCCTCGAGCCCGAGGATCTTCTTCGGGTTGTTCGTGAGGATGCGGATGGAGGTGAGGCCGAGGTCGCCGAGGATCTGGGCGCCGATGCCGTAGTCGCGCAGGTCGGCCGGCAGCCCGAGCTCGAGGTTGGCGTCGACTGTGTCCAGGCCGCCCTCCTGCAGCTTGTAGGCCCGCAGCTTGTTCAGGAGGCCGATGCCGCGGCCCTCCTGGGCGAGGTAGAGGAGCACGCCCTGGCCCGCGGCCTCGATCTGCGACAGCGCGGCCTCGAGCTGCTGGCCGCAGTCGCAGCGCAGCGAGTGGAAGACGTCGCCCGTGAGGCACTCGCTGTGGACCCGGACGAGCACGTCGGCGGCCCCGGCCACGTCCCCCTTGACCATCGCGACGTGGTGCTTGTCGTCGACCAGCGAGCGGTATCCGACGACGGTGAAGTCCCCGAACGCCGTGGGGAGCGAGGTCGCGACCACGCGCTCGACGAGCTTGTCGTGCCGGCGCCGGTAGGCCACGAGGTCGGCGACCGTGACCATCTTCAGGCCGTGGCGCGCGCAGTAGGGCACTAGGTCGTCGACACGGGCCATGGTCCCGTCGTCGTTCATGATCTCGCAGATCACCCCCGCCGGGATCAGCCCGGCGAGGCGGGCGAGGTCGACGGCCGCCTCGGTCTGGCCCACGCGCTCGAGCACGCCTCCCGGCTTCGCCTTGAGCGGGAAGACGTGGCCGGGCTGGACGAGGTCGCGGGGCGCCGTGCTCGGGTCGATCGCCACCTGGACGGTGCGGGCGCGGTCGGCAGCCGAGATGCCGGTCGTGACCCCTTCGCGGGCCTCGATCGTCACGGTGAACGGGGTCTCGTAGGGCGACTCGTTCTTCGCCGCCATGAGGTCGAGGCCGAGGGCGTCGCAGCGGTCGGGCGTGAGCGCCAGGCACACGAGACCCCGGCCTTCCTTCGCCATGAAGTTGATCGCCTCGGGCGTCGCGAACTGCGCCGCGAGGGTGAGGTCGCCCTCGTTCTCGCGATCCTCGTCGTCGCAGACGACGACCATCTTGCCCTGCCGGATGTCTTCGATCGCCTCGTCGATCGTGGCGAACGGGGCGTGCGTGCGCTGCGTGCTCATCGGACGGTCACCAGCCGCTCGACGTACTTGGCCAGCACGTCGGCTTCGAGGTTGACGGGATCCCCGGGCGCCGCGGCGCCGAGCGTCGTGCGCTCCAGTGTCTCGGGGATGAGGGACACAGTGAAGTCGTCATCGCCGAGCCGTGCGACGGTGAGGCTGACGCCGTCGACGGCGATCGAGCCCTTCTCGACGACGTAGCGGAGCAGCCCGTCGTCGCCGGGGGCGATCGTCACCAGCCGGGCGAAGCCCTCGTCGGCGGCAGCGGTCACGGTGCCGAGCCCGTCGACGTGGCCCTGGACGACATGCCCGCCCAGGCGGTCGGCGGCGCGCAGGGGCAGCTCGAGGTTCACCCGGCGGCCGGGCGCCAGGACGCCGAGCGAGGAGCGCCGCAGCGTCTCCTCCATGACGTCGGCCGAAAAGGCGCCGTCGCGGGCCGCGGTGGCCGTGAGGCAGACGCCGTTCACGGCGATCGAGTCGCCCTCGGCCAGCTCGCCGGCCAGCCCGGTCGCGATACGCACGCGGGCTCCGTCCGCGGTGCGGTCGACGGCGCCGACGGTTCCGAGATCCTGGACGAGGCCGGTGAACACGCCTACCACTCCCGCAGCCGGGCCGACACGAGCAGGTCGTCGCCGACCGGCTCCCAGTCGAAGCTGAGCGCCCGGACGGCCTCCGAGATGCGCTCGGGGCCCTCGCCCTCGATGGGGTCGCGGGCCGTGCGCCCGCCCAGGACGATCGGCGCCAGGAAGAGGCGCAGCTCGTCGATCTCGCCGGCGTCGAGGACGGCACCGGCGAGGTGCGGGCCGCCTTCGAGCAGGATCGACGTGATGCCCTGGGCCCCGAGCTGGTCCAGCGCCGAGCACACGCGCGCCGGCTCGTTCTGGCCGGTGGCCACGATCACGTCGGCGCCCGCGCCGACGAGAGCGGCGATCGCCGTCCGCGGCGCCGCGCGGGAGACCACGACGGTGAGCGGCACGTCGGGCGCCTCGCGCACGAGCTGGGAGGCGATCGACAGCCGGGCGAGGGAATCGAAGACCACGCGGCGGGGCTGGCGGTGATCGCCGTCGATGCGCGCGGTGAGGCGGGGGTCGTCGGCCATGGCCGTCCCGATCCCGACCGCGACGGCGTCGCACTCGGCCCGCCACCGGTGCGCCAGGGCCCGGCTGGGCTCGCTGGAGATCCACTTGGAGTCGCCGGTCTCGGTGGCGACCTTGCCGTCGAGCGTCATGGCGGACTTGAAGCGCACCCACGGGCGTCCGGTGCGGGCGTGCTTGCGGAACGGCTGGTTGAGCCCCCGCGCCCGGGCGGCGAGCCGGCCGTCCGCCACGGCGACGTCCACGCCCTCATCACGGAGGATCCCCAGGCCGCGGCCGGCAGCCTTGGCCGAGGGGTCGTCCGACGCCACGACGACCCGGGCGAGCCCCGCGGCGGCGATCGCGTCGGTGCAGGGCGGGGTCTTGCCCTGATGGCAGCAGGGCTCGAGCGAGACGTAGAGCGTCGCGCCGCGCGGGTCGCAGCCGCGTCCGCGCGCGTCGTCGATCGCGGCGACCTCGGCGTGCGGGCCGCCGAACTCCGCGTGGTAGCCCTCCCCCACGACCTCTCCGTCCTGCACGATCACGGCGCCGACGAGCGGGTTCGGGCTCACGTGCCCGCGCCCCTGCTCAGCCAGCTCGAGGGTCCGGGCGAGATGCAGGAGATCGGTGTCGGTCGTGACGCTCATCGGAGAGTCCGCCCTTGGGAGGATAGGGCGCTGACGGCGGCGTCAGCGGCGCGGCCCCCGCGGACCCGCGCCGCAGGCGCCCCCCTGCAGCCGGTAGACGACGACCTCGGGCCCGGCCCGCCGCACCCGCAGCGCCGAGGCGTTGAACGACTGGTCGAAGTCGAACGGAATCGCCGCATCGCCCGCGTCCACGGGCCGGAAGCGCGCCGCCACGGTGCCCTCGCGCCGCAGCGCGCGGTAGTACGCCACCGCCCCGGGCACCCGCGCCGGCTGGGCCGCCGCCCGTCCCTGCTGCGTGGATCCCGTGACGACCCAGCACGCCCCGGCGCGGCGGTAGGCGGCGAGGAGGCCGGGCCACAGGCTGCGCTCGTACCCCTCGGCGCCGACGATGCGCGCCGACCGCGGCAGCCGCTGCAGCGGCACGCCCCCGATCGCGCGCGGCGCCGCCAGCGTCGCGGCGAGCCGGGCGGCCAGGCCAGCGGCAGCCCCCGGCAGGCCCGCCCCGGCGGCGCCCGCGGCCGGAGCCAGGAGGGCACCCTGGCCGTCGGCGGCCCCGGCCGGGAGCGTGCGCCACCGCGCCACCCACCGGTCCGGCACGATCGGCTCGACGACCACGGCAGCGCCAGCGGGGACGTGGTCTTCCAGCCAGGCGCGGGCGAGGTTGCGCGTGTCGGCCCGGGCGAGCACGGCGTCGTTGTGGACGCTGGCGACGAGTCCCTGGGCGAGCAGGGCCGCCACGAGCGCCGCCGCCGCCGGCGCGGCCAAGCCCGGCCGACGCCGGCGGATCGCCCGGACCGCGTGCAGCGCTGCCCACGCGGCCAGCACGCAGAGGATCGGGAGGACCGGCATGAGCCAGCGGCCGAAGTGGCGGTCCTGGGCGCCCATCCACAGCCAGAAGAGCACCGGGCCCGGGACGAGGACGAGTGCGAGCGAACGGTCCCGCCAGGCGGTCCCCAGCGCCCCGGCGGCCGCCGCCGCGGCAGGCAGCCAGCCGAACCCCCAGGCCAGCGTCGCGAGGTAGAACTCGTGGCCGCCCGCCCCGCCGGCGCCCAGCTTCGTGGTGGAGCCCGCCGCGCTGGCCTGCTTCGCCAGGCCGTGGGCGAACGCGCCGGCATCGAGTGCCGCGTACGGGTTGGCCGCCAGGAACGCGCCGAGGGCGGCCGCGAGGCCAAGCGCGAGGCCGCCGCCGGCGGCGCGGGCGCCGTCGCGGCGAACGGCGACGGCCGCAGCGCCCAGCACGGGCAGCAGGACGATGCCGGCGGTGTACTTCGTGGCGGCCGCCAGCCCCACCGCAGCGCCCGCCAGCAGGTAGTCCCGCCGCCGCCCACGCCCGAGCACGCCCGCGGCGCCCAGCAGCCCGAGCGCGACGGCAGCGAGCGCCGGACCGTCGTTCAGCGCGAGGTGGCCGTAGTGGACCGGGAGGAACGCGACGGCGAGCAGGCCGCCCGCGAGCAGTCCGGCCGCGCGGCTGCCGAGCAGGCGCGCGGCCGCCAGCGCGAGCAGCCCTGCCGCCAGCGCGCCGAGGACGGCGCTCGCCCCCCGGGCGACCGCGAAGACCTCGGCGGGATCGGCGCTCATCGCCCGGGCGGCCCCCGGCCCGCCCCCGAACCAGGCGGCGAACACCGCGTGCAGCACGTACGTGAACGCGGGCGGATTGACGAAGTAGTGCGGGTTGAGGGAGTGGCCGAAGAACCCGATCGCTCGCGGCACGAAATGGGCCTGCTCGTCCACGTTGTAGACGTACGGGAGCCCGTGGCGCAGGCCCCACAGGCGCAGCGCCAGCCCGCCGGCGATCAGCGCGGCCAGCGCCACCGGCCAGGCCCAGCGGCGCGCCGCGCGCCCCGAGCCCGGATCCGGCGGCGCCGCGGCGCTGGGCGCCGCCGCCCGCCGGGGAGGCGCGGAGACCGGCGGCGGCGCGGTGTCGACCGGGGCGGGCACGGCGCACAGGATGCTAGGGCGCCCGGGCGGCGGCGCCGCGAGACCCGGGTCGCCGGGGTCAGGGGGGCGAAACGTCGCCACGTGCGCGCTGATGTGCCGCCAACCGGTCCCGGAGCGTGCGAAAGCAGGGTCCCGTTCAAGAATGGCTAGCCCCGGCTACTCAGAAACTGCTAGCCGGGGCTAGCCACTCCCGGGAGGAAGGGTGCGCTGGAGCCCGCGGAGCCGCGGGCTCCCGGCGGGGGATGCGCGGCGCGGCGCGCCGGCCGGCAGGGCTACTCGTACGCCAGCGCGTCGAGCACGTCGAGCTTCGCCGCCCGGCGTGCCGGGGCGATGGCGGCGAGAACCCCGGCCAGCGCGGCCAGGACGAGCAAGGCAACGAGCGTTCCGCCGGGAAGGACGAACACCCAGCCCTCGTCCTCGAGCGCCGGCGTCATGACCGCGGCGAAGAACACGCCGAGCCCGAGGCCGAGCACGGCGCCGATCATCGCCGTGATCACCGCCTCGTAGCGGACCATCGTGCGCACTTGGCGGCGCGACATGCCCACGGCGCGCAGCAGGCCCAGCTCGCGGGTGCGCTCGTAGATCGACAGCGCCAGCGTGTTGACGATCCCGAAGAGCGAGACGATCACCGACAGCGAGAGGAGCACGTAGAAGAAGCTGAGGAGCTGATTGATCTGGCTCGCGACGTCGTCCTTGTACTCCTGCTTGGTCTGGGACTCGACCGTCGGATAGCGGGCGGCGAGCAGCCGGCTGATCCGCTGGCCGACCGCGGCCTGGCTGGCCCCCGGCGCGGTGGCGACGAAGGCGACCTGGTCCTGCGTGGCGCCAAAGCCCGACCGGGCGACCGCGAGGCTCACCGTGATGTCTCCGAGCAGGTCGCTCTTGTCGTCGTAGACGCCGCGCACGACGAGCGGAACGCGCCGGCCCTGGGCGCTCACGGCCACGATGGGCGCGCCGACCTTCAGGCCGTGCGATTCCGCGTACTGCTTCGAAATCGCGGCGCCGCGACTGCCGAGCGCGCCCAGGACCGCCTCGGACCCCTTGACCCACCCGAACGTGAACATCGGGGGCAGGTTCACGGTGTCGATGCCGCTGACCTGGGCCGTGCCGCCGATCCCCTTGACCTTCGTCTCGACGCTGCGGACCTGGGCCACCCGGGCCACCCCGGGCACCGCCCGGATCGATGCGGCCGCCGTGGCCGGCACCGTGCCGAATCCGCTGCTGCTCTTGACCACGAAGGCGCCCGAGAAGCCCGAGTCCACGGCCGCGTCGACCGAGGCCTTCGCGCCTGCGGCGAAGATGCTGACGAAGGTGACGAGCGCGAGGCCGATCATCAGCGCCGCCGCCGTCGACGCGGTGCGCGCGGCGTTGCGGGTGGCGTTCTCCCGGGCCAGCAGGCCGGTCACGCCGCGCAGCCGGCGCATCGGCGCGCCGATGAGGCCGGCAAGCGGCCGCACGACGTAGCGGGAGAGCATCGCGGCTCCGAGGAACACGACGCCGGCGCCGGCGCCGACCAGGGCGAGGCCGCCGTCGCCGAAGAGGCCCAGGCACAGGAGGAGCACGCCGACGGCGGCCACCGCGATCCCGAAGGGGGTGCGCAGGCGGGCCAGGCGCCCGGCCGGGAGCGTCGCCCCCTCGCGCAGGGCGGCGACCGGCGGCACCCGCGTGGCCCGCAGGGCGGGCGGCAGCGAGGCCGCGAGCGTCACGAGCGTCCCGACGAGCAGCGACACGACGATCGTGCGCGGCTGCACGACGGTCCCCTGTGCGGGCAGGTCCGCGCCGAACGCCTTGAACAGCCCCTTGAGCGCCGGCGCGATGACCAGGCCGGCGGCGAGGCCGAGCGCCGACGCCAGCAGGCCGACGACCAGCGCCTCCCCGACGACGGCGCGCAGCACCTGCCGGCGCGTGGCGCCCAGCGTCCGGAGCAGGGCGAACTCGCGCGTGCGCTGCGCCGTGGTGATCGAGAAGGTGTTGAAGATCATGAACGCCCCGACGAACAGGGCGATGCCGGCGAAGACGAGCAGCAGCGTCGTGAGGAAGGAGAACCCGCCCTTGGTGTCCTTGGCCTGCGATTGCGCCTGCTGCTCCCCCGTGCGAACCGTGACGGTGGCGGGGAGCACGGCGCGCAGCCGCGCGATGACCGCCTGCGGAGACGTGCCGGCGCGGGTCTGCACGTCGATCGACTCGAGGCTGCCCCGCTGGTCCAGGACCGCCTGGGCCTCCGGCAGCGTCAGGACGGCGGCGCTGGCGCCGGCGAGCGAGTTCGAGCTGCCGAAGGTCACGATCCCGACGAGCCGGAAGGCCCGCTTGGGCCCGTTGCCCGCGATCACGACGCGGTCGCCGAGGCTGTAGCCCGCCTTCTGCGCGGCCGAGGCGTCGAGCGCCGCCTCGCCGGGGCCGGCGGGCGCCCGGCCCTCCGTGTAGCGGAAGGGGTCGAACGGCGCCGGCTCGGCCGCCGTCACGAAGGACGGCGCCTTGGTCGAGATCGGATCGCCCTGCTTGTTGAGGATCGCCGCCTGGTCGAACACGCCGCCGGCAGCCTTCGCCACGCCGTCGGTCGCGCGCACCTTCGCGAGGAGGGCCTGGCTGAAGCCGGGCGGGTTGCCGTTCTGGGTGAAGGTCTCCTTCGGCGTGACGCTGACGTCGACGCCCTGCGCCGCCGTGGCGAAGATCCCGTCGAAGGTCCGGTTGATCGTGTCGGTCAGGATGTAGGTGCCGGAGATCAGGGCGACGCCCAGGAACACCGCGGCAGCAGTCATCGCCGTCCGGAACTTTCGCGCGGCGAGGCCGCGCACGGTCAGGGCGAACATCAGGCGGCCGCCGTCATGAGCCGCAGGACGCCGTCGGCATCGGGCGCGGCGCCGTCGTGCGCGACGCGGCCGTCGGCGAGCACCACGACCCGGTCGGCCACCGCTGCGGCGCCGGGGTCGTGGGTGACCATCACGACCGTCTGGCCGAACTCGTCGGCGGCCCGCCGCAGGAGGGCGAGCACCTCGTGCGACGCGGCGGAGTCGAGATTGCCCGTCGGCTCGTCGGCGAAGAGCACGGCCGGGCGGGTGAGCAGCGCCCGCGCCACGGCGACGCGCTGCTGCTGGCCGCCGGAGAGCGCGGCGGGCCGGTGGCCCCGCCGCTCGCCGAGGCCCACCGCATCGACCAGGCGGTCGAGCCAGGCGCGGTCCGGCCGCTGGCGGGCGATGGCGAGGGGCAGCGTGATGTTCTCTTCGGCGGTGAGCACGGGCAGCAGGTTGAACGCCTGGAAGACGAAGCCGATCTTGTCACGGCGCAGCCGGGTCAGCTGCTCGTCGGAGAGCTCGGCGAGCTCGGCGCCGTCGATCCGCACCGAGCCGCCCGTCGGGCGGTCGAGGCCGGCCAGACAGTGCATCAGGGTCGACTTGCCCGAGCCGGAGGGACCCATGATCGCGGTGAACGCGCCCCGGGGGAAGCTCAGCGTGACCCCGTCGAGCGCGTTCACGGCGGCCGGGCCGCGGCCGTAGCGGCGGCGCAGGTCGGCGGTCTGGATGATCGGGCTGGCGGTCATGGGTCTCGTCCTCGGGTCGGTCGGTGCGGCCTGAAGCGTCCCGCGGCAGGTGTGCCCGCACAGTCGGGCAGGCTGGCGTGTGAGGGTGCGGATACCCGCACCCCGCCCGTCACGAACGCACGTAGGCCAGCACGGCGAGCACCCGGCGGTGATCCTCACGGGCCGGCGGCAGGCCGAGCTTGGCGAAGATCGCCGTGACGTGCTTCTCGACGGCGCGCTCGGTGATCACGAGCTCCTCGCAGATGGCCTGATTGGACCGCCCCTCGGCCATCAGGGCCAGGACCTCGCGCTCGCGGGGCGTCAGCGCGTCGAGCGGGTCCTCGCGGCGGCCGAGCAGCTGGGCGACGACCTCCGGGTCGAGGGCCGAGCCGCCGCCGGCCACCCGGCGCACGGCGCCGAGGAACCCGTCGACGTCGCCGACGCGGTCCTTCAGCAGGTAGCCGACGCCGCTCGCATCCTCGCCCACCAGGTCGAGCGCCGCGCGAGCCTCGACGTACTGGGACAGCACGAGCACCGCGGTGCCCGGCCAGCGGCGGCGGATCTCGGCGGCGGCTCGCAGCCCGTCGTCGGCGTGGCCGGGCGGCATCCGCACGTCGGTCACCACGACGGCGGGCCGGTGGGCGCCGACCTTGCGCAGGAGGTCCTCGGCGTCCCCGGCCTCGCCGGCGACCTCGATCCCGGCGTCCTGCAGGAGGGCGACGAGGCCGGCGCGCAAGAGCACCGAGTCCTCCGCGATCACGACGGTGAGCGGGCGGACGGCGCTCATGCCGGGCGGTCGGGGCACGGAATGGAGGCGCGCACGACCGTCCCGGCGCCCGCCGGGCTGCGCACCTCGAGACGGCCCTCGAGCGCGGCGACGCGATCGGCGAGGCCCCGCAGGCCCGAGCCGGCAGCCGGATCGGCGCCGCCCACGCCGTCGTCGCGCACCTCGACGACAGCGGTGCCGCGGGCCCGCGACACGGTGACCGCCGCCGACCCCGCGGAGGCGTAGCGGGCGACGTTCGCGAGCGCCTCGGCGGCGACGTAGTAGGCCGCCGCTTCGACGGGGGCGGGCAGCGGCTCGGCCGGCGCGTGCACGGCCACCGGCAGGGGTGCGCGCCCCGCCAGCGCCTCCAGCGCCGCGGGCAGCCCGTGCTCGGCGAGCACGGGCGGGTGGAGCCCGCGGGCCAGCTCGCGCAGCTCGGCGAGCGCCTGGTCCAGCTCGGCCTGGGCGGCGTCCAGGAGGGTGCGCGCCCCGGCGGGATCGCCGCCGATCTTGCCCCGGGCCCGCCCGAGCGCCAGGGAGATGGCCACCAGGCGCTGCTGAGCGCCGTCGTGGAGGTTGCGCTCCAGGCGGCGCCGCTCGCGGTCGCCCGCCTCCACGATGCGGGCCCGGGAGGCCCGGAGCTCCTCGACGCGGGCCCTCAGCTCGGCGTCGAGCCGCGCGTTCTCGAGCGCGAGGGCGGCGGCCGCCCCGGCGGCGCGGACGAGCTCCGGATCCTCGGCCAGGGCAGCGTCGTGGACGAGCGCCGCGACGGGCTCCCCGTCACGCGCCACCGGCGTCCAGGCCCGCCCGCTGCCCGGCTCCGGCAGCCCGACCGGGCGGCCGTCCCCGTCGGCGTAGCTCCCGAGCTCCGGCAGCCAGTAGGCGATGTCGAGCGACGGGTCGCCCAGCGTCTCGGCCAGCGTGTCGCGCAGGGCCCCGTCCGGGCCGGCGGCGCCAACGCCGGCCACCACGCTCGACACGGCGCCCGTGCGCGCCCAGCGACTGCGCAGGAGCCCGGCCAGGAAGGCAAACGGCACCGCCACGAACCCCAGCATGGAGATGAGGTCGAACACCCCGGTTGCGACGTCCGGGAGACCGGCGAGGTCGCTGGCGAGCTCGAACGCCAGGGCGAGCGTGAACACCGCGCCGGCCAAGAGCACCGGCGCCAGGGCCCGGCGGGCCACGGGGCTGGCGGCACGGCGGCGGCGCAGCAGCAGGACCGCGGTCGCGATGGCGACGGTCGCGCCCAGGAGGGTGGCGCCCACGTCCAGCAGCCGGGTGAGATCGGGCAGGTCGGCCACGAGCAGGCGGTTGGCGAGCGGCGGCGAGCAGGTCTCGCAGACGTCGGGGGTGACGAGCAGACGGGCCGGCCAGAGCACGCCGACCGCCACGTAGGCGCCGGTCACGATCCAGCGCTCGGCCGGCGCGGTCAGGCGGCCGGTCGGGAAGGAGAGGAGCAGCTGGACCAGGACCGCGACGAAGAGCAGCGCAAGGGCGACGCCGATCGTGGCGACCCACGGCTCGCGGGCGAAGGCCAGCGCCTGCAGCAGCCACGCGAAGCCGACGGCGGCCATGAGCGCGCCGGTGCGGTTCGCGGGGCGCCGCCACCAGGCGAACACCCCGGTCCCGATGAAGCTCAGCGCGACGACGGGGCTGAGGGCCGCGTTGAGCACCGCGGCTGGCGCATCCGGGTTCGCGGCCACGAGCACGGCAGCGCCGCCGGCGGCGGCGACGCCGAGCCCGGCCACCGCCGCGAGCGCGCGGCGCAGGGCGGCGGCCTCGGCGCCCCCGTCGGGGCCGCGGTGCGGATCGGCAGCGGTCACGCCGCGGATTGTGGCGCGCCGGCGCGAGGCTGTCGCTACGGCTGCCCGTACCAGCGCTCGGTCAGGCGCGGGCGGCGGCGGCCAGCTCGGCGAACGCCGCGCCGGGGTCGCCGGACCCGAAGACCGCCGAGCCGGCGACCAGGAGCGTCGCGCCGGCGGCCGCCGCGGCGCCGACGGTGCCCGGATGGATCCCGCCGTCGACCTCCAGCACCACGCGGTCGGGCAGGAGCTCGCGCATGCGGGCGAGCTTGGCCGCCGACCGCGGGATGAACGCCTGTCCGCCCCACCCCGGGTTCACGCTCATGCCCAGCGCCAGGTCGATCACGTCGGCGACATCGCCGAGCGCCGCCGGCGGCGTGGAGGGCGTGAGCGCGACCCCGGCCGTGGCGCCGGCCTCGTGGATCGCCTGGACCGTGTAGTCGATGTGCGGCGTCGCCTCGGCGTGGAAGGTGATGTGGTCCGCCCCGGCCGCGGCGAACTCGGCGACCTGGCGCTCGGGCGTCTCGATCATCAGGTGCACGTCCAGGAGCACGCCGGCGGCGGCGGTCTGGTCGCGCAGGGCCGACACGACGATCGGGCCCATGGTGATCGGCGGCACGAAGTGCCCGTCCATGACGTCGACGTGGATGACCCGCGCCCCCGCGGCGACCACCTCGCCGACCTGCGCCCCGAGGCGGGCGAAGTCGGCCGAGAGGATCGACGGCGCGATCGCCAGGTCCGCGGGCAGGGGCATCGGGGGCAGCCTACGAGGCGGCGCGGCGGGCGGCCAGCCGGGTCGCGCGCGAGCGCATCAGAGGGGCATGAGCATCGAGTGCCCGCAGTGGTTGCAGGACAGCTCGGCGGTCGTGGACATCCGCACGATCGTCGAGTGCTCCCCGCAGTTCGGGCACATCGAGGTGAGCTCGAAGCGCCGCAGGCAGTAGACGCAGCGGTAGCGGCCCGGAAGGTTGGTCGGGCGCAGCCACGGCTCGCCGCAGTCGGGGCACTTCGGCCCCAGATCGACGTCCGCGTCGGCCGGGGTCGACGGTTCGGTCATGCCTCCCTCCGCAGGCGGGAGATGAAGAACCCGTCGGTCCCGTGGCGGTGCGGCAGCAGCTCGAGGTGATCGCCCACACGCCAATCCTGCCAGACCGCGTCGCTGGCACGAACGAGATCGGGACGGAACGCGGGGTGCGCGGCGCGCAGGGCCGCGATGCGATCCGCCCCCTCCTGGCGGGAGATCGTGCACACCGAGTAGACGAGCACTCCGCCCGGCCGGACCGCCCCGGCGGCCGCGCCCAGCAGCCGCGCCTGGGCGCCGGCGAGGGCGACGATGCCCTCCGGCGAGGCCTTCCAGCGCAGGTCGGGCCGCGACTGGAGCGTGCCGAGGCCCGAGCAGGGCGGGTCCAGGACGACGAGGTCGAACGGCCCGTCGGTCCGCGGGGCCGCCGCGTCGCCGGTCTCAACGGTCACCGTGGCGGCGTGCAGGCGCGCCGCGGTGCGGGCCAGCGCTGCCGCGCGCCCGCCGTGGCGCTCGACCGCCACGATCTCGGCGTCCGGGCCGGCCAGGGCCGCCAGGTGGGTCGCTTTCGCTCCCGGCGCCGCGCAGAGGTCGAGGATGCGGCTTCCGGGCTGCGGCGCCGCGGCGCGGGCCACCGCCATCGAGCCGCGCGACTGGGGCATGAGCGCCCCGGCGGCAAACAGGTCCGAGCCGTGCGCGTCGAAGGGTCCGCCGAGCACGAGCCCGTCGGGCAGCCCGGGCGCCGGACGCGCCGGGACCCCGCGGGCGGCCAGCGCGCCCTGAAGCTCGGCCGCGGTGCCGACGAGCGTGTTGGCCCGCAGGGCCCCTTCGGCGGGCGCGTTGACCGTGCGCAGCAGCGCGCGCGCCTCCTCCGCCCCCAGCTCGTCCCACCACATCCGGGCCAGCCACTCGGGCACGGAGTGCGCGACGGCGGCCCCCGCCGGATCGCCGTCGTCCAGGGCGTCGACGAGCGCCCGCCCCTCCCGGGCCGCCCGGCGCAGGACCGCGTTGACGAGCCCGCCGCCGCGGTGGCCGGCCACGAGCTGCACCGATTCGGAGACCGCCGCGTGGTCGGCGACCCCGTCGAGCCAGAGCAGCTGGTAGAGGCCGAGCTGCAGGGCGGCCCGGACCGGCGGGTCCAGCCGGGCCGGCGGCCGGCGCGCGAACACCGCGATGAGGTGGTCGAGCGTCCCGGCGCGCTGCACCGTCCCGTAGGCCAGGCGCGTGGCGAAGGCCAGCTCGCGGCCGGCCAGGCCGGCCCGGGCCGCTTCGGCGTGCAGCGCCTGGTCGGCGTAGGCGCCCTGCTCGAAGGTCCGGCGCACGACGGCGAACGCGACGGCCCGGGCCGGCGTGACCGGGCCCGGGCGCGAGCGGGGCCGCCGCGGGGCGCTCGCCGCCCGGAGCCGCCGCGGGGCGCTCACGGCGCGGGGCGGGCGCCGTGGCCGCGGACGTAGGCGGCCGCGTCCATCGGGCGGCCGCCCGGCGGCTGGACGGTCACGAGCTCCAGCGCCCCGGGGGTGCACCCGTAGCGCAGCCCGTCCGGGCCCGCCTCCAGGACGCCCGCCGGCGGGCCGGCCTCCGCCGGGCGCGCCGCCAGCACGCCGAGCATGGCGCCGTCGCCGAGGTCGATCCGGGCCCCGATGTGGGGCGCAAGCGCCCGCACGCGCCGCGCCTCGGCCTCCGCGGGCCGGGCCGGATCGACGGTGCGGTCGGCCGCGGCGATCTTCTCCGCGTAGGTCGCGGCCGCGTCGTCCTGCTCCACGAACTCGGGGCTGGTGTCGAGGGCCCGCACGAGCAGCCCGGTCCCGAGGCGCTCCAGGCGCTCGGCCAGGCTCCCGCCGGTGTCCTCGGGGCCGATCGGCTCCGCCGCGGCGAGACAGACGGGTCCGCTGTCGAGCCCGGCCGTCAGGCGCATGATCGAGACCCCGGTCTCCGCGTCGCCGGCCATGATCGCCCGCTCGATCGGCGCCGCCCCGCGCCAGCGCGGCAGCAGCGACGGGTGCACGTTGAAGGTAGGGCGCAGCGACAGGAGCGGCTCGCGGACGATCGCCCCGAAGGCGCAGATCACGACCGCATCGGGCTCGGCGGCAGCGATCGCCGCCACCGACGCGGGGTCGTTCACGTCCTCGGGCTGGGCGAGCGCGAGCCCGAGCTCGGCGGCCGCCTCGGCCACGGGCGGGGCCTGCAGCCGGCGGCCGCGCCCCTTGGGCCGGTCGGGCCGGGTCACGACGAGGGCCGGGCGGTGCGGCGTGGCTGCCAGGCCGCGCAGGACGGCGGCGGCGAAGCCGGACGTGCCGAGGTAGGCGGTCCGCACGGGCTAGGCCGCGGGGGCAGCCATTCAGGCGGCGTCCCGCTCGGCCTGGGCCTCGCGCAGGGCCCGAATCGCCTGCTTGCGCTCCGACCGCGGGGCGCGGTCGAGGATCAGGACGCCGTCGAGGTGGTCGACCTCGTGCTGGATGACCCGCGCCTCCAGGCCCGAGGCCTCGATGACGACCTCGTCGCCGCGCTCGTCGCTGGCCCGGACCCGCACGTGCACGGGCCGCTCGATGTCCAGGAGGACGTTCGGCAGGCTCAGGCAGCCTTCCTCGAGCCACTCGGTCTCCTCGCCGGCCCACACGATCTCGGGGTTCACGAGCGCGACGAGCGGCGCCTCGCCGCCCACGCGGTACGTGAGGACCCGGTGCATGACGCCGAGCTGCGTCGCCGCCAGCCCGATGCCCCAGCCGTCGTCCATGATCTGCCCCATCCGGGCGACCTCGGCGGCCAGGGCCGGGTCGAAGCGTTCTACCGGCAGGGCCGTGGAGCGCAGGACGGGGTCCCCGTACTGGCGCACGAGGGCGCGCGCTGCGCGGTAGCGCTCGGCGGTCTCCGGGTCCATCTCCCCGCGGTCGCGGGGGCGGGCCTCGTCGCGCAGTTCCAGGTCGGCGTCGGCGGTCTCGTGGTCGGCGTGGGCGGTCTCGTCGGCCATGGGATCAGTGTACGAACTGCGGAGCGCAGGCCGGCTGCCCGACGCGGCCTGGCCCGCGGGCTACTGCGGATCCACGTCGACGCTGAAGGCCACGCCGCGGTGCGCCCGGTGGCGGGCGGCGCCCTCCACCGCGGCGCCCACGGCGCGGACCGCCGCCGCGCGGTCGCCGGCCTTCACGACGACTTGGCTGCGTTCCTTGCCGCGGAGGCGAAACAGCGGAGCCGGGCCGAGCACCTGGGCGCCCGGCGGGTCCAGGCCCGCGCGCACCGCGCCGGCCGCCCGGGCCGCGGCGCCGGGCTCGGGCGAGGCGCACACGATGCGGATGAGGTCCGAGAACGGCGGGTAGCGCAGGAGCTCGCGCCGGGCGAGCTCGCCGGCCAGGAAGCCGTCCGCGTCGTAGGCCGCCGCGTGGAGGATCGCCGGGGCGTCCGGCGCCAGGGTCTGCACGAGCACCCGCCCGCCGCGGGGCCCGCGGCCCGCCCGTCCCGCCAGCTGGGTGACGAGCGCGAAGGTCCGCTCCTCGGCCCGGAAGTCGGGGAAGCGCAGCGTCGCGTCGGCGTCGAGGATCGCGGCGAGGGTGACGTCGGGGAAGTCGTGGCCCTTGGCGACCATCTGGGTGCCGATGAGCACCCCGGCGGGCGCCGCATCGAACCGCGCCAGCGCCGCCCCGGCCCCCGCGCGCACGCCCCCCGCCACGTCGGCGTCCAGCCGCACCACCGGGAAGCCCGGCCCCCCGTCCAGCGCCTCGGCCAGCTCAGCGGCCAGCCGCTCGGTCCCGGCCCCGTGGCGGGCGACCGAGCGCGAGCCGCAGGCCGGGCACGCCTCGCCGGCTGGCTCGCGGTGGCCGCAGTGGTGGCAGGCCACGATGCCCTCGCTGCGGTGCAGGATCAGCGCGACGTCGCACTGCGGGCACTCGCGCACCTCGCCGCACGAACGGCAGGAGAGGAAGTTCGACCAGCCGCGCCGGTTGAGCAGGACCACCGCCTTCTCCCCTCGGCGGCGCACCTCGGCCAGCGCCGCGCGCGTCTCGGGATGCAGCGCGTTGGGCGCGTCCCGCATGTCGAGGATCCGCACCGGCGGCAGCGCCCGGCCGTCGACCCGGGCGGGCAGGCGCAGCCGCCGCAGGGCGCGCACGGTTTCCGGCCGCGGAGTCGCCGAGCCGGCCACGAGCACCGCGCCCGCCGCCGCGGCCCGGCGGGCAGCGACGCGGCGCGCGTCGTAGCGCGGGTCGCCCTCGTGCTTGTAGGAGGCGTCGTGCTCCTCGTCGACGATCACGAGGCCGAGCCGGCCGACGGGCGCGAACACCGCCGAGCGCGGCCCGACGCACACCCGCGCCTCGCCCCGGCGCAGCCGCAGCCACTCGTCGCGTCGCTCTGCGGCCGAGAGGGCCGAGTGCAGCACCGCGACGGTGTCGCCGAAGCGCGCCTGGAACCGCCCGACCGCCTGCGGCGTGAGCCCGATCTCGGGCACGAGGACGATCGCGCCCCGCCCCGTGGCGAGCGCCGCCGCCGCGGCCCGGAGGTACACCTCCGTCTTGCCCGAGCCGGTGACGCCGTGCAGGAGGAAGGAGCGCTCGCCCGGGGCCGCGCCGGCGGCGAGCGCCGCCTCGATCTCCGCCAGGGCGGCCGCCTGAGCCGGCGTGAGCGCCAGCGGCTCGGCCTCGACGCCGCCGACCGCGTGGGCGCCGGGCCGCGTGCGCACCGCGGCGTCCGCCAGCGTCACGAGGCCGCGGGCCTCCAGCCGCCGCAGCCCCGCGTGGGCGCCCGGGCCGAGGCCCGCGGCGGCCGCGCTGCCCCCGCGGGCTTCCAGGGCGGCCAGGAGCTCGCGCTGGCGCGAGCCGAGCCGCTCGGCCCCGGCCAGCGCGGCCCGCCCGTCCGGGGTCAGCTCGGCGGCGAGCGCCGTGCGCTCCCGGCCCCGCCGCTCCCCCGCCCCCGGCGGCAGCACGAGCGAGAGCGCCCGGGCCGGCGTCGAGCAGGTGTCGGCCGCGATCCACTGCGCGAGGCGCACGAGGTCCGGCGGAACCCCCGCCTCGAGCGCCGAGATCGGCGCCACGAGCTTGTCCGCCGGCACGTCGCTGGTCCGGGCGAGATCGACGACGACGCCGAGGATCCGCTGGCGGCCGAACGGGACCACGAGCACCGAGCCGACGTCCACGCCCGCCAGCGCCGGCGGCAGCGCGTAGTCGAACGGCCCGCGCAGCGCGCGGGCCGTCGTCAGGGGCTCGACCCGGGCGATCGGCGGCATCGAGTCCACGGTACGGACCCGCGCGGATGGGCCGCGGTCCCGCCGCCAGGGCCGGTGCGGATCCTGCGCGAAGTTCGCTCAGCGCTTGGCGCGCAGCACGACCACGGAGCGCTGGGCCCGGCCGACCGCGGCGGCCTTGGCGGGCGATCCGTCGTCGGCGGCGGCCACCTTGGCGGTCACCGTCAGGCGTCCGCGCCGAGCGATGACCTTCCGCGCGGCGGCGCTCAGGCGGACCTTGACGGCGATCGCCTTGCGCACCCACACCGTGTAGGCCTGGCGGCCGAGGACCTGGCCCTTGCGCACGCGCACCGTCCGGCGGCCCGACTTCACGGACACCGTCTTGGCGGCCACGAGGCGCAGGACGGCCCGGCACCGTGCCGGGACGTTGGTGCAGCGCACCTTCACCGCGGCCTGGCCGCGCTTGGAGAGGCGCACGCGGCGCGTGAGGATCTTCACGATCGGCTTGGGCGCGAACAGCGGCAGCACCTTGCTGCGGTCCGCGGCCGCCACCGTGCCGCCCTCGCAGCCGCTGCCCGCAGGATCGGCGGGATCGGCCTCGAGCGTGTCGGTGTCGGCCCCGCAGTCGAGCACCTGATCGGCGACACCGTCGCGGGCCTTCAGGGTGTCCGGCCCGGCGCCGCCTCGGAGGGCGTCGGCCGCATCGCCGCCGATCAGGACATCGGCCCCGCCGTTGCCCTCCAGATCGTTCGCCAGGGCGTTGCCGGCAATCTGGTCGGCGCCCGAGCCGCCGAGCACCGTCTCGACGTCGTTCGCGACGGAATCCCGGAACCCGCCGACGTCGTCGGAGGCGCCGCCATCGTTCTGATTGACCCGGGCCAGGGTGAGGTCAGGAGCGGCCGGGGCCGTGGGGGTCCCGGGCGTGCCCTTGGGGTCGGGCGCCGCCTTCGTGCCGGTCGGATTCAGGTCGACCCCGACGAGCGTGACGTCGCCGATCGTGACCGCGAGCGGCTCGGTGCGGGCGGAGTAGTCGAGGGTGTCGACGCCGTCGCCGCCCTGGATCGCGTCGTTGGCCGGGCCGCCGTCGAGCCGGTCGGTGCCCGGGCCGCCGTCGAGCCGGTCCGGTCCCGGCCCGCCGAGCAGCAGGTCGTCGCCGGGAGCTGCCGCCGCGAGGTTGAGGCCGCCGCCGACGGCGACGGAGTCGCCGCGCAGGCCGTCGCTGCCCTCACCGCCCTCGAGCCGGTCGTTGCCGTCGCCGCCCTCGACCTCGTCGTCGCCGAGGCCGCCGCGCACGACGTCGGCCCCGCCTTCGCCACGGACGATGTCGCCGCCCGCGCCCCCGTCCAGGATGTTGGCGCCGCCGTCGCCGGCGAGGTTGTCGCCGCTCGCGGTGCCGATCAGCCCCTCCACGTCTCCGTTGATCGTGTCGCCCGTGCCGTCGACGTCGGCGAGCGGCGCGCTGCCAGTGCCGCCGATCGTCGCCACGACGCCCACGAGGCCGGCCAGGTTGGCCGGCGTGCCGTGCGCGGCGTCCGCGTACGACACCGTGTCGATGCCCGGCCCGCCGCGCAGCCCGTCGGCGCCGCCGGCGCCGATCAGCGTGTCGTTCGCGGCGCCGCCGGCGATGGCGTCGTTGCCGGGGCCGCCGTCGAGGAACGCCGGGACCGTGAGCCCCGCCGCCGTGAGCTTGTCCACCCCGGCCTGGCCGGTGACGTCGACCGCCACGATGCCCGGGCCGTCGCAGTCGACGGCGAAGGCGACGCCTTGCGGCGGCTTGACCCCCGCGCAGCCCTTGCCGGCCGCCGGCGCGACCGCGCCGACCGTCTGCTGCACCCGCACGCTGGCGGCGCCGCCCGATACGGCGATCACGTCGTTGCTCGTGCTGCCGATCACCTGCACCGTCCCGCCGTTGCGCTGCACGGTCACCGCGGCGCCGGCAGGCGCAGCACAGGCCGCCGCTGCGGCGGCTGCCACCAGAAACGTGATCGTCGTGCGAGCCATCGGTCCTCCTTGACGGGGAATCATCGCCCTATGGGACGCGGGCCGCGCCGATTCCTTCCCGGGGCTACGAAACCGCTTCGCGCTCCCCGAGCCCGGCGGCCGCCCGCAAGAGGCCGGCCTTGTCGGTGCGCTCCCACGTGAAGTCGTGGTCCTCGCGCCCGAAATGGCCGTAGGCGGCGGTCTTCTGGTAGATCGGCCGGTGCAGGTTCAGCTCCTCGCGGAACTTGCCGGGCCGCAGGTCGAAGTGCTCGTCGACGAGCTGCCCGATCACCGACCGCCCGACGTGCTCGGTGCCGAACGTCTCGATCATCACCGACACCGGATGCGCCACGCCGATCGCGTAGGCCACCTGGACCTCGCAGCGGTCGGCCAGGCCGGCGGCGACGATGTTCTTCGCCACCCACCGGGCGGCATAGGCGGCCGAGCGGTCGACCTTCGAGGGATCCTTGCCGGAGAAGGCCCCGCCGCCATGGCGGGCCATGCCGCCGTAGGTGTCGACGATGATCTTGCGCCCGGTCAGGCCCGCGTCGCCGACGGGGCCGCCGATCACGAACCGGCCGGTCGGATTGACGAGGAAGTTGCGCGGCGTGTTGAGCTTGCGCTCGTCGTAGAGCTCGCTCGGGAGCACCGGGCGCACGACCTGCTCCCACAGGTCCGGGCGGATGACGGTCTCGCCGTTGACCCCGTCCTTGTGCTGCGTCGAGATCAGGACCTTCTCGATCTCGATCGGGGAGCCGTTCTCGTAGCGGACCGTGACCTGGGTCTTCCCGTCCGGGCGCAGGTAGCCGATCTCGCCGGCCTTGCGGACGCCGGACAGGCGGTGGGCGAGCTTGTGTGCGAGCGAGATGGGCAGCGGCATGAGCTCGGGCGTCTCGCGGCTGGCGTAGCCGAACATCATGCCCTGGTCTCCGGCCCCGGCGACGTCGAACTCGTCGTCGTCGGACGGGTCGGTGCGCGCCTCGAGCGCCTGGTCGACGCCCTGGGCGATGTCGGGCGACTGCTTGTCGATCGCGTTGATGACCGCGCAGGAGTCGGCCGAGAACCCGAGGTCGGCGTCGGTGTAGCCGATGTCGCGGATCGTCGAGCGCGCGATGTCCTGGATGTCGACGTAGGTCTTGGTGGAGATCTCGCCCGAGACCACCACGAGGCCGGTGTTCACCAGCGTCTCGCAGGCGACGCGCCCCGCCGGGTCGTCACGCAGGACGGCGTCGAGCACGCCGTCGGAGATCTGGTCCGCGACCTTGTCGGGGTGCCCTTCGGTCACCGATTCGGAGGTGAAGAGGTACTCGTTGTCGGACAGCTGGGTCATGGGATCTGGACGTGGAACTCCGCGGTCGAAACGTTCGCTCCCGCCTGCGTGGCGACGCCGACCGCACGGACCTTCCGGAGGTCCTCGCGAATCGCGAGGTACCGCTGGTTGTCGCGCAGCCCGGTCTGCTCGCCGAGCTGGAGGAGCCTGGTGAAGTCGAGGAAGCCTAGCGCCGTCACCTTCGACGGGAGGCCGGCCGTCGCCGCGCGGAAGGCTTCGGTGTCCGCGAGGGAGTCCGAGCGCTCCTTCACGGCGCGGATCCCCTGCGGGCTCGTGGACACGACGAGCTGGCCGTCGAAGACCGCGTAGACGATCCGCACGCCCGGGCCGAGCTGCAGCGCCGAGGCGCGCACGCCGGCGACCGTGAGCGGCCGGAACGCCGCCTGGGCGGCGCCTTGGCCGCGCGGCACGAGGAGCTTCGCGAGCGGGACCTGCAGCTCCCGCAGGGCCTGGCGCGTGGCCGCCTCGTCGCGGACCTTCGCCAGCAGCGTGAGGGTGGTCGCGGGCTCCGTCGGGGTCAGCCACACCGCGACCTCCCCGCGGGCGATCGGCAGCAGCGTGGCCGCGACGCGGGCGCTGCCGAGGAGGCCGAGCTGCTGGCTGACCCGGGCCAGCAGCGCGGTGATGGTCCCGCCGGGCAGGCCGCCCGCGGTGGCGAGGCCGAGGAGGCGGGTGGCGGTGCGGTCGATCCCCGTCGCGTCGGCGAACAGCAGCGCGTCGGCGGGCACCTGGCTGGCCAGCGTCGGCGTGAAGTTCGACGCCGTGCGCCCGCCGGCCAGCGCGGCGTTCACGACGCTGCGCGCGGTGATCTCGGCGCCGCCGTCCTGCGGGACGAACGCGACGCCCGCGCTCTGGAGCCCGGGCCGGTCCACCAGCGCCCCGGCCAGGCCCAGCAGCCCGCCCTGCGGCGCCAGGAGGCGGCGCACGCCCGACGCCGAGGCGTAGACGGTCGCCACGCGGTCCGCGGGCAGCCCGCCCACGGCGCTGCGATACGCGGGGTCGGCGGCGAGCGACTTCGGCCGGCTCGCCGCCGCGTCGATCGCGCTCTTGACATCGGGGCCGGTGCCGAGCACGAGAAACCCGTCGACGAACGCGGCGGCGGCGGCGCCGTAGGTCTCGATGCGCACCCCGCGGTAGGGGGCGTCCGCCGGCGCGCCGGCGGTCTTGCGCAGGAAGGCCTCGGCCTTGCCCTGGTCCTCGACGGCGAGGGCGAGGAGCGACCCCGCGGTGCCCGTGGCGGAGTCCAGGAGCCCGAGCGCGGCCTCGTTGCCGAGCCACGGGTCGATGTCGCGGTCGTAGCTGACCCCGGCGCGGCCGGCCAGGCGGCGCAGGAGCCGGGTGCGCAGCGGGCCGTAGCTCGGGAAGCGTGCGAGCAGGCGCGTGGCCCGCCCGACGGCGGCCCGGCCGCGGTCGGTTGACAGGTCGACCGCCACGAGCGTCGCCGCCGGGAGCACGCGGGCCGCCCGGTCGGGCGCCGGCGCGTCGTCGCTGCCGCCGCCGCAGGCGTTGACGAGGACCACGACGAGCGCCACGGCCAGCAGGACGGCCGC